>Ga0187778_10003324_pt1 | contig 10829 bp, 8 predicted proteins | sample 1015_Q2_SP5_20_M_FD_132418 | JGI IMG/M metagenome (GOLD analysis project Ga0187778, IMG submission 132418) | Tropical peat soil microbial communities from peatlands in Department of Meta, Colombia - 1015_Q2_SP5_20_MG | ecosystem: Environmental > Terrestrial > Soil > Wetlands > Peat | place...
CCATCACCTGCGAAGCAGCCGCCGACAAGCGAGCGACGTGGAGAAATGCGGTTTCGTCGAGACCGAGCCGCTCGGCAAAAACCAGGCCTTCGGCAAGCGCCAGGCGATTGAGCCCGAGAATAAGATTGACGGCAAGCTTTGCGCGGCCGCCGTCGCCGATCTTGCCGATGTGGAAGCGTCGGGGAAACAAGGTATCAAAAATGGGCGCGGCGGCTTGTGCGATCGACGCATCGCCGCCGATGAGCCCAACGCCGTCGCCCTGACGCACTTGCGCGCTCGTCCCCGAGACCGGGGCTTCGAGGAAGCGCAGCTGCTTTGCCACGCGCGCGCCGAGCGCGGCTAGCCGATCCGGATCGCAGGTACTGGTGCAAATGACGATCTTGCCCGCCGCCGCCGGCACGAGTGAACGCTCCACGACATCCTCAGCCTGATCGGTAGAGAATACGGCGATCACGATCGGATCGCAGTCGCGCGCTATTTCGGGGAGCGATCCGACACGTCCGCCGATTTGCAGAAGCTGCTCGTTTCTCGTTGGCTCAATATCGAATCCGATGACGCCGAATCCAGCCGCGATGAGGCGGCGAGCATAGACCTCTCCCATGAGGCCGACGCCGATCAGTCCAACGGGTCTCCGAGTTGGCATGGGCAATGTTTGCCGTTATTCGAGCGACGCGATTGCAAGCTCGCGCGCGACGGTGTCGAGGCTATCGCGCAATGCCTTCGGCACCGGTATGCCGTGCTTGGTGCTTGCGCCGCTCGAGGCGCTTCGCGTGGCTTTGCTCGCCGGGAAGCCAGATCCGCTCAACGCCGGGCAGACGCCGCGAATGACGAATGTCGCGGATCAAGCCGTCCACGGCGCGCTTGAATTCGCCGGCCGGCATAAAGGCATCGATCGATAGCGCTGCAATGGCCTGGCCGGTATTGGTTGCCTTGCCGCTCTCTTTGACGAAATCGATGACTTGGCGCCCAACCGCCGCACGGTTCAACGCGCCGGCAAGAATTGCGATAACAAGACTAAGCCCGTAGCCCTTGTAGTCGCCGATCGGCAGAAGATGGCCTTCATCGGCGCGCTTCGGATCGGTCAGCGGCTTGCCCTCACGATCGATCATCCAGCCGACCGGCATCGCCTCGCCGCGTTGAGCTTTAAGCCGCACCTTGCCATAGGCGGCGACCGTCGGCGCCATGTCGAGCACGATGGCCGGCTCCTCCATCGCCGGCACCGCGACCGCCATCGGATTGGTGCCAAGCAGGCTTTCACTGCCGCCCCACGGCGGCAAGTGGTTGTTGCTGCCAACCGCGAAATAAAGGCCGATCATGTCGTGCGCAAGCGGCATGGTCACATAAAGCGCCGCAGGTCCCGCATGATTGCTCATGCGCACGCCCACCCAGCCAACTCCCGTCGCGTTCGCTTTTGCGATCGCCAATTCGGCAGCGCGGCGCATCACCAGATGGCCCATTGCATTGTCGCCGTCGAGCAGCGCCACCGACGCGCGGTCGTTGATCACGCGAATTTTCGGATTGGGATTGATGCCGCCGGCGCGTAAACGGCGCAAGTAAAGCGGCAAGCGGATAACGCCGTGGGTGTCGCTGCCCCGCAGGTCCGCCTCGACCATGAGATCAGCGAGTATTTGCGCATCTGCTTTCAGCAGGCCGGCGGCAACGAAAGCGCGCGTTACGAAATCGGCGAGATTGCACGCGGCTATCCGTGAATCTGCGGTTGCTTTGTCTGTCGTGGCCATATCTTTCGCTGTCATATCCATTGCTGCTGCCGTGAGTGCTGACGCTGTAGGACCGCACTCTGATCGGTGAGGGAGTTTATGTCTACATGCGGACAAAAGGAGAGGAGACTGGTGCAATCTTGCGGCAGATCATAAAATCCATCGAACCTCTAAGGTAAGCTCCATCAGCACGGATATGAGAAGCACTATGAGCATCGTAACCGCCGAAAAAGTCGCAACGCTAGACGCATGTTTTGGCACATATCCGCATACGAAACCGCTGAAGAGCGGCGAAATTAGATCCGATCGGGTTGCGCTGCGCTTCACCGATGTCGAGCCGATCAACAAGGCGTTTTTGATGATGGTTCGGCAGGAGAAGTTCGACGTCAGTGAAATGGCAATCGCCACCTATTTACAGGCCAAAGCCTACGGCAAGCCGCTCACTCTCCTGCCGGCGACGATGATGGGCCGCTTTCAGCATGGAACTATGTTTTACAATTCCGAACGCGGCACCGTGACGCCGGAAAGCTTGTTCGGCCGAAGGGTCGGCGTGCGGGCGTTCTCGCAGACAACCGGCGTCTGGCTGCGGGGCATTTTGTGGAAGGATTACGGCGTCGATCTCGGTAAGGTGAAATGGGTGACATTCGAAGACGCCCACGTGCCCGAATACCGCGATCCACCGGGCGTCGAACGCGCCGCCGCCGGCAAGGATATGACGAAAATGCTTCTCGAGGGCGAGCTCGATGCAGCGATCTTCGGCGGAAATATTCCGAGCGATCCGCGGTTCAAAAGCGTCATTGCCGAACCGGAGGCTGCGGCCAGGGAGTGGTACAAGAAGCATACAACCGTCCCGGTCAATCATATGGTCGTGGTCAAGAGCGAGCTCGCCAAATCCGACCCCACCGCAGTACGCGAGATTTTCCGGATGCTGCAGGCCGGCAAGAAAGCCGCGGGCCTGCCTAAGCCCGGCGCAATCGATACGATTCCGTTTGGCTTCGCAGCGGTGAAGCCGGCGCTCGAACTGATGTCGAGCTATGCGCTGGAAATGAAAATCATTCCGCGGCGCTTTTCGGTCGAGGAATTGTTCGACGATACGACGCGCGCCCTGTAGCGTGTTCAGCGTATGCCGCTAGCGCATCCGGACAGAGGTGGACTTCGATTTCGCCCAATAGTCTGCTTGCGATTTTTTTGTCTTAAGACGCATGGCATCTTCAAAGCCCGGCGCCATGGAAGCGGACGTGCCGGCCAGGACTTCATGATGTTCGATATTGAGTAACCGCAACCAGCTCTGCTGGCCTAGCGTGAGCCCGATCATGCAGCCGAGCTCCACCAATTCCGGCTCGGTGAACTGGCTGTGCATGCGCTCCCAGAATACATCGTCGGTCTCGAGTCGCCACACGATAGCCTCGGCATAGGCCAGCGCGGCTTTCTGCCGTTCGCTATATTTGGCCGATTTTTCGAAGTTCAAAAGATCGAGCACCTGATCTTCGATCACGCCGCCGCCTTTAGCGGCCTTCACCGAGCGCTGATTGCCGCAATATTCGCAGGTAACGGAGCGCGACACGTAGAGCCGGCATAATTCCTTGATGGTGTGATCGAGCACGCCGGTGCGAAAAATATCGTGCCAGGATTCCGCGAAGAACCAGAAACAGGCCGGAACGTGCGCCCGTACCGCGGAGCTTTCCGGCCGCGGCGTGCCTTCACGTCGACAGCGGTCCATTTCCGCTTGCATCCTGGCGTCCATTTTATCGAGTGGGACATAACTGATCCTCGGCTTGGCCATCCTTTCCCCTAGTTCTGCTTACTTTTCCGGCGTGAATCGCGCGCCATTTGGGCGATGATATTTAAAGGCTAAAGATAATATCTTTACTATTTTAACGCCGCACCCTAGTTTTGTCACGTGGTCCCCGGGGCGTGGCTTAGCGCCGTCCCACCGAGGCAATCGCAGCGGCCGGAAATAACTGAGCGAGCAACCCTATGGCGGTCCCGGTACGCAGCGATTCCACGGCGCGCATCGTGTTTGCGGGCCGTTCTTCGTCGCTATCCGCGCAGGTCGTCGCAGAAGTCCGCGAGGCGCTGTTCGCCAAGCGGCTTCGTCCCGGCGATTTTCTCGGTACGGAAAAGGATTTGGCGGCGCGCTTCGACGCAAGCCGGATTGTCGCGCGCGACGCATTGCGCACACTCGAAGCGCTCGGCATCGTCGAAATTCGCATGGGCAAGGGCGGCGGCGCCCGCATTGCGCACGGCAATCCGCGTCTGTTCGCCGAAGCGCTCGCCGTGCAGCTCGACCTTACCGGGGGGAGCGTCGCCGAAATTATGGATGCACAGCGCGCCATCGAGACGCTTGGCGCCGAACTTGCCGCTGAGAACGCGACGCCTAAGGACGTGGAAAGGTTACGGCGCCTGCTGCACGAGGCGGAAGCTGAAATCGGCGATCTCGATGAGTTCACGAGGCTGTCGCGGGATTTTCACCTCGCAGTGGCCGAGGCCTCGCACAACCGCGTCATCATGGTGCAACTCATCTCGCTCGAAAACGTATCGTGGCCGCGCCGCAATGTCACCGCTACGCCCAAGCTCGCGCGCCATATTTTGGAAATTCACACCAAGCTTGCCGACCTGATCGAACTTCGCGACCCGAGCGGCGCGCGCGCCTTGATGGATGACCACGTAAAAATGATCCGCGCGCGGCGCGTCGCCGAGCGCGGTCAGGCGCGATCCGGCGCTCAATTCGACCCTTGCTGATGAAAGAGGAGAACATCATGGCAAAGTTCATCATCGAACCGCACTTTCGACTCCACGAATGGGTGGCCGAGGAGAAGGGCTACTTCCGTGACGAAGGACTCGATTATGAGTTTCGCGAGCTGGTGCGCTCCACGGACGGCAAAATCCATTCCAAGGGCGACAAGGTCGGCGCGTTCCAATCGTTCGAAGAAGGCCGCAAATCGAGCGTCAGCTGCGCCTGCCACTGGACCGTGAACGTTGCCGCTTCGAAAGGACTCGGTCGCATGTACACGGACGTCTATTCCGTTTCACCGGCGGGAATTTTCGCACCGTCCGATTCGCCCGTGAAATCGCCTGCGGATCTCGCCGGCGTTCCGATTTCGGTCGGTTATCAATCGGGAAGCCACTACGCGACCGTGCAGGCGCTCGAGCCTTACCTCAAACCGGGGCAGATCAATCTCAACTTTGCCGACGGCATGCTGTTCGAACGCATGGAGCAGCTGATCGAGGGCAAGGCGCCGGCGGTTAGCCTGTTCAGCGGCCCTTATTATTTCGCGGAACAGCTCGGCTTCCGCAAAGTTATCGATACGACTTTCATGATCGCCACGATGATTCACGGCGATCCAGATCCCGAAGACTTAAGAAAATTCTTCCGTGCGCTCCGCCGTTCACAGCGCGACATCGATCTCCGCCCCGAGCTCTACACGCACTATTACAAGAATGAATTCCCCGACCGCTTCCATCCCCTGATGGATACGCGGCGTTGGGGTCCCGGTGAACGGCTGGTGTTCGAACCCTATACAAAGGAAGTCTACGAAACGTCATTCGAATGGATCGCGGCGCACGGTATTTTCGCTGACGGCGGGATGGGCTCCGGCAGCTACGAAAAAGCTACGCTCTCGCTGAACGGTTAAATCAGCGTCGGTTTTCGGCAGAAGAAAAAATGAAAACGGCGCGAGACCTGAGCCAGTTGAGGTTGGCGGCGAAAGGTCTCGCGCTGTTGTTCCATACGAGCGGCACGAATTGCTGGCTCACCTCGCTTCGCCGGCCATCGTCAACGTGAAAAAGCCTCGTCTACCGGCGTGCGGTGCGCACGCAGCCGTACCCTAAGAACGCAACCATTCCGGCGAGAATGAACCAAAGGACCGCATCAACGGCCATGTCGTCCTCCTCCGTTCTCCCAGTCGTCTGTCTTCGCTTTTGTCTTGGCTTCTGTCCTCGCTCACGATTGTCGACTCGTGAGCATGTCGGTCGGCCCTGGACGATCAAAATCTCAGGCAAGCGGGAAAGCGCCGTGATTCGATGTCGCAGGGGCGGTTGGACGCACCCTCCGCGACAGATGCTGATTATGGTAAACGCGGCCGCACCGAAGGGCGCATAGCCGACTTGTAACCTTTTATGCCGATAGCCCCGTGTTTTCGCCATTTCCGGCGCAGTTATGCGGCTACGCGGCAAAGCCAGCGATATGTTTGCTGCTGCGGGCGCGCCGCCGCGTAAATCTTTGTGGCAGGCGCCCCAACAATACCTCACATTTCGACACAATCCGACACGCTCCCGCCATCCACGTCGGCTCAAATTATCCTTTACACCCGGGAACTTACGCGCCATGTGCTGTCGGCGGATCGCCGTCATCCTCGCCGGTTTTTTGCTTGCGATAGCGGCCTGCGGTGGCGTCGCTGTCGCGGGCGCAGCCGATTCCAAATCCGCGAGTGCCGACATCACGGTGATCGGCAATCGGCATATCGGCGCCGACATGATCCGCTCGTATTTTCACCCCGCGCCGGATGGACGTCTTGACGCGGCCGCGCTCGACGCCGCGCTCAAGCAGCTCTACGCGACCGGCCTTTTCACCGACGTCAAGATTTCGCATGCAGGCAATCGCGTGCTGGTGGTGGTTGTTGAAAATCCAACGATCGGGATCGTCGCTTTCGAGGGAAACAAGAAGCTCAAGGACGCCGATCTGGACAAACTGGTGCAATCGAAAGCCGGCGGGCCGCTGTCGCGCGAGCTGATCCAAAGCGACGTGGTGCATATTATCGATCTTTATCGGCAACGCGGCTATTTCGATGCACGCGTCGTGCCGAAAACGATCGATGCAAAAAAGGGCGGTCAAAACGATCGGGTCAATCTCGTTTTCGAGATTAAGGAAGGGCAAAAGCTCGCGGTCAGGGATGTCGTATTTACAGGCAATACCGCCTTTTCGCAGACCAAGCTCAGGGGCGTCGTCAAGACGGGCGTCACCAATCCTCTGAGCTTTCTTCTCGATAACGATGCCTACGACGCCGACCGCGTCGAGAACGACAAGGATTTGCTTCGGCGCTTCTATCGCGCCCACGGCTATGTCGATGTGCGGATATCTTGCGCGACGAGCTACGATGCGGAGAAGAAAGGCGCCGTCGTCACTTTCAAGATCGACGAGGGCCCGCAATATCGCCTCGGCAAGGTCGAGATCGAATCGCGGTTGAAAAATTTCGACGCCAGCGGGTTGCGCGAGGCGCTCCACACGCAGAGCGGTGACTTCTATGATGCCGACGCAGTCGACAAATCCGTTGACAATCTGGCCATGGCGTTGGCGAAGGCCGGCGAGCCGTTTGCGAGCGTGGCGCCTCACACCGAGCGCCGTGCCGATCGCCGCTCGATCGATATTTCCTACAGGATCGACCAGGGCAAACGCGTCTATATCGAGCGCATCGAAATCCGCGGCAATATCAAGACCCGCGACGAGGTGATCCGCCGCGAGTTCGATTTCGGCGAGGGCGATGCCTATAACCGCGCGCTGATCGACCGCGGCGAACGCCACCTCAAGGCGCTCGGCTATTTCAAATCGGTGAAAATCGCCACCCAGCCCGGCTCGGCGCCGGACCGCGTCGTGCTCGAAGTGGCGGTGGAAGAACAGCAGGCCGGAAACTTCTTCATTTCGGGCGGCTATTCGACCAGCGACGGCTTGTTGGCGCAGATCAGCATCACCGACACTAATTTTATGGGTACCGGCGACATAGCCAAGGCGGCCGTGACCTACGGTCAATATGCCAGAGGGTTCGATCTTGCTTTCACCGATCCGTGGTTTCTCGGTCAACGCCTTGCCGTCGGTGGTGAACTGTTCGGCCGGCAAACTTTCGCCAATTCGAACCAGGCGTACAATACCAGCCTCTACGGCGCGAAATTTTCCGCCGGCATGCCGCTCAGCGACGATTTGCGCATGAGTTGGACCTATTCGATCTACAATCAAGGCCTCTCGCTTGACCCTGCGATCGGGACGGTTTCGCTGCCGATCCAGCAGGCGGCGCAGGCCGGCGCCTATTGGGTGTCGTCGTTCGGCAACGGACTGAATTACAGCACGCTCGACAATCCCAAAGATCCCTCGACCGGCGTTTGGGCGCAAACCAACAATGAATTCGCAGGGCTGGGCGGCGCGGCGAAATTCGCGCGAACCACCGAAGATGTGCGGTACTATCATCCGATCGCCGGCGACGTCGTCGGCATGGTTCGGGCGCAAAGCGGCTATGTGACCCCGTGGGGCGGTCAGCAACTGCCATTGCTGGACGGCTTCTTCGGCGGCCCGCAGCTCATTCGCGGATTTGCTCCCAATGGCTTCGGGCCGCGCGATATCACGCCCGGCACCACGATGGATAATCTCGGCGGCAACGTCTATTGGACGACCACCGCCGAGCTGCAAGCGCCGATGCCGTTCGTTCCGCCCGACGCGCAGCTGAAAATCGCATTGTTCTCCGATACCGGCAGCCTTTGGGCGACCAACGCCTCGACTGTTCCGGGCCTCGCCACATCGTTATCGCCGGCGCAACAGATCGCCAATTCGACCGCGATTCGCTCCTCGGTCGGGGTCGGCCTGGTCTGGGATTCGATGTTCGGTCCGATCAGCGTCGATTATGCCTATCCGATCGCGAAGCAGAGTTACGACGTGACCCAGCGTTTGCAATTCCATGCCGGCGGGTTCTAGCGCCTCCTCGCCAATCGCGCTGGCATTGCTGCCCGCTCTCAACTACGATCTCCCTCCAACCTTTCTTACCCCACTTCACAAGATCGCGTCATGAGCTACGACACCATTACCGTTACGCCCTGTTCGCCGCATGTCGGCGCCGAAATCGGCAATATCGATCTGACCCGGTCGCTGACCAATCGGCAGGTGCAGGAGGTGCACGACGCCATTATCGCCCACGGCGTCATCTTTTTCCGCGACCAGAAAATCGATTTCGAATCGCATGAGCGCTTTGTGCGCTATTTCGGCGAGCCGCATATTCATGTCGGCGGCAAGGGCACCGCATCGAAGAGCGTGCCCGGTCATCCCGCTATCCGCCGACAGTATTTCGACGCCAGTTCGAAGCGCGTTTCCGGCGAGGAATGGCATTCGGACCAGAGCTGCGCCGAGATCCCGCCGATGTATAGCGTCCTTTATCAGGAAATCATTCCGCCGAACGGCGGCGGCGATACCATGTTCGCCTCCGCTTACAGGGCCTATGAGGAATTAAGCCCTTCGATGAAAACCTATCTCGAAGGCAAGACCGCGACCCATGACGGCGGGCGCGGCTTCGACAAGAACGCCGATGTCTATCCGGTGGCGGTGCATCCCGTCGTCGTCCGCCAACCGGAAAGCGGCCGCAAGCTCCTCTTCGTCAACCGCGAATTTACCAGCCACATCAACGAAGTCCCGCCGGCCGAAAGCCGCGGCGTCTTGGAATTCCTCTACGACCATATTGCGCGGCCGCATTGGAATATGCGCTTCCGCTGGACCGCAAATTCCGTCGCGTTCTGGGACAATCGCTGCACCCAGCACTTTGCCATCTGGGATTATTGGCCGAATGTGCGCTGCGGCTACCGGATGTTCGTCAAGGGCACCGAACGGCCGACGGCCGGCTGAGTTTCAACCTTGCCACAACGGCGCGAATTGCGCCGCCACCACGTCTTCGTAAGATAACTGCCCCGCGAGTAAGCCCTGACGGCGTGCAAATTCGCACATGCCGGCGACGAACTCGGGCGACAGCGTCGCGTCGTAATAGGGCAGGTCGCGGCGAATGAGCTCGGCGATCAACGCCGCCTCGGACGGCGGAAACAATCTTTCTCCAACCTCGGAGGCGCGGGCCACGTTCGCTTTCAACGCAGCCTGCGTTTTGACGATCGCGCGCACTGTGGCGGCAACTTTATCCCGCGCGCGGGCGATCAGCGCATCGGTGGCCGCAATCGTCGCTGCGGTGAAGTTGAAGCAGCGCTTCGGGCCGTCGCCGCGCCGCACGTCGAGCACGACCGTGCCGACACCGCGCCGCACCGCCACTTCAGCGCTCATTCCATTCGCCCAAAACCCGTCGATCGTGCGCTCTTCGAGCGCTTTGGCGGCAGTGATGCCGAAATTCACGCCTGCGCCGGCCGCGCCGGGCACCGGAGCGATCGTGACGCCGTCGCGTTCGACGTCGATGCCTGCTTCCTCGAGCAAGCCACGCAAGCCTTTGTCGACCCACGGCGCGGCCGCGATGCGGCGGCCCTTGACGACGGAGACGTCGCCGCGGCGGGCGTTCAGCGCGGCGTGCATTACCAGGAACCAGTACATGCCTTGCGCTTGCGCGCAGACGAGCTTCACGCCGCGAAAATTCGGGAAGGCGGCAAGCGCCGAATGGGCGGAGCCGCCGACGAAATCGACCGCGCCGTCGCGCAACGCCGCGTAAGCCTTGTCGACCGGAAAGATCAGTTCGAGCGTAACGTCGAGACCTTCGGCTTTGAAAAATCCAAGCTCGATCGCGGCCTCGGCCGGAAAATAGGAGTTGGAAATCATATCCGGGACCGCGAGCTTCATAGGATGTCCTTTTCCATTTCGGCAAGATACGGCAGCGCGGGGAGGGTGGCGGTGCCGGGGGCGTGGAGCGAGCGTCTCACGGACCGGGCGGGTCTTTTTCCGCCGGTCCGGGGTCGGCGGAGTCGTCGGTGAGCCTAGAGACGGTATCGGCGGGCAGGATGATAGCCGCGCCATCGTTGACAACAAGGCGTTCCTCGCGCCGATAATGCCCTTTGCGACGGGCGGTCGTGCGGCTGCCCGCAAATCGGAGGAGCGCATGAACCGCCCGCAGCAAGGCTTTCCGCCCATTCTCGACAGACGCGGCGCGCCGCGGGTGCGCCGCTTCGACGAGCAGCGCTGGCTCATCGACAACGTCATCCGCGCCAACGGCATCGATTGGGATCAGCCGCGTTCGCTCTATATCCATTTGCCGTGCGGCATCGAGGCCAATGCCGATTTCGCCGGTATTCGCGAGCGGGTGAAGAAAATGGCCGATATCGGTCCGGCCTTCGCCGCCGTCGCGCGCCGCCGCGAGGCCAAGGCCAATGCCGCCGCGCAGGCCGATCGCAAAGTCACCGCGCGGGACAATTTCTTCATGGCCGCGGTGC
>Ga0187778_10003325_pt1 | contig 10827 bp, 7 predicted proteins | sample 1015_Q2_SP5_20_M_FD_132418 | JGI IMG/M metagenome (GOLD analysis project Ga0187778, IMG submission 132418) | Tropical peat soil microbial communities from peatlands in Department of Meta, Colombia - 1015_Q2_SP5_20_MG | ecosystem: Environmental > Terrestrial > Soil > Wetlands > Peat | place...
AACTCGGGATAGTTGAGGTGCTGCACGCCGATCCAGATGCCGGCACCGATCACAAACAGCACGACCCCAATGGTTGGCCCTCCCGGGTAGAGCAACAGCGCGCTTAGGAGTCCGAACACGGCGGAGACTCCGTAAAGGATTACGACGACCTCGCGCTGGCTCAAGCCGCGCTCCAGCAGCTTGTGATGGATGTGGTGACGATCGGGAGCGAACAAGGGTTGTCCGCTGAGAAAGCGGCGCACCACCGAGATGCCGGTCTCCAGGATGGGAAGGCCGAAGGAAACCACGGGAATCGCCACCGCCACCGCGGTGGAGGATCTTCCCGCGCCCATCAGTGCCAGCACGCTGAGCACGAAGCCGATGAACAGGCTGCCGCAGTCGCCAAGAAAGATGGTCGCCGGATTGAAGTTGAAGCGCAGGAACCCGAGAATCGCGCCCGCCAGCGCCAACCCGATCAGGCCGATCATCACGCGGCCATTCATCAGCGAGATCACCACCACCGTCAAGGTGGAAAAAAGCGCAGAGCCGGCGGCCAAGCCGTCCAAGCCATCTACCAGGTTGAAGGCGTTGGTGATGAGCAGCACCCAAAAGACGGTGGCGATCAACGAACCCGCCCAGCCGAGACTGCGGTTGCCGAACAAGAGCGGCAGTTCGATGACGCGGAAGCCGCCCAGAAAGATGCTTACCGCCGCGATGATCTCCACCGCGAACTTCATCCACGGCCCCACGGAAAACATATCGTCGTAAAGCCCGAGCAGGAAGATCAGCAACGTGGGGAGCAGGATTCCGAGGATGAGGCGCGGATCGAAGACGTAGCCGAAGCGGGAGAACGCCATCAGCGCGGCCACCACGCCGATCACACACAGGAAAATGGCGACGCCGCCCAAGCGCGGTATGGGCGCGCTGTGGACATCGCGCTCCCGCAGGCGTCGGCTCTTCCAGCCGTGGCTCAAGGCCAAGTCACGTAGGTAACGGGTGAGAAAGAAGGAGATCAGCAGAGATGCGATAAAGGTTGCGCAGTACGTCAGGCCCAAAGATTTCAACGGCACTCTCCTACCAGCGAAAACCCAAATTGCAGGAAGTGGCGATCTGCTTCTCTACTGCTTAGTTTCTCTTTTCTCGCCTCCGGTTTCCCGGCAGAAGCGCACGGCGTACCTGCGAAGTAACCTTCTCCCGCGGCCTGAACTTTCTCCTACGAGAATTGGCGCGGCCGGGTGGCGCTGGCGGCAGCCGCGGTTTCAGCAAAATCGGCAGCCATTGCCTCGACCACGAGGATCATCTGCGGAACCACGACCTGCCGGGAGAACTGGCTGGAGAACTCACGGACATAAGACCGATCCGCGCTGGGGTGCTGCGCGGCCATAAGAACTTTCTGGATCACGCCTTCCACATCTCCATGCCCGGAAAGAAATGCCGAAGTGTTGCTCGGGAAGTCGGCAACCAAGTCGGTGATGTGACTTTCTTTCGGGCCTATATATAAGAAGGGTGCACCCACAGCGAGAATGTTGTACAGCTTGCAGGGATGCACCATGCCTACGAAGGCGCCGCCCATCACCACCAGGTGTAAATCGGCGGCGGAGAGCGACCCGGCAAGTTCCTCCCGCGGCTGATAGGGCAGACAGCGGAGGTTGGGCGCCCCGCCTTGCTCGAGCGCGAGAGGCTTGCGGAACTCGCTGCCGCCTCCCACGAACAGGAACACTATCTCGCGACGATCGGCAAGACGCTCGGCCGCCGCCAGCAGCGTGTCCAGCGGATGGCACGGGCTGTGGTTGCCTGAGTACATCACCACGAACTTTCCCGACAAGCCATAGCGTTCGCGGAAACGCCGGCGCGCCTCTGGATCGAAGCGCACCAGGTCATCGTGCGCCCAGGGTGGAACCACGACAACTTTCTCCGCCGCGATGCCCTTGGCGCGGATGCGCTGCTGCATAAAGCGGTCCAGCGCGACGATGCGCTCGGCTCGGCGCATGCTGTAGAGCATCAGTCGGCTGAGCAGGCGAGCGGTGGCCGACTCGGGACGCAGCCAACCGGCGGCGATGGCTTCGTCGGGATTCAGGTCCATCGACCAGAACAGCAGCTTGCGCGCCTTCAACGGGACCGCCAGCGCTCCCAGGAACGAAATCAGCGGCGGCGAGGTCATGGCGATCACCACATCGAAGCGCGGTAGAAATAGCAGGCACAGGGCGCAGCTCAGCATGAAGCTGGCAAAGTCAGCAGCGCGACGCCAGCGGGCAGCTTTGCCGAATCCGGTGGAGGGGACACGAACAATGCGGACGCCACGCCAGCGCTCGCGCGAGGGAAAGCGCCGTGCGCGGTCGTCGTAGGCGCGCGAGTCAGCCAGCACCGTAACCTGGTGGCCGGCTTTGACGAGCGAGGCTGCCAGGTCGCCCGCGTGCTGCGCGCTCGACACTACGTCGGGATAGAAGGCCTGGTTGAGGATGAGAATCCTCATCCCGCCGCCGTCGGCCACCATCAGCGCTCCACCATGTAGTTGCCGAGGAAGAGCACGTCCATGCGCGTGCGCTGGAAGCAATCCATCGCCTGATCCGGGGTGCAGACGATGGGCTCGTCCTCGTTGAACGAGGTGTTGAGCACTACCGGAACACCGGTGATGCGGTCGAACTCGCGAATCAAGTCGTAATACAACGGATTGGCCTCGCGCGAGACGGTCTGCAATCGGCCGGAGCCATCCACGTGCGTGACCGCGGGGATGGCTGCGCGCTTCTCCGGCTTGATCTGGTAGACCATCAGCATACTGGGCGCGGGATGAGTCTGTTCGAAGTACTCGGCAATGCGGTCCTCGAGGATCGAGGGCGCGAAGGGACGGAAAGGCTCGCGCTTCTTGATGCGCGCGTTGAGGATTTCTTTCATCTCCGGGCGGCGCGGATCGACCACGATGCTGCGATTGCCCAGCGCGCGCGGACCGAACTCCATGCGTCCCTGGAACCATCCTACGATCTTGCCATCGGCGATGGCCTGCGCGGCCGCGCGCGTGAGTTCGGCGTCGCCGAGCAGACGATGCATCAGCCCGCTGGAGTGCACCACTCGCTCGAGCTGCCCGTTCTTATATTCCGGACCGGTGTAGGCGTGGCCCATGATGAAGGTACGCGGGCGCTGGAGCAGCACGTTTTCGATCCAGTAGCAGACGCCAAGCGCGGTACCGGCGTCGCCCGCCGCCGGCTGCACATAAAGTTCCTCGAACGGCGTGTTGAGCAGAATCTTGCCGTTCATCACCGAATTGAGGGCCACGCCACCGGCCAGCGCCAGCCTCTTGCTTCCCGTTCTCTGGTGCAGGTGCCTGAGAACGTGGAAGCCGACTTCCTCCAGTCGTGCCTGGAGCGAGGCGGCGATGTCTTCGTAGTGCGAGGCGAGCGGCAGGCCGTTGCTGCGCGCCGGTCCGAAGGTCTCGACGAATTTGTCAGAGAAGATGCGGCCGATGGTGGGTGAACCGTCATCCCACGACATCTCGACACCCTCAGAATGATGCAGGAAATAGTCGAGGTTGAGCTTAAAGCGGCCGTCGCGCTCGGTCTGGACGATGTCTCGGAATTGCTCCAGAAAACGCGGCTTGCCATAGGGAGCAAGACCCATCACCTTGCCTTCGTCACCGTACTTGGGAAATCCGAGAAACTGGCTGGTGGCGGTGTACACAATGCCGACAGAGTGCGGATATTCAATCTCCCCCAGCACCTCGATGCGGTTTCCTTCCCCGCAGCCCCACATGGTGCTGATGAAATCGCCGAAGCCGTCAATGGAGAGGATCGCAGCCTTCTCGAAGCCAGAGACCAGAAAGCAACTCGCCATGTGCGCCTTGTGGTGCTCCACGTTGTGAAACTGGGCGCGAAAGGCATCGGCGGGCAGGTCGAGGGCGTGCGCTAGTTCCTCGCGCAGGTTGCGCACCTTGGCGGCGTTGGCCAGCCGCGCGGCGATCAGCCCGGAGAGGCTGGAGAGCCGCTTGATCGAGAACAGTATCTTCTTGTGAACGTGCGCCGAGGGATCACGGGAGATGCCAACGTGGTCGAGTTCGGCAGCGGTTATGCCGGCAGCGTCGAGGCAGTAGCGGACGGCCAGGGCGGGGAAACCCGCGCAATGCTTTTTGCGATTGAACCGTTCTTCTTCCGCGGCAGCCACCAGCTTGCCATCGTGCACGATCGCAGCCGACGCATCCCCGTGGTAGGCATTAATTCCCAGGATGTACAAACCCACTCCCCTGCTGGCTGGCCAAACCTGGTTCTTGACTTAAACCCTTATGAAAATTCTAGGTGAAGGTGAGCGCGGCGGTAAGTTACTGCTTCGGTGCCACCGCATGCCGCTTTCGTTGCTCAAACAATTTTGCGTCAATGAGGAAGCGAAACCAGAAGCCCTGCAGAAAGTGAAAGATCATCCCTTCCTTGCCGTCGAGGAAACCGAGACGGAGGAAGTAGCGGTAGAACCAATAGAGGGATGCGCGGAAGAACAACGGCAGTTTCCAGTAGAAACCTTCGCGCAACCAGCGGCGGCGTTCGATGGGGTTGCCGAAGGGCGAGGCCTCGACCCGGCCCTCGGCATCACGGCCCTGGACGATCTCGCGCGCCTCCAGCTCCGCCCAGCGCACGTGGCGCGTGGACCAGACGCTCAGGTCCGAAGTCAGCACATCCACGTAGTCGTGCCGGAGCTTTCGCACGTTCCCGCGGACGACGTAATGCTGATCGTAGAGGCGTTCTTCGCATCCGCCGCGGTCCTTACGGAACAGCCGCAGGTGATAAGAGGGATAGTGCCCGCCGTGCCGAATCCAGCGCCCCATGAAGAAGGTGCGCTTGCGGAAGAGGAAGCCGTCCACGTCCGCCGGAGGATTGAGCAGTATGCCGTTGATCTCGGCTACCAATTCCTGCGTGAGACGCTCGTCGGAGTCGAGATGCAGCACCCAGTCTGCGGCCAGCGGCAGGTGGCTCTGCGCCCAATTGCGCTGCGCGCCGTAGGTCTCGAACGGATGCTCGAAGACGGCAGCACCGGCCCGGCGCGCGACCTCGCGCGTGCCATCCGTCGAGCCGGAATCCACCACCAGAACTTCGCAATCCAAATGCTTCAGGCTCTCGAGGCAATCGGGAAGGTTCGCCTTCTCGTTATAGGCAAGCACGATGACCGAGACCGCTGGCCGGCGCTCGCCGCCCGGCTGGGTTTCGGTCAGTGCACCAGAACCGGCGCCGACTTGTGCTGTGCGAACCAATGTCCCAAGGTCACCATCGCCCAGACGCGCGACCAGGCCGGGCTCCGGGGCTCACGCAAGAAGGTTTGTGTGATGGGCGCGATCCCCGCAGGATCGACCAGCCCGGAATTTTTGAGCGCGCGAAGGCTTTCTTCCATAGTCTCGCGCAGCGGTCCCAGCAGCCACAGACCGATAGGCGGCATGAAGCCGCGCTTGCCCTGCTCCAACTGCGCCTGGGTATAGAGGCCAGCGCACATCGTGCGCAGCACCTGCTTGGAAGAAGCACCCTTGGGCAGAAGTACATCGCCGGGCAGGCGGAAGGCCCAGTCCACCAGATCAAGGTCGAGCAGCGGCACGCGAATCTCGAGTGAATTGGCCATGCCGAAGGCGTCGCTGTCGCGCAGCAGCACGTTCTCCAGATAGAGGGCCGACTCCAGCCGCGCCACCGAAGCCACCGGGTCCGAGGCCGCCACCCATCCGTCGCAATTCAACTCCGGAACCTGGTAGTTCGGCGACAGATCGAGTTCCGCCGGCCCGAGGCCGAGACCCGCCAAGCCCTGGTTTGAAAGCAGGCGGCGGGTTTGGAAGTAGATGGCGAGAAAATCCGGGCCGGCGGTAGCGATGTCGGCCGCTTTGGAGCGGACCACCGCGTTCGTGGACAACGCGAGATTGCGCGCCAGCGCCGCGCGCCAGCTCGCAGGCAGTGACGAAATCCACGACAGCGCGCGTTTAAGCCGCGGCACGCGGCGGAAGCTGCTGTATCCGGCGAACAGCTCATCGCCGCCCATGCCGGAGAGCGCGACGCTGATGCCCTGCTCGTGCACCGCGCGCGCCACCATATAGGTGTTGAAGCCGTCCATCGAAGGCTGGTCCATGGCGGCGAGGGCGTCGCGCATCCAGGCCAGCGCGGTCGATTCTTCCACCGGATATTCGTGGTACTGCACGCCGAAACGCGCTGCGGTGATGCGAGCGATGGCCGCCTCGTCGTATACCGGGTCGTCGGAGAATGAGACGGTGAAGGCGTTGAGGTGCTCGCTCGCGCTCTGGAAGCGGCGGGCGATGCCCAGGACGGCGGTGGAATCGAGGCCGGAACTCAGGAAAATGCCGACACGCACATCGCTGAGCAGATGGCGGCGTACCGATTGCTCGAGCAGCGCGCGGCCTTCCTCCGCCACTTCCTCCAGGCTGCGTTGGCGCTGGTCGTCGGGGTGGGGGAATTGCCAATACGTGCCGTGGGCGGTGGCGCGTCCCAGGCTGTCGAATTCCTTCCACGTGCCGCGGGGCAGGGCGTACACGCCCTCGAACAAGGTGAGCGGCTCCTGCACCGCGCCGTACGCCAGATAACCGGCAAGAGCGCGCTGGCTGACCACCGCCGGCGCCAGGCCGCTGCTCATCAGGGCACGGACCTCCGAGGCGCACACGAACCATTCGCCTTCCCGGACAGCGTAATAGAGCGGCTTGATACCAAGATGATCGCGGGCAATCAGCAGGCGCGAACGGCGCGCGTCCCAGAGAGCGAAGGCAAACATGCCGCGCAAACGCCGCAGGCAATCGGTGCCCCAATGCTGATAGGCGCGCAGCAACACTTCGGTGTCGCTGTGGCCACGAAAGGTGAAGCCCGCCGGTTGCAACTCGCGGCGGAGGTCCGGCGAGTTGTAGATCTCACCGTTGTACACGAGCACGTCGCCGGTATCGGGATTATGCATGGGCTGGTGCCCGTGCGGAGACAGGTCCAGGATGGCCAGCCGGCGGTTGGCCAGACCGACAATCCCGTCGCCGACCTGCAGCACGATCGCGCCCTGGTCATCGGGGCCGCGATGCGCCTGCGCGTCGTTCATGGTGCGGACCATGGCCGCGGCGGATTCGGGTTTGTGCTTCCCCAGCAATGCAGCGATTCCGCACATTCAGTCGGTCACCACTCCGTGCAGGGGTTGAAAGCGCGCAGGCTCGATGGGCTCGGCGTGTGAATGGCGCGGAATGTAGAGCAGCCCAAAAAATCCAGAGTCAGGGAGCACTTTGTTCTTTGAGGACGAGCTTACCATAAAGCCGCAGCATCTCCCGGGCGACTGTTTCCCAGGCGAATTCCTCCTCCATCCAGCGGCGGCCGCGTTGGCCCATGTCGGCGAGAGGCATGCGGCTCATGCGCTCGATGGTTGCAGCCAGCGTCGCAGGATCATTCTCCACCCAGAGGCCGCAACCGTGCTGCTCGACGCCCGCCCACGGAGTGCCCTTGCTGGCCACGACGGGAACGCCATGCGCCAGCGCTTCGGCCACCACCATGGCGAAATTTTCCGTGTGCGATGGAAAGATGGCAAGATCGCTGCCCGCGAACAAATCGGCCTTGGCCTGGCCGCGAACCTCGCCGACAAAACTGACGCGGTCGTGCAATCCCAGTTTGCGGGCGTCCTCCTGCAGGCCGGCGGTGTAGACCGCGTCGCCGGAGCCGGCGATGGTCAGCGACCACGGTCGCTCAGGGTTGGTAAGGCGCTGGCAAGCGGCAAGCAGGTTCTCGATGCCTTTCTTCGGATCAATGCGGCCGAGGAAAAGCAGGCGAAGATCACCGGAACCATTGCCGTGCTCGAGCCGCTGCGGAATCTCGACTCCGTTGGGGATCACGGCGACGCTCGTGTGGGGAAACTTCGCCGCGCTCTCCGCGGCTTCCTGCTCCGAGGTCACGTGCAGCAGCATGCCGCGAGGAGCGAGACGGCGACAGAGGCTTTCCCATCCTGACTTCATCACCGGCCGCCGCGAGCTTGGCCAACGCTGCAGCGCGCCCCGCGGAGACCACACCAGCGGCTTCCGCAGCCAGCGACACGCCGCCAGCGTGGGGATCGTCGGGAAGTTGTAAACCGCGGTGAGGTGAACCAGGTCGGCCCAGCGTATCGATGGCGCCAGTTGACGAGCCAGTTGTGGAGAGACGGAGTGGCGAAAAATTCGCGGACAATAACGCACGGAAACGCCGGGCGGCAGCGTGACCGGTGCGTCCCTGGCAACGTCGAGCACTGCGCTCAGGCCGTTGGCGTCGGTGGTCAGCACTCGTACTTCGCAACCCTGGCGCACTAATCCCGCGCACAGCTCGTAGACGGAAGTGATGGGGCCGCCGTAGTTGAAGGCAGGATAGAACGACGGCACGACGTGCAGAACCCTCATGCGGGAAGGCTCGCGAATGAGTTGTGGTACTCTCGTTCCACCAGTGATCCCCATTCTGCCATGAGTGCGCAACTTCGTCGCAAAGTTGTGCTGGTCACCTCCGGGCTGGGGACGGCACACGGCGGCATCGGCGTGGTCTCGCAATCGATCCTGAAGGCGCTGGCCGCCGAGCATGAGGTTTCGCTGTGGCGGCATCCGGTGGCTCTGCCGCGCCCGCTGCGCAAGGCTATGTTCGCTGCTCGCGGGCTCTGGGGCTCGCTGCATCCGCCGGACTTCATCTTCTACGAGCACGTTCACCTGGCCGCCATCCATCATCTGCTGCCCCGGCTCAAGGGAGTTCCATACGGCGTCTTCCTGCACGGGATCGAAGTATGGGAACCGCTGGTCTCGTGGCGCCGTGAAGCGCTCTTGCGCGCCAGCATTCTGCTCTCGAACTCAGCGACCACCGTGGCGGCAGCCCGGGCGGTGAATCCGTGGCTGCCGGAAGTCAAAGTGACATGGCTCGGAGTGCCGTGGCGCGAAACTGCAGTGCGGGCCGGCGACCGGCCGCCGGTGGGGCTAATCGTCGGTCGCATGGCCTCGGTGGAACGCCTGAAAGGACACGATCCCGTCCTCGATGCCTGGCCGGAGATCCGCAACTTCATTCCCGAGGCCAGGCTGCTCATCGTGGGCGGTGGCAACGATCTGGCGCGGCTCAAGCGGCGCGTGCTTCACGAACAGATCGCGGGTGTCGAATTTCTCGGACGCCTGAGCGACCAGGAACGCGACCGTCTCTATGAGCGCAGCCGCTTGTTCTTTTTTCCTTCCAAGCAGGAAGGATTTGGCCTCGCCGGAGTAGAGGCTGCTGCCGCCGGAGTGCCGGTCATGGGACTGGCAGGAACCGTGATGAGCGAACTCTTCCCCGATGGCAGCGCGCTGCTGGTCAGCGATCTTCTGGCTTCCACCATCGCCCAGACCGCCGCGCGAGTGCTTGGCGATTCCGATTATGCAACCAGCCTTGGCCTCGCCGGCCGCCGCCGCGTGGAAGAGAACTTTCTCGAAGAGCACTTCATCGCGCGCTTCCAGCAGGCGCTAAGGCCGCTGTTGCAGTAGCCACGAAGCTCCTTGTATTTGGGTTTTAGATCACCCGATGACCCGATGACCCGATTCAGTACCCCACTTGCTTGTCCACCAGCCCGAGCAGCGGCTCACCGGCCAGATAGCGGCGAAGGTTCTCCTTGATCAGCGCGTAGTGGCGCTCCCACATCTTGTCGGAAGTTGCGGCGGTGTGGGGCGTGATGAGCAGGTTGTCCAAGTCCCACAGGGGCGACTCGGCAGGCAGCGGCTCCTTATCGAAGACGTCGAGGGCCGCGCCGCCGATGCGACGGCTGCGCAAAGCGTCCGTCAGAGCCGCCTCGTCAATCAGCGAGCCACGGGCGACATTGATCACATACGCCTCGGGCTTCATGCGCGCGAGACGCTCGGCATTGATGACGTGCTGCGTCTGCTGCGTGACCGGCGCAGCCAGGACGATGAAGTCGCTCTGCGCTATTACCTCATCGAGACCATCGGCACCGAAGGTCTGGGCCGCGGCACTTTCTCTCTGCGGATGCAGCCGCACCACTAGCACGCGCATCCCCAGAGCCGTGGCGCTGCGGGCAATCTCGCTGCCGATGGCGCCGTAGCCGATGAGGCCGAGCGTCGAGCCCGCCAGTTCGGTCGGGTGCGGATTCTGGCAGCTGATCTCCTCCTGCGCCCAGACGTGCTGTTGCTGGTAGCGCGTAGCCGCGGGCAGCCGCTTGGCCAGTGCAAACATCAGCGCGATGGCGTGCTCGGCAACCACCGGCCCGTGGACGGAGCGGGCGTTGGTCACGACGATATCGCTCGCGCGCAGCTCCGGCGACATCAGTTGGTGTACCGCCGCGGCTGTCGAGTGAATCCAGCGCAGCTTCTTCGCAACGCGCACCTGCTCTCCACGCAGCGACCATCCAAAAAAAATCTCCGCGTCACGGATTTGCTCGTCTACATTCTTGTAGCTGGTAAGCCGCTCCGCCTCGACCTGGGGAAACTCGCGCTGGATGCGCTCCGCCAGCCACGCGGGCGCACACCAGAGAGCGAAGGGATGCTGGATGAGAATTAACAACTTCATCGGGTGATCGGGTGATCGGGCCATCGGGTGATTTGGAGCGAATTCGAGCGAGCCGTACGTTGGGACGCAGCAAAGATCGCGACCAGCTCGTTTGCCTCGTTCAGCAATGGCTCAAGCAATGCAGGCTTTACCACACCGGCCTCGGAAAGAGCTTCGAGCCAGAACACAGTCTCGTCCGCTTCCTCCAGAACCACACCGATCTTCGCGATGAATTCGGCACGCGAACGCGCGCGGTTTACTGCTCGGTAGTTTGCCGCAACGGATGTTCCTGACCGCAGCAATTGCTTCCCGATCACCAATGCTTCGGTGGATCGTGGGAGCGATTTGAACAGGCGAATAATCCTGAACGCAAATTGTTTGGCGC
>Ga0187778_10003327_pt1 | contig 10824 bp, 8 predicted proteins | sample 1015_Q2_SP5_20_M_FD_132418 | JGI IMG/M metagenome (GOLD analysis project Ga0187778, IMG submission 132418) | Tropical peat soil microbial communities from peatlands in Department of Meta, Colombia - 1015_Q2_SP5_20_MG | ecosystem: Environmental > Terrestrial > Soil > Wetlands > Peat | place...
GTCGGTGAAGGCGCTCCGGGCCGGAGCCTATGATTACATCATGAAGCCGATCATCCACGAGGAGATCAAGCAGATCGTGCGGAACGCCCTCCGGCAGAAGAGCCTCCAGGCGGAGAACATGCTCCTCAAGCGGGAGATCGGCCGGAGCTATGATTTCAGCAGCATCATCGGCGAGAGCGCGGCGCTCAAGAGCCTCTTGGACGAGGTCATGAAGATAGCCGATGCGAAGAGCAATGTGCTCCTCCTCGGCGAGACAGGTACGGGCAAGGAGCTCTTTGCCAGGGTCATCCACCACAACAGCGCGCGCCGGGAGATGCCGTTCGTGCCGATCAATTGTTCGGCGATCCCCGAGAACCTGCTCGAGACCGAGCTGTTCGGTCACTTGCGGGGAGCCTTTACCGGGGCGATCGCGACCAAGAAGGGCATTCTCGAAGAAGCCGAGGGGGGCACCGTGTTCCTCGACGAGATCGGCGACATGAGCCTGTCGCTCCAGGCGAAACTGCTCCGGGTCATCGAGGACCAGGTGATCCGGCCCGTGGGAAGCACCAAGGGCACGAAGGTCGACATCCGCTTCATCACCGCGACCAACAAGGACCTCGAGGCGGCGCTTGAGGAGAGCACGTTCCGCGAGGACCTCTACTACCGCATCAACGTCATATCCCTGCACATTCCGCCGCTCCGCGAGCGGAAAGAGGACATCGGGGCGCTGGTGCGGCACTATCTCGGGAAATACTCGCACGAGATGGGCAAGCCGGTCAAGGATGTCTCGCCGGAGGCCATGGAGATCATGATGAATTACGGGTGGGCGGGGAACGTTCGCGAGCTCCAGAACGTGACCGAGCGCGCCATTCTCATCTCCGACGGCGACCTCATCAAGCCCGAGCACCTGCCCGTAGGGATGAAAACGGGAGTGCCGATCCAATCCCGGATGTCCGACCAGAGGCTCTCGATCGAGGACTACACCAAGACGTTCATTCAGCGGTATCAGGGAGAATGCAATGAGCAGCAGCTGGCTGACCTGCTGGGGATCACCAGGAAGTCCCTCTGGGAGAAGCGGAAGAAGTGGCGGATACCGAAGGAGAGGTAGCCAGGGGATTGGCTACGGGAAATTGGAAATGCTCAACAATAAATCATTCGAAAATGTTCTCGCACCGCGCCTTCAAGGCAGGCGCTAATTAATTATGTCCCTCAAGAAAAAAATAGCTCTCAGCTTCTTCATCAGCGCGTTCATCTTCGCGATCCTCGCGGCGTTCGAATACGTCAATTTCATCGAACTCAAAAAAGAGGTCCGCTATCTGGAGGTTACCGATACGATCAACCGCAAGTCGCTCCAGCTCCGGAGGCATGAGAAGAATTATTTCCTTTACAGCCCGCAAAAGGCGAACGAGGACTCCGCGGCCGTTCACTCCTATCTCGGCGAGCTTAAAGCCCTCTTGGCGCAGAACCCCGACATCGACAGGGCGGATAAGCTGGCGCTCAGGAGCAGCATCGCTGAATACGAGCGGCGATTCAACGCCATCGAGGCCTCGGCGCGGGGACTCACGGCCATCTTCGAGAAGACCAGGGCGTCCTCCGGGAAAAACGACAAGTTCCTCGCACTCGTGGAGGCGACCTTCCTTGAGCGGCCGGCGCAATCCGCCGATTTCCTGGAAAAAGTGTTCTCCCTGCCCGGCGGGCACCCGCTCGTTACCGGGCTCCGGGCGCTCGATGCCGATATCACCGCTCTGAGGAAGACCGGCGAGGACATCCTGGTACTCTCCAAGGACCTTGACAAGGTGGCGCGGGAGAACGCGGAGACGGTGATCCGTGTTTCGCAGCTGGCCATCCTGATCTTCTTCCCGCTGTTCTTTGTCGTAGGGATCGGAATGCTGTTTTTTATCAGCACGAACGTGGTGAGGAGGCTGATACTCCTCATCAGCGTGGTTGAAAAGACAGGCAAGGGATCATATCCCCATCTGCCCGAAGGGAAAACCCATGACGAAGTGGGGGTCCTGATCGATAAGTTCAACCAGATGGAGGACCAGCTTGCCCTCCATGAAGAGGAGCTCGAGCGGAAGAACAGGGAACTGATGCAGACCAAGAAGCTGGCTGCCATCGGCACCCTGGCCTCGGGCGTTGCCCATGAGCTCAATAATCCGCTGAACAACATCTACCTCTCCGCCCAGGTGCTTGCCAGAGAGGCCGGAGAGGGCTGTCCCCGCGAAGTAAGGGAGGCTGTGGGCGATATCGTCGGCCAGACGGAGCGGGTGAAGCGGATCGTGAGCGATCTTCTGGAATTCGCACGCGGGAGGGATCTGCAGTTCCGGGAGGTGGATCTGAAGGGCTTGATCGCGGATTCGTACCGGCATCTTGGCAGTTCAAGGAACCTGGAAAAGGTGCGATTCTCGCTGGATGCCGATTCTTCAGAGACCATCGTGCTCGCGGACCAGGGCCAGCTGGAGCAGGTGTTCGCCAACCTGTTTGCGAACGCAGTTGACGCGATGGGGGGCGCCGGCGACCTGCGCGTTAGGGTAACGAGCGGCGCGCAATCGGTTGCCGTCACCGTATCGGACACGGGCAGGGGAATTCCGCGTGAATCCCTGGACAAGATATTTGAACCGTTCTTCACAACGAAGGATAGAGGAACCGGCCTCGGACTGGCAATCGTGTATAATATCGTCAAGAAACACAACGGCGATATCACCGTAGGGAGCGAAGAGGGCAAGGGAACGACGTTTACCGTTACGCTGCCGGCGGGCAGATAAAGACCGATCCATTCCCGCGGAAAGCGGCGCTGGTTGAAGGGAAGCTGCTTATGGCATTTAGAATACTGATAGCCGAAGACGAAGAGATAACCCTGAAACATCTCGGCAATGCCCTTCAGAGGGAAGGCTACCTGACGGTCGCAACTCAGAACGGGCAGGATGCGTTCCAGAAGATCGAGGGTGACCACTTCGACCTTCTCATAGCCGACATCAAGATGCCGGGCCTCACGGGCATCGAGCTACTCGAGAAGATCAAAGAACGTCAACTCGAGACCGAGGTGATCATCATCACCGGCTTCGGCAGCATCAACTCGGTGGTGGACGCCATGAAGAAGGGGGCATATGACTACGTCACCAAACCCTTCAACCTCGACGAGCTTGTCCTGAAGGTGAGGAAAATCCGGGAGCAAAAAAGCCTGAAAAAGGAGAACATCGCGCTCAAGGCCTATGCGGGTTTGGACCGGAAGGTTTCGATCATCGCCAAGAGCGAGAGCATGAACAATATCCTCGGCGTCATCGAAGGGATGAAGGATTCGGACTGCAACGTGCTTCTGACCGGGGAGACAGGCGTGGGCAAGAGCCTTCTGGCGAAGATCGTACACTTCACGAGCAGGCGGCAGGCCATGCCGTTCCTCTCCATCAACTGCGCCACGCTGACCGAGGAACTCCTCGCGAGCGAGCTCTTCGGCCATGAGAAAGGCGCATTTACCGGCGCCGTCAAGAACAAGCAGGGGCTCGTGGAGATCGCGGACACGGGCACGCTGTTCCTGGACGAGATCGCCGAGATGGCGCCGAACCTCCAGGCCAAACTGCTGAAAGTGATCGAAGATGGCGAGTTCTACCGCGTCGGCGGGACCAAGCCCGTCAAGGTCGACGTCCGGTTCATCGCCGCGACGAACCAGAACGTGCGGTCCGTCATCGCCGAGGGCAGGTTCCGCGAAGACCTGTACTACCGGCTCAACATCATGGAGATCTTTACCCCGCCGCTCCGCGACCGGAGGGAAGACATACCGCCGCTGTGCGCCTATTTTCTCGAGAAACATCTCCCGAAGTCCCGCAAGAAGGTCACCGGCTTCACCAAAGAGGCGATGGGCGTGCTCATGCACTACAGCTACCCGGGAAACGTGCGCGAGCTCGAGAACATCGTCGAGCGGGCGATCATCCTCGAGAAGGGACACCTCATCACGCCAGAGAGCCTGCCGCAGACCATCAAAATGTTCCAGATCGAAACCCTGGAGCCCGACAATGTCAAGACCATCGAGGAACTGAACAAGGAGTATGCCGAGAAGGTGCTCGATATGCTGGGAGGCAACAGGTCCAGGGCCGCTGAGGTGCTCGGCATCTCGAGGACGAGTCTGTGGAGGATACTGAAGGAAGAGTGACGTCTTTTGCTGCGCGGTCCTTTCTTCCTGTCCCGGATACGGCCGCCCGACACTGGTTCCAGGCGCGCATGATCCGGTGGAGCAGGCAACGGTCGGCTTGAAACCCCCTGAAACAGCCTCCTCATCCGGCGTGCTGCGAGGCTCTCTGACCCGTGCACGTTATTTGGCCATCGATGAAACGGGAGAACGTGCCCTGTCTCCCCGGCGGTCCATTTCAGCTCCCGTGTCCGCCGGGGCTCGCAAGAATGGGAAAGACCATTTTGGGAAAAATAAGATCTCACCTTGTCCCGGTGTTCGTCCTGTCCGGCGTTACGTTCATTGTATACGCCGGCTGCCTCGGCCATGATTTTCTCTTGAATTGGGATGACAGGCCGTATGTCGTAGAAAATGAAACGATACGGGGCATCACGTGGGGACACGTGAAGGACGCGTTCACTCACTTCTACGTGGGTAATTATGCTCCGCTCCACATCGTCTCCTATATGCTCGACCATGCCCTGTGGGGGCTGCGTCCCGGCGGTTTCATTTTTACCAATGTGCTTATCCATGCGATGAACGGCATTTTATTCTATGTGCTGGTCTTTCGCATGGACCGGCGCAAGGCCGTGGGCTTTCTTGCAGCCTTCATTTTCCTGTTCCACCCCGTTCAGGTTGAATCGGTCGCCTGGGTTTCCGAGCGAAAAAACCTGCTTTCCATGTTTTTCTTTCTTTCGTCCTTTCACCTCTACATTTCTTATCGGAACGCGGAAAGGCCCCGGAGCGCGTTCTTCTACTGCTCTTCTGTTTTTGCGTTCGTTCTTGCTCTCTTGTCGAAGCCGGTGGCGATCATACTGCCCCTTGTCCTTTTCCTCTATGATCTATGTTATCTGGAAAAGTCCGGCCGGAAGTCATGGATAACCAATAAGGTCCCGTTCCTGCTCGCTGCCGTCGCGGCGCTGTTCATAGCGTTAAAGAGCCAGATGCCCGAACATGAGGGCGGACGGATCTCTTACGCCATTGAAGGTCCTCGTGGCGTTTTTTATACCATGCTCACCGTTCTTGTCCGTTACGTTAAGATCATTTTCTGGCCAACGGAACTCTCCCCCCTGTACATGCCGCCGATGAAGGTAAGGATGGACGCCGCGGTCGCGGGGTCCCTGTTGTTTGTCGTTGTGCTGATTGTCCTCGGATATTACCTCTATCGAAGAAGAAAAGAGCTCTTTTTCTGGTATGCGCTTATTTTTGCCGCCCTCCTTCCGGTTTCCCAGATCGTGTCCATCGTTACGCTGATGAACGACCGCTACCTGTATTTCCCCATGCTTGGGGCGGCGGCATCGTACGGGATGCTGGCGCTGCCTGCTGCCGGCCAGGCCTACGATCTTCGAAGAAGGAGCATTACCCTTATTCTTGTTCTTCTCGTGATGCCGCTCCCCTGGCTCTCGTGGCAGAGAGCGTCTGTCTGGAGCAACGACACGTCTCTATGGTCGGACGCGACGCGCAAGACGCCAGGCTCCCCGCTCGCCTGGAACGGTCTCGGCATGTCCTACGTCGAAACGGGGCGGCCTGAGGAAGCCGCCGCTGCCTTTTTGAAGGCATTGGCTATAGACCCCGATTATATGCTGGCCCTTAACAATATTGGCGCGCTTTACAACAGCAGGGGGAAGATATCGGCAGCGCGTCCTTTTTTGCTGAAGGTCACTGGATTGTTCCCGGAGGATGTCAACGGCCTGATGAACCTGGGGATCAATTACTCCCTTGCCCACGATTTTCAGGATGCCGAACAGACGTTCAAACGGGTCTTGGCGCTCAAGCCGCAATTTCCCCCGGCCCTCGCGCTTCTGGGCGATGCGTATCTCGGGATGAGAAGATTTGAGGTTGCCGGGCAGTATTATAAAGAAGCGATCGAAATGGGAGGAAGCACGCCGTACCTGGAATATCGCCTGGCCGCTGCAGAGGCCCAGAGCGCCCATCCGCGAGTGGCCCTGGAGCACCTGGAGTCAGCTTTTAGGATGGGATACGATGATTTCGAGAACATCATGAAAGACGCCGCCCTTGACCCTCTCCGGGGACGCGCCGACTTCCAAATGCTTCTGCGCAATTATTTTGGCAGATAGGCCTCCGAAGCGGCGGCAAATCGATTCACCGTGTAAGGCACATGACCCAGTCGAAGAAAAATTCAAGCCAAGAGCTGGCTGCGCTGGCGGCCGACGTCGCCCGCCTTTCGAAGCTGCTCACGAAGGAGCGGGAAAGACTCCCTGCGGCTTACCTCAGGGATGCAGGGCTCCGGAAGGCATACCTGTCATATTATCTGCCCTCGAACCTTCCGAAGATCCGCCTCCCGCTCAAAGAGCTTTCCCTCCATCCGGAGAGCATGCTGGCAAAAGAGAATCTCAGGATCCTCGACATCGGCTCGGGCCCCGGTTCCGCCATGCTTGGCGCGATGGAGTTCTTTGCCCGGCGTAAGAGCCCCCCTTTTCTCGAGCTCACCGCCGTTGATCATGTCGCCGGGAACCTCAAAGATGCGGCGGCGCTTTTCGCGTCATACCGCGAGCGCTTAGGCCTTGGTGCCTCCCTGCACACCGTCAAAACGAACATCGAACAGGCAGAGCCGCACCTCGGCGGGCACTACGACCTGATCGTCCTTTCGAACGTCCTCAATGAATTGTTCCACCGCGACGAGGAAAGGATCGCACGACGTATTGACAGTATGCGTCAAATGTCGAGGCGTTTTCTCGCCGATGACGGGAGCTTGATCGTGATAGAGCCGGCGCTGCATGACACCTCGCGCGAGATGCTCCTGGTCAGGGACGGCCTCGTGGCTCAAGGCCTTCACGTCTATTCCCCCTGTCTCATGAACGAGAACTGTCCCGCTCTTGTAAACCCAAAAGACTGGTGCCACGAAGATGTGCCGTGGGAACCGCCGGCCGTGATCCGGGAAATAGACGGGCTTGCCGGGCTCAGGAAGGGTTCGCTCAAATTTTCCTACCTGGTCATGAGGAAAGACGGCCTTTCCCTGGCCGATGTTTACGGGGCCGATGCGTTTCGGATCGTGAGCGAGCCGCTGGTCTCAAAAGGCAAGATCGAGTTCTATGTCTGCGGCAAGGGAGGCCGGCGATTGATAGCGAGGCTCGATAAGGACATGTCCCCGGCGAATGACGCATATAAAGCCCTCAAAAGGGGGGATATCGTAAGTTTTCAGGACCTGGGGGACGAAAGGAAAAGATACAGAGTCGGAAGGGATACTGTGGTGACCGTTAAAAGGGCTTGATAATTTCCGATAATGGGTTATTATTTTCCGTCATGAGCAGGTATCGACCCCCGCAAAAACCGGGTTCAAAGTACATCACGCCCGAAGGGAAGAAGCGCTTGAACGACGAGTTCGAGCTCCTCTGGAGGACCAAGCGTCCGGAAGTGACGGCGGCTCTTGCCGCCGCGGCAGCCGAGGGCGACCGGTCCGAGAATGCCGAGTACATCTACCGCAAGAAACAGCTCCGCGAGATCGATGCCCGCATCCACCATCTGAAAGACCGGCTGGAGCACATCATCGTCGTCGACAACAAGCCTGATGACGAGACGATGGTCTATTTCGGGGCATGGGTACGGCTCAAGGATCAGGAGGGGAGCATCAGCGAGTATCGCATCGTCGGGCCTGATGAGTTCGACCACACCAAGGGTCTGATCAGCATGGACTCGCCCATGGCAAAGGCCCTGATGAAGAAGTCCGAAGGTGACGAGGTGGTGGTCAAGCGTCCGAAGGGCGATGCCATGTTCACGATCGTGAGCGTTCAGTACAGGCCGTTCGACGCCGATGATCGCGGGAAGCCGTGAAGCTGATTCACAGCATCACGAGCGCGCACATCATGGCGATGGACCAGATGATGTCCGTGGCCAGCTGCATGGTGCAGGTGGAATCGAACATCAGGTCGGCGCGCGCCGGGAATTCCTCATCCTCCATCCAGAGCGTCACTATGGCCGGGACCCTCGGAAAAGGATAGAGCCTCACGGATGCATCCGCTAGCTTCATGGGCTCGCCGCCGAGGCTCGTGCCTCTCTTCAAGAATCCTTCCTGGTCTTTCCCGAATTTCTGAGCCACCCTGTCAAGCGGCAGGATATGAGATCCTTTGGTGAAAATCTCTCCGCCCTTGACGTCCTGGAGTCTGACAAGCCTGCCGGTCAGGGCGATATCTTTTGCGCTTACCAGGTACCAGAGGACCGAGAGATTGAAGAAATAGCTGAGCCTCTTAAGAAGCACCTCGCTCCCCGGCGCAAGGCTTACGATCGTCCTGGCCTTTGACGCAACGAGAACATCCATGCCGAGTGATCTCACGATGTACTGCTGCGCTGTGCGGTCATAGGACACGTATGCTGCCCGGCATACGTCGTCCGGCTCCAGCGTCGCCAGGATCTCCCACGCCTTTTCCTCTCCGGGGTTGTTTGCTGCAGCCATAGCTTCCTTTCAATTAAAGCCCTTTTTCCGCTCACACACTACGGATAAGGTCCCTCGTGTCTAAATAGACTGCAAAAAATTGCATCAAATGTGTTCCGTTGCTGCGGGTGTTTTTTCCATAGTATCAGATATTTTTGATTTTTAAAAGCGAAATTATGTTCCAAATTTAAACACGCACAGTTCAATTATCTTATTCAATATATTTTTCATATTTCTTCAAAAAACAATTGTGAGATAGATTCCGAGCCTATAAAGTAAGGGTTTTGAGCGGTGTTTACTATGCATACTATCGGCCTCTTTTCTCTCAAGGCGTTCACCTGCGTTCAAATATGAAACATTCCACCTTTCCCCGCTGTTGATATTTTCCCATAAAAACAATATGTTGTTGTTTGGCACTCATGTTGCTTTATTAGGTGACAGAATCGGATCGATTAGGGAGGTCAATAATGGGGAAGAGGCAGCTTCTATTTGTCACCTATCGTGATGAAAATGTTGAGGAGGGAGTATCTTACGCTATCGAGCTCGCCAAGGCACTCTACGAGGACGTCACGCTCCTCTTGGTGCAGAAGAAGGGCAAACTCATGAAAAAGCTCGGGAACCTTATGACCGCCGTGAGCTTTGCCGAGGCCGACGAACATGATAAGGCACGTCATGCAGGAGGCTCAAAAAAGGGGCTTGAGAGCTATGAGAAGAAGCTCGAAGAAGTCCTTAAGAAATGTCACGGGGAAGGCATCCGGCTTGATGTCCATACCACGGACCTGGATGCGGTCACAGGCATACGGACATTTCTGAAGGCGAACGTGGGAATTGACAAGGTTGTTTTAAGCCCTGTGGTGACCGAGGCGGGGAACATCACCACCAAAGACCTGTACCGTCTCGTGCGGGCGGCGTCCCGTCCGATCGTTACCATGACCAGGCAGGCGTGCGCCATCGCGTAGATTGATCGGCATATCGCCGATACGTCTGAGCTTGCATTTCAATCTAACAAGAACAGGAGATGAGTAATGTATCTATATCTGCCCGTAGCACTGACCAGCATCAATATCCTTGTCCCCATTGGATTGGGACTGGCCGTCGGGTTGCTTTCCGGCCTTTTCGGTGTGGGCGGCGGCTTTCTCATGACGCCGCTCTTAATCATGTTTGGCATCCCGTCGACGGTCGCCGCGGCAACGGACTCGAACCAGATCGTGGCGGCATCCACTTCCGGCACCTATGCGCACTGGAAGGTCGGGAATGTGGACTTCAAGATGGGGCTGTACCTCCTTGCCGGCGGCTTCCTCGGCGGGGTCGTGGGTGTCCAGGCGATCAAGCTGCTCCGCGCCATGGGCAACGCCGACTTCGTGATCAAGATGACCTATGTGCTCATGCTCGGCATCGTGGGCGCCTACATGTTCATCGAAAGCCTCCAGAGCATGAAGAAGAAGAAGAGCGCCGTTGTTGAAGAGGTGAAGGAAGAGAAAAAGGAATCGGCGACGGGAAGGTTTCTCAAGGCTTTGCCTCTCCAGACTCATTTTGAAAAGTCCGGGATCACCCACTCGGTCCTGGTCCCGATCGTCCTCGGCGGTTTTGTGGGCGTGCTCGCGGCGATCATGGGCGTGGGCGGAGGTTTCCTGATGGTGCCGATCATGGTCTATATGCTCCGGATGCCGATGCACGTCGTCGTCGGCACGAGCCTGTTCCAGATCCTGTTCACCTGCATCGAGGTCACGTTCCTTCAGGCCTATACCAATCACAACGTGGATTTCATCCTGGCGGTCCTGCTGCTCCTGGGTTCCACGGTCGGCGCGCAGGTGGGGGCGGTTTTCGGCAGGAAGCTCAAGGCGGACCAGCTCAAGATCCTGCTCGCCGGTATCGTGCTGGCCGTGACGGTCAAAATCATATTCGAGCTGACGCTCACACCGTCGCTGCTGATTACGCAGGCAGGAGGACACTAATCCATGAAAAAGTTCAAAGTGGGAAGATCAAGGTTCACCACGGCGGGATTTCTCGTTGTCGCCCTGTCGCTGATCAATGTCGGCGCAGCCGGCACAGCGTCGGCCATGCTCACGGCAAAGGCGAACCACGACCACATCAAGATCGACTTCTTCTATCACGGCAGCACGGTGAGCATCGCGGGAGAAGCCGACCCGGGCGTCGACTTGGTCATTAAACTGACCGACCGCGCCGGCCATCAAGTCATGAAGCAAAAAGGCAAGGTTGGCGGGCTTCTCTGGATGAACGTGGGGGTGCTCAATTTCGAGCACACGCCGAATTTCTACGCCGTCCACAGCAC
>Ga0187778_10003328_pt1 | contig 10824 bp, 11 predicted proteins | sample 1015_Q2_SP5_20_M_FD_132418 | JGI IMG/M metagenome (GOLD analysis project Ga0187778, IMG submission 132418) | Tropical peat soil microbial communities from peatlands in Department of Meta, Colombia - 1015_Q2_SP5_20_MG | ecosystem: Environmental > Terrestrial > Soil > Wetlands > Peat | place...
TGCGCGAAAGCTGGAATGAAGGTACTATGGTTTGGGGACGCAGCACAGGACGCCGTAAGCAACGGGGAGGAGGTGGTTAGCCTGTCCCAGATGATCAAAGATAGAGGAGCATACCGACTCAAAGAGGACCTTGGGACGGATCCGCGCGTACTCTACCTTCCGCCCCAAGGAGGCTCCACGTAATGCAGCGGGCAAAAAGTAAGACCGACAAGCTCTTAGAGCCGCTCGCCCGCTGTTCAAATGGTTATTACCTACTAGTCTCCGCGCTCCTCGCCATATGTTGCTGGGGAGTATACGCCTATTCAGTCCAGGTTACAAACGGTATCGGTGTACTAGGCGTTAGGAGCGAAGTGATGTGGGGTGTATACATCACAAACTTCGTGTTTTTCATAGGCATAAGTCACGTCGGCGCGTTAATGTCCGCCATACTCCGACTGACGAGTGCGGATTGGAGAAAGCCGATCACGAGGCTTGCTGAGGTTGTGACATTTGCATCTTTGCTTGCAGCTGTTACATGGCCTATTGCGCATTTAGGAAGGCCCGATCGTTGGATCAATCTTCTCGTTTACCCGAAGCTTCAGTCACCGCTCGTGTGGGACCTACTTTGCATAGGAAGTTACATGATAGGCAGCACCCTTTTCCTTTACCTGCCACTGATACCTGATATCGCAAAGTGTAGGGACAGACTGACAAACGTCTCAAGATTCAGGCGACTAATTTACTCCGTTCTCTCACTCGGTTGGTCAGGCTCAGAATATGAAATGAAATATTTGGAGAAAGCCATTGGAATCATAACGATTCTGATCATACCGATCGCGATCTCAGTTCATACGATCGTATCATGGGATTTTGCGATGCAGCTTAGAACAGGATGGGACAGCACGATATTCGGCCCCTATTTTGTGGCTGGAGCGCTCCTGTCCGGAGTGGCTACTGTCCTCCTGGTAATGGCGGCGTTAACCAAATTCTACCATCTTGATGAGTTCATTACGCGTAAGCATTTCGATTACATGGCGACACTTTTGCTTGCGCTTGACATTGTGCTGATATATTTCACGATTAACGAGTATATGGTTCCAGGGTACAAGATCCTAGGCCAAAGTACTATGGAGGCGCAATGGCTCAGCAGTCTTCTTTGGGGAATCTACTGGCCCAGATTCTGGTTTCAGATAATAGCCGGACTGATTCTGCCCGCCATAATTTTGGCAGTACCCAAGACTAGGACAATTACAGGTTACTTGGTAGCTGCGCTTCTAGTTGATATCGGGATGTGGTTGGAGCGATTCAACATAGTCGTCCCAAGCCTAGCGTTACCGCAGCTACCATACGCGTGGGGACTGTATTCACCTACTTGGGTCGAATTCTCAACCACGGCAGCCTCATTTGCAGGTTTTGCACTTGTCTATCTAGTTTTCACGAGAACTTTCCCCATAATCTCAATCTGGGAGAATGTCGATCAGTCCGACCAGTCAACGCACAAGAAACTTTCCACAAAAATCCTCCCTGCACCTACAAGAACACTGGTTGCGGGAAGTGATTCTGTTTCCGGTTCACGCAGACAATTCCTGAGCTATGGCGCAATGATGGTGGCAGGATTCGCGCTTGGTTCCATTACGCCTAACATTGCAACAGCTGTGGTTGGCGGCCCGAAGGAGAGCCCCGCTGAGGTCACCGTACCGATTTCTAACCTTGGCGAAAGTGTTTCCCTCGACGATGTCAGATCTATGGCGACGTTTCAGGTGGAAAAACCAGCGAGAATGCCGAGAGGAAGCAAGCTCAACGACGTAAGGGTTGGAAATGACGGGGAATTAGTTGCATTGCTTTACAGTAACCCAGCCGTTCCAACGATCTCTATGTACGCACCCGCAGTTGGGTTTGCAATCCTAGAAATGGCTGATCCTAAGATGGAATCCCCACCTACCCATCTACCGAATGAGTTCCAGCGAGTCAATGTCAAACTGAACAGCGGCTTCGCAAGGGAATCTAGTCGCGCAGATTTCGACAACAGAGACGAGCCTGCCCAACTTCAATGGTGGCAGGGAGGAGTACACTTCATAATGCTCGCGAACCTTCCCGTCGAACAACTCAGACAGATAGCGGAATCGATGGAGCCAATTTGACAATGATCAGAAACTTCGCCCGCGTACCTGTTCTGCTTCTGCTCGCATTAATGGCCGTGGGATTTTCTACACTTTCTTGTTACGCCACCGGAATCGCCTCCCACGCAGGATCAATGGCGATAATCACCAACCATACGACGGGGGAAGGTCCCGGGGTTGAAGTATTCACAGTGCTCGTTAGTAGCCGCGGATTCAACGGTTCATCCAACACCCTCAACCTCAATGTTCCCCAGGGGGACCAGGTTGACATAACATTCGTGTACAGCGACCCGACAATCAATACGGCTCACCAGTTAGCAGTCGAAGGCTACAACATTCGGACTTCAATAATCGACCAGGCCAATCCGATTTCGAAAATTCAGTTCGTAGCCGGACAGATAGGAAGTTTTCAGATCCACTGCATTATTCCATGCGTGGGAATGGAGAACCTTCAAAACGCCTGGCTGCTCGTCAAACAAACACCCGGGCTGACAATAGGAACGACATTATCGCTACGAAATGGTCTTTCACTGGCTCTCAATGGTTCTGTCCTCAATATCATAGCACATGTGACTGACAAAGCAGGAAACCCGATAACCGGCCTTATCATCAGTTTCTATGTCAGTACCGACTTCGGTATGATGGAAATCGGCAACAACGTGACTAACACAAATGGCGTGGCTCGCTTTACTTACCCGTTACCCTCACTTCGCAACATGACGGTAGCAGCGTACTTCCCCGGAAGCGGTATCTACCTTAGCGGAAATGCAACCGCACCCTTCGCCCCATCGAACTCAGGCATAGGCACAGGCTTCGTATCCGTTGGCGGTGGGATCAACAATCCCCCCGGCGGGGAAGGGGCCTTTTTCGACCCGCGGCTGGTCGGTGTCCCCACCGAAGTTAATGTAGCCTTGGCTGCGATCGTGTTGATCGTCATCCTCTGCGTTTGGTCAACATTCGCATACGTTGCAAGCCTAGTCTTGAAAATAAAGAGACATAACTCTAAGAAGAATCGAGAAGGCTAGAGACATGAAGTCGAACATTTTCTCCGCTAAGAATAGGAAGTATCTTGTGCTTACACCAATCGTCGTTCTGGCCCTAATGATGCTGTTTACTCAAGCCTTCCTCTTGGGCCCTTGGATTCAGGAACGAAAGATGTCCAATGAGGTTGATTTCTGCCCTCAAACCTTATGCCTAGTCGATTACAACTACAACAGGGATCAAATCCAAGCCTCGGTAACACTGTACAACGCCGGCAGCAAACCTCTGACGATAACGGACGTATTCTACGACGGAGAAAAGCTGACCGAAGGCTTTGTGGGCGCGCCTAACGACCCCACGATCATGCCTCTGCCAGGGCCTGCTATAAGCGCCAACGACATCATCTTCCCAGTGCCTAACCAATGGAACATGAACACAGACGGTCCCACGAGATCCACTATTTTACCTGGAGGTATCGCAACTCTGTACCTCGGCGTCGCCACTTTCAACACGGGGACTCCACACATCCTGAAGATTGTTGTACAAGGTGGGAGTTATGCATTCGTCATCGAGTCCAGACCTTTGGGTTGACGTTGGAATAGTTCCAAGCCATTGGCTGTAGACTCAGCGTTTCACGGCCTATCGGCGTGAAACGCAATTATTCACTACATTGCTGCGGCTTGAATGAATCCGTGTTCGCGTGTAGAAAAAATAATTAAAATGCAACTTATGGAGTGACATTCGGGAAATCGGGCCACTAGCCTCCCGCGACGAGCGGTATGAAATCAACTACGTCTCCGTCATTCAAAGCAGAATCTAGCCCCTTAACAGGCGCGTTGTTTACCAGTATTAGCATCGCAGCCATCATCTGTGGCGACAGCAAAGAGTGCCTCTGCACAACGGTACTCAAAAGGTTACGAAGCGAAGCAGGTTCCGGCAGGTCAAAATATTCATCGCCTACGTTAACAAACTGCTGCATCTGGAAGTAAATGACTTTGACGGTGACAATGGTGGGTCGTTGAAGAAAACTAATCAAGTTAACCGCAGTGAGAGCAGCTCCTCCGACCACTACGGAACCAATCGCCCATCGAAGAAAACTTCGTCTCTCCAATCTCCAACCCCTTCCGGTTTATTCAGCGAGGCTGACGCGCTGCACCGAACAATATTAAGGCAACGTATAACGATCTAGACAAATTCCAAGTTTGGAAACCAGCGGTTGAAATGCAAATCGACGAAGATGATCGAAAAAAAGCTGTAATGCGAGCTTTGTTAGACGACCACTCAAGATTAATACTAACGGCGACGATGCTCGCTCCAAAATCAGTGATCGACATCACGCGCGAGCAAAAAATTCCCATAACGTCAGCTTATAGAAAAGTCAAGGAGCTTAAGGAGTTCGGATTATTGAAAGTTGACCGCATCGTACTGACCCAGGATGGCAAGAAATTCGAGCTGGTGAGGAGCACGATAAGAACAGCCAGCATTCAATTTGATAGAGGAACGTTAAATGTAGATGTAACAGGTGGCCTCGAGGCAGACGAGAAACTCATAAGACGATTCTTTGCACTCAGGGAGGCCAGGTGATGGTGCAGGACATCTACATACTGCGCTTCCTGAAACTCATCATAGTTCTACTTGGTACAGTCCTCATCTATTTGGCAATCAAAGGGTACCGCAAGAGTCGACGGAAGGATATGATTTTCCTAGCACTTGGTTTCGCATTGATTACCACGGGTTCAGTCGCGGCAGGTATCCTGTTCGAGTTCCTCGGCTTTCAGCTTGTTGATGTAGATATCGTGGAATCTGCGATGGTCATACTTGGATTTGCGTGTTTGATATATTCCATTTTCGGGTTCGACTAACATGTATCCCTATGACCCGTTCGAACTCGCAAGTTTTCTCCTCATGATGTACACAACTGGAATAGGAGTCTACATTACTATCCGCGCAGTTCGGGTGGGCCTACCCTACCTCCTCCTTTCCCTCTTGCTATCTCTGATGACTTTCTTTCATGGATTCCATCACTTGTCAGCCTACCTTGGCTACCCTCTCTTAGAACACACATTCGAACTGTGCGCATCAACATCTGCATTGGTTTTAGGGATCGTTTACGTCTACGTTTGGAAAAGGCCTTGAACTTGCCGCAGCTAATCGTAGAAGCAACACTTGTTCTATTGGTCCTGGCAGGGTTGGTCTTCGCGTTTCAAGCTTTCCGTCAGAAGTCAGAAGGCGTTTTCGGCTCAGCTTTCCCGACAATTCTTCTGATCGTGATAGTGGGTTGGATAACTACTGAGGTGATAAGCGATACCTTCGGCACATCTCTGGGAATAGTCGGACAATGGGCCCATCTCGCTGTTATGTTCCTTTTTGCTGCCTGCATAACATTGCAGTTGAGGCAGGCAAGAAAGTTCTAGATCAGGCCCCTGACGCCACATCAGCGTCATGTCACGAGACGCGTTGCATCCAACCTCAGAGTGTAAGTCATGGAGCTTGGACGCAACATGGCTGAATGCCGCGAAAAACTGGTCTTGCGCATATGTCCAAATCACATGAGCGGACCGTGTTGATATTCGAACGCCGAACTAAAGAAGGAGGCTGACGCAGCCTAATCTTTGGAGGGATAGATATGAAGCCCAACCAAATCAAGAAGATCATGGTTGCAGTCGATGGTTCAAAGAACTCTCTCCGTGCTGGAAAACTCGCGGTCAATATTGCGAAGAAATCCGGGTCACAGTTAATTGTCGTGAGCGTAATCGTAAGGCCCTCATATATGAGAACTGGACCACAATACTTTGCCGCGGCCAGAAAGCTGTGGCATGAAAAATGGAACGCCCAGGTTCTTAGTCTTGCACGGTCAGAAGGCGTTAGGGCGTCTACACTGGTTCTGCAATCTGACTCGGTTGTCAAATCTCTTTTGGACTTTACTTCAACCAAGAAGGTTGACTTAATTGTAGTCGGAACTCGCGGCCTTGGAACCTTCAAGCGATTGCTTATTGGGAGTGTATCGTCAGCAGTAGTCAATCACGCCACCTGCTCGGTCCTCGTGGTTAGATGAAATCAGCAGGTCCACGATGGGTAATGAATGCCTTCTTTTTAGAAACGCTCTAAATAAGGCCGCAATGGTTCCGTAGCGAGATCTTTCCTAGAGACTCAATAGACTTCAAGTCGCATTGAAGAAAGAAAATGGGTTATTATGATGAAAGTACTCCGTCTGGAAACTGCGGAATCTGTACTCGACAAGATGATCAAATCTCCGATAGAATTGTTGACCCTGCTCCAAGCAGAGACTCATTCTACTGAAACTGAATCACAACCCGCAACAAAACAATCTAAAGTTCCCTGATTGCTGTGTTTGGAAAAAGGGTGAGCTGGCGGGTTAGGCACGTCCCGTTCTGCCTACTCGCCTTTTGTTTCGAAGATGCCGAACCCGTTTCCTTCTGGGTCCAGGGCTACGGCGAACCAACCCATTGTCGGTATCTCCGTCTTAGGCATCACAATCTTCCCGCCCAATTGGACCACCTTCTTGCTGAAATCGTCAACGGACTCAACGAGTACGTAGTTGAGCGGCGTTTGGTTCGGGTCCATCTTCTTCATCATCCCACCATTAACCCCCACATCTTCATCCTTCTCCTTCGTCTTAATCATCCAGTACTCCACTTCTCCGGAGCCACTCCACTTCTCGAAAGTCCATCCGAAAAGTTTCGAATAGAATCCTGAAAGCTTCGCTGGATCGTTGGCAGGGATTTCGAAGTGAACGATCGTTCTATCCATATCATCACACACCTCCTCTAAACTCGATAATCCCAATCAGATTATTAGCATTATATTTGAGCCTTGCAGGGAAAGAAAGTATAGCACGTAACCACGTGTGAACGCATACCGCTATACGCGCCACCCTCTCTCATCAGCGCAGCGCAGGTGTACGCGCTTCTTCTCGCCAGGAGCCTAACAAGTCAGCAATGTTACGTCAAAGACCTGGTGTCATATCTTGAGCGATTTGCGAACCACCCTCGAAGGCCCTGGACGGCGGATGGGTACCCTTGGACCGCATACAGCAGAAGGTAGATCGTGCTTGCCTTCTCCTGGGTGGACAGCGCTGGCCAAAGGCGTGAGAGCAGGCCGAGGGATTGTTGGACTAAGTCTGCTTGAACATTGTACGTGCCTTGAACATTGTATGTGGAAGCCGCGTTCGCGTAGGAAGCCGGCGTCCTTAGGCCACAACTGTGGCAAAACATGGCCCGCTCGCTAACACTTGTTTGGCAATTGTAACAGCTAATCATACTCTATACCTCGATATGTAGGTTTTTCATGTTTTCTATTCACCAGTAATTCATCGGAGGCCGTGGCGCTAGCAAAGGAGGTTACAAGTAGTCCTGTCTGTTGACCACGCCCAGTACTGGTTCGTGGTTCAGGAAGCGTTTCACGTTCTCAACCGCGTGCATCGTGCCCTTCTCGAAAGAATTGTGAACAATCCCAGAGTTGTGTGGTGAGCCCAAAACGTTGGGCAACTCTAGGAAGGGATAGTTCGTGGAAAACCTCCCATGGCGTAGGGGTTCAATCCACCAAGTGTCAATCGCGGCTGTGAACTGAGGGTTCGCTTTCAGCTTCATGTATAATCCGGCCTCGTCGATAATGTCCGCGCGGGCCACGTTCACAAGCACAGCATCATTCTTCATCCATCCCAACTGCTCCTTCCCGATTAGCTTTCGAGTTGAATTCGTTAATGGAAGCGTGATGATGACGATGTCGGCGAGGCGCAGCACATGTTCGAGATCTTTGAGTGTTCCGACAAAGACGACTGGCTCGTCGGTTCGCCCGGTCGTGTTGAGCGCATAGATCTTCACATCGAAACAGCGCAGGAGACCTGCAATCTTCTTTCCTATACCGCCGAAACCCAAGATCGCACAATTGGAACCCTGTAGCATCCGGTTCACGTTGGTTTGGTCAAATACGCCGTTCCTAAGTTTCACCTCACGGTCGACGAGGTTCTTCATAATGGCTAGGATCATCGCGACTGCATGCTCCGCCATAGGTTCTGCATAGGCTCCGGCATTGCTAGCAATCATTGGGCCCAGCGGGAGGTCTCTGAAGGGTAAATGGTCAACGCCCGCGGAGACTAATTGCAACAGCTTCGCGTGTTCAAGCAACTTGAATTCCTCAGGCCGCAATTCCCTCTCGACACTCCAAGAGATTAGCACGTCTGCCTTGGCGAGTTCTTTTGCACGGTCCTGCGGTGAAACGTCGGAGAGAAAAACTACTCGCGGAACGTGACCCAGAGCCGTAGTGAGCGTCTCCCTATGCTCACTCTCAACACGGAAAGTGACCACGACGCTAGTCATGCTGCGCTTTCACGCTTCGTCATCGTTTAGCGTATTCCGTCCCGTTCACGTAAATCCCCGTTAAACCTGTAGTATCCTCGTCTAATCTGAAAATATCTCTGAAGTCTCTTCGGTGAATCTAACCTAGATAGGTTCGACAATAACGGCAGAAATGATCATTGAGATCGAGTGGACGCCAACAGGAGTGACATAATCTGAAGAGCGATGCTCCAGTTTGTCTTTGCTGAAAAGTCCGGTTAGCCAAACGTGGGGGTGAGGCCCCAGTCGCAACCCTCGGTTCTACTTGAGTAAGGAAGGCCCAGGGTGCGTATGAGTGGTAGGAAGCGGGAATCGAACCGTAACTAGTTAGGTTCCTACAAACTCGACATACAGCCGCTGAATCTTCCATGGGAGACCAGCAATAATTGCAATAGATCATCACACAGACCTGACAGAACTAGTATTGCACTCTCCTAGATTAGATTCACTATTATGGTGCGAGCTTCCATGAGTGAAGGGATTCTGATGTGTCGATAGTCCATGGAGTTTGGACGGGGTTATTCGAAGTACTTTCTAAGCTTGCTACAAGTCTCCTCGGGCGCTTCGTAAACCTCCTGTCCGCCGAGGAGATACTGGAACGCCCACACGTCGCTCACAAACTTGGGCTTGTATCCATACCGGGAAACAATACGGAGGCTAACGTTGAAGTCGTCAAGGTTTTCACTAAACGGGCCTGAATAAATGGCCATATTGTAGCTCCTGATACCATTCTCATAATAGTACTTGAGGACATTGACGAGGCCCTCAGAGAGGCCACGAAAGTCTTGATCAGTAAGCGAACTTAGGCTTGAAGCATGAGATACAACTGCTTGGGCCTCATTCAAGCCGAACGGCGCATATGGGGTTAACCAATGCACCCTCCCCGTAGCCCCAAGATATCTGATCCCGATACGTTTCTCTTCCTCAACCAACTCGGACCAATATGAAGTACCATGCTTCTCGAAGTATGCGCGGCTCGCGTCTGTGAGTTCCTCTGTTCCTTGCAGAGGCAGGTCGCTCGCTAGAGCCTGTACGTGTGGGTGAGCGACTGTTGAACCCGCGGGGGGGTAGAAGTTCACGACGATCGCATTGTACTTCACCGCAGGTTGCCAAGTGTGAAGTCGACGAAAATACCCAACACATGCATCGAATGCGTCAGCAAGCATGGCCGGTTGGATCTGATTTAACGGGACATGGTGCGCGCGTGTTGGAACCACGACCGCGTTATGATCCTCATGGGCGAAGAGGCTTGGAAAGCACACCGCTTCACCCACGCGAATCCGGCCTTCACGTGAAATTTCCGGAATGAATCTTGGCGCCTTAGCCTCCAACGAATTAGGACAGAAGGGACAGCCCTCGACGGTTGAATCCGCTAAATCGTCGATGGCGGTCTCATCCGACTCGATCAATCGCTTAACATAATCCAACCGGCCTTTGAGCACAATTACTCTTCGTCCAGTCAGCGGATCCCGCCTGTGTTCAATTACTTGGCTCACAAGCTCAAAGTTCTGGAGAGGGCTTAGGAGGCGTGCTTCTCTCGTAACCGACTCGAAATGAATTGGCAAGGCAAATCTTGCTGGGCTAGAGGTTTGACGGTAAATTCGCTGGTTCGCTGGGTTGCAATTCTGGGTGCCAAGAATTCCCCTTTAATCCGCCCGCCGCAACCCCCAGAATGATTCCAGTTGGAGTTCGTTGAAGTTCTAACCCACAGGCGTTCAGTGCGCGCCTACAAACCCCAGCCAATTGAAGAGAGTAAACTGAAACGACTATTCGAGGTAGCGAACATGGCTCCTTCGGCGGGGAACTTGCAAGCGTACAAGGTCCAGGTGGTTCGCGACCAGGCGAAAAAGGATGCTCTGGCGAAAGCGGCGCATGATCAAGGTTTCATCGCGCAGGCCCCCGTTTGCTTGGTCTTCTGCGCAGACCCTGACCGCTCAGCCGCAAAATATGGGAAACGAGGTTCGGAACTCTACAGCGTACAAGACGCGACGATCGCTGGAGCCTTCGCTATGCTTGCCGCCGTGGACCTCGGCTTAGCTACAGTCTGGGTGGGAGACTTTGACGAGAAGAAGGTGCAGCAAGTCTTAGGGTTAGAGTCAGCTCGCCCCGTAGCAATGTTCTCATTAGGTTACGCGGCGGAACAACCCGAAGCTTCGCCTAGAAGGGCGTTAGAGGAAATCTTTCAAGGAGACTTCCCACAAACCGACTAGCCCACATTCACACGAAGTTCCATTGGCAACAAACAGGGCTTGTCCCCGCATAGAATTAATACAAATACGTTGTAGAACGTTACGAGAGCAGATGGCCTATACGGACAAATTGATGAAAGTCAGGTCGCAGAAATTCATTCACCTCACGACGATGGGGCGAAAGACAGGTCGACCGCA
>Ga0187778_10003329_pt1 | contig 10823 bp, 7 predicted proteins | sample 1015_Q2_SP5_20_M_FD_132418 | JGI IMG/M metagenome (GOLD analysis project Ga0187778, IMG submission 132418) | Tropical peat soil microbial communities from peatlands in Department of Meta, Colombia - 1015_Q2_SP5_20_MG | ecosystem: Environmental > Terrestrial > Soil > Wetlands > Peat | place...
CCGTGCACGATGCGGTGCCCGACAACGCTGATTTCCGCAGGACCCTTCAACAAAGGCGCAGCGCCGGTCCAAAGGTCGCTCAAGAGCCGTTCGGTGACCTGTTTGCGCGAAGTGATCTGAATGCGAGTTTGCGTGCGGATGCCGGCGGGACCTGAAGTGCGAATGGCCGCCGAGTTCCCTTCCCATTCGATCAGGCCCTCCCAAATTGCAGCGGGAGGATCCTCGGGCGGCGTGGCTGCAATTTCGTAGAGGTTGGTTTTGAGCGTGGCCGAGCCTGAATTGAGAACAAGAATCTTCATGAATCAGTACGGCCACTTCCAGTCGCGAATTTCCGGCAGATCGTCTCCGTGCTCGCAAATGTATTGCTTGTGCTCGACGAGCTTGTTGCGAACGAACTGCATGAAGTGCGCGCCGATGCGCTGCAGGCGAGGAACGCGATCGACAAGGTCGGCAGCCAAGTGGAAGCGATCGAGATCGTTCAACACCGCCATGTCGAAAGGCGTGGTGGTCGTGCCTTCCTCCTTGTAGCCGCGGACATGGATGTTGTCGTGATTCGTGCGCCGATACGTGAGGCGGTGAATCAGCCAAGGATAACCGTGATAGGCGAAGATCACCGGCTTGTCGGTGGTGAAGAGAGAGTCGAACTCCTTGTCCGGAAGTCCATGGGGGTGCTCGGTGGAAGGCTGCAACGTCATGAGGTCGACGACGTTCACTACGCGAATCTTGATGTCCGGGAAATGCTGTCGCAACAGATCGACGGCGGCAAGCGTTTCAAGCGTCGGGACATCTCCCGCGCAGGCCATGACTGCGTCCGGCTCAGTTCCCGTGTCGTTCGAAGCCCAGTCCCAAATGCCGATGCCGCTGGTGCAGTGTTCGATCGCGGACTTCATGTCGAGCCACTGCAACGCAGGCTGCTTGCCAGCCACGATCACGTTGACATAGTGGCGGCTGCGCAAACAATGGTCGGTGACCGAGAGTAACGTATTTGCGTCGGGAGGCAAATAGACGCGCACGACGTCTGCTTTCTTGTTCACGACGTGATCGATGAAGCCGGGATCCTGGTGTGTGAACCCGTTGTGGTCCTGCCGCCAGACATGCGATGTGAGCAAATAATTGAGCGAGGCGATCGGGCGGCGCCAGGGAATATCGAGGGTCACCTTGAGCCATTTGGCGTGCTGATTGAACATCGAATCCACAATGTGGATGAAGGCTTCGTAGCAAGAGAAAAATCCGTGGCGGCCTGTGAGCAGGTATCCCTCGAGCCAACCTTGACACATATGCTCGCTGAGAACTTCCATCACGCGGCCCTGCGGGGACAGGTGCTCGTCGGTCGGCAGAATCGGCTCCATGAATTCCTTGTCGGTCACCTGGTAGACGGCGTCGAGGCGATTTGATGCGGTCTCGTCGGGACCAAAGACTCGAAAGTTCTTGGCCTCTGCGTTGAGCTTCATCACATCGCGCAAAAAAACGCCGAGGACACGCGTTGCCTCGGCGTTCATTGTCCCGGGCCTAGTGATCGCCACCGCGTAATCTCGAAAGTCCGGCATCACGAGATCTTTCAGAAGCAGGCCGCCGTTCGCGTGGGGATTCGCTCCCATGCGGCGATCGCCTTTGGGCGCAAGGTTCGCGAGCTCCGCAACAAGTTTTCCGTTTGCGTCAAAAAGTTCTTCCGGGCGATAGCTCTTCATCCAATCTTCGAGAATTTTGAGATGCTCGGGATGAGAAGCGAAATCGGTGACCGGCACCTGATGAGCGCGCCAAGTGCCTTCGACCAGCTTGCCGTCGACGATTTTCGGTCCGGTCCAACCCTTCGGCGTGCGAAGCACGATCATCGGCCAAACGGGGAGATTCGATTTTGCGGACACGCGTGCGTCGGACTGAATCGCGCGAATCTCTGCGATGACGCTCTCCAGCATGCTCGCCATCCGCTGATGCATTTTTTCGGGCTCGTGGCCCTCGACAAAATGCGGGTGGTAACCGTAGCCGGAGAACAGTTGCGTCAGTTCCGCGTCGGTCATGCGGCCGAGCACGGTGGGGTTGGCGATCTTGTAGCCGTTGAGATGCAAGATCGGAAGGACCGCGCCGTCTCGCGCGGGATTCAGGAATTTGTTCGAATGCCAGCTCGTGGCGAGAGGACCGGTCTCGGCCTCGCCATCGCCTACGACGCAGCAGGCGATCAGGTCCGGATTGTCGAAGACCGCGCCATAGGCGTGGACGATCGAATAGCCAAGTTCGCCGCCTTCGTGAATCGAGCCCGGAGTCTCGGGCGCAGCGTGACTCGGGATGCCTCCGGGGAATGAAAACTGTTTGAAGAGTTTTTGGAGCCCTGATTCGGTCTGCGGAATGTTGGGATAGAACTCGCTGTAGGTGCCTTCGAGATACGTGTTTGCGACCATTCCCGGACCGCCGTGCCCGGGACCGCAGACGTAGATCACGTTGAGGTCGAGCTTCTTGATTAGGCGGTTGAGGTGAACGTAGATGAAGTTCAGACCCGGCGTCGTGCCCCAATGGCCGAGCAAGCGAGGCTTGATGTGCTCGAGTTTCAGGGGTTCGCGCAGCAGCGGATTCGCGTATAGATAGATTTGGCCGACCGAAAGATAGTTGGCGGCTCGCCAGTAGGCATGAATTTGGCGCAGCTCTTCCGACGATAGAGGTCCTTGGGACTCCGAGGGACTTGCAGAGGCCGCAGAAACCATAACACCCTCACTCAGCGGGCCGGACTCGCAGGGGGACGGACGGTCCGCGAACAATAGTAACGCAGTTGGCAGTCTGGCCGGCATCGATAAACGTATCGTGAATGTGGGGGAGATCGCTTTAGGGCGAGAGGCGGAACCCGGTGTATCCACGTGGCTGCAACGTGGTGATGCTACACACACACGCTGCCTGCGTAGATGGACTCGGGCCGCTAAAACTGGAACAAAACGGTGCCGACGGCGACGGGAGTCGCATTCGAACTCGCGCTCGAGCTGAACAGCAGCGCTGTTTGATCGTCGATCAGGTAATAGACCAAGTTGTAGGTTGCCGAGGGATTGGTTGGAGCGAGCGTAGCCGTCCCGCGGCCATTTGATGCCGGCGTGCCGAGCGAGTTTCCGGTCGTACCGAGCGGATCGCCCTGAAAGACGGCTCCGAAATTATTGATGTCGAGATGCCCGGCGCTGGTGGTGAGCGCCGAGATGTCGATCTCACCGTCCAGATCCGACTGAAACGAAGATGTAGATTCGGGCGGAACGTGAAAAAGTCCCTGTCCCGTCAGTCCGACGGCGAGGCTGGCCGCCGTCAGTGTCGGAGCTGCGGCGCCGCTACACCCAGCGGATTGCGGACCGCACTGATGGAAAGCGAGTCCAGTGGAAACGGCCGAGGAATCGAGTTCGAGCAAGACAACCGATCCGTGAGCTGTCGGATAAGCGGCGAACTCTGACACACCTTCCGCTCCGCTGCACGCCCCGCTTCCGACAAACAATTTGAGATCGACTCGACCGGTTGTTGTGTTCACAGTAAACGAGCACGAGCCGAGTGCCGGGCCTGAGTTGTAGACTCCTGCGTCGTCGATATCGAGCGTTCCGTCCGACGTCGTGCCTACGCCGTCGGATTGGAAGACGCCGCCCGCCGCGAAAGCGCCTGCGGAGGAACTTCCGCCGGCCTTAAAAACATACGTGGCATCCGCGAGGCCGGGAGCAGTCGCGGCCAGATACATGTCACCCGCGAGCGAGGCGATGCCATCGATCTCAACCAAGTGCAATTGCGAAACGACGACGGCATCGGACGAGTTCGTCGTGGTTCCGACTGCGTAGTAAGCGAAGGTGCAACCGGGAGCGGCGGAGCAGATCGGCGCAGCTTGCAGTGTAAAGGTTCCGCGGCCCGTGCTGGGATCGACCGTGTCCACTGCAAATCCCTCGCCCAGCACGGCGCCCGCTCGCGTGACCGTTCCGCCAGCGCTTCCGTTGTCATTGACGTCGATCACAGGCGTAGCCACCGTGCCGCCGGCTGGAACTTCACCCGCCATTCCGAGAGGATTCTGACTTGGGTCCAACCCGATCAGCGAGAAGGCATAGTTGCCTGAAATGGCAGAAACAGAGTTCGCCAGCGCTCCCAAACTTTGCTGGTCGATGGAGCCGCCGCCTGAGTTGTTGGTGTCGAAGCGGATCATCTCGGCGTGCTGATTGGTGCTCAGAACAAAACTCCACGTCTCTGCGCCCCTGCTTGTGATGATGGAAGCGGTGGCGCGGCCGTCTCCGCCCACCGAATATGTCGATTTGTTGGTGATCAACAAAGCCTTGGATGTGCCCGTGAGGGAGCTTTGTACGTCTTCGACGCCGCTGATGATCTTTCCATTGCCGTCCGTGACAAAACTACCGGCGGCAGCGAGAAAACCAGCCGCGTCGTTTCCTCTGTAGGAGAAAGCGTACGGACCAGAGAGGGAGTGATCCGAGTACGCGATCAACGCGGTTGCTGTCGCGGTGACCACGCTCCCGTCCGTTTCTGTCACGGTGGCGGTAACGGTTACGGACGCGCCCGGTGGGGGAAACGGCGGGGCGGTATAAAGTCCGGTGCCATCAATGCTGCCTAGATTTCCGCCGCTATTGGAGGTTGACGAAAGAGTCCAAGAAGCAGCCGTGGGAACGCTGTTGAGGAACGCCGTGAATTGCTGAGTTCCGCCGGCGGGAACGTTCGAGGAGGTGGGACTGAGCGTCAGACCAAGCCCGTTGCCGATGGTGACGATGACGGTATTGGAGGTGACAGTCGCGGTGCTGTTCGAGTTCGTCTGCGAAGCTACAGCAGTGATGGCGACTTCTCCGAGTTGAGTGGTCTCTCCGCAAGAACTCGTCGGAACCGAAGGGGGGGCCGTATAGGTGGCCTCAAGTTGGTCTGTTGCGAAGGGTACAATCGAGCCGCAGGTAGCGTTCCCGCCTGCAACCGCATTTACATCCCAAGTGACCGTAGTGGTGGTCGATTTCGTGGAGTTATTCAGATTCACAACAGCCGTGAACGTGATCTGACCGTTGATCGGCGTGGATGTAGAGGACGCGGTAATCGAAACCGATGTTACCGTCGTGGCTCCAGAGCTGTTGCCGCCGCAGGCCGAGAGACCGAGGCAGCCAAACACTACAAGCAGGGCCGATGCAAACAGCGAAAGGCCGGCGAGACCACTCCGGCGGCGAGCCGGCCGCGCGAGACGCGGTTCGAAGCGCCAGTTATGAGTGCACGTCGTTGCGATATTGGATTGCCGATTCGACATCGTACAGTCGTACCCCCACAAATTCAGAGCAATCTATTTAATTGCCGACGGCGGAGAAAAAGTTCCCAATCGTCGCGCGGGCAAGCGCTGCAGAACTCCGCTAACTCGACCGGCCCCCAGCCACCGCAAAACCCTGAAAGAATAGCAAGAATTTCCGTTCGGCCCTACAGGTTCTGCACTAACACCCCAAGCTGCACGATTTCAGTGTAACGGATGTGAGGTTAACCGTTTTGGTTGTCAGGAGGAAGAGGGACTAAGCCAGCCGACAGGCTCTATTTTACGAAAAGCGCTTCCCGGACCTGGTCCCGGCCGACGAACGACTTCGAAGAGCGGAACTTCTCGAAAAGGTCCAAAATCTCGCGATTCTGGAAGACGCGGGAGTGCACAGCGATCGTGGAAGCCGGGATCAGTTCGACAGTCTGAGCATCCACGATGCGGTAGCGATGGAATCGTTCAGCGGGACGGCTATGAAATAGAGCGAGCACTGCGCCACCGGGGTGAACCAAAGACGTGAGCCGGTCGACCAACCGCGGAGCCGCTTCGGCATCGAAATAGTCGAAAAGATCCCAAGCGAGGACGCCGTGAAAGCTTTTCTCCGGATAGTTCAGCGCATTCTGTAAGAACTTGTCCGCAAGCGCGGAGGGAGACAGCCTGCCATTACCTTCGCCTACTGCAGCCGTGCGCAGCTTCTCCTCTTCGGCGGTCAGAAAGTCCTTCCACGCGCGGAGGATGTCTTCTGAGGATAGGCGAAAACCCTTGTCCACGAAAAAACTGACAGTCGCCTGCCAGACAGGACCCAAGTCGAGGACCCGCCCGCGCGGCACATCTCCAATCAACCACAAGAACTCCTTCAGGCCGTTGGAGACGCGATGGTTTGCCGCGGGCGGAGCCGCCGGAGCAGGACCGGGCTTCGACGGCGCAGTTGCAGCGCCAGCCGCAGCGCCGATACGTGGCTTGGCCGTCCAGTTCATCGCGCCGATTACTCGCTCTTTACACCCGAGGAAACGGGGCTGAGATCATCGGATTCCGCCAACGGCTCAACCGGCGATGATTTCGACGGTTGAGGCGCGCGCACAGTTTCGATTTTACCGCGCAGACGAGCCCCATCGTCGATTCCGATTCGAGGGCTTGTCACGCTGCCCACGACGCGGCTCGAGGACCCGAAACGAGCGCTCTCGCCAGCCTTCAGATTTCCCTGCACCGAACCATCCACGACGATGTCGCGGGCTTCAATTTCAGCTTGAACGCGGCCATTTGGGCCGATGGTTACGCGGGAGTTCGATAGCCGGATCTTGCCGGCCACGTCGCCATCGATGTAGAGATCGGCGCTACCCGAAACATCTCCCTGAATCTTGAGCCCTGAGCTGATTTTCGAGACGTTTGAGGAAACGGGCGCAGACGATGACGAAGCGGGGAACGAGGACGCAGAGGGCGTCTGCTGACTCTGCGGCTGAAACGACGATGATTTCGGCATTTCTTCTGATCGGGACGGACTCGGATTCGGTGAAGCATAGGGCTGCGAAGACGGTTGCACCTCAGTCGGTTTACGCCACATGAATGCCTCCTGCGAACGCGGGTGGATGCCGAGCTGGGTGCGAAGCATCCTACACGGTGAAGGCAATATAGTACAGCGCCGATTGGGTGTAAACGGACCGTAGAACGCTGTGTTACGAAGAGGCCACTAGGTAGTTGACGCCGAACATCAGGCTCAAATCGGATGTCTGCACGTCGTTGTGCCGCATCTCCCACATCGCAACAACGATTCCGATGCATTCGTGGCTGAAGATCTTTAGGCCGGTGCGGGTGCGCCACCAATCGTGCGGATCGTAGTCGGAATCGGGGGCGGCGACGACGCGCAGGACCGTTCCTTCGGGCAACTCGCGATCGGCAAGAAAGCGCGAGCGCCGCGTATGGTAGTTCGAGGTGACGAGGATGATGCGCTTCCAGCCGCGCGCGGAAATCAGTTGGGCGAGCGCGGCAGCTTCGTCCTTGGTGTCTTCGGCGCGATGCGCGAAACGAACGACGGCCGCCTTCGGCACGCCACGCTCGGAGAGATCGTGCTCCTCTAGCTCGGCAATGCTCGCATAGGGGCGAAGGTAGCGGCCGCTCGCGATGACACGAGGTGCATAGCCAGCTTTGTAGAGCTGCGCCGCGCGCGCGGCGCGGTCGGCGTTGTAGTTGTCGTCGCCCAAGATCACGATGGCATCGGCGGAGATCGGAGCTTCGTCGACAATCCAGAAGCCGCCGGCCGCACGAAGCAATGGACGGCGGACCAAGTACAAAGCGAATAACAGGCAGACAAAGAAGACCAGAAGAAGGAACCGCAGGAAAATGCCGCCGCGTTCGGGCACCGAGGAGAGAGCCGACTTCTCCGGACAATAATTCATTTCGCCGGGTCCAACTTGCGCAAGTGCTCGGCCGCTTCTTCAGGAAGGGTTCCGTTGAAATAGACTTCCTTCAGGCTGTAGGACTTGCTGCGCGCCTCGACGATAGGAAGAATCTCGATGTGCCAGTGGTAGTCGCCGGCAATGGTGGCCCAATAGTCGCTCAACTCGCCTTTCGTCTGAAGAGTGCTTGGAGCGGTATGCACCACCATGTGGTAGCTATTGGAGATCTGCAGGAGGCGGCGGAGCGTGCGGCCGAGCAGCGTCGCCAATTGGCGCAGGCCCCCAACAGACGAAATAGATTCGAACTGATGACTATGCGTGCGCGGCAGCAACCAAGTCTCAAATGGTACCCGCGACGCGTAGGGGCAAATCGCGAGGTAATCGCCGACGCTGTCGACGACGCGCTTCTGCTGCCGAATCTCCTGGCGGAGAATGTCGCAGAAGACGCAACGCTCCCGATCGCGATACCACTCGCGCGCGGCACGTAACTCGTAGAGGATGCGGCGAGGCACAAACGTGGTTGCGGTGATCTGCGAATGAGCGTGGGGCCAATCTTCTCCGGCCTGCCGCCCCTGATTCTTGAAGACGGTCACGTATTTGAATCGAGCGTCGCGCTTCAGATCGGCGATGCGCAGGGCGTAGGCTTCGAGCACGCGCGCAATTTCATCGTCGCTCAATCTATCGAGCGTGAGCGAATGATTCGGCGTCTCGACGACGATTTCATGGGCACCGACAGCAGCCATGCGGTCGAAGATACCGTCGGCGGAGCGGTCGGGGTCGCCTTCGATGCGATAAAGCGGGCGAAAATGGGGATAAACCGTGACCTGCGCTTGGCCCCGGGCGGGCAATTCGAGAAGCGCGGGCCTAGCGACGCGTGAGTCGGGACACAACGGGCAAGAATCGGCCCGCTCCCTTTCCCGCTCCGGATGACCGATGACGACCCAACTGCGAGTGATCGGGTCTTTGCGAAGTTCCATCGAGTGCCTGTATGAAAACGCCCGACTCATCTTATACCGAAGCCTCTCAGAACGACAAAGTGAGCGGAGGTTCGCGCACAGAAGAAGCTCGCCAGCTTGAAGTTTCTGCACGAAATTGAAGTTCATTTCGATTACACTGCGAACCGCGAGCGCCTTTTCCCGTGCACTCGCAAGCAGAAAAAGGCGGTGCTGAGAAGGTGAGAAAAACCTCTTGAGCGCACACGCGGTCAGCGGCTTGGGAGCTGTGAAAAAAACGAACGTTCCCAGCGTTCGTAAGATGACCGTAGTGCCGATGATCGCGGCGACCTACTTTATGGTCGCCGGCGGACCATACGGCCTCGAAGAGATCGTCCAGAAGACTGGCTACCGCGCCACGCTTCTGATCCTTCTGATCACCCCCCTGATTTGGAGTCTGCCGACGGCATTGATGGTGAGCGAGCTCGCGACGTCGATTCCCGAAGAAGGCGGCTTCTACATTTGGGTGCGGCGCGGAATGGGCCGTTTCATGGGTTACCAGGAGACGTGGCTCACGCTTACCGGCAGCGTGTTCGAGATGGCGCTTTATCCGAATTTGTTTGTCGATTATTTGGGGCGTTTCGCGCCCGGGCTGGTCGCGGGACATCGCGGGCTCGCGATCGGATTCGGCATGATCGCGATCTGCACGCTGTGGAATATCGCCGGCGTGGGCGCGGTGGGCGAAGGATCAGTGACGCTGAATGTGGCGCTGCTGCTGCCCTTCGTGGCGCTTGTCGGGATTGGATTTTTCCACTGGCACGGCGCAGTAGGGAGCGCGATGCCGATTCGTCATTCTGATTTGCTTGGCGGAATTCTGATCGCCATGTGGAACTACATGGGCTGGGACAATCTTTCGACGATTGCAGGAGAAGTCGAAAGGCCGCAGAAGACATACACGCGCGCCATGTTTGGCGCGGTGCTGCTTGTGGTGGTGAGCTACCTGCTCCCCGTCGGAGCGGTGGCCCACACGGGAGTCGATCCGAATTTGTGGACCGACGGCGGTTGGGTAGATATCGGACGCATCCTGGGCGGCGAGACGCTGGCAGTTGCGATCGCGGTCGCGGGAGTGATTGGCGCAGTTGGGTCGTTTGGCGCGCTGATGATGTCGTTCACTCGGCTGCCCGGTGTGATGGCGCAGGACGGCTTCCTACCAAAGATTTTCACGCGGACGAGCCGCCGCACCGGAGCCCCGTGGGTGGCGATCGTGGTCTGCGCGCTGTTTTGGGCCGCGTGCTATCCGCTCGGATTCGAGCGCAGCCTCACCCTTGATGTGCTGCTCACGGGACTTAGCATCCTGCTGGAATTTTGGGCGCTCGTCGCGCTGCGGATTCGCGAGCCGAATCTCGTGCGGCCGTATCGAGTGCCGGGCGGTACCCTCGGAGCCATTCTGATTGGGCTGCCACCTTTGGCGTTGATCGTCGCGGTGCTGGTGCGCAACAGGCGAGAAATTGTTGGTAGCACGAATGAATTGGTGATTGGCACCGCCGTGATCGCTGCAGGTGTTCTTCTCTATTTTCTGAGCCGGCTGATTCACAAGCAGTCGCAACAGAGCGGGGGTGCTTCGCTACCCAGCAGATAATCTCCGTCTAGATACGGCAATTTCCCCGACAAGAAATGCTGCAAGAAATTCGAGCCTCTGCGTTCTAACGGAGAACGCAAGAGTGCACGTCCCCGCTTTGGAGGCTCGACCATGAAGCTCGTTCGACGAATCGGAATTGGCATCGTGTGCGTGCTGGCCCTTTGGGCTGCACGAATGTCGCCCGCGCGCCCCGCCACAGTTGGAGCAAGCGAGGAAAACCAATCGACAGGCGCGCCCGCTCTGACGATCTACAACGAGAAATTCGCCGTCGTGCGGCAGTTACTGTCGCTCGACATGAGGCCGGGAACGAACCACATAGAGGTGTCCGACATTACGGGCCACTTGGAGCCCGATTCGGTGATTCTGCGGCCGACGGATTCGGAGTGGCGTTTGCAGATTCTCGAACAAAATTATCGGAATGACGCGATCACGCAGCAGCTTTTGCTTTCGCTCTATGAAGGCAAGACGATCGACTTCGTAGTCTCCGACGTTGGCGGAGTGCAGCATGTGGTCCGCGGCAAGATTATCCGCAGCGGATTCGTGCCGCATTCGGCGCTCGCCTACAACACCTACGGACAGCAGTATTACCAGGTGCAGTACGCCTACCAGGAAAGCGGCGGCGAACAGCC
>Ga0187778_10003330_pt1 | contig 10818 bp, 10 predicted proteins | sample 1015_Q2_SP5_20_M_FD_132418 | JGI IMG/M metagenome (GOLD analysis project Ga0187778, IMG submission 132418) | Tropical peat soil microbial communities from peatlands in Department of Meta, Colombia - 1015_Q2_SP5_20_MG | ecosystem: Environmental > Terrestrial > Soil > Wetlands > Peat | place...
CCGCCGCGGCGGGATGCTGCAGCACGCTGAGATAGACCACGTCCGGCGGCTCGTAGCCTCCGCCCAAGCCGGACGGCGTGCGGTCGGCGACGACCCCGACCACCGTGTACAACGCGTCGGAGCCGTGCCCCACCCTGATGGAGCGGCCCACGGCCCCGCGCGCCTCGAAGTGCAACGTCGCGAGACTGCGGCTCACCACGGCCACGCGCGGCGCGCCCCAGCCGTCCGCGTCGGTCAGCGCCCGGCCCGCGACGACCCGCAGGCCCAGCGCCCGGAAGCTGTCGGCGCTCACCAGATGGTGGATGGCGAAGAACGAGTGCCACGGCAGCGGCAGGCCCCCCCACCAGCACTCGCCGCAATCGGTGGCGACGACGTCCTCGGGACCGAGGCCCACGGTCGCGCCGCGGCTCGTGAGACTGGCCGCCCCGACCGACGGCTCGGCGGCGAGCCGCCGCAGCAGCGACGCGTACGCGGCCGCGCGTGCGGCGGGCGCGGAGTCGGGCGCCGTGATTTCGTAGACCTGCCCGTCCGCCGCACGGGAGGCGACCTCGCTCCCGACTTGCCCGGGCGCCCGCGCCCGCGCCGCGAGCATCGAGCCGGCCACCAGCACCGTCAGGCCGGCGCCGAGCTGCAACGCCGGCACCACGAGGGCGAGCGACGCTTCGTCGCTCGAGACCAGGCGCCCGTCGCGCCGCGCGAGGACGAGCGGCAGCAGCGCGCCGACCGCGATCCCGGCGACCGTCGCCGCCGCCGCGACCACGCCGGCCGCCGGCGCGGCGACCCCCACCGTGCCCGGCCAGGCCCCGAGCGCGACCCGCGCCGCGACGAGACCGGTCGCGCCGCCGATCGCCAGCGCCGCCACGGCGATGAAGCCGCCCTCCAGGAGCGACGCGCCGAGGATCATGAGCCGCGTCGCGCCGACCGAGCGCCGGATCACGACCTCGCCGGACCGGGCCGAGGCGCGGGCGGTGGAAAGCGCCAGCGTGGTGAGCCAGGTGACGGCCACGACGCCGGCGGCGACGCCGAGCAGCAGGTGCGACAGGCTCGCCAGCGCGGCGTCCCGGATCGCGTCGGGGCTGCGCACCAGCGCGCCCCACACGAGCCCGAGGTCCATGCCGCCCGCGCGCGGGAGGAGGAGCCGGACGGGAAACGCGCCCGGGCCGCGCCCCACCAGCGAGGTGGCGGGGAGCAGGACCGCCAGCGCGGCGGCCGCGGCGGCCGCCAGCAGCACGGCCGTGCCCCACCAGGTGCGCAGCTCCTGCAGCGCGGGCGTGCGGATGCGGCGGTCGATCATGGTGAAGCGCAAGCTACCGGCCCGACGGGTGGCCTTCCAGGTCGAACCAGGCGCGCACCCGCGAGGCGGCACCCGCGTCGCCCGCGCGGTGCGTGTACTCGTTGGTGGCGGAGGAGTACGCGTAGTCCTCCGACCACGCCCGCCCGTGCTTCACGATCTCGGCGACCGCGCGGATGCAGTGCCGCACGTCGGCTATCGTGGTCGTGGGATGGAACGAGAGCCGCACCCAGCCCGGCTTCTCCGAGAAGTCGCCGTGGTCGATGCGGTCGGTGATGCGCTTGGAGCGCGAGGGATCGACGTTCAGCAGGTAGTGCCCGTAGGTGCCGGCGCAGGAGCAGCCGCCCCGCGACTGCACGCCGAACCGGTCGTTCAGCAGCCGCACCACCAGGTTGTAGTGCAGGTCCTCGACGTAGAAGGAGACGATCGCCAGCCGCTCGCGGCACCCGCGCGCCAGCACGTGCACGCCCGGGATCGCCTCCAGCGCGTCCAGGACCTCGGGCACGACCTGCCGCTCGCGCCGCAGCATCGCCTCGACGCCCATCGCCTCCTTCAGCTGCACGGCCAGCGCGGCCCGGATCGCCTGCAGGAAGCCGGGCGTCCCGGCGTCCTCGCGGGCCTCGGGATCGTCGAGGAAGGCGTACCTTCCCCACGGGTTCGTCCAGGCCACCGTCCCGCCGCCCGACTCGTCCGGCACCCGGTTGTGATAGAGGTCGCGCGCGAACACCAGCACGCCGGCCGAGCCGGGGCCGCCGAGGAACTTGTGCGGCGAGAACAGCACCGCGTCGAGCCGCGCCTCGGCGTCGGGCGGGTGCATGTCGAGCCGGACGTACGGCGCGGAGGCCGCCCAGTCGAGGAACGCCACGCCGCCCGCGCGGTGCATCAACTTCGCCATCTCGTGATACGGCGTCTCGATGCCGGTCACGTTCGAGCAGGCGCTGAACGCGCCGATCTTCAGCGGGCGCTCCCGGTAGCGGTGGAGCAGCTCCTCGAGCGCCGTGAGGTCCACGACGCCGCGCTCGTCGGGTGGGATCACGACGACGTCGGCGATGGTCTCGTACCAGGACGTGTGGTTGGAGTGGTGCTCCATGTGCGTCACGAACACCACCGGCCGCTCGTCGTCGGCGAGCCGGATGTGGCGCCGCAGCGCCTCCGGCGCCTTGAGCCCCAGCAGGCGCTGGAACTTGTTGATCCCGCCCGTCATCCCGGCGCCGGTGGTGAGGATGAGATCCTGCGGACCCGCGTGCACGTGCGCCTTGAGGATCCGGTGCGCCTCGTGATACGCGAGCGTCATCGCCGAGCCGGTGGCGCTCGCCTCTGAGTGGGTGTTGCCGACGAACGGGCCGAAGTCCTCGAGCATGCGCCGCTCGATCGGCGCGTACAGGCGCCCGCTCGCCGTCCAGTCGGCGTAGACGATCCGCTGCTCCCCATAGGGCGAGCGGAACGTCTGGTCGTGACCGACCGTGTCGGCGCGGAACGGCTCGAAGTGGCGCTCGAGCGCGTCGGCGGTCTCCGGGCCCGGCGGTGGGGCGCGGCGGACGGGTGCTGCCAAGGACACTCCTGTGGCCCGACGAACCTGAGCAATCTGATGGGGATTGGCCGGGTCGGCCAGTCGTTGCGGATCGTCCGCCGGTCTCGGGTCCCCTGGGGCCGGGGGGCCATCCCCTGCTGCGCGGGGACCCCGCCTTCCTCGGCCGCAGGAGAACCCTCGACCGGCGGACGGCTCAGCTCCGTGGACTTGCCCGGCGTCGCCGCGCGACCAGCAGCCCGTACACCGCCAGGTTCAGCGCCACCACGCTCGCGCCGAGCACGATCTGCACGCCGCGGGTGAGGCCGGCCGGGTACAGCACCGCCGCGACGTAGTGGCCCACGAAGTCGCCGGCGTAGCCCGGCTCGCCGCCGGCGCGCCGGAGCGCGTTCTCGATCGGCGTCAGCGGACAGACGAGCCCGGAGAATTCGACGAACGCGGCCCAGGCGGCGCACGGAACGTGCACCCAGGCGAGAGCGGGCCGCCGGAGCACCAGCAGCCCGCCCAGGACGACGAAGGCCACGAAGAGCAGGTGCGCCACCAGCACCAGGCCGGCGAGCCACGCGTACGGCACGGCCGCGCTAGCCCGCCCCCGGCGCCCTCCGTGCCCCCGTCACGGGTCGAGCACCAGCAGCGCGAACGTGCCCGGCAGCACCGGCGGCCGCGGGCGCGGGCGCTCCGGCGTCGGGGCGGGTGCCGGGCCGAAGTCCGCCGTCACGGTGTACAGGCGGTGGGTCGCCTCGTCCAGCTCCATCGTCCGCGCGCCCTGCCTGGTGGCGGCGCTCGACACGACGCGGAACGAGGTCGGCGAATCCTCGTGGATCACCGTGATGGTGCCGTCGCCGTTCGAGGCGAAGGCGAGGCGGGTCGCGGCGTCCCAGCGGCACGCGTCCACCCCACGCCCGATCGGCACGGTGGTCACCAGCTTCCCGTCCCGGGCATCGGAGACCCCCATCACGCCGCTGCGGCAGCCGCTGAACAGCAGGTGGTGCTCCCGGTCGATCGCGAGACCGCTCGGGCTCTCGCACGGACGGATGGACCAGTGGCGGGTGACCCGCATCGCCCGGGCGTCCACCTCGGCTACCTCGCTCTTGTCCTCGAGGTTGACGTACAGCATCCCGTCGCCCGCGCTCACGCCGAACTCCGGCTTCCCGCCCAGGTCGACGCTGCCGAGCCGCTGGCCGGTGACGCCGTCGATCGCCGTCGCGCTGCCCGCGTCGCCGTTCATGGTGAAGATGTGGCCGGTCGCCGGGTCGAACAGGACGCCGTCGTCGTCGATGGCGGCGACGGTGCGCGTGAGCACCGCCAGCGTCCGGAGATCGAACATCGTCACCGTGCTGTCCGCGCCGGAGGTGGCGAAGCCGTGGCCCGCGGCGTAGTCGAACGCGACGCCGTGGGCGCGGTTGAGGCCCGGGATCTCGCCGAGCAGCGCGCCGGTCTCGGGATTCACCACCATCACCCGGTCCTGCCGGGCGACGAACAGCCGGTGGCCCGCGGTATCGAGCGCGAGGTAGTCCCAGCCGCCGTCGCCGCCGAGCGTGTAGGTGCGCGCCACGTGGTACGACTGCGCGAGCGCCGGGGCGGCGGCCGCGCCCAGCAGCAGCGTCAGCGCCGCCAGCAGGTGCGTACGCATGTTGAACTGGCTCCTTTCCCTGGACATTGGAACAGTGGGCCGAACGGCCCTACACCGCCAGACGCGAAATCGATCCGTGACGTCTCACCTGCAGGCGGCACCGGAGCGCGGTCGAGGGAATCCAACGGCCTGGAAGGGGCGGCCGCCGCCGCCGGCCGCCCCTCGTTGCGTCCGGCCGCGCGGGCATTACTGTGGGGGCGCGCCCCGCCGCGGCGCGGCGTTCCCGCGGCCGGCTCGGGAGGTCCGCCATGGCTACCGACGTCCGCGCGCTCCTGGAGAACATCGCGTCCCGCTACGACTTCCGGGACAAGTCGGTCATCCACGTCGGCGCGGGCGGCGGCCGGCTCATCGGCTACGCCAGCGGCGCCCGCAGCGTCCTCGCCGTGGACGCCGACGCCGAGGCCGTGCGGCGGCTGGGCGTGGCGCTGCGCGAGCGCGGCCTGGTCAGCCGGTTCATCGTCTTCAAGGGAACGCTGGCGTCGGTCCGCGCCCGAGCGGACGTCGTCTTCTTCGAGTTCTGCCTGCACGGGACGGAGGATCCCGGCGCCGCGCTCGGCCACGCGAGGACGCTCGCGCCCGAGACGCTGGTGGTGGATCACGCGCCCGGATCCCGCTGGTCGTGGTACTGCGGAGAGGAGGCCGGCGTGGAGCGGGCGTGGCAGGCCGTCGCCCGGTTCCACATCGCCCGCGACGAGACGCTGATGGGCGCCGAGCAGTTCCACGACTACGACGAGCTGCTGGCGGCGCTGGGCGGGCGCGGCGAGCCGGTACCCGGCCGCATCGCGGAATTCCGCGGCCGCCAGGGCCTCGCCATCGAGATGCCGTACCGCATCGCCGTCCTCCACTAGCGCCGGCGCCCCGCGGGGCGTTTCACGCCGGGGCGCGGCGCGGTGTCACACGGATACACAACGGAGCGGGGAGCGACTGATGGCGGCGTTGCGCGGCAAGGCGCTGGTGGCCTACCTGCTGGTCTGCGTGCTGTGGGGCTCGACCTACCTGGCCATCCGGATCGGCGTCGGCGTGCTGCCGCCGTTCCTGTTTGCCGGCACGCGGTTCCTCGTCGCGGGCGTGCTGCTGCTGGGCGGCGCCCTCGCCTTCGGGGAGCGGCTGCCGCGGAACACCCGCGACTGGGCCGTGCTCGCCGTGGTCGGCCTGCTGCTGCTCGCCGGTGGCAACACGTTCGTGGTGTGGGCGGAGCAGTTCACGCCCTCCGGCGACGCCAGCCTGTTCGTCGTGACGGTGGCGCTGTGGATGGCGCTGTTCGACGCCCTCCTGCCGGGAGGGACGGGACGGCTGTCCTGGCGCGTCGTCGCCGGCCTGCTGCTCGGCCTCGTGGGCACGGCACTGCTGGTGGAGGCCGATCCGCGCCACCTCGTGCACGCCGATCTGCGCGGCCCCCTCGCGCTCACCGGAGCGAGCGCCTCGTGGGCCCTGGGCTCGGTCTACTACCGCCGCCGGCACCCCGAGGCGGGCCCGTACGTCGGCGCGGCGATCGAGATGATCGCGGGCGGCGCGGTCGTGACGGTGCTCGGCCTGGCGCTGGGCGAGGCGCACGCCGTGCATCTCACCGCGCGCGGCCTGGGGGCGCTCGGCTACCTCGTGGTGTTCGGCTCGATCGTGGGCTACACCGCCTACGCGTACGCGCTGCACCACGCGCCCGCGACCATCGTCGGCACCTACGCCTACGTGAACCCGCTGATCGCCGTCCTGCTGGGCTGGCTGCTGCTGGGCGAACAGGTCGGCGCGCGGACGTTCGTCGCCATGGCGCTGATCCTCGGCGCCGTGCTCTGGATCCAGGTCTCGCATGCGGCCGCCGTGCGCCAGGAGGCGGAGGCCCCGGCCAGCGACTGACCCGGGCCGCACCGCCGCGGCCCGCGCATCGCCGCCGAAGACGCGACGCGGCCCCGGGCAGGCCCGGAGCCGCGACGTCGCTGCGGACGAAGGACCGACCTACTGCACGACGACGGTCCCCGTCATGATGGTCCCGTGCACCAGGCAGTCGTACTGGTACGTGCCCGCCGAGGTGAACGTGAACTGGAACGTCCCCGTGGACTGGGCGGTCGTCTGCCCGGCGAAGCTCGGCGATCCGGTGGACTGCACGCCGTGGGTGCCGCCGGTGAACGTCCAGGTCACCGTGCCGTTCACCGCGATCGTGTCCACGGCCGGGTTCTGGCTGTTGTTGCGCGCGCTCTTGAAGAAGAAGTTGCCGATGCTCACGCTGGCCGTCGTGGGCGCCGTGCTGACCGTCTCGTTGAACGTCACCGGCGAGCCGGTCAGCGCCCCGCTCGTGGCTGTGACCGTCACCGGTCCCGCGGTGCTTCCGGCCAGGAGCGAGACCGAGGCGAGACCGTTGGCGTCGCTCACCGACTTGCCGGAGACGACGCTCGCCGGGCCGCTGGTCACGGCCCACGCGACCGTGTCGCCGGCCACGCCGTTGTCGAACTGATCTCCAGCCTTCACGATCAGCAGGCTCCCGAAGGTCGTGCTGGTCAGGGCCGCCTGGTTGTTGCCGCTCGACATGCCCAGCTGAGTCGCCGCCCCCGGCGTGCCGGTGGCCGTGAAGGTCACCGGCGAGCCGGTCGCGCCCGCCAGCGTCGCCGTCGCCGACTGGCTGCCCGACGTCTGCGCGAGCGTCCACGCCGTCGTCGCGATGCCGGTCGCATCCGTCTGCGAGGTGAGCGGATTCACCGAGGCGCCGGCGCCCGTCGCGGCCCAGGAGACGGTGACGCCCTGCTGCGCCGCGCCGCTCAACGTCACCACCACCCGCAGCGGACTCGGCAGCTGGGTGGCCACCAGCGCCGTCTGGGCGTCGCCGCTGGCGCTGGGGGCCTTCTGGATCACCGGCACCGGCGCCGCCGTCGCCGTCGCGCTGAAGCTCACCGGCGAGCCCGTCGCGCCCGCGAGCGTCGCCGTCGCGTGCTGGGGACCCGCGGTCGTGCCGAGTGTCCAGGTCGTCGTCGCGACGCCGGTGGCGTCCGTCAGCGACGTGGACGGATTCACGCCGGCGCCCGTCCCCGTCGCCGCCCACGACACCGTCTTGCCCTGCTGCGGCGCCCCGTTCAGCGTCACGATCACCCGCAGCGCGTTCACCAGCAGCGTGCCGACCTGCGCGGTCTGGCCGTCGCCGCTCCCCGTCGCCGTCTGGGCGATCACCGGCGCCGCGGTGCCCGTGTCCCCGCCGCCCCCGCAATCGAGCACCGCGAGCGGCGCCAGCGCCGCCGACAACCCGAGAAACACGTGAACGGACCTCACGCCCATGGCACCCTGCCTTTCAGTGGAGCGGCCCGCCGCGCCGTCGCATGGAAGTGATTGCGACGAATCTACTCGGCGATCGCCTCTGCAACACCGGCGAACGCAGCCTGTTCCTCGCTCGCGCTGACCGCCGTCGTCCCCGGAAGCACACACCGTCACCGACGAGGGACGGAGCACGCCCGGCCGTCACCGCATGATGACACGCCGCCGCGCCAGCCGCCGTCGCTTGCGCCACCGGCCGGCCGCGGCGAGACTACCCGCTCCCCCAAGCCCGGAGTCTTTGGATGCGACGGTCCGCCGCACACGCGTGCCTGACTGCCCTCGCCGCGCTCGCCGCCTGCAAGGCCGCGCCCGCACCGCTGGCCGACGCCGACAAGCTGGCCGCGCGGCAGATGGACTCGTCATGGTCGGCCGCCGTGGCGGCCGGCGACACGGCCGGAATGACCGCGATGTACGCGCCCGATGCGATGGTGCAGCCGCCGAACATGCCCGCGGTCCACGGGATGCAGGCGATCCGCGGCTTCTACAAGGCGATGACGAGCGTGAAGGTCAACATCCAGCTCGCGCAGGAGACGGCGGACGGGGCCGGCGACTTCATGTACACGACGGGCCGCTACCACTACCAGCAGATGCCGGCGGAGACCGGCCCGTCGGAGGACGGCAAGTACCTCGAGGTCTTCCGGCGCGGCGCCGACGGCAAGTGGATGCTCGTTGCCGAGAGCTGGAGCGCCAACGCCCCGACCGCGCCGGCCCCAGCCGCGCCCGCGGCCAAGCCCGCGAGGCACGGCGCGAAGTAGCGAGGAGCCGGCGCTCCGCCGCCGGACATCGCACCCGTCGACGCAAAGAAGCCCGCGGCATCGTCCGCGGGCTTCTCGCATCGGAGCCTGACGGGCCGGCTAGCTGCCCACGTACGCGACGAGCACCACCAGGTCGGGTTGCCCCGCCGCCCGCTCGAGCCGCGGCGCCACGCTGCCGTCCTCGCCGGGCTGGGACACGTCGAGTGTGCCCAGCTCGGCGATGCGGATCTGCCGGGCGTACGGGCTCGCCGCCCGGGCCGCCAGGCTGTCCGGCAGGAGCCGCGCGCCGATCACCGAGTGCGTGACCGCGGCGCTGGCGCGGATCATGGCGGAGTTCTGGGCCGCCAGCGGCTGCGCGTGCCACGGGGCGACGAGCAGGGCCGCGGTCGACAGCGCGATCCGCAGCGCCGCCCCGAGGCGGACGCCCGGCGCCGATTCGCCGGCGAGAGGTGGAATGGTGGCCGCTGCCATCGGAGCCGAAGATCGGCTCCGACGCCGGCCGCCGACATCGGATTGTCGGGAGATTGCCGGTGAGACTCGCCCGTCACGCCGTAGGCCCGCGCCTACGGCCGGGGACCAGCGTCACCTAGATCAGGTGATGCTCCAGCGTGTAGCGCACCAGGTCGGCGTTCGTCCGCAGCTCCATCTTCTCGAGCACCCGCGCCCGGAAGCTGCTCACGGTCTTGGGACTGATGTCGAGCCGGGCCGCGATCTCCTTCAGGCTGAGGCCGGCCGCCAGCAGCCGCAGCACCTCCAGCTCGCGGTTGGACAGGCGCTCGTGCGGCTCCTTGGCGCCGTCGCCGGCGAGACCCAGCGCCAGCCGCTCGGCCACCACGTCCGTGAGGTAGCGGCCGCCGGCGGCGATGCGCCGCACCGCGTCGACGAGGTCGGGCGGCGCGTAGCCCTTGGTGAGGTAGCCGCTGGCGCCGCCTTTCAGCGCCCGCACGGCGTACTCCTCCTCGGGCTGCGCGCTGAGGATCAGCGTCCTCGTGCCCGCGCACGCCCCCGGGAGACCCGCGAGCACCTCCAGGTAGCTCGGTCCCGGCATCGCGATGTCGAGGATCAGCACGTCGGGCTTGAGCGTGCGGGCCGCGTCGAGCACCTCGTCCGACCGGCCGACCTCACCGACCACCTCGACCTCGGTCGCGCCCTGGAGGATGCGGCGGACTCCCTCCCTCACGACGGGATGGTCGTCGGCGATGAGGACCCGGGTCACGGGCGCGCCGCCCCGGCGCCGGCGAGGGGGAACGTGAGACGGATCGTGGTGCCCGCGCCCGGTGCCGAGTCGCCGGTGATGGTACCGCCGCTCCGGACCACGGTCGCGTAGATGGTCGAGAGCCTCAGGCCGCAATCGTACGCGGGATCGAAGACGTAGGGCTCGAAGATGCGGGCGGCCGCGTCGGGCTCGAGGCCCGGCCCGTCGTCGCGCACCACGAGGGACGCCGAGCTCCCTCTCGAGTCCTGCACCAGCCCGCTCTCGACCTCGATCAGGCCGCCGACCGGCAGCGCGTGGTTGGCGCCGGCCACGAGATCCAGGACCAGCTGCCGCAGCCTGGGCGCGTCCGCCCCGACCACGAGCGCGCCCGGCGCCCGCTTCACGGTGAGCGTCTTGCCCGCCGGCATCAGGGCCTGCAGCTCCGGCTCGACCTCGCGGAGCACCTCGCTCAGGTCCGCCGGCCCGCCGCCCAGCGACGGCGCGTGCGCGAAGCCTCGAAGGGCCGCCACCAGCTTCGTGGCGCTGTCCACGGTCCGCATCACCGTGTCGAGGTCCTCCCTGCTGCGCTGGTTCTGGCCGATCTCCTCGGCCAGGAGATACAGCATCGCCCTCGTGGAGCCGAGGTAGTTGGCGATCTCGTGCGCCAGCACGCGCGCGGTCCGCGACGCGGCGTCCATCCGCTGCGCCCGGATCCACTCCTCGCGTGCCGGCGGTATCTCCACGTTCGGCTCCCGGTTCCGGACCCGCCGGGCGGGCCCCGGCGCGGCACTAAGGTCGTGCTTGCCCGCGGTGTCGGCAAGCCGCGCCGGCGGCCGTCACCGACCTCCGCCGGAGCCGGCGGCCGCGGAGCCGCCGACGTTCCTCGCGGTGACGTACCAGTTCTCGTCCACCTCCACGTCGGCCGGCCGCGTGGAAGGGAGCGCGAGCGTCTGCCACGTCTCCGTGGGACGCAGCGTCCGCGTGCCGAGTCCGGGCACCTGCACCCGCACCGGCATCGCGAAACCGGGCACCACGTTCGCCCAGCGGTACGACAGCGTCCCGCCCTCCACCTTCCAGTCGAACTCCGGCACCTGGGTCGTCCGCAGGTACTGGTCGAACACC
>Ga0187778_10003331_pt1 | contig 10815 bp, 12 predicted proteins | sample 1015_Q2_SP5_20_M_FD_132418 | JGI IMG/M metagenome (GOLD analysis project Ga0187778, IMG submission 132418) | Tropical peat soil microbial communities from peatlands in Department of Meta, Colombia - 1015_Q2_SP5_20_MG | ecosystem: Environmental > Terrestrial > Soil > Wetlands > Peat | place...
CTTGGCGAAATCAGGGAGCTCAGGCTGGGCGAAATGAGGTGTGGCGGGCGCCTGCGCAGCCGCGGTGGCTGCCATCAGCAATTGCTTGGAGTGGGTTTTGACGTCATCTTCGCTGATTCGGCCACCCGGGCCGGTTCCCTTTACATCTTGAATCGCAATACCGAGTTCCCGTGCCAGGCGGCGGATGTGCGGAGCTGCCGCTACCGGCCCGCCGTGGTCCTGGCCAGCCACCTTGTCTAACTGCGCCGGCATCGCGAAGGTGGATACGGCGGCTTGGGGCTGGTCCGGTGGCAGCGCCTGTTCCTCGGTTTTCCCTTCGGCGCGGATGGCAGCCTGAAACGCCAAGCGGGCGCCATGCTGCCCTGAAACGTGCTCTACCGGTACATGTTTGGGTCCGCCAGCCGGAGTGGCCGCTCCTTCGAGAACAAAAATGATTTGTCCGACCTTAACCTTTTCACCTTGTTTGACACGAACTTCCTTGATCATGCCTGACACCGATGATGGCACTTCCACGACCGCCTTGTCGGTCTCCAGTTCCATCACTGGTTGCCCTTCAGAAACTTTCATTCCAGGCGAAATCATGAGCCGCACGAGATCGCCTTCTGAGATGTTCTCGCCAAGCTCGGGAAGTTTGAATTCGGCTGGTCCGGGCGGAGACTTACGCCGGTCTTCTTGCCGCCTCGGTAGGGGCTCCTCAGGCGCCTTGATTTCTGGCTGGTTTGACGGCTCAGAAACGGAACCGCTTTTCGCCGGAGCCGCTGCCCGCGCTACACCTCCAGCTCCATTGTCAACGGTGAAGATGACCTGACCAACTTTGACCTTGTCACCTTCTCGGACGCGAATCTCCTTCACGGTGCCACTCACGGACGAAGGAACTTCCACCACGGCCTTCTCGGTTTCGAGTTCCATGACCGGCTGCCCCTCGACGATGCTCGCGCCGGGCGAGATCATCAGCCGAACGAGGTCCCCCTCGTCAACGTTCTCACCGAGCTCGGGGAGCTTAAATTCAGTCACGCGATATGTCTCTTTCAGTTCCTCCGTGGCCTCTGTGTCCTCTGTGGTTATTCCTGCGAAAACCACAGAGGGCACTGAGGATCACAGAGGCCGCACCTAACTACTCGCCGGGTTCGGCTTCTCGGAGTTGATCCTGAGTTCGATCAGAGCGCGCTGAACCACATCTGGGCCGATCTGCTTCTCCCGGGCCAAAGCATGCAATGTGGCGAGCACAATATGTTTGGCATCCACTTCGAAGAAATCGCGAAGGGACGCACGATTCTCGCTGCGCCCGAAACCGTCCGTGCCCAGCGAGACCAGCCGGCCAGGGATCCACTGGGCAATCGATTCGGGCAACACCTTCATATAGTCCGACGCGGCTACGAACACGCCACGCGCATCCTGGAGGCATTGCGTCACGTAGGGTACTCGAGGCGGCTCCGTGAGGTGTAAACGATTCCAGCGTTCGCATTCGTTGGCATCAGCATACAAACGCTTGTAGCTGGTCACGCTCCAAACGTCTGCTGCCACGTCGTATTTCTCTTCCAGAATTTGCTGCGCCTTGAGCACCTCGTACATGATCGTCCCGCTGCCCAACAGTTGCGCTCGGAGTCTTGCGTCTTGCTTTTCAGAAGCTTTGAAGCGGTACAAACCTTTGAGCACACCGTCACGAACCTTCTCACCTTCGGGCATGTGAGGCATGGGCAGCGGCTCATTTGTCACTGTCAGGTAATAAAAAATGGATTCCTGGTCCACGTACATACGCTGGATGCCATCTTGGATAATGATGGCGATCTCGTAAGCGAAAGCCGGGTCATAAGCCAACAGATTCGGCACAGAAAGTGCCAAGACATGACTATGACCATCCTGATGCTGCAAACCCTCGCCCGCAAGTGTCGTGCGTCCCGCCGTGCCCCCGATCAGGAAGCCGCGCGTTCGCATATCCGCAGCCGCCCATATCAGATCGCCAATTCGCTGAAATCCGAACATCGAGTAATAAATGAAAAAGGGAATGGTGTTGATTCCGTATGTTGCGTAGGCTGTGCCAGCCGCAATGAAGGAGCACATTGAACCAGCCTCGGTGATTCCTTCTTCCAGAATCTGCCCATTCAGGGCTTCCTTGTAGTAGAGCAAGGTATCCATATCGACTGGCTCATAAAGCTGCCCGACGCTGGAATAAATGCCAACCTGGCGGAAGAGCGCCTCCATCCCGAAAGTGCGGGCCTCATCTGGGATGATAGGAACTATCAGCTTTCCGATCTCCGGATCGCGCAGAAGCTTCGATAACAAGCGCACGAAAACCATAGTGGTCGAAGCTTCGCGACCCTCCGTGCCCTTATAGAATTCTTCAAACACTGACTCCGAAACCGGCTTTATCGGCGTGGAGCGCATCTTGCGTTCCGGCAAGTAGCCCCCAAGCTGCTTACGCCGAGCCTGCATGTATGTAATTTCGGGGCTGTCGTCGGCTGGCCGATAAAAGGGCGCATCGTGAAGTTCGTCGTCAGGAATGGGAATACCAAAACGCGAACGAAACATCCAGAGTTCGTCATCATTGAGCTTCTTCTGCTGATGCGTAATGTTCTTCCCTTCGCCCGCTTCGCCCAAGCCGTAGCCTTTAATGGTTTTGGCAAGAATGATCGTTGGTGAGCCTTCGTGTTCCACCGCGGCTTTGTAGGCTGCATGCACCTTGATTGGATCGTGGCCCCCCAAGCGCATGCGAGCTAGCTGCTCATCCGAGAGATGTTCCACCATCTTCAGCAAACGCGGATCAGTACCAAAAAAGTTTTGCCGGAAGTAAGCGCCGCTCTCCACGAAGTATTTTTGATATTGGCCGTCGCTGATCTCGCCCATCCGCCTGACCAGCAAGCCATCGCGATCATTCCGGATGAGCATGTCCCAATCGCTGCCCCAGATGACCTTAATTACATTCCAGCCCGCGCCTCGGAAAATGGCTTCCAGCTCTTGAATAATCTTCCCGTTTCCGCGCACCGGGCCATCAAGCCGTTGCAGGTTGCAGTTCACCACAAAAATCAGATTGTCCAACCTTTCACGAGAAGCCAGCGTGATGGATCCTAGCGACTCAGGTTCGTCCATCTCGCCGTCGCCCAAGAACGCCCAGACCTTGCCTCCCCGGGCCTCTTTCAAACCACGATTTTCCAGGTAGCGCATGAAGCGTGCCTGATAAATTGCCTGGATCGGGCCGAGACCCATCGAAACCGTAGGGAACTCCCAGAAATCCGGCATTAGCCAGGGATGAGGGTAGGAGGACAAACCTCCGCCAGGCCTTAATTCGCGACGGAAATTTTCCAGCTTCTGCTTGGGAATGCGCCCCTCGAGGTAGGCACGGGCGTAAATCCCCGGCGCAGCGTGGCCTTGGAAATAGATGATGTCCCGATCTCCGCTCTCAGTACGCGCCCGTAAAAAATGATTAAAGGCAACCTCATACAAGGTAGCGGCCGAGGCGTAGGTGGAGATGTGCCCGCCGATTCCCTCCTGGATCTTATTGGCGCGAACCACCATCGCCAGAGCGTTCCAGCGAACCAAGCTCTTGATTCGGCGCTCCATCTCTTGGCTGCCGGGAAACGGGGCTTGCTGGGCTGACGGGATGGTGTTCTGGTAAGGCGTGGTGGCGGTAAAGGGCAGGTTGACTCCTGCAGCTCGCCGAGCATGCAACGAAAGCTGCTGCAAGAGACGGCCGGCGCGTTCCGGACCGCCTTTCGACAACACATAATCCAACGAGTCCAGCCACTCGCGGGTTTCCAGGACTTCTAGTCCGTCCGTCTGGGTCTCAGACAAGTCTGCTACTCTCCATCCTCTGGTGGGATTCTCCATCATAGCCAATTGCGGTGATTTTTGCAGTTGGCTAACTGTCTCGTCCGAAGGCGGCAGGGCTCTTCACCCGCCATTAGTACGTGGGAATCGAATTGATCGAACTAGTGGACTTACTCAAAGCGCGCTCGAAATACTACCGGCGGGATAGCGCAATCCAAGCAGCACAACGTGCCGGACCATCGTCTCATAGCGGTCGGCAAGCGCAACATGGGAGCGACGTCCGACAGGTAACCATAGGGCAATATATAACTTGGGAATTGCCTGCAGGGCATAGAGTCGCAAGCGAACTGCGTTGTCGATCAATCTTGTGGCCGCTGCCACTACCTGTGGGTCAGGACTATGGCGTGCAGCCTCGGCCAAGCTTAGCAACAGGCCCGCGTTGTGGGCGGCGCACAAAATGTAATCGCAGGCAGCCCGAATACGTTGTCGTTTAATTTTACGAAACTCCGCGGCAGGCAACCGCTCCTGCAAGTACTGCTCCTCATGAGGATCAATCAGGTTCCGGAAAGCTTCGATATCAACGGAGCGGATTTGATCTGCGGGATTCTCCTGTCTTCGCGCAACAATGTACTGCCGCCTCGCGAGCCGGATCAGCAGCACCAGCACCACAATCGAACAAACTACGATGGCAATTGAGATAGTCATTTATAAGAGCCGCCGCAGTTCCTGATTCCAAGGGCCAAGGTCATCATCGGGCAAGCGGGGCGGCGGTAGCGGTGTGGATTCGAACCCAAGGAGATAGCCCAACCAGATCAGGTTGCAGCTCAGTAACGCGCCCTCATTAATAAGGTCGATGATGTCCGAAACCCCGCTTCGCACGACCGGCTCAACTTGTGAACGAATTGCGGTGGTCGCCAAGGTTACGCTGGCGAGAATCCCAAATCCCAACGCGATACCAAATGCTCGACTTCGCCACGAAACACCCAAATATCGTGAAAACACGAAAAGGAAGAGCAGCAACCCAATTTGTAAGACGCTCACGGTGCGCTCGAGCAGATAAAGCTCCGCCATACGTTGTCCGGTGCCGGCAGCGGGCACAAACCGCGCCAAGGCTGTCGCAAACACAAGCAGAATCACAAAGGAAATGCGGAAGAGGTTGGAGCCAAGATCCCTCAGAGCACGATGGTTGCACAAGGTTTTGGTGAAGAGCTCGTAGAGAACGCCGAAACTTAGAACCGCTGCCCCCGCTCTGCCGATTGTGTATGCGTAATAGTATTGGTCACCAGTGACGAAGGGTGCGTAGTCCATTGCTAAGGGAACAGCCGTCTTCAATAACAGCCATATCAGGTAAGTCATGAAGAACGGAAACTGTTGATAGACTCTCCGCCTCGCCACAAGCCAAAGCAAGGTCGCTTGGATTAGCGCGCAGAAGATCCACAGGCCGTGGGCAATACGCAAAAGAAAAGACATGGGCCACCGCGAGCACTATATCTTGTTCCGCAGCAGCCCACAATTGGATTTCGTTCGGATTGGCCATTCGTTTCAGGGCTTGGTGCAGCCGCTAGGTCCGCAAGTGGGAGGCAGTTCTGCCTTGGCCATCGGCGGCACGGAAACACTGGCTAGAAACAAGGTGATGGCAAACCAAAGTAGGCACTTTTTCACGGTGTAAACTCCTTTTCAGAGAGGGTTGAGCCGTGATAATGTGCCTCCGACGACGATTTGGCTTAATCGGACGTGATATTTTCCATTTTCGGAAAACGTAAAAACTATGGCACTTTTCTCCGCTTTGGAAGACTTGCAGACAACTACGCTAAAAGCGATTGCCGGCTCTTTGCGGCGGCTGGAATACCTCGCGAGTTTGCGTAGCGAGGATGGATCGTACGCTCATTGGGGTCTGGCCCGGATTTACGGAGATTTGCGCGCTCGCCGTGCCCTGGCCGATGCGCACCGGGCTCAGCTTTCTACTGTTCTGGCGACTCCGATTCGCAAGCTGGAAAAGGATGTATGGCAATCAAGCGACCAAGCTGGATTGTCACCGAAAGCCTACTTGGAGCGACTCTCAAGCGGCAGGGCTCAACTGTTGCCACCCAGTCCAGGAGCGGGTTCGAGCCGCCATCTTAATTCAGTGCTTCACGCGCTCTCGAGTTTGCAGAGGGCGCAAAAATCGGACGCCAGTCCCCCAGTTTGATCGCGATTCCCACGACCTGGCCAATAACCTCAGCATCCTGAGGGTAGCGCAGAACCCGAGGAGGTACCGGCGACAACGGGTGGGGCTGCAGAATAATCTCCTCTTTGCTCAGCGTACACCAGCAGCAGACGTGCCCCTCGCGAGTTTCCACAAAATAAATCGGCCGTTCGTATTCCGATCTCCATCCCCCCTCCGCCACTTTGTTCTTGGACTCATCCACTTGCACAAAACTCCCGGGAGGCAATATCGGATACATTGTCCAATCTTCACTGCCAATATACCCGTAGGTGAATTGGCAGGAAGCAAACTGCGCCAAATAGGCCAGGGGGACCAATCCCCATTGTTCCACCATGCGGCCAAAATTTGCCGTACGGTTGGGATCGAAACTGGGATCCAAGCGCACCGGAATTTGCACGCTGGAAACGTTCGCCAAAGCGCCAGAAACGTGCGACTTGGGAGGCGCAATTAGCTCCAGATCGACCGCCATTCCGTTGGCGTCAACCCCGTACCATCGCATCAGCTCTCGCAAGTCCTTGCGGTAGATCACTGCAAAGGAATACAGGCGAAAGATGCTGGGAACGATTCCCTTGGTTTCGATATCGGAAAGGCGGCTGGGCGGAATCGCGAATTCTTCGTTGCAGTATTTCTCGGAAATCTTGGCGCTCGCAGTCTCCACATCCCGCATGGTCAACCCAAGCTGTTCGCGCAGTGCCCTCAGATTGTGTCCGCCGTGTGCCATAGGGTTTCGAGGTCGTGTGAAAATTGCGGGCAATTATAACAACTTACAAGTAAATTGTAGACGAAAGAATAACCCTACATAAAGCGGGGCAAGACGACCGTGACCGTATTGCCCCTAGCAGCTCTGTTCTGGATTCGTAACAAATTATCTCGGAAGTCGTATTAATGATTACGGACCAACAGGTCATAAGTTTTTCGGAATCGGTACGCGATGAAAAACTAGAAGCGTCGGCGGGAGCACGCGCCAAATCTTATTTCTTCCAGACGACCATCACAGCAAGAACCACCGGCAAATAGATAACTGAGGCATGGACAACCCTGCTGGCAAGCACCGCGGACCCTGATCTCGTGAGCTTGCCGACGTGATATAGCATAAAGACCCCGGCCAATAGCATCATCAGACCGTACCCCGCTGCAGCCGCCCTCATGCCTGCTAGCGTGGTGATCCCTACCAGGACCACCGTGAACCATACGATTTCCATTCGCGTGAAGCGCGAATCGACGTCAAAGCGGGGCAGCATGCGATAGCCCGCTCTTTCATAATCTTCGCGGTACATCAGGGCAATGGCAAGAAAATGCGGGAACTGCCACAAAAAAAGCACAGCAAAAAGGAACCAGGCTTGCCTGTCAATGGTCGCGGAGGCTCCCGCCCAGCCAATCAGAGTGGGCATAGCTCCAGGGAAGGCACCTAACAGGGTGCAGAGCGGCGTCTTGCGCTTAAGCGGAGTGTAAATCAACAGGTACGACAACAGGGTGGACACGGCAAGCAGTGATGAGAGCGCATTCACCGCCAGGGCCAGATATAATCCGCCTGCAACACTCAGCAGCATTCCAAACAACAAAGCTTCTTTGCTGCTTACTCGGCCGGCTGGCAAAGGGCGAGCAGCCGTTCGCCGCATCTGGCCATCCCAGACGCGTTCCATCCATTGGTTAAGAGTGGCTGTGCCGCTCGCCACCAATAAAGTTCCGAAGAGCGTGTTTAACAAGCCTAAAACCTGTAACGGTCCGCGACACGCAAGGTAATAGCCCGCCGAGGTAGTCATTAGAATCAGCAGATTGACCTCGGGCTTGGTAAGCGCGTAATAGTCCGCCGCCTTTACTTTGAAGGCGACAAGAGAACTTTGACGTGCCATCAGGTTGGTGGTTGACATGTTACCAGTCTTGCCCAGGTTTTGTGCTGTATCCAGTCCGCCGAACTTGGTTGCGCTTGTGATGCAGAATAAAAATCATACCGATAGATCCAAGCGTAGGCGGAATTATGAGAATCAAAATCCCGCTTCGTAGCGCTTGAATCATCCTCGCCCCGGCCGAGGCCGCTTGAGTATAGCAGAGAGCACAGCTCTGGGAAAAAGCGGGCAAACTTGTCAGCAGCATCACCAGAGCGATGCTTACAACCCCGAGCGACTTCCTCATTTTCCCCCTAAAGTAAGCCCCAGCTGAGCGTCCTATTTCGCCCAGGGCACTCCACTCGAGATGCGGAAGCTGTCCGTCCAGCCATACTGCATGGCTAAAAGCACGAAAACGGTAATGATTCCAGCAGCCCACATAAACGCACGCTTCTCTGCCCATAAATGCATGAAAAACAGGAGCGCCAGCCCAGCCTCGAACAGAGCGACTATCAGCATGCGCACGAACATCTGTGTTCCATCGATATTTTGATAGGCAATGACGAACTGAATTGCTGCCAAGGCTAATATGCACAAGTAAACGACCAGGTCTTGCGCCGTGCCGCCGCTTTTGTGCTCTCCAGCTGTAGTCATGGTACCTGCTCCTACCCTTCTATTTTCAATGAGCTAAATTCAGAAGATAAACCATCGGCACCACGAACATCCAAACCAAATCAACGAAGTGCCAGTAAAGGCCAAGAACTTCCAAATCATCCGCCTTGTAGCGGCCGCTATTGTAGCGGATCCCCACCGCGATCAACGCGATCACCCCGCCAGTGACGTGCGTGAGGTGCAGGCCGGTGATGCTGAAAAATGCGGCACCGAACAACCCTGTGCCCCACGGATTGTGGAACATGGTCATGCCCTCGTCAATCAACGCGAGCCATTCACGAAGGTGCAGCAGGGCAAAAACAATGCCCAGGGCAGCGGTAGTAAACGTCCAGCGCAGTGCGGCTGACTTGTTGCCCGCTGTGGCTGATCGGACTCCGAGAAGCATAGTCAAGCTGCTGGTGACAAGAATGAACGTCATCAGCACGACGTTGGTGATGCTATGAAAAGGGCGTGGCCAGCCAACGGTGGCATTGCGAAGGAATCCATACGCAACCAGGCATCCGGCAAAGGTTGCAGTATCGGCGATGATGAACAGCCACATCGCCATTTTCTTAGTAGAAATCGAAAACGGCGGCTGCCCCGCAAAAGTTGTTGCATGTCCCCCGATCGTCAAATCCGCTTGGCTCACGGCGTCTCCTGTCGAATGCGCATTAAAGTTTTGCCCACAGCAAGAACAGTAGGTAAATCCACAAAACGTCCATGAAATGCCAATAACGCGAGGTCGCATCCAATGTGCTTCGCCGCAGAACAAACGTGTTCAGCTTACGAATCACGCGGACCAGTCCACCCAGCCCGCCCAGTACGTGCAGCGCATGCGCCGCGGTGAGCACATAGAAAAAAGAACTGCTTGGATTCGTCGCCAGATACAGGCCTTGAGCACTCAATTGCCGCCATGCGACGTACTGACCAGCCACGAACAACAACCCTAAAGCCAAGGTGATGTAGAGCCAGCGAGCTGGGCTTGCAACCTGGCTTCTCAAACCGCCCATAAAAGCGGCGACTCGGCGACGCGATATTTCCAGAGTTACGCTGCTGGCAAGCAGAAGGAGCGTATTCAGGTAAAGAATCGACGGTAGCGTGAGATGCCGCCAGTCGAGGGCCCCGCCTTTACGGACCACCAGAGCGCTAGTGAGGGCCGCAAAGCTCATGCTGATGGCGGCGAGTGCCACCCAGATTCCAGTTGAAGCCGGCGGTGGGGCGTACTCCTGCGTCACACGCAGTTCCCTATCCACCGGCACCAGATTGCGCCAGCCACCGTTGCCTGAGTCGCTCACCAGTGGTGAGCGACTGCGCTGTTCGTCGATTTTTGGCGGTTCGTGAACTGTCGTTGCCATAAAAATATAAGGTCCACTCCCAAGAATCGTTCGCCTACGCCTCTTCGTTCACGGTATTCACCTTCTCCGGTGAAGCTTGCATAACATAGTCGCCTGCCGAGCTTTCCACGCCATACTGATAAGGATCGTGATAGACCTCCGGCAGCTTGTCGCCAAAGTTGTTGTGCGGCGGTGGGGTCGTGGGCGTGCTCCACTCAAGAGACGTTGCCTCCCACGGGTTGTCAGTTGCGGGTTTGCCCCAAAAGCGGCTGTGAATCAGATTGTACAAAAAGATGAGCTGCGCAGCCCCTGTCAACAAGGCAGCTATGGTGATGAACTGGTGCAACGGAATGAGGTGTTGCATGTAATCGGGCGCAAACGCTTGATAGCGGCGCACATTCCCCGCCATTCCCAGGTAATGGAACGGCATAAAGATGGCATACGTGCCGACGAAGCTCAACCAGAAGTGGAGCTTTCCCAAAGTTTCGTTCATCATGCGGCCAAACATCTTTGGGAACCAAAAATAAGTTCCGGCAAAGATGCCAAACATCGCTGCCACACCCATGACCATGTGGAAGTGTCCCACCACAAAGTAGGTGGCGTGCAGCATGATGTCTGTCGATGGCTGGGCCAGGAAGAAACCACTGACGCCGCCACTGATGAACATTGAGATAAAACCCAGCGAAAAAAGAGAGGCGGTGTTTATCCGAAGCTTCGATCCGTAGAGGCTGCCGAGCCAAATCAGTACGATGATCGTAGATGGGATCGTGATGATCAGCGTCGGGAAAGAAAAAGCCAACGACGAAACCGGGTTCATCCCGCTGACGAACATGTGATGCCCGTAAACCATGTAGCTCAGAACCGCCAGAGCGGCCATCGAGTAAATCAGCACGCGATGGCTCAACATCGGTTTCCGCATGTTGGCAATCAGAACGTGACTGACGATTCCCATGCCGGGCACGATGGCGATGTACACCTCAGGATGTCCAAAGAACCAGAAGAGGTGCTGCCATAGAAGTGCCGAGCCGCCGGA
>Ga0187778_10003333_pt1 | contig 10809 bp, 5 predicted proteins | sample 1015_Q2_SP5_20_M_FD_132418 | JGI IMG/M metagenome (GOLD analysis project Ga0187778, IMG submission 132418) | Tropical peat soil microbial communities from peatlands in Department of Meta, Colombia - 1015_Q2_SP5_20_MG | ecosystem: Environmental > Terrestrial > Soil > Wetlands > Peat | place...
CTACGTGGGGGGGGGAACGCCCACCTACGGGGAGATCGATCCGCCCCGGATCCTGGAGGCGCTTCACGGCCGGCCGTTCCGGTCGGTGGCGGTCGGCAGCCGGGCGAATGTCGAGTTGCTCCAGAAGCTGGGGCCCTCCGAGCGGATCAGCCCCAACGACGCCGTCGCCCGGCGCTGCCAGGAGATCGCGGCGACCGTGGGGAGTCCCGCCCTCTCGGGGATCCACGTGGAGGGAGGCGAAGCCGTGTACGACGTGGTGGGGATCCACGAGGTCCACTTCGGGGAACGGCTGCTCTTGGCGGGTCGCTACCGGGGGCCGGGGGCGACCCTGGTCGTGACGGGCTCCGGCGGATTCCGGCGCGAGCTTGCGGTCCGATTCCCGCCCAAGGAGGAGGGCCACAACTACGTCCGGAGGCTCTGGGCGGAACGGAAGATCGCGGAGCTTCTCGCGCTTCCGGACCGGAAGGCCGAGGTGACCGAGCTGGGCGTCAAGCACCAGATCATGACGCCCTACACCTCCTTCCTGGTCCTCGAGAACGAGCAGATGTGGAAGGACCACCATCTCAAACGCGAGGTCCAGAAGGAAGACCGGGTGCTCGGGAAGGAAGGGCAGCCGCGTCCCGAGGCGACGAAGCAACCCCTGCGGAAGACGCCGGGGCCGGTCGGGGGAACGGGGGGGATCCGGGGCGAGACCACGCTCGAGATTCCGGAATTGACCGAGAGGCTCGAAGAGCATCGTGCGAAGCTCGCCAAGGCGCTCAACGAGAAGTCGCTCGCCACGGCGGAGCTCAACTACGCGCGCCAGATGGCCGCCCAGCTCGAGAAGGACCTGGCCCAGCTCGAGGAGAAGCACGTCGAGCTGGCCCGGGAGAGAAAAAGCTTCTCCCAGAATCAAGGTCAACTAAGTCAGTCCGGGTTCGCCTCGGAGGCGATGACTCAAAGTTTCGTCGTCCCGCTCCGAAACGGTGATGCGAATCATCTGGCCGAAGTGTTCAAAGGACTGCTGTACCGGCCCGACTCCACGCCGGAGACCACGTCTCTCTACCGTTCGATGAAGCCGGGGAATGACTCTCCTTGGTCCCGTACCACGATGACGGGTGGCTGGGTGGATGAGTGGGACGGATTCCTGGCTCTTCCGACCCGGGGCGGAAGAGGGACTCCGCCCATGCTGGACGGCTCGCCTCCACCGCCCCCGGGCGCTCCGAACCTGTTTGCTCCGACGACCCTCAAGGGGGTGCCGGGGATTCCGATTACGGACGCTTTGCCCCAAACCGCGCTCCCCATGATCGGATCCCTCTTCAAGGATGGAGCCCGCGGTGAAACTCCGTCCGACCTGGCTCAGCTTCAGGCCAACTTCCGGAGTGCGTCAGAGCGGAGGGACATGCTTGCCCGGACCTTGAACGCCACGGGGGCAGACTCCGGAACCCTCACGGGTGCCCGGATGGAAATGGAGAAGCTCTCGATCGATTTGGCCGAGCTCGAGGGAAAGTATGTCGACATGGCGCGCGAGAAGCAGCATCTGGAAGAGAAGCTTAACCACCTTACCGAGATGGGCATCAAGACCGACGTTGCCCCCAAGAAGCCCATGGAGGGGAAGGTGACGGCGGTGGCCAACGAGATCGGGCTGGTCGTCATCTCGATCGGCAAGGATGACGGCGTCATGGAAGGCGACGAGTTCACCGTCTACCGCGGCGGGGACTTCGTGGCCAAGATCCAGATCGACCGGGCCGACCGCAAGTGGTCCGCGGGCAAGGTCGTCCTCAAGAAGACCGATCCGCGCGTGGCGGACGAAGCCTCCAATCACATCTACGTGAGTGCCCCGAGACCGGACGGGACGGTGGAGCTTCGCACGTCCCCGCGAGCGGACGGATTGGGACCCCTCTCGACCGAGGTGCTGGAGACCGATGGGAGAACGCTGATGCTCAAGCTGGGCGTCGAGCCCGGGATTCTCTTCGCGATTACGCGTGACCGGACGTTCGTGGCCGTCGTCCAGATCACCGAGACGGTCGAGGGCCGCTCGCGGGGGATCGTCTGGCGAGGCCTTGCGGTCGGGCCAATCCACGCGGGGGATTCGGCCCAGACGATCGCCGATCCGGGGGGCTTCCTGGCGGGTCTGCCGCCGGAGGCGAAGAAGATCCTGGCGTCCCTCCGGGGGCTGGAAGCGATGCGGGAGAAGCTCAGGTGGTGACATGAGGCGATCGATCATCGGCTGGGGGGTCGGATTCGTCGCGAGCGGTATCCTGGCGATCTCCCTTCTCCTGGCGATCCTGAAGGAGTCTCCGCCCGCGGAGGCCGTCGTCGCGCGCGATCCTTCAAAGCTCACCGAAGTCGAGCTCGAACTGATCCTCAACCGCATCCGGGAAGGGGATCTCCGGGCCGTCCAGAACGACCTCCCCGGCGCCCGGAGGGCCTGGAGCGAAGCGCGCCGGCTGGGCGAGGGGCTCTGGCCCATCCACGAAGGGCTGGGGGACAGCTACGCCCGCGCCCGTCTCTGGGACGACGCCCTTCGGGAATACCGGACGGCCGAGCCGCTTGTCCCCGCGCGGCTGCCGTCGATGAAGTCGGCGATCGGGGGAAAGCGGGCGGCCGTCCTGGCTGAGATCGGCAAGCCCCTGGAAGCGATCCAGGCCTATCTCGAGCTCGATCAGCCCTCCGTGACGGGGGCCCGGATCGTGGACCTGGCCGGCCGGTCGGACGTCGAGCGGGCGGCGCGCCTCGTCCGGGAGCGGGCGGAAGTCCGCGATCCCCGGCTCTTCCTGGTCCTTTCCATCATCCTGGAGCGGACGGGCCGGAAGACGGAGGCGGCGGAGGCACTCGGGAAGTTCTCGATCGCGGTCGCGCCCTGGGACGAGGCGACCGATCGGAAGGCGATCGAGGCTCTCGTGGCCGCTGGGAAGATCGATCCGGCGGTCGACGTCTGCCGCGCCTGGGCGAAATCGACGCCGGGATCGACGGCGCCCTACGTTCTCATGGGGAACATCCTCCACCAGGCCGGGCGCGACCGGGAGGCCGTCATCGCCTGGTCGTCGATCGTCGACCTCAAGCCGGGCGATGCCGCGGCCCACGCCGAGCTTGGCCAGGTCTTCAGCGCGGCCGGGAGGATCGACGAGGCCATCCAGCAGTACGAGGCCGCCCGGAAGGCGCGCCCCGAGGACCAGGGCCCCTATGCCCAGCTGATCGGGCTCTACCAGTCCAAGGGCATGGGGGACCAAGCCGAGGAGGTGCTCTCCCAGGGCGTCAAGCGGTTCGGGATGGCGGGGGAGCTCCGATCGAAGCTCGTCGCCACGCTCGAAGAACGGATCCGGGCTCTGAAAGCCCAGGGGAACCTCGAAGCGGTTCGGGCCCAGCGGAGGCGCCTGGCCGAGCTCAATGTACCGGAAGGCGGACTCTTCGACCTCAAGGTCGTCATGACCTGGGATGCGCGTTCGGACGTCGACCTGGACCTCTTTGAGCCGGGCGGGGAGCACGTGGAGCACTCCCACCCTCACTCGAAGGCCGGGGGCCATTACTACGTGGACAACACCCAGGGATTCGGCCCCGAAACCTACACGATCCCCTCGGTCGCCCCGGGGACGTACCGGATCGGCGCGCATCTCCACGGGAACACGCGCTCCACGGTCAAGTTCGTGGTCATCCTCTACGAAGACACACCCCGCGAGGAGCGCCGCGAGGAGACCGTGGTCCTCGAAGCCGGGCCCGAGGTCAAGTTCATCCGCGACGTGGTCATCCCGAAGTGACATTCTTTGGGCCCCGAGTGGGCCAAAAGGGCACTCCGATCCTCCGCGCCTGAGCGGGTCCCCTGGCACGTCCCTTGCGGTCAGGCTTTTCCTTGATTCGCCTGTGGAGGCTCCATATAGTATGGCGTTTCTCCCCCCCGTGAAGAGGACCTCTTGACCGACGATCTGGAGCTTCGTAAGCAAATCGCGGCCGAGGCGCAAACCGACTCGGCGACCGCCGCGACCCCGGGCGTGCGGGCCTTTCAATTTTTCCTGGTGCCCCTGGGCATCGTGGCGGCCTGCGTCCTGGTCTACGCCCTCTTCGCCTACATCCTGGTCAATCCCCGGAGCGCCCAGGATTGGCTCAACGACCTCAAATCCGGGGGACCCAACACGCGGTACCACGCCGCACTCCAGCTGACCCAGGCCATCCGCCGGATGGAGATTCCCGACACCCGCCTGACGCCCGACATCCTGGCCCTCTTCAAGGTGGCGCCCAGCGAGGAGGCGGACGGGCCCCTCAAGCACGAATTCAACATGAGGGCCTATCTCGCCACCTGCCTGGGGAGCCTCAAGGATCCGACGGCCAGCGAGGCGCTTCTCCAGGCCGCGCGGACCGACCCGAATCTCGAGACCCGGATGGCGTGCCTCGAGGCCCTGGGCGCGATCAAGGACCGGACCACGATCCCCGGTCTGGTCAATTTGCTTGACGACGCCGAGGGCGTTGTTAGAAAATACGCCGCCTTGAACGTGGGCGCCGTGGCGGCGGAGGCGAAGGACGCCTCCGTCGTCGAACCCTTGAAGAAGCTCCTGGCCGACCCGCAGCCGGACGTGGGCTGGAATGCGGCTCTCGCCCTGGGGTACTTCCTGGGGGACCCCTCGGGAAACGACACCTTGAAGAAGATGCTCGACCGGACCTACCTCACGACCCGGATTCGTCGAGAAGATCCGAAAGCCGAGGTCTTGATCGCCCAGGTCGAAATCAACGCCTGCAACGCCGCCGCCCGGCTCAAGGACCGGGGCTTCCTGCCGGCCTTGGAGGGGTTGATCGACGACCGGAAGGAACCCAATCCAGACGTCCGTTTCATCGCCCACCGGGCGATCGCGTCGATACAGGGGAAGTGACCGGAGACGCATCATGGCCGAGGAACAGCTGGCATCGGCGAAGAAGGTCCCCGAGAGGTTCGACCTCGTGGCGGACTATCCTCCCAAGCCCCTGACCCGGAGGAGTTTCATGATGTCCTGGGCGGGGATGGCCTGGGGGGCGTTCGGCGCGGCCAGCGGGGTCGGGGCGGTCGCGATGCTCCGGTTCATGATGCCCAACGTGCTCTTCGAGCCGCCGATGAAGTACAAGGCGGGGAAGATCGAGGACTACGAGGAGGACAAGCCCGACGAGCGCTTCAAGCAGAACAACAAGACCTGGATCGTCAAGCTCTCCAAGGACATCGACGGGAAGAAGAAGCTGATCGCGCTCGACGTGACCTGCACCCACCTGGGGTGCACGCCGAACGTCCTCATGAGCGAGCAGAAGTTCAAGTGCCCCTGCCACGGCTCCGGGTTCCGCTTTTCCGGGGTGAACTTCGAGGGCCCGGCGCCGCGGCCTCTGGAGCGCTACGGAATCTCCCGGGACGCGCTTGATCCCAGCCAGTTCTGGGTCGACCGCAACCGGAAGTTCCAGCAGGAAAAAGGGCAGTGGGACGACAAGGATTCCTACATCGATCTCGGCTAGGGATGCATGGCTAAGAAGGGCGACATCGGCCGCGTCTGGGATTACGTCGTCAACACTCAGGTGTGGCGCTCGGTCATGCGCCACGGCTACCCGGATACGCCGCGCAACCGCGCGCTGGCGATCATGTCCAACGTCTTCTTCCACCTCCATCCCATCCGGCTCCGGAAAAGCGGACTTCGGGTCCGGTACACCTGGTGCATGGGCGGGCTGACATTCTTCCTCTTCCTGGTGGAGACGATCACGGGTCTCCTCCTCATGTTCTACTACCGGCCGACGGCCGAGTACGCCTATCACGACATCGTCTATCTCCGGGCTGACGTGGCCATCGGGACCATGCGGGAAATCCACCGCTGGGGCGCCCACGCGATGGTGATCACGATCTGGCTCCATATGATGCGGGTCTTCCTCACGGGCGCCTACAAACCGCCGCGGGAGTTCAACTGGGGCGTGGGGGTGATCCTCCTTGTCCTGACCCTGCTCCTATCCTTTACGGGGTATCTCCTGCCGTGGGATCAGCTGGCGATGTGGGCCATCACGGTCGGGACGAACATGGCCCGAGCCACCCCGTTTTTGGGCTACGAAGGCCCGGGGGCGGCGCTCATCAAGGTCGGCGACATTACGGTCGTCCACCAGGCCAGCGACGTCCGGTTCGGGCTCCTGGCGGCCCGATTCGTCGGGCCCCCGGCCATCCTGCGCTTTTACGTCCTGCACTGCGTGGGCTTCCCGCTGATCGCGGCGTTCCTGATCGCGGTGCACTTCTGGCGCGTGCGGAAAGACGGGGGCATCTCGGGCCCGCTTTAGGGGCCGGGGCGCCCTGGTGGAGAGAAGAACGTCACATGGATTTTGATCGCGGGGAAGGGCGGCCCCTCCGGGCCGGGAGTCGGGGAGTTCGTTCCGGGGTCCGGGACCTGGAGGCCTGATCCGCATGTGGCCTAACGCATTCAAGGACTCCCTGAACGCGGCCTTCAATCCCATCGTCTACACCCTCCTCGGGGTGGCCGTCTTCCTGGGGATGATGATCGGGTACCGGTGGTGGACGAAGCCCAAGGTGGCGTTGGGCATCCTGACGGGGATGACGCTCTTCATGATCATCTCCTGGCCGGACCCGAATTTCCGGAAGATCGTGACGAAGCCCGACAACGTCCCGATCGTGGCGCTCCTGTTCATCCTGGGCTTCTACTGCTGGTGGGCCCTCCGGCAGGCCGCGATCAACGACGAGAGGATCGAGCGGGGAGAGCCCCCCGTCGAGGCGACCGAGTCCAACGACCGGGTGCTCTCGTGGCCGGACCTGATCTACTCCGAGCTCATCTGCTCGGTGATCTTCACGGTCATCCTGACCGTCTGGGGCGTCTTCCTGAACGCGCCACTCGAGGAGCCGGCCAACCCGGGAAAGACCCCAAACCCGTCGAAGGCGCCCTGGTACTTCCTGGGCCTCCAGGAGATGCTCGTCTACTTCGACCCGTGGATCGCCGGCGTGGTTCTTCCGTCGCTCATCATCACGGGCCTCATGATCGTGCCGTACTGCGACAAGAACCCGAAGGGCGTGGGCTACTACACGCTCAAGGAGCGGCCGTTCGCCGTGGGCACGTTCATGTTCGGGTTCCTGATCCTGTGGGTCTCGCTCATCATCATGGGCACGTTCCTCCGGGGCCCGAACTGGAACTTCTTCGGGCCCTTCGAGGTCTGGGACGTCCACAAGGTGGCACCGCTGTCGAACATCAATCTGTCGGAGTATTTCTGGATCAAATGGCTCCACACGGCGCTTCCGACCAACATGTGGCTCCGGGAACTCCCGGGATTCATCCTGGTGGGAGGGTTCTTCTTCATCGCTCCGCCCCTCCTGGCCTTCACCTTCTGCAAGGGGCTTTTCAAGAGCACGGGATTCCTCCGCTACAACCTGATCATGATGCACCTCCTGCCGATGGCCGGCATGGTGATCAAGATGCTCCTCCGGTGGACGATCAACCTGAAGTACCTCGTGTTCATGCCCGAAATCTTCTTCAACATCTGACATGGCGGACGCACCCAAGCCCGAAGCGAAGCCGGCGGCCAAGTACGAGCCCCCCAAGGAGCTCGAACAGAAGGCGGCGGTCCAGAAGTTCCAGGGCCGGCCCAAGCGCCAGCCCGTGGAGCAGGCGGAGTTCTTCTACACCGTCAAGAAGACCCATATCCTGATGTTCCTCGCGTCTCTGGGGATGTTGTTCGCGTTCGTCCTGATGTTCCGGAAGGACTACGTCCGCGACTGGAAGGACTACCAGAAGCAGTATGCGGCGATCGAGTTCGAGAAGCTCGTCTACGACATCGCCGAACGCGACCGCCTGGTCAAAGCCGAGGACGCCAAGCTCAAGAACGTCGAGGCCCAGATCGACGCGTTCCTGAACGTCTTCCGCGCAGCGGCCAAGGAGGGAGGGCTCAAGCTGCCGGTCACCCTGTTCGACGACGAGAAGAGCCCGGACTCGACCCTCTGTCCCAAGCTCAAAGCCCCTCCCTGGAATGACCTCCACGTGGTGATCGAGGACGACTCGAAGGACAAGAAGAACTGGGAGAAGAAGCTCGCCATCGTCGAGAAGGAGAAGATCCGCGGCGACCTCTACGACAAGCGGCAGCTCTTCAACTTCGCCAAGGACGAGCAGGGGGCCATCCGGTACGAGTACGAGGAGGCGAAGCACCGGTTCGAGGAGGCGAGCGACCCCGAGCATCCCGATCCCCGGCGGCCGACCTTCGAGCGGGCCCTCAAGCAGGCCCAGAAGGAATGGGACGAGATCCGCCGGAAGGTCGAGGAGCGCAAGGTCGACAAGGACGACGTCGAGGGCCGGGACGCGTTCTACGAGGACTTCACGGCGTCGCTCGAGAAGAAGAAGATCAAGAGCCACTGGGACGGCAGACCCCTCGAGGATCTCAAGAAGGAGCGGGACCGCATCGTCAAGGAGCTCGACGACAAGCTCACCCGGTTCGGCAAGGAGAAGCCCAGCCCGCCCAACCTCATCCGGAACCTGCCGGGACTGGACTTCTTCGCCCCCAGCTTCAAGGTCCAGCAGGTCATCCTGGGCGACGTGAAGGATCAGCTCAACTTCACGCGGATCGACAAGGTCGACCGGTGCCACACCTGCCACGTCGGGATCGCGAATCCCACCTACGAGACCGTGGTCAATCCCGCCCTCAAGGAGGACGACGAGAACCGGGTGACCTTCAAGGACGAGTTCCTCCGGATGTTCATGGCGCACGCGCGGAACCTCGTTCCCCGGGAGAAGTGCAAGATCTGCGATCCCTCGCGCCGGACCGACATCGAGATCAAGGAGCCGCTCACCCGGCACGGCGAGTGGTCGAGCGACGACGCGATCCGGTTCACGAAGACCTTCATGGCGCATCCCCGGCTCGACCTCTTCGTGGGTGATGCGACCAAGCACCCGCTGGCGAAGTTCGGCTGCACCATCTGCCACGAGGGCGACGGGCGGGATACGGACTTCACCCGCACCGTCCACACGCCCAACAGCCCCGAAATCGGCCAGGTGTGGAAGAACCGGTACGGCACCCCCTACGGCGAGGAGAAGTACAACTGGAACTACCGCGAGCTCTGGGACCTCCCGATGTTCCCCACGAAGTTCGCCCAGGCGGCCTGCCGGCGGTGCCATGCGGAGGCGGTCGAGCTCGACGGCGGCGAGAAGTACGTTCAGGGGATGAAGGTCTTCGAACGCGCGGGGTGCTACGGCTGCCACCGCACCGACATGTACCAGATCCTCCGGAAGGACCTGGACAACCCGGACATCGACTCCGCCCGGAAGGTCCGCAGACCGGGGCCGCCTCTCGAACGGATCGCCGCCAAGGTTTCCGAGGACTGGGCCCGGAAGTGGATCCAGGCCCCCCGGACCTTCCGTCCGACGACCCGCATGCCCCACTTCTTCGGCCAGTCCAACTGCCGGCAGGAGGTCAACAAATCGCCCTATCCGGTGGTCGAGGATACCAACGGGCGGCGCCATTCCCCCATCGACGACAGCGTCATCTCCTGCATCACCGAGTACCTCTGGAGCCTTTCGGCCAGCGAGAAGGATCCGGCCCCCAAGGCCGAGCTCAAGGGCGACCGGCGCCGCGGCGAACTCCTCGTCCAGCAGGTCGGCTGCATCGCGTGCCACCGGACGGCGGACGGTGCGGCGGATCCGCTCGCGGATTTTGCGAGCCGGGGCGACAGCCGGTTCCTCAAGGAATTCGCGCCCACCCTCTCCGCGATCGGGAGCAAGGTGGACCGCACCTGGCTCTACAACTGGGTGAGGAATCCCAAGGCCCACTTCAAGCAGAGCGCCATGCCCAGCCTCCGGCTTTCGGAACAGGAGGCCGTCGACGTCGTGGAATACCTGATGTCGCTCAAGAACCCCGACTGGGAGGCCCTCCCTGCGCCCCGGCCCGACGGCCGGATCGTCGACGACCTGATCCGCGAGCAGCTCAAGAAGGTGATCTCGGACTGGGAAACCGACCGGGTGATCGAGGGGAAGCATCCCTTCCAGATGGAAAAGCGGGACGCCCAGGGCGGGCATCCGCACCGGAACTATGACGAGCTCATGACCGAGAAGGGCAAGCGGCTCTGGCTGGGCCGGAAGATGGTCAAAAACTACGGCTGCTACTCCTGCCACCTCCTGAAAGACGATGCCGGCGCCTTCCCGGCGACCATGGTGTGGCAGAACGAGGAAGGGATCGGCGTGGAACTGACCGGCGCGCAGCCGTTCGGGTCGAAGGCCACGGATCGCCTGGACTTCGGGCTGACGGAGTACGACGGGATCAACTACCAGGGGGTCACCTTCAACCACGGATTCACCGGCAAGGAGATCGACGCCAAGGTCCGGGAGACCCGGTACGACTGGCTGGGGAACAAGCTCAAGAACCCCCGGGTCTTCGACGGCGGGAAGATGGGCTCGAAACCCTGGGACGAGCTTCTCCGGATGCCGCTCTTCGACTTCAACGCCCACGAGATCGAGCTCCTTCAGACCTACGTCCTTTCCTTCACCGACCATGACCCGGCAGGCCTCGTGAAGGGCCTCACGAAGCGGAGGAACGCCGACGAAGTCGCGATGGACCGGGGCAACCGGGTCGCGCGCGACCACAACTGCCGCGCCTGCCACCGGATTTCGCTCGACCGCTTCGAGGTGAAGTGGGTGAGGTATGAGTCCGAGGGCGGCCAGAAGAAGAAGAAGGAATCGTGGGTGGAGATCGAGGGCCGGAACTTGGGCGAGCTCCCCTCGGAGGACGCCGAAAAGCAGCTCCGCGCCAGCGGCCTCCTCGCGAAAGACGAAAAATACGATCCCAAGACCATGAAGGCCTGGAACCTCGACTGGACCTCGGACCACCGGACGCTCGTCCGTCCCGACGTCGCCA
>Ga0187778_10003334_pt1 | contig 10809 bp, 11 predicted proteins | sample 1015_Q2_SP5_20_M_FD_132418 | JGI IMG/M metagenome (GOLD analysis project Ga0187778, IMG submission 132418) | Tropical peat soil microbial communities from peatlands in Department of Meta, Colombia - 1015_Q2_SP5_20_MG | ecosystem: Environmental > Terrestrial > Soil > Wetlands > Peat | place...
CCCTGCATCCTACGTTTGCTCAAGGTGTGGTCGCTCGATATGTGTTAGCTGCTCAAGACAATACGGATTGCTGTCCTTCTGCCCCGAATGCTATTGGGGACTGGCTCCAAGAATCAATCAACCTGAACCGTATCCGTATCAGCAACCCGCGTATCAACCTGATGCAGGGCGCATGTTCTTTTAGTTATCAGTCTGAAAGAAATTTAATCTTCTATACTCCCTTTTTCGTTGGCGTGCACCTTACTGTTAAGTGGCCAATAGTCGGTTCTTTCAAGTTAGGCCGCGCATGCTAGTAGCGCCTCGGGAGTTCGGCGCGTGATTGCAGCACCAGCTTATCGGTACATGTGACCGAATTGAACCGTTCTTCAAGAGCATGATTGAGGTTATCGATTGTTAGTGGTTCAGATGTGCTAATTCGACGCGTTTCTTCCCGCTATCTCCCAGACTTCTTCTACCACTCCCTTCCGCATCCCATAGAATTTCTCATTCCTGACCACAGTCCCATCTAGATATGATGGAATGAGCTCTAATTTGTCACCGATCCGAATGTTTGACGGTTTGTCTGGTTTCAGAAGGGAGTTCTCAGCATGAACTTGATAGACACTTAGGTTGTCGTCGCCCACGACGGCAGGACTGCCGTGTTCAGTACTCATCGAAGCCATGCCGACGTCAAGCACGATTATCCCCTTTGGATTCCTACTGATGACAGTGCCAAGAACCCTCATGGCGCAACCAAATTCAGGAACACTTTCATGGTAACTGCGATCCATGAGCGCGTAGGATCCGGCCCTTATCTCGGTGATTTCTTGGTTGTCAGCAGTTACGTCGTATGTTCCGGTTGTACCGGATGACAACTTTTCGACCTTTATTCCAGTTCTCTCCAAAAGTTTCTTTGTCTCTATGAGAGGCAACTCCGCTTGCTTTGCTCTTGATCTTCTTTCGGTCCTTGGCTCGAAGTGGGAAAGGAAACCTATGTGACACATCAGCCCTGAAAACCTAAGGCCTCCCATAGCAGTCACTTGTTTGACGAGCTTCAAAACGGGCTCTCCCGGATCTAGACCGAATCTCTGCGTCCCGACATATACATCGACGAATACGTTCAATGAGGTGCCTATCCTTTGAGCGGACAGTGACAGTTGTTCTGCATTAGCTGCGTCGTCAATCAGGACAGTAATATTCGAACGTTTTGCAAGAGCCGTAAGTCGGTTGATCTTGTCGGGTGTGGCGATTACATTCGGGATCAAAATATCGTTTATTCCGGCGTCTGCCATGATTTCAGCTTGACGCACTTTCTGGCAACAGATGCCTATCGCTCCAGCTTCCATTTGCTTTCGGGCTATAACCGGTGTTCTGTGAACCTTCGTATGAGGCCTCAGTTTCGCCTTCTTTTCCTTGAGAAACTCCGCCATTTGCCTAATGTTCTTCTCCATTAAATCAAGGTCGATCAGCAACGCAGGTGTGTCAAGATCTTCTTTGCGACTTCCAATCATGAGGAAGGCTTAGATCAAGTATGTAATTATTGGAACGGTGGATGCGAATGATTCCATTTTGAACTTATCATCCTCAAGCATGGAATTCTCAATTATTCCGTGAGCAGCGCTCGTGGCAGAACGCGCTTCCGCTTTGTTATCAAAGCGGTCTTTGACGATTCAACTCATTCTTTTCGCAAGCTTGGAGCTTGTAAAGTCAAAAAAATTGAAAGCCCTAGGAACCTCATCTTTCAGGTTAAGCGTCCTTCTCTCTTCAACTTCTCTGTAACTTCTTTGAGCTGCTCGACGGTGATACCCAACTCTTCAGCAGCCTTGCTTAAAGATATCACTCCTTCGTGACCAGCAATGTACTCGTACACTCTGTCCTCTAAATTTGGAATCGCTACGGCTGTAGGAATTGTCGAAGGCAACGTTTCGGCGGAAGTGCCGCATCTTTGACAAAATGTTGCCCCCTCAGGTAGATTGGATCCACATCCTGGACAGACTCTCCTGCCCACCGAAATTTGCCGCGACTCTACGCGATTTCGTTTGCGGCGATAGGCTACTGCCAAGCCTACGAATACGACTATTATTGCAGTCCCAACCCCCCCTACGAGCATAAGCGGGAGATAATCGATGCTCCATTGAGCCTGTAGAACGTACGGTTGGTCAACAACCAACGACCAAGAGCCATCGGTCTTGGTTAGCGAACCAGTCGGAGGGGTCACCGTCCAGCCGCTAAGCACATGTGGTATCGGCCAAGTTTCGGCTCCAGTTACGCTTATCTGAGCAGATGACCCGCGATTGTACCAGCCCGATCCAGAGGTCGAACCATATATGCTCTCAACATCGACATAGTATTGCGTCATGTAAGCTAACACGATTTTGCGCGGACCATCCATATAGGTGGTGAGCGACATGTTCGACGTTGATTGACCGTTATTGATCCAACCAACAAAACTCAAACGTTCAACCGAGCTGACGTTGACATAGCTTGGTGCTGGTCCGACTTGAACATAGGAGTCAGCGTCATACCATCCCGCATTTGTTGCATTATACGAAGAGACGACGCTTGGTGGAGTATACTCAATGTCGAGAAAATATTGAGCGATAAAGTTTGCCGTCACAACCTTCGGCCTATCCATCACCGCGGTTCCGGCAGGGAGTTGTCCGACATAATCTCCGCTCCAGGAACCAAACCTCAACCTAGAATTACCGGTTGTAGCGGTAGTGGCTGGCGCATTGAAATTCGCTGAGGTTCCGTCATCATACCAACCTGAACCGTTAAGGCCTGTAACGTTCGAAGGTTCGGATTGGAGAGTTAGAAGAAATTGCGTTTTCCAAATTGCTGACGCATTTTTTGGTCCATCCATTGTGATAGGATTTGATGTTAAATTCGTGCCGGAGGCATCACCAGACCAACCGGTGAACAGTAATCGTATACCTTGTTGCTCATCGACTTCTCCGGATTGCAATACGGGTTGCGCGCTGGAGCCCGAATTATACCAGCCCTCTCCTGAAATGGAACTATAAGCGGTTTGGACACTCAGATAGAATTGGGTGGAATATGTGAACGTGTGGTTACCAGGTCCTGAGAAGGCCCACGACGGATTGCTATCGTAATACCTAGTACCGTTTGCTCCGTTACTTGTCGGCGCGTACGGATCAACTGAAACCGTATGTGTGAGTCCGGTGCTTGAGAAGGTGAAGTAACGGGTCTGGCCTGAGGACATTGTGCCGTTAGGTGCGCCATCCAAATACAGGTCAGCCCCCTGTCCGGCCGGAAGACCCTGACAGGTGACCGTTACTTCGTAGGACAGCTGAGCGTTGGCGTGAGCAACGGCGAGTATGAGGATAAGGGCGGTGTATGTCGCTATGATGGCGAGTCGCTGATATCCCAAGCCGATTCTACTCTGAAAGACGAGTGAGAGTCGAGCCCTTAAGTGTTTTACATATGTACTACAAAAACGCTGTATAGTCCATATTCGGGAGGAAAATAATCGAATGGTCTCAACTCCATATGCGAGGGGGCGTAACAGAGAGTATCAAGCCCTAAGGAAGCTCCGTGAAGACGGCTGGTTTTGCACACGGAGCGCGGCTTCCCACGGCCCGGTCGACATCCTGGCTGGGAAACATGGCGAGATCCTAATGATCCAGGTGAAGAGCGGGGTAGCCAAAGCGTCGCCGGCTGAGAAAGAACTCCTGAAAGTGTGGGGTAAAGCGTTTCGTGGGAAAGTTGAGATTTGGAAATTTAAGAAAGGCCATCCTTTAGAACGCGAAGTCGTTTACGAGCATCCTAGCAAAAAAATCACTTAGTTCGCGTCCGCAACTCATGTACAACATCGTTGACAACGCGCTGCGGCAGTCCTCTGCCATACACGCCGTCGACCCGATAAGTTACCTTTCCATTTTCGAATATCACAACGGTTGGCACGACTTCAATTTGGAAAGTTTCCCACAAGGGATTGTTGTAGCTAGTTAGGTCAACAGAACCGTATGGTAGTTGATTCTCGGTTAACGTTGACTTGAACATCGGAGTGAAGTCTGAACAGAATGGGCACCAACTCGCTGTGAACACGACCGCAAGCGACCGAGCCGTTTTTAACGCAGAGCCTTCGAAGTCTGCCGCAGTTAGGTCCGTATACAATCCCTTAGAAAACTCGCTCAAGTCAGTTTTCAACGTATCTCTGAACATTTCCAGGAGTTCTCCGTGCAATCTGTTTTTGGATCAAACATGTTCGTCTGAACAATTCATTCGGCGAACTCGTCAATTCTCTTGGCCTGCCGCTTTTCTAGGCTGGAGACTCTTACACCGATGAGCCGAACTTTCTTAGCATGAGACTTGAATTCAGTAGTTAAGTTCAGAATTTCGTCGATTATGCACTCTTTGCTTGAGGAAGGAAAACGGAGAGTCTTGGAGCGTGTGTACGTTTCGAAGCCAACGAACCTTATTTTCAACGTGACAGTTTTGAAGAGCATTTTCTCTGCAAGCAATCGTTCGTGAACCGATCCGCCCAGAGTACGCAGTTCTGTCTCCACCATCTCCCAACTGTCTGTATCCTCTTCGAATGTGCGTTCGGTACCAATTGATTTGATTACGTAGTTCTCTTGGATCTCCACCTTTTCCTCTGCGTTTGCTATGGCCCACAGCCAAACCGCGTTTTTTCCAAATTCTTCGTACAGTTTTGATGTTGGGTAAACGGCTAGTTCACCGATCGTCTTGATTCCAAGCTCGTTGAGCCTCTGTTCCGTTTTCTTTCCTATGCCACTGATCTTCGAGGCGGGCAATGGCGCTAGAAATTCCTTGGCATGTTTTACGTCGACGTACGTAAGTCCGTCGGGTTTCTTCATATCTGAGGCAATCTTTGCTATTGACTTATTCGGGGCTATGCCGATGGAGCAGGTCAAACGTTCGATTTCCTGCAATTCCGATTTAATACGGTGAGCCAGTTCAACTGGTCCGCCGTATCGTGAACAAGTTTCCGTAACGTCCATGTAGGCTTCGTCTATGCTTGCCTGCTCGAACTTGCCAGCGAACTTTTTGAGAAGCCCCATCACATCTCCGGATACTTCGTCGTAGAGTTGAAAATTCGGTCTTATGTAGATCGCATTCGGACACAACTTGTATGCCAATGAGATGGGTTGGGCTGATCGGACCCCGAATTTTCGAGCTTCGTACGAGCAGGTAACGACAACGCCACGACCACTTCCATCCTTTGGGTCAGCCCCTATAATTAGGGGCATGCCGCGGTAGGATGGGTTTGATCGGATTTCAACTGACGCATAGAACGCGTCGAAATCAACGTGGAAGATTACACGCGTCAATTTGGATTATACTCCGGAGAAATCGAACATCGTTCGTTGCGTTGAGTCAGTGTTCAACCTTGACCAATCAAGTTCGAACAATCCCATCAAACGACGAAATTCGTTGACCGACCCCGGCCCGAAGCCTGCGAAATGGTTGTTGAAGAGCACGAATCGTTGCTTAACCGAAGCTTCTGTGTCTGTAAGATTTTTTTTCCATTGGTCCATTATTTCAGCTTGGTCTCGCTGTAGTTTTCCGAAATCGGTTATTTTTCGATCTCCGACGAACCGCAAATAAATGAAATCAGACGTTATGGCGCTTGGGGTAGTTAGGTATTGATTGATCGACCAAACTTGGCATACATTCTTGCTTTCGAGCAGCTGGTTCACCTCTGGAATAAACCAGGAAGGGTGTCTAAACTCAATTGCGTATCGATGATCCTCTTTCAGGTCTTCTATGAAACTGGACAGACGGTGTGAATGGCTTTCAAATTTGAAAGATGGCGGTAACTGTATGATAAGAGGCCCCACCTTCTCGCGGAGTAGGCCTACAGTTCGCGTAAAATAGTCGAGGTAACTTGCGACGTTATCCAGATGCATATCATGGGTGATACGTTTCGGCACTTTCGGAAAGAACAAAAAGTCCTTCGGTGTTGCATCATACCAGTGTCTAACCATTGCTGTCGATGGTACTCGATAAAAAGTTGAATCGATTTCTACGCAGTTGAATATTTTGCCGTACAGTTTCAGATATTCGGCTGGCTGAGCACTCTTCGGATAGAAGGGGCCTGCCCAACCGTCATATGACCAGCCACTACAACCGATTCTAATGCTCATCCGGCTCAAAGGTAGAAGGCGAATGCGGAATAGAAGAATTTTGGACAGAAATTCAATTATATATTGACCTGGTTTCTGAAAGTTCAACCGGCAAGTTTACTTCTGGCCGCTCTCTCGAAGAGAGGAAGTGAATGTCGTGGCCGAGACATTTCATCAAAGCAGGAATAGTACCGACGATGAATCGTCAAACTCCTTCCGGAAGACAGTGCAAATTGCGACGGTAGGCGAAGATTCCGCGGGAGTACTGGCAGGAGTAAGAAATGCTCCAGTAAACAAGCTAATTCTGATCTGTTATCAACATGATAAAGAGGTGGCAAAGCGACTCGCAACGAGCATCACCGGAACAATAAAGACAGATGTCGAAGTGTACGACAACATTCGAGTCGAACACTCATACAAGGACATAATGCAAGTTTTCTCGCAAATTGTTGAGAAGAATCGTGAGAAGTATGATGACTTTCTACTGAACGTTAGCAGTGGTGACAAATTGATCTGTATTGCTGCCGCAGTCACATCTTTCATCCTAGGTTTCAAGGCATTTTTCTGTAAGGGCGACGAGTGCGTAATGCTTCCACCGATGAAACTTAGCTACACGGAACTAGTGTCCGAGGTGAAATTCAACATTCTGCGCGCACTTGACAAAGCCGGTGGAGAAGTAGACAGCCTCGATGAGTTGAGCAAACTCACCAATTACGGCAAACCCCTCCTCAGCTACCACGTCCACGGCTCGGAAGATGCCCGAGGACTCATTGATCTCGGCCTGGCTGAAGCAATAAGGCACTCTCGTGGAAAGACAAAAGTTCGTCTAACAACGCTCGGAAAGATGCTGTTAGTGGAAAGGCTCGACATACAGCCGCCTCACGCTAAAGCGACGGCCTAAAAACTACTGTCACCTCTCCGATAGGCTCTATAACCGAGGGCAGAATGTCAATTATTTGTCTTCGCATCTTTTCCGCATTAGCAATCGTCTCTTCTCCGTTGACCGAAACTGAAATGATGCCGGTCAAATAAGGACCAGAAGGGCGCAACCGAATACTACCAACTTCCTTAACCCCTGGAATCGTACGCAAGACAGCTGACAAGACTGAAGTCATCTCAGGACTCTCACACGCATCGAGAAGTATTAGCGACGATTCTTTGATTGCAACATAAGCTACACCCAAAATGAAAAAACCGATAATCATACCACCTACGGCATCCAATTCCCTGACGCCAAACGCGGCTCCGAGTACGCTAGCAAAGACAATGAAGGACGCAGTCGCGTCCTTGATAGAATTATTTGCGTCGGTTCGAATCGAGAGCAGACCATACTTCTTCGCTACCGTCCGCATCTGATACGCGCGATACAACGAAATAGTACCTGCGATGAAAACGGTCACCAAAGCCAAAAATGGGAAAGAGATGACGCCTGGGTCTAGGAAGGCGAAATAGGAAAGCAAGATGACATAGCACCCAATCGCTATCATCGATATAGCAACCATAAACGCTGAAAGGGTCTCAACCTTATGATACCCAAAATGGAAGCGGGCATCAGGCCGTCTGCGAGAGTAATGAAGCCCAACCCATACAATTAACGAGACGAGCGAATCTAGTAACGAATTTACTCCGTCACCAACTAGCGCCAGACTCCCAGTAGTCTTACCAACTACCACCTCCAATACTCCCATAAAGAGAAGAGCAAATACCGAAAGTTTAGCGATCCATTCGCCGGCTTCAAAACGTTCTGATGGACCAGAATGCACGACCACTCAAATACCGAATCCGCTTATTAAAACGGATGACAATAGCGCCTGAACCAGGCAACCACCTATGAGGAGTCAACACAGTTCACGCATCAGAGATTCGCCAACCGTCTGGATATCAGCAATTTTAGTCATCATTTATCTAGCATTAGGAGTCCTTGGAGGAAACCTGGGATCATTGAACATCGATTATGCTTACCCGCTTGTGCAGGTCAACCAAGCAGTGTGGTCGGGAGATGTTTGGATGCTTTTCACGTCGATGCTTCTACATGCAAACCCGCTTCATTTGGGGGGTAACGTCCTTTTTCTGCTCATATTCGGTACTTCACTAGAAGAACAAGTCTCAACGCAAAAATGGCTGTTAACCTACTTTGTTAGCGGACTTGCAGGCAATATCGCGTTCCTATTCCTGGGGGGTGACGCTATCGGCCTAGGCGCGTCAGGCGCAATCTGGGGCCTGTTAGCGACTGCGGGCGGAAAGAAAGGATTGATAGGTATGATATTCTTCGTGGGGTTGGATCTTTTCGCAGGAGGCGGATTTTTGGCCCATGCAGGTGGATTGGTTGCCGGTCTCGGATTCCGCTACTTATGGTTCAAAAGATTCTGACGGAGAAATCGAAAGATGAGTTACGAACCACGCATGCGCGGCACTAGATCTCGGCGCATCATACGAAAGAAACAGACATCAAAAGAGAACAAAACCGAATATGCACGAGAACAATACTACGAACATGAAGAGAAGGATCCGCAGATATTAATCACGAATATCCTGAACAGCATCGATCACCTAGGCAAGCAGCGATTTGGACTGCCACCATTCAACGAGCATTTCCAACGCTGGAGCAAAGACGTAAACGGGCTCATCACAGAGTTCCAATCGCGATTCCCCAGCGCAGCAGATGACCAATTCCATGCCACAGTAGACAACGCATTATCAACACTTTATCATGCATTCACCCAACGCGAAAATACTGAAAATGCAGAGATAAGCGAACTTACAACACTACAACAACGACTCGCGAAATGTGAACTCGAGATCTCAAGACTCGAACACGAACACAACAAACAGATTTACCAACTTCGGAAAAAGTTCGAACAAAAAAGCAGTCGATTACATGACGAAATAGATTCTCTAGATCGACAACGCGTGAGCCTTATCCGAAAACGGGTTAGTCTCCTGCAACGAATACTCCGTAGACCCGAAGCACAACTGGAAGAAAGCAACACAATGATACAATCAAAAAGGAAAAAGCTTCACGAGGAGGAAACCAACCTCGAGCAAAGCCTAACCAAGCAAAGACAGCAGGATCTTGAAAGCCGGAAAGACTTACTCGGAGAACGCGAATCCCTTAGAAACAAAATTGCGAAATTCAAAAACACTACAGCGGACGACGCGATAGAAGTGAGAATAAACGTATGCAACCAACTCCACGAAGCATTAGCAGACGCTTTTGAACGCATAAGAAAGCAGCAACCTCCACCAGATTAAACTACACTGGACGATAGGCGGCTCATTTGACCACCAAGCATATTCGAATCAGTGAGCTACCAAACTACTGCACAACGGTCACCCATCACATCATGAAAGAACACGAAAAGCGTTTCGCCGACCTGATAAAATCAATAAAACACTCGTCAATCGAACTATCTAATGACACTCGGAAGTTTGGATCAGGTATCAAAAACGCGTGGGGCACAATTGACAAAGCCACCTTAGAACAGGGATTACGTCTGGCACAATTGATCGAAGAAACAAACCAAGAACTCCTAGACAAAACCAGTCGATCAACCTACCCCGAAGCTGAAAAATTTCACCAAGACGCTGTCGGCGCCTCAAACAAGATCATACTGGCAATAAGACGGTACATCCCAAGGATCCATAAAATTCTCAAATCAGAGATTTCAGCTCTAAATAGTTCACTCCTCAAATTTGAAGAAGCAATAAATGTACTCGGTGAATCGTTAGATCGATCGCCCGGTTCCAAACTCAACCCGCTACAGCGAGACATCGAGCGATTAACGCAATCTGATGAACTGTTAATCAGAACTAGACTACAACAAGAAGATAACCGAAAACAGATCGAATTAGCAACGAACCAAGAAAAAGAGCTCCTGCAACAAAAAGAGACACTCCTAGGCCACCCAAAATTTCAAGAATTGAGCTTAACCAGAACGAAGTTAGCTTCTCAGAAAGACCAGATGGACCAGCTCACCCAACCACTCCTGAAACCACTACTGAAGATTCACCGAACTATGATCAATCAGGAAACACCTTTGGTGGACAGCGAAGTTCTGAGAAGCTTCATAGACGACCCTGCCCAAAGCATTCTGACAACGCCGAGATCCACTAACCTACAAATCCTTCAAGCCTTGGAAAACAGCATGCGCCAAGGCACCGTCGAGATTGACGAACGAAAACGAAAGAGAGTTGAAGACAGCATCCAGGAAATCACGAACAAGATCGATAATTTCCTTGCGGCTAATCTACAATGCGAAGAGGCGGTGCGCAGAATTGAACAAGAACTCTACATGAATGGTCTGCAGACCAAACGAGACCAACTTGACGAGGCACTCAACGACAAATCCGCTCAGATCCAAAACCTGACTACTTTTCGAGCAGAAAATAATAGGAAAATTGATGAGTTAACCCAGACGATTACGAAGCTCAAATCAGCAATCGAATCCCAGATACTTGCCTTATCAGGTGAGCACGCAATTATCGATCCATCATAGCCCTATTTGAGCTACCGAATTTTTGGATAGCTCAAATTGTGCCCAAATAACAGCAACAGGATGATGTTTATCGTGTAATAAGTAGTCAAGTATCCGTAGCCATACTCGTTTATCCTACGCAGCGAAGTATACGCTACCATCGTAGGACTGAACAGGATCTGGCCGTGATGTCTGATCCGCAAGCTCAGGAGCACATCCTCCGAAAGCTCCCGATTTCCATCAAA
>Ga0187778_10003335_pt1 | contig 10808 bp, 9 predicted proteins | sample 1015_Q2_SP5_20_M_FD_132418 | JGI IMG/M metagenome (GOLD analysis project Ga0187778, IMG submission 132418) | Tropical peat soil microbial communities from peatlands in Department of Meta, Colombia - 1015_Q2_SP5_20_MG | ecosystem: Environmental > Terrestrial > Soil > Wetlands > Peat | place...
CTTCGTGTTCGGCTACTTTGCGTTCCGCTCGCGCATCAAGGGCGTCTACTTCTCCATCATCACCCAGGCGCTCACCTACGCGGCGATGCTGCTGTTCTTCCGCAACAACACCGGATTCGGCGGAAACAACGGCTTCACCGACTTCAAGCGCATCCTCGGCTTTCCGATCACCGCGCCGCAGACGCGAATGGCCCTGTTCGCGATCACCGGAGCGGCGCTGCTGGGGTTCCTCCTGCTCGCGCGCTGGATCGTGACCTCCAAGCTCGGGCGCGTGCTCACCGCGATTCGCGACGCGGAAAGCCGGGTGATGTTCTCGGGCTACGATCCGGTCTACTTCAAGCTGTTCATCTGGACCGTCTCGGCGGTGATCTGCGGCATCGCAGGGGCGCTCTATGTTCCGCAGGTCGGGATCATCAATCCGAGCGAGATGTCGCCCGCCAATTCGATCGAGATCGCGATCTGGACCGCGGTTGGAGGGCGCGGGACGCTCTACGGGCCGGTGCTCGGCGCGGCGGCGGTCAACTTGGGAAAGAGCTGGTTCACCAAGGTGTTTCCGGAATACTGGCTTTTCGCGCTCGGGCTTCTTTTCATTCTGGTCACGCTGTTCCTGCCGCGAGGGCTGGCCGGCCTGCTTGCGGCACTCGGCCATCGCAAGGAGGCGGCATGAGCGAGACGGCAGCAGCGCGCGAGCAGTGGGACGATCCGGTTGCCAGCGGAGCGCGCGTCTTGGGCGAAGGCGTCGACACGACGCACCGCGGCATCCTCTACCTCGACGGAATTTCGGTGAGCTTCGACGGCTTCAAGGCGCTCAACAGCCTTTCGCTCGTCATCGACGCCGGCGAGCTCCGCTGCGTCATCGGTCCCAACGGCGCCGGCAAGACGACGATGATGGACGTCATCACCGGCAAGACGCGGCCCGACGCCGGCACGGCCTTTTTCGGGCAGACCATCGATCTCACCCGGCTGTCCGAGCCGGAAATCGCCGGCGAGGGCATCGGACGCAAGTTCCAGAAGCCGACGGTGTTCGAGCAGCACACCGTCTATGAAAACTTGGAGCTCGCGCTCAAGACGGACAAGCGCGTATGGCCGACGCTGCGCTCGCGGCTCGATAGCGCAGCGCGCGACCGCATCGCCGCGACGCTGGAGACGATCAAGCTCCTGCCGGATGCGGGCCGCCTTGCGGGAATGCTGTCGCACGGCCAGAAGCAGTGGCTGGAGATCGGCATGCTGCTCATGCAGGAGCCGCAACTGCTGCTGCTCGACGAGCCTGTCGCGGGCATGAGCGACGACGAGACGCTCCGGAGCGCCGAGCTGTTCGTATCGCTCGCCGGTCGCTACACCCTGATCGTCGTCGAGCACGACATGGACTTCGTGGAGCGCATCGCGCAGAAGGTGACTGTGCTGCACGAGGGTGCCGTGCTCGCGGAAGGGTCGATGGACGAGATCCAGGGCAACGAGCAGGTCGTCGAAGTGTTCCTGGGACGCTGACGATGCTGACGGTGAAATCGCTCAACCAGTACTACGGCGGCAGCCACATCCTGCGCCAGGTCGCCTTCGACGTTCCGTCGGGGGCGTGCACGGCGCTGCTCGGCCGCAACGGCGTCGGCAAGACGACTCTGCTCAAGTGCCTGATGGGTCTGCTGCCCATCCGCTCCGGCGAGGTCGACTTCGAGGGTCGCAGCATTGCGAGTCTGCCGCCGTACGAGCGCGCGGCGCTGGGTATCGGTTATGTCCCGCAGGGGCGCGACATCTTCCCCAGGTTGACGGTGGCCGAGAACTTGCAGATGGGGCTCGCGACTCGGGGGCGCGGAGCAAAGATTCCGGAGTTCGTGTTCGAAATGTTTCCGGTGCTCAGGGAAATGCTCGGCCGCCGCGGCGGCGATCTTTCCGGCGGACAGCAGCAGCAACTCGCGATCGGCAGGGCGCTCGCGATGCAGCCGCGGCTGCTGATCCTCGACGAGCCGACCGAGGGCATCCAGCCGTCGATCATCAAGGACATCGAGCGGGCGATCCGCAAGTTGATCGGCGCCGGCAACATGGCGATCCTGCTGGTCGAGCAGTACTACGATTTCGCCAAGTCGCTTGCCGATCACTACGTCGTGCTGTCGCGTGGCGAGGTCGTGGCTTCCGGTGCCGGAGCGACGATGGATAAGGACAACGTGCGCGCGCACCTGGCGGTCTAGCTAGTCGTCGGTACGCGGGAGGGCTCGCGCCCGGCAGGTGGGCTTGATCTGGCTCAAGGTTGTGGACTATGGTGGCTGGCAGGATGCAGCCATGACCCACGCGATCACCAGCCCTGCCGCGAGCGTCTCGTTCGACGCCGACCTCATTCGCAAGTACGACACCTCCGGCCCGCGCTACACCTCGTACCCGACGGCCGACCGTTTCACCGAGGCGTTCACTGCCGAGCATCTGGTGGCTGCGCTGCTCGCGCGGCAGGCGAAGGAAAGCGGCTCGCCCAAGCCGCTGTCGCTGTACGTGCACCTGCCGTTCTGCAGCACGATCTGCTACTACTGCGCCTGCAACAAGGTGGTCACCAAGGACCACGGGCGATCGGCGAAGTACATCCGGTACCTTGGGAAGGAACTCACGATCCTGTCGGGGCTGATCGACCCCGGCACGGTCGTCTCGCAACTGCACTGGGGCGGAGGCACGCCGACCTTCCTCGCCGCCGACGAGATGACCACGCTGATGCGGATCTTGCGCGAGCGTTTCACCTTCGCCGCCGACGCAGAATGCTCGATCGAGATCGACCCGCGCAAGGTCGGCGCCGATACGGTGGCGTTGCTCGCGCAGCTCGGCTTCAACCGCATGAGCCTCGGAGTCCAGGACTTCGACCGCGATGTGCAGCAGGCGGTCAACCGCATCCAGAGCGAGGAGGAGACTCGGGCCGTGCTCGATGCAGCGCGTGCCAACGGCTTTCGCTCGATCAACGTCGATCTGATCTATGGGCTCCCCAAGCAGACGGTAGCAGGCTTCGGCACGACGCTGGACAAGATCGTGGCCGCTTCGCCCGATCGCATCGCGCTGTACAACTACGCCCATGTGCCGCACCTTTTCAAGCCGCAGCGGCGCATCAACGAAGCGGAGTTGCCTACCCCAGCGGACAAGCTCAAGATTCTCGAGCTAGCGATCGGCATGCTGACTGGGGCGGGTTACATCTACATCGGCATGGATCACTTCGCCAAGCCGGACGACGAGCTGGCGGTTGCCCAGCGGCAGGGCAAGCTGCAGCGCAATTTCCAGGGCTATTCGACGCACGCCGATTGCGACCTGCTGGGCATCGGCATCTCTTCGATCGGCAAAGTGGGCAACACGTACAGCCAGAATGTGCGCACCCTCGACGAATACTACGATCGGCTGGATGCCGGTGCGCTGCCGGTGTTTCGCGGCTGGCAGCTGTCTCCCGACGACGTGCTGCGGCGCGAGGTGATCCACGCGATCATGTGCCACTGCACGCTGTCGATCGCCGCGGTCGAGGCGCGGCACGGCATCAGTTTCCGCGACTATTTCGCAGCCGAGCTCACCGCGCTCGAGCCGCTGGTCGCCGACGGGTTGGTGACCATCACCGGCGACGCGATCAACGTCACCGCAAGCGGACGCCTGCTCGTGCGCAACGTCGCCATGGTGTTCGACCGTTACCTGCGCGAGCAGCGCGAGCGCGCTCGCTATTCGCGGGTGATCTGAAGCCTGCATCAGGTGGCAGCGCAAAGGTTCAGTGCGCGATCCACGCGAGCGGCCCCATCGGCGACTTGGTGACCGCGACCGCGACGATATAAGCGAACACGCCAAGCGCTGCGAAGAACGCCGCAACGCGTACCGCCCGTGTGCGGCCACGTTTCAAGGCGATGCTGCCGAGCACGATGTAGAGCACGAGTCCGGCGACCTTGGCGGTCAGCCAGGCATGCGTGCCGGGATAGTTGCCGATGACGACGGCAAGCGCGATCGCCGACACGAGGAGCAGCGTGTCGACCAAGTGCGGGACGACCCTGACCCAGCGGCGGGCAAGCCGCGCGGGCGAGCACATCATCCAGGCGCCGCGGATCGCGAACAGGCAGAAGCTCAGCGCTGCGGTGCCCACGTGCACCGCGTTGAGGACCGGGTACGTGGCCTGCATCCATTCATGATAACGCCAGGCTTCCGCGGCGGCCCTCCTCGTTGCGCCGCAGCAGGGCGCGATCGCGGAGCACGTAATCGGGACGGGGCTTCGACGGCACGGCGATTGATCCACGTCAATTGTGCTCTGGCTGCCGCGCGCTACGATCGTAGCGGTGGCCATGGCTCTCGCGCCGGGTGGCCACCGGGAGGAGCTCGGGTTGGAGGCCCTACGCATCATCCGCAATGAGCACAGGTCGCTCGCGGCCGTGATGCACGGCATGGTGTACCTCGTGCGGGAGATTCGCGATCGTGGAGTGCGCTCGGACTTCGCGCTGCTCGGAGCGATGATCTATTACATCGACACCTTTCCCGAGCGGCTTCACCACCCGAAAGAAGACAAGTACCTGTTTCGGCTGCTGCGCATGCGCTGCGCGGAAGCGGGGCCGCTGCTGGACCGGCTCGAGCAGGAGCATCGCACGGGGGCGGCCAAGATCCGCGCACTGGAACAGGCGCTCGCCCGCTTCCAGCAGGGCGGCATGTCCGAGTTCCCGGCGTTTGCCACCGCGGTCGACGCCTATGCGGACTTCCACTGGCAGCATATGCGCGCCGAGGAGAAGGAGGTCTTGCCGCTCGCCGAGAAGCACTTGACCGCTGGCGATTGGGAAGCGATCGACTCCGCGTTTACCGATAATACCGATCCATTGTTCGGCGCCGAGGCTGGACAAGCCTACGATCAGCTCTTCCAGCGCATCGTCAATCTCGCGCCTCCGCCGATCGGCGTCGGGCCGATGCGCTGACCGGAAGCACCTGGCCTAGAATGTGGCGGACACGCCTTCCGCCACGATGGACACGATCAGCGTTGCGTTCCTGCCCGCATGGCAATGGGGCGCGTTCGTATTGCTCCTTCCGCTGCTCGCGTGGGCGCTCGCTACCGCGCCGTGGCGACGATTCGACTCGAGCGAGCTGGTCCATGTGTGGTACGGCGGGATTTTCGCCATGTGCCTGTTATGGAGCATCAAGGCTTCGGTGGGCACCACGTTAACGTTTCACTTGCTCGGGGCGTCCGTCGCGAGCTTGCTCTCTGGTGCGCGTCTTGCGCTGCTCGGCGTCGCTGTGGTCGTCGCCGTGGCGACGGCGCTGCGCGATGGCTTCTGGGCGAATTACGCGCTCAGCGTCCTTGTCATGGGCACTGTCCCCGTGTCGATTACGATGGCGGTGCATCGTGCCACCGAGCGATACCTTCCACCGAACCTGTTCATCTATTTTTTTGCCGTTGCCTTCCTTGGTTCGGGGTTGGCGATGACCGGCAGCGCACTTGCCGCGTCGGCGGCAGTCGTCCTGGCTGCCGTGCAGCCGTCCATGGCCTTCGACGAGTATTCGCCGTATGTCCTGTACCTCGCATTCGGCGAGGCGACGGTGAGCGGCATGCTGATGACGCTCATTGTGGTCTACCGTTCGTCTTGGGTTGCGACGTTCGACGACAAGCGCTACCTGCAGCGATAGCGTGCCGTGTCAGAAGAAGCTGCAGTAAGTGGGGTGGCCCCGGAGCGGAGGCGGCGCGAAGGGCGAGGAGTAAACCAGGGTAGCGCCGTCCCGTCCGGGTGCAACTACACCGAGCAAGCGGCATGCCAAGCTGACTCGCCTTGAAGAACAAGTGCGAGTGATCAGCGACGCCGACGTGGCGCGTCACCCCAGCGCCGCGGTCGGTCAGCGTCAAGGCGAGCGATACCGATGAACTCAGCGTTACGCCGATCGCTCTGCGAGCAGCGAGCGATGCGATGTGTCTGCGCCCAGCAACATGTAGGCTGCAGGGATGACAGGGCGCGCCGACGCGCCAGCGTTCAGTTGCGTGCAGCCTCCGGAAGAGAATGGAGATAGCTGTACAGAGCCGCAATCTCCGAATCAGTGATGTGCGAGAGATTCTTCCGCGAAACTGCGCTCATCACACCGACGTCTCTTCCCCCGATCGCAACCCCTGTTCTTAAGAGCTGAGCGAATGCGTCTGCCGAGTAGGCGGCGACCATGCGCAGATCGGGACTGGTGAAATCGGGATTGGAATCGCCGCGCAGAGCCGTTCCATGGCACGCGGCGCAGATGGTGCGTGCAAGGTAGCGTCCGTACTTGGCCTCGTCGATTGTCGCGTCCGGCGGCGGCACGCTTTCGGCGATGAGCTGGGCCACCATTTTGAACTTACCCGCGACGAGGCCGATGCGCCCGATCGGCCCCAGCGAGACGCTCGGGCCCGGGCCTGCGGCTTCCGGCAAGTTCTTCAAAAACGCGATGACCCGGGTCAAGTCTTCATCGGTCAGTCCAACGAAGACTTCCGACGGCATCACCAGCATGCTGCGTCCGTCCGGACGCACGCCATTTCTGATGATGGCGGCGAGCTCCGCATCGCGGTATTTCCGCACCGCGGCGGTTAGATTGGGCGCGACGATACGCCCGATCATCGGCTCATCGATCATTACGGCTCCCTCGGCCTCTTTGCCGTGGCAGCCGGCGAAACAGCCGCGGACGGTGGCCAGCCGCCGTCCTTCCGTGATCGACGCGGGGTCATTCGGGATCGACAAGGCTGCGACCGCGGGCACCTCGTAAGTTCGCCGCAGCACCCGCTCGGAGAGCACGTACAGGATGGCGTACGTGATTATCGCCAAGCCAGCCAAGCTTCCCAGGGCTATGCCGATCCAGCGCAGCAGACGCTTCATCGTTCCGGTGTTTCGAAAGTGGCCCTCAATTCCACCAGCTCAAGGCGCTTCGGCCAACCAAGCGCCTCGACCATACGACTGATCTTGCCGCTTTGCGAGTGCCCACGATTTCGCCAATGACAACGTCAGCCCGGCAGCCCGGGCTAACGCATTGACAATCGCCTGATGCCTGTCACTGCCCCGTCAGTACAGCCGGATCGCTGTGTCGAAGTGCCAGGTTCGGCGGATCTCGATCACGTCGTACAGGCGGGACAGCTCAGGGGGGAACGCCCGGTAGGGCTTCTGGCTGTCCACGACGCGTCGTATCGCTTCGTCAAGGGCCGCCACGCCGCTGGAGAAAACAAAGGTCACCGCTTCCACCGAGCCGTCACTACGAATGGCCACCCACACGAGGGGATCGCGGTGAGGCTGCTTCGCTGCTTCGCGGACCATGTCGAACGTCATGTTCATCTGGATCTTCAGGGCCCAGGCTTCGGCGTACTGAATGAGCTCCGCGTTGGGGTCCGCGCGACCGAAAAGCCGGTATCGACGTGCGCTGCTCCACGGAGGGGGCAGCAAGCGCGACGGGTCTGCTAGAGCCATTGCTGCGTCACGCCGAGCGGCTTCCTCGTCCAGCTGTCGTCCTATTGCCCGGCGCGCCGCTTCCCGTCTTTCAGCCTCAACCTGTTCTGCCTCGACCCGAGCGGCTTCAGCCCGTGCGGCCGCAACGCGTGCAGCCTCAGCCCGTGCGGCCTCAATGCGTGCAGCCTCAGCCCGTGCGGCCTCAATGCGTGCGGCCTCGGCCCGTGCGGCCGCAACACGTGCGGCCTCGGCCCGAGCGGCCTCAACGCGTGCAGCCTCGGCCCGTTCGGCCTCGATGCGCGCAACCTCGATCCGAGCCTCTTCGACCCGAGCAGCCTCAACGCGTGCGGCCTCAATCCGAGCGGCCTCAACGCGTGCAGCCTCGGCCCGTTTGGCCTCAACGTGTGCGGCCTCAACCCGAGCGGCCTCAACGCGTGCAGCCTCGGCCCGTTCGGCTTCAACGCGTGTGGCCTCGACCCGTGCGGCCTCAGCGCGTTCGGCTTCAACGCGCGCGGCCTCGATCCGTGCAGCCTCAGCCCGAGCGGCCTCAAGCCGCGCGTTCTCGGCCCGCGCCGCTTCCTGACGCGTCGCCTCGAGTTGCTCCGCTTGTCGTTGCTCCTCCTGTTTGGAAGGAGTGGCTTTGGCGAGTTCAGCGGCTCGCTCCAACGGCTCTTGGGCGATTCGCGCGCCCGCTGCATTGCTGGTATCTCGAAGCGACGGCATCGCAGTCTCCGGGCTCGAGGCGCTTGGCTCTGCCGCGATGACGGGCGCTTGCATCTCTGGGATGGCGGGCACCACCCACGTGTCCTCGTCGATCGGCGCCACGGCGATCACGGCTGGCGCAGGGATCGACGGGACAGCCTTGTCACCGCGCCGATCAGCGCGCAAAGGCATTTGCGCAGGGGCGGCACCGGAAGCGGCGTCCTTCCCCGGATTGGCCTCTGCCCTCCGATCGGCCTTCGGCACGATCGCCGGTGCGACCCGCTGCAGGATCGGCGCTTGGGACTCGGCTGTCGTCGCCGGCTCACTTGAAACAGGCTGCTCGACCCATGCGTGCTGCAACAGCTCCGCGGCCGGCGTGACCGCCGGCTCCGCGGCAGTCCCCTGCGGCGGAACGACTACGACGTTCAGATCGGGTGCGTCGATCCGTCGATTCCAGGGGAGGCCGAACCCCGGAACCCACAGTCCCTGGCCACCGAATGTCAGGCTCAACAGCCACGTGTGAATCAGCAACGAGGCCAGCAGCGCATACGTCAGTCGCCTGCGCTCTGGGATCATGCGTCGGCTGTCGACGGATCGCTGGAACCTGTGCAACTTAAGCGTGCTCCGCTGTCTCTGCTCGGACACTGCGGCAACTCACAATTGGTAGCAACGTGGCGGGGCTCCACGCAATTGAGATCGACTCGCGCAGTGGACAAGGCAAGCCGTCCCGAAGGGCGGACTTGTTTCTCTGAGGTTCCCACCGAAATCCCACCACGGCCATGATAATCAAGACGGCCTTGGTAGCGGATTTGCCCTATGGTGGGCCCGGCTGGACTCGAACCAGCGACCAAAGGATTATGAGTCCTCTGCTCTGACCGACTGAGCTACAGGCCCGCGCCTCGGTTACGCGCGAATTATAGCGAACGCTTTCGCCGCATTTCCGGCCCACGAAAGCAAACGCCCCGGTGGCCCCGGGGCGTCCGTCAGACGTGAACGTCGTGGCGGTGCCTACGTTCAGCCCTCGCCTTCGAGGAAGCTCCGGAGCTTCTCCGATCGCGAAGGATGACGCAGCTTCCGCAGCGCCTTGGCTTCGATCTGGCGGATGCGCTCGCGGGTGACGTCGAACTGCTTTCCGACTTCCTCCAACGTGTGATCGGTGTTCATCTCGATGCCGAAGCGCATGCGTAAGACCTTCGCTTCGCGCGGGGTCAGTGTGTCGAGCACATCCTTGCACACGTCGCGCAGGCTCGCGTTCACCGCGTGGTCCACCGGCGCGACCGTGCTCGCATCCTCGATGAAATCGCCCAGGTGCGAATCGTCGTCGTCGCCAATCGGCGTCTCCATCGAGATCGGCTCCTTGCTGATCTTGAGGATCTTGCGGATCTTCTCTTCCGGCATCTCCATCTTCTCGGCGAGCAGCGCCGGATCGGGCTCCTGGCCGGTCTCCTGCAGGATCTGCCGCGAGATGCGGTTCATCTTGTTGATGGTCTCGATCATGTGCACCGGGATGCGGATGGTGCGCGCCTGGTCGGCGATCGAGCGCGTGATCGCCTGGCGGATCCACCACGTAGCGTAGGTCGAGAACTTGTAGCCGCGGCGGTATTCGAACTTGTCCACCGCCTTCATCAGCCCGATGTTGCCTTCCTGGATGAGGTCGAGGAACTGCAGGCCGCGGTTGGTGTACTTCTTGGCGATCGAGATCACCAGCCGCAGGTTCGCCTCGGTCATCTCGCGCTTGGCCTTGCGCGCCTTGGCCTCGCCGGTCGACATCTGCTTGTTGATCTCCTTCAAGTCCTTCAAGGGGATCATCACCCGCTTCTGCAGATCGAGCAGCTTGTGCTGCTGCTCGACGATCGCCTGGCGGTAGCGGCCCAGCGCCTCGCTGTACGGGTGCCTGGCGGCGATCTCGCGATCGATCCACCGGAGGCTCGTCTCGTGCTCGGGAAACTTCTTGATGAAGTCCGGCCGCGGCATTCCGGCCTTGTTGACCACCAGGTCCTGGATCTTGCGCTCGGTCTGGCGGATGTTGTCCACCTCGCGGCGAACGCTGTCGCACAGGCGCTCGACCTGCCGCGCGGAAAAGCGGATTTGCATGAGCTCGGCAGAGATCTTCTTCTGCAGATCGAGGTACTTGGGCGCCTTGTGACCGTCCTTTTGCAGCACCGCGAGCATGCGCGTGTACAGACGGCGAATGACCGCGAAGCGCTCCAGCGCCGCGATCTTGAGCCGCTCGAGATTCTCCGCCGCGATCGCCCCGCTCTCGTCCTCGCCCTCTTCGAGCTCGTCGATGTCCTCCTCGCCGATGGCCTCGAGCTGCTCGTTGAAGTCCATCAGCCCGTCGACGACGTCGTCGACCTTGAGCTCGTCGCGCTCGATCTTGGAAGCGAGCTCGAGGATCTGCGCGACCGTCATCGGGCACGCCGAGATCGCCATGATCATGTGCTTCAGGCCCTCCTCGATCCGCTTCGCGATCTCGATCTCGCCCTCGCGGGTGAGGAGCTCGACCGATCCCATCTCGCGCATGTACATGCGCACAGGATCGGTCGTGCGGCCGAACTCGGAGTCGAGCGTCGACGCCGCGGCCTCGGCGGCTTCCTCGTCGACATCTTCCGCCGCGGTAGCCGGAGCCGCCTCCGACATCAGCAGCGTCTCGGCATCGGGAGCCTCGTCGTAGACCTGGATCCCCATGTCGTTGATCATGGAGATGATGCCCTCGATCTGCTCGGCGTCGAGGATGTCGTC
>Ga0187778_10003337_pt1 | contig 10805 bp, 7 predicted proteins | sample 1015_Q2_SP5_20_M_FD_132418 | JGI IMG/M metagenome (GOLD analysis project Ga0187778, IMG submission 132418) | Tropical peat soil microbial communities from peatlands in Department of Meta, Colombia - 1015_Q2_SP5_20_MG | ecosystem: Environmental > Terrestrial > Soil > Wetlands > Peat | place...
AGCCGAGGCATCGGCCGCGCGCTTGCCGAGGGGTTTGCCGAGCGAGGCGCCCAAGTCATCATCTCCGGCCGAGAGCTCGCTACGCTGGAGCGCACGGCGCGCGAGATATCGAAGTCGCCGCTGCGGGTGCGCGCGATCGTGGCCGATGTGGCCGTCCCCGAGGACATCTCACAGCTAGTCGATCAGGTGCTCGACGAGTTCGGCCGCATCGACACCCTGGTGAGTGTCGCTGGTGTAAACAAGCGCATGAAGGTCGAGAATTACACGCCCGAGGAGTTCGACTGGATCCTCGACATTAACTTACGTGGTGCGTTCGTGCTCGCGCAGCGAGTTGGGCGCCACATGATCGAGCGGCGCAGCGGCAGTATCATCAACATCGACTCGCTCAACACCTATGCGCCGCTCAAGGGCGTCACGCCGTATGCGATCAGCAAGGCTGGCGTGTCGATGATGACCCGCGGGATGGCCACCGAATGGGGGCAACACGGGGTGCGCGTGAACGCAATTGCCCCTGGATTCTTCCCCACCGACCTGTCGAGAAAGCTGTGGGCGCAGGACAAGATGCGGGTATGGGGTGAAAGCAACACGCCGCTTGGCAAGTTGGGCGAAGTGCGCGATTTGGTAGGCAGCGCGATCTTCCTCGCCTCGCCTGCGGCCCGCTTCGTGACCGGCCAGGTGCTGCGCGTAGATGGCGGCTGCTCGGCCGGAATCTCGTGGCCGATCGACCTTTGAGCCCGGCATAGGCGCAGCCCGCCACACCCTGCTCGGGTTGACGGGCACGGCGAACCGAGGCCGAACGCTCCTCACACCTAGAGGTTAACCCACTGCCAGCAGGCCTCCCGCTAATAGGCCAGCGCGAGCAGCGCTCGCCTTGGTGCGCCGGCTTCGAGAGCGAAGCGCGCGCGCCTTATGTCGCGAGAATTTGCCAGGCAATCATCATCTGGGCCACAAACCCGGCCACAAAGGCGAGGGTGCGGATCCAGCTGATGCGCAGCGCATACGCGAGGAAGTGAACGATCCTCGCCCAGAAGTACAACGCGCACGCCGCAACGGTCACGCCGTTGCTAATGCCGGCCGCCTGAGCCGCAAGTACCAGCGCGGCGAAGACTACAAGGTTCTCGACGGCGTTGGCATGCGCAGACTTCATCCGCTTTGCCCAGAGCGACTGCGGTTTCGGGTTGTCGGGATACCCGACGGTGTCCATCAAACCCCACACAAAGATACGATCCAGGATGTAGGGGATCCACATGAGCGCGGTGAGTGTCGTGATCCAGACCAGATACGTGAGCTCTGCTTTCATCGCTTCCTCCGCATGTGCTGTTGCTGTAGATCTCGCCTTTCAGCGCCCGTGGAGCGGGCGCGCCGGTAGTATACCGTCATCATGGATCTGACCGAAGCTTGCAGTGGCTGCACGCGCGCTGCGCAGCTGCCTTCAACGCGCAAGTGGACACGAAGCGCAGCGTGCCGCAGGCTCTGTCACGCGCGGGCGTGAGCTTGCTTCCTGGCGCAAGTTGCATTTCGCACGGGTCGCATCGATACTGAAGCGTCCCACCGCGGCAGCTGGAAGATAGCGCGCACTTGCCGAAAAGGCGAGCCGTGGTGCTCTCTCAAAAGGTAGGCAGCGTGAAGGTTCTAGTTTTGGGGGCGGGCGTTGTCGGCGTTACCAGCGCCTGGTATCTGGCCGAGGCCGGTCACGAGGTCACCGTGGTCGACCGACAGCCCATCGCCGGATTCGAAACAAGCTTCGCCAACGGCGGGCAGATTTCGGTGAGCCATGCCGAGCCGTGGGCGAACCCGGCTGCGCCCCTCAAGATCCTGAAGTGGTTGGGGCACGAAGATGCCCCGCTGTTGTTTCGCCCGAGTTTGAGCCCACGGCAATGGAGCTGGGGTCTGCGATTCCTGTTCGAGTGCTTGCCCGCGCGTACCCGTCGCAACACCTTGGAGATCCTCAAGCTCGCCTGGTTCAGCCGCACCGAGCTGCAGGCTTTGCGCGAGCGCACGGGGATACGCTACGAGCACTCGGAGTTCGGCATCCTGCATCTGCACACGGATCCGCGCGAGCTCGACGCCGCGGGGGCGCGCGTCGAGCTCCTGCGCAGCCGCGGGTTCGAGACGCAGCTCAAGACGGCGCGGGAGTGCGTCGAGATCGAGCCCGCGCTCAAGCACAGTCGGGTATTGCTGGCCGGTGGCACCTACTCGCCGCACGACGAGTCGGGCGACGCACACCTGTTCTCGCGCCGCCTGGAAGAGCTGTGCCGCCGCGCCGATGTCGTGTTCCTGTTCCAGACCACGGTGCAACGGCTGCTTCACGAGGGCGGCCGTATCACCGGTGTGCGTGTGCGCCACGTCGAAGGCCCCGAGCAGGTCCTGCAGGCCGATGCCTACCTGGTGTGCCTCGGCAGCTACACGCCGCTTCTGGTCCATCCGCTCGGTGTGCGCCTTGCGGTCTATCCGGTCAAAGGCTATTCGGTGACCATACCGATCCGAAGCTTTGAGATGGCGCCGCGAGTCTGTCTCACCGATGAGGGCGCCAAGCTCGCGATTTCGCGCCTGGGTGATCGACTGCGGGTGGCCGGAACGGCGGAGCTCAACGGCTACGACAATTCGATCAATCCGGTACGCTGCCAGGCGATCCTGCGGCGCGCCGAGGAGCTGTTTCCGCAGGCCGCCGACTACTGGCGCGCGCAGCCGTGGGCCGGCTTGCGTCCCGCCACGCCAAGCAACGTACCGGTCGTTGGACACACGCGGTTGTCCAACCTTTTTCTTAACTGCGGGCACGGTACCCTGGGCTGGACCATGGCCTGCGGTTCGGGCCGCGCCATCGCCAGCATCATCAGCGGCAAGCAGCCTCCAATCGATTTCGCGTTCGCGCGTGCGTGAGCGCCGCGCGAGGCGCCCCAAAAAGCCCGCGGCGTCCTCGCGGATATTCTCCGAGCCCCCAGTCGCAATCCCGCCGGCAACCCCTTGAGAGAATCCGGCAGGTTCGGAACGTGCTTGCTCCAAGACGCGGACAACGGCACACTTGATTCCAACCGAACGGAGATCCTATGGCAACCGGCGGACCAGAGTGGTCCTTGCCCGAGCCCCATCTCAAGGCGCTGGCGCAGCACGGGACTGTCAAGGCTTACCCCAAGAACGCCATCCTGGTCAACGAGGGCGATCGCAGCGATTCGCTCTATGTGATCCTGTCCGGCAAAGTCAAAGTGTATTTGGCCGACGAGGAAGGCAAGGAGATGGTTCTCAACACGCAGGGTCCCGGAGAGTATTTCGGCGAGATCATGCTCGATGAAGGGCCGCGCTCGGCGTCGGTGATGACGCTCGAACCCAGCAAGTTCTCGATCGTCTCGCGCGAGCAGTTCAATCAGTTCCTTGCGGACAACCCCGAAGTCAGTCTGGAGCTCGTGCGCAGCCTCATCCGCCGAGTCCGCGAGCTCACCAAGAAGGTGAGCGACCTCGCACTGCTCGACGTCTATGGGCGCGTGAGACAACTGCTCCTGGAGCTCTCTGCCGAGCACGATGGGAGGCTCGTGGTCGAGCGCCTCACCCAGCAGGAGATGGCGAGCCGTGTGGGCTGTGCACGCGAGATGGTGAGCCGCATCCTCAAGGATCTGCGCAGCGGCGGCTACATCAAGGACGACGGCGAGCGGCTGATCATTCTGAAGAAGCCGCCACTTAGGTGGTGATGGGTGTCACTTGCCCGCGCTGCCAGCACGCAAATCGAGCTGGCGCGAGGTTCTGCGAGCAATGCGCGGCGCCGCTCGCTCGCTTCTGCAGCCACTGCGGCACGCCGCTACCCGAGGGCGCGAAATTTTGCCCGGGCTGTGCGCACCCCGTTGACGTTGCTCTTTCCTCGCCAGCGCCGCCATCGAGCGGTGCGGCGCAGTCCGGAGAGCGACGGCACGCCGCGGTGTTGTTCGCGGACATCTGTGGATACACCGCGCTGTGCGCGGCCGCAGACGCGGAGCAGGTGCAGGCGCTACTCAGCCGTTTCTACGAGCTCACCGACGCGCGCATCGCCGCCTACGGCGGTCGTGTAATTGACCATGCCGGTGACGGAGTGGTCGCGGTGTTCGGCGCCCCGATCGCGTACGGAAACGACGGCGAGCGGGCAGTGCGGGCCGCGCTGGAGCTGCACAAGGACGCCGCTCAACTGCGCGACCCGGCGGGCGAGGCCGTGCGATTGCACATCGGGATCGCCAGCGGCGAGGTTGTCGCTGCTGTCATCGCCGGCGGTGCACAAGCGAAGTACGCCGTAACCGGAGATCCGGTCAACCTTGCAGCCCGCCTGGACGCGCTCGCGCACCCGGGGCAGACGCTCATCTCCGATACGCTGTACGCCACGTTGTCGCAGCGCGCGGACGCCGAAGACCTGGGCGAGCTCTCGATCAAGGGATTCGACAAACCGCTGCGCGCATGGAGCGTGCGCGGCTTGCGCCCGGCCGGCGGGGAGCGCCGACCCTTCGTTGGACGCCACAACGAGCTGCGCCAACTGAGCGGCGCTCTCGATGCAGTTCTGGAATCGCGCACGGGCGCGGCAATCTACGTGCGCGGCGAACCGGGGATCGGTAAGACTCGGCTGATCGAGGAGCTGCGCTCTCGCGCAGTCGCACTCGGCTATGCCTGTCATACCGGACAGGTACTGGATTTCGGCGTGCGCAAGGGGCAGGACGCGATCCCGATGGTTCTCGCCGGTCTGCTGCAGGTTGACTCCTCTGGCGCGGAGGTGGCGCGACGCGCTGCGGTCGAGCGCGGCTTGAGCGAGCGGCTCATCGGCCCCGACCAGGCGATGTTCATCAATGACCTGCTCGATCTCGCCCAGCCCACAGAATTACAGTCTTTGTTCGACGCGGTGGACAACACAACGCGCAATCAGCGCTCCGGTGAAGCGGTCGCCGCAGTGCTCAAGGGCGCATCCCTGCGACAGCCGCGGCTGGTGGTCATCGAGGATGTGCACTGGGCTTCGGCGTCGGTGTTGAGCCACCTTGCACAATTGACCATGGCGGCAACGGAGATTGCGGTGCTGCTGGTGATGACCTCACGCGTCGAAGGGGACCCATTGGACAAGGTCTGGCGTGCCTCGACCCACGGTACGCCGCTCATGACCATCGATCTGGGGCCTCTACGGCCAGAAGAAGCGCGGTTGCTCGCTGGTGGCTTCATCGAGGCCTCGAATCGGTTTGCCGCCGGCTGCATCGAGCGCGCGGAAGGCAATCCACTGTTTCTCGAGCAGCTGCTGCGCAACGCACAGGAGAGCGAGAGCAGCGCCATTCCGCCCACGATCCAAAGCTTGGTGCTCGCCCGGATGGACCGCCTAGAGGCGCGCGACAAGCAGGCGCTGCAAGCCGCCTCCGTTGTCGGCAAGCGCTTCGGCATCGCGATTTTGAGATCCCTGATCGATGACCCCGACTATGCGTGCGACGGGTTGGTTGCGTGCGATCTCGTGCGTGCGTCTGCCGGTGACTATCTGTTTGCCCACGCCCTGATCCAGGAGGGTGTCTATTCTTCCCTCCTGCACAGCAAGAAGCGCGAGCTGCACCGCAAGGCCGCCGATTGGTTCGGCGCGCAGGAGCCTATCCTGCGCGCCGAGCACTTGGACCGCGCCGGAGATCCCGAGGCGGCAAACGCCTACCTGAGCGCAGCCACGGACCAAGCCGGGCGATCGCGTTTCGAAGTGGCCCTTCAGCTGGCCGAGCGCGGTGCGCAGTTGACGACCAGCGCACCTGTGCGTTGCGCTCTAATCCTCCTGCGGGCGGATACGTTGCGAGAGCTCGGCCGCTCGCGAGATTCGATCACGGCATTTCAAGAAGTCGTAGAGTTGGCGCAAGACGACGTGCAACGCTGCCGCGCCTGGATGGGTGTGGCGGCCGGAAACCGCGTGACCGGAGATTTCGCCGCGGCGATGGCGGCTTTGAATCAGGCCGAGCCCATCGCTCACCGCTTGGCGCTGGTCGCTGACTCTTCCCGGATTCGGCACACTCGCGGCAATCTGTACTTCGCTCAAGGTAAGGTGCGCGAGTGCCACGACGAGCATCAAGCCGCCCTTGTCTTTGCGCGACAGGTTGGCGATCCTGAATGCGAAGCGCGCGCGCTCAGCGGTCTCGGCGACGCGCAATATGCGCGTGCCCGCATGCTCACGGCGCTCGGATACTTCAAAGACTGCGTGGAGCTGTCTCGGCAGGCGGGGTTGGTCAAAGTCGAGGTCCCGAACCGCGCGATGTGTGCCCATTGCCTGCTCTACAACAACGAGGTGGATCGCGCCGTATCGGAGGTCCACGGCGCTTGCGAATCCGCGCACAAGTTTGGGCTGGTGCAATCCGAGATCTTCGCTCTGGAGTCGCTCACCTTTCTGCTGACCATGGCCGGGCGTTACGACGAGGCCGAGCAAGCTGGTGCCAAATGCCTGTCTCTAGCCCGACCCGCTGGCGCGCGCCGATTCGAGTCGACGGTCCTCTATGTCATCGCGATGCTTCGCATCGCGCAGGGCAAGCACGCCATTGCCAGAGACCAATTGGCTCAGTCGCTCGAGCTTGCGCGCCAAACCGGCATGGGCTTTCTCGGCGGTGCGATCTTCGGTGCGATCGCGTATGCGACCGCGGATCCCGGCGAGCGCCGGCACGCCCTTGAGCAAGGTGAAGCGCTCCTGCGCGAGCCCTGCGTCAGCCATTGTCACCTCTGGTTCTACTGGTCCGCGATCGATGCCTCGCTCGCGGCGGGGGAGTGGGATATGGCGGTGCGCTACGCGGACGCCCTGGAAGACTATGTCCAAGCCGAACCACTGCCATGGGCTTACCTGGTCTCGGCTCGCGGGCGCGCGCTGGCGGCGGTAGGCAAAGGCGACACCGGCAACCAGGGTCAACTCACACGATTGCGCGAGCAGGCATCAACCGGCGGGTTCGGATGGGCCGTACCCGCCATCGATGCCGCGCTCACCCGATTGCAAAACTTCGTCGCGCCGCGCTAGCCAAACCGGTGCATCGGCCAACGTTTCCCGGGAGTCGCGCTCATGGGCAGTCGAGCGGCTCTCCCGAGGTGAGGCCAATTGAACGGTGCGGCCACGAAGCCTGCACGGTTCCGCCAACCACTGGGGGAGCCGCGCGCCGTAACACGTCGGCGCCCGCCGCAACACATTGCAAGTCAACCTGCCTCTCGGCAACGCTGCCCTGCTCGCCCAGCAATCCGTTGCTCATATACCCTCCCGCTCCCAAGATCCGGCCGAACCCATGCTGGTTCGCCACGAGTGGAGTCAGCGCGAATAGCGCGACGAGCGGAAGTATCAGTCTCAGGTTCATGTGAGCCCCCTTACGAAGCCATTGACGGGGATTTACGTCCTGTCGTCCACATCAGATTCCAGAACATCCCAAAACACAGTCGTGAAGATAGCCCCGCACCGGCTCTGGATCCCGTGCGAATTCCCACGCACGTTGTGACTTATTTACATAGGTCTGCAATTCAACGGGTTAACGCCGGCGGGGCGTGAAACAGGAAGCCTGATTACCTCTGCCATCGTGGTCCGGTCCGCAGTCGGGATCACCCGGCTCACCGGAAATCCGGGCTAAGCGGGTACTCGGAGGCGTCGCGCCGGGTATTGCCTGCCGCGCAAGTCGCCTGAAGGCGACGAGAAACTACGTGAAGGGCTTCGGGCCCGGGAGGAGGGGCATTGCTCGTGATGGCCGCCCGGCGGATCCAAATTCTCGGGAAAGCTGGCCGTTCGTATGGTCAGCTGATTTGTCTGCTCACAACCCGAAAATCACGATTGTGCACGCACCGGACAGCGGGATCGACCCTCCGCTGTTGCCTGAGGCCACCGCGACGTACTGGCGGCCATTGAGTTCATAGGTTGCGATACCGCCAGCAATCGGGCCGCCGGTGTTGAAGCTGTATAGGCTCTTGCCGTTGCGCGCGTCGAGCGCAAGGAACTCGCCGTTCAGATCGCCGGTAAACAGCACGTTGCCCGCTGTGGGGGTCAGGGCCGCATACATGGGGGTCGCGCGCTTGATGCGCCAAGCCATTTTGCCGGTCTTTGGGTCGATCGCGTTGATCCATCCATGCCACTTGCTAACAGAGTCGTTGGTGCCCCAGCCATTGGCGAGGCCGGTATAGGGTACGGTCGCCACCCATTTCGGGTCTGGGCCAAGCCTGAACAAGGTGCACCAGTCGATGGCGTTCACATACAGCAGGCCGGTAAGCGGGCTGTAGGCCGGGCCGTTCCACTGCACGCCGGCTACCGGACACACGCGTATCCCTTCCGGCGTGATGGGCACGTCGTGATTCAGCAATGTGGTCACCGGAAGCTTGAACACCAGCTTCCCGTCGTCGCGATTGACCACGTGCAGGATGCCTTCCTTACCCGCCGTCGCGACCAGTCTTTTGCCGTCGGCGTCGAATAGTGAAACCACCGTCGCGTCCCAATCGTGGTCGTCGTTGGGCCGCAGCTGATACCACCATTTCAGCGTCCCGCTGCGCGCATCGAGCGCAACGACCGAAATGGTGAAGAGGTTGGCGCCGGGACGCATTCTGTTGTTGTAATCCGGTCCTGGATTGCCGACCGGCACGAAGATGGTGCCCGTTTCGCGATCGAGCGCGTAGCTCACCCACGCGGCGCCCCCGCCGCGCAAGGCCGTGCCCGGCTTGTGCCACGAATCGGCTCCGACCTGGTCCCCGCTAGGCGTCAAATCGAAACTCCACGCCAGGGAGCCGTCAGCGACATTGAAAGCCATCATGCGGCCGCGGATGCCCCAGTCTCCGCCCGCTTTGGCAATATAGACGACATCGTTCCACACGATCGGCGCAGCGCCCACGCCTTCGCCGATGCTCCAATCGGCGACCTGACGCACCCACAGCGGTGTTCCGGTCTTGGCGTCGAGGGCGTACAAGAACCCGTCCTGTGTGCCGCGGACGATGCGACCGCCCGCAATCGCGACCCCTTTATTGGTCGCATTCATTTCGGGTCCCTGGGCAACGTGCTGATGGCTCCACAGCTTCTTGCAACTCGTCGCATCGATCGCGTAGGTGCCCAGGTGCGTCGTCGCGTACAGAACTCCGTCGTACACCACGGGACCCGTCGAGAACGTGCCGAGCTCCCCGAGCTGGAACATGCACACTGGTCGCAGCTGTGCTGCGTTGTCCACGTTGATCTGATTGAGCAGCGAGTAGCGCTCCGCCCGATAGCCTTTGTTGTACATGAGCCAGCTACCGGTGGCCGAATCGGCTCGATCGAGCTCGCCCTGCGTCGGCCCGTGCGTGGTGGGCTGCCTGAGCGAGCCGTAGAGCTTGCCGATCTCTACCGCGGCAATGGAAGCCGACGAAGTGGCGAGCGCCCCGGCAGAGCTGAGGGTGAGCACGCGGTCCATCGGTGAGGAGGGCGTGAGCTTTTCGTCTCCCGACGGCAGCCCGTTCTGCGCCAGGATGTAGGCAACGATGTCCGCGTACTCTTGACTGTCGAGCGCACCGCCTTGACCCAACGGCATTTGGTCATGCACGTAGTTGTAAAAATCGTGCAATGTTTTTCCGCCCCACTGGACGTCGAACTGGTGCCCCGTGAGTGCCGGCGCACCCGTGCCTTGAAGCCGGGCGCCATGGCAGATCGAGCATTTCTGCGAGTACTCCCATCGCCCCTGGCTCAACTGTGCGGTGGTGAACCAGCCGGTGCCATCGGCTACGGCATCAGAGAAAAGGTTTGGCCACAGAAGAGCCCAAACCACCGCCAGCCTCACAGCCGGGCTGAAGCGCCTTGCGTTTGCATTGGTCAACATCCTGATCTCCCCTTTGTGAGGACCACAAGCAGCAGTGCGGCTCGCGGGACCACCGCAGGCGCAGCTCGGGACCCCGGCGATTCTACGCGGTCATTCCGGCCGGTACTCATCACGCCGGCGCGATACCGAAACGTCCGCTGGCATCACGCTGCGCCCTAGCGTGACTCCTCGCGTTGGCTCGTCACAGCCCTGCGTGCCCCGCCAGCAGGCGCCCAATACGCCCCACACTCCCTGTGTTTCGCGGCCGATGCCACGCCGTGTCCCAACCCGATAGCGCTTGCGCGCAGCGCGTGAGCCCGAGCAAAATGACCCAAGTTTGAGACTTGCGTACGCGCGATGTCCGCTGCAACCGCGCTGCCCTGACGCACAGCCAGTCGAGAACAACATGGAAAGCATCGAGGACATACGCGACTTCCGTTTGATCTCACCCAAGTTGGGCACTTCCGGCATGCCCAGGGAAGAACACGTTGCGGCGATTCGTGCGGCGGGGTTTGAAGTGGTCATCAACCTCGCGCTGCCCACCTCCGATGGCGCCCTCTCGAACGAATGCGACCTCGTCGCCCGCGAGGGCATGGCTTACTTCCAGATCCCGGTGCAGTTTCAGACGCCCACCGCCGCAGACTTCGATCTGTTCTGCGGACTGATGCGCGCGTGTGCGCAGCGCCGCGTCTTCGTGCACTGCGCGGCCAACAAGCGCGTATCCGCCTTCGTCTATCTCTATCGCGTTCTGCGACAGGGCGTATCGGTAGAACAAGCCCAAAAGGACTTGCATGCGATTTGGGAGCCCGATGAAGTGTGGAGTCGGTTCATCACAGATGAGCTTGGCCGGGCGAGCGAGCGCTAAACGTTGAAGTTCAAGGCAGCGGTGCTCAACCATGTGGGCAAACCGCTCGACATCGAAGAGATCGAGCTGGGTGCGCTCGCGCCGGGCGATGTCTTGGTGCACGTGCGCGCGAGCGGGCTGTGCCACACGGACCTGGAAGTGATCGAAGGATCCCTGGCCTATCCCCTTCCGATCGTGCTGGGTCATGAAGGCGCGGGGGTGGTCGAGGC
>Ga0187778_10003338_pt1 | contig 10804 bp, 8 predicted proteins | sample 1015_Q2_SP5_20_M_FD_132418 | JGI IMG/M metagenome (GOLD analysis project Ga0187778, IMG submission 132418) | Tropical peat soil microbial communities from peatlands in Department of Meta, Colombia - 1015_Q2_SP5_20_MG | ecosystem: Environmental > Terrestrial > Soil > Wetlands > Peat | place...
CATAACGTTAACGCTTTCGCCTGAACACCGGCTCCAAGTACCTCACAACTTATATATAAAAAAGTATCGTATATGAAGACGGTAATTCTGGGGTAGTGCGAGGATTTAGGGCAATTTGACGAAAGAATTCAAAGTCGTTTTTGAACCTGATAATAAGACTGTCAAAGTTGAACGTGACACCACCGTGCTTGACGCAGCCACGAGCTCCGATATCTACATTGACAGCATATGCGGAGGGAGGGGCAAGTGCGGCAAGTGCAAGGTCCTCATCGATGGCAGTGTCAAGAGCGACGAAACCGATCTTTTGAGCGTCGAAGAAAAGGCGCGAGGCTACTACTTGTCGTGTTTGGCTCGAGTAGCAGGCAATTTGAAGGTGACTGTACCGAAAGAAAGCAGAGTCGAATCGCATCAAATATTGATGAGAAGCCTGATTGAGCCGTTGTCAGTCATAGATCAGCCCGTGGTGAAAGTGCCACTTTCCCTCACGCCGCCCTCATTAGTCGATTACCTGAGCGATCTCGAAAGAGTAACACACGCGCTGCGAAATCTCGGCATTGAGCACGTGACTATGGGGTTGCCCACTCTAAACAAGCTCAGCAGAACCTTACGAGAGAACCAGTGGAACGTGAACGTGACGTTAATGGATCTATGGGGGAGAGAAGAGGTTATCGATATCGGCCCTACTTCGGACGACGATTTGATTGGCATCGCCGTGGACATAGGCACTACGACGATCGTCGTCGAGTTAGTCGATTTGATAACCGGCGCGGTGATTGACGCACGGTCTGATTATAACAAGCAGGTCGTGTATGGGGAGGACGTCCTTTCGCGAATCATGTACACCGAGGAGCATAAAGGTGGCATCCGCAAACTCACGAGCACCGTTCGATACGCCATCAATGACTTGATACGCGAGCTCGTTATCGAAAATAATATGCGGTATGAAAAGATTTGTCGCGCTGTCCTCTCTGGTAATACCGTTATGATGCACTTGTTTTACGGATTGGATCCTAAGTATATACGCCACGAGCCCTACATCCCGGTTATGTCCTTCGTGCCGCAGATGAAGGCGGTGAAGCTCGGGCTGAGCGTCAACCCGAATGCGTATATCTACACGCTTCCGTGTCGAAGTAGCTACGTAGGCGGCGACGTCACTGCTGATGTCATCGCGTCTGGAATGCGCGATAAAAAAGAGCTTTCGTTGTTACTGGACGTAGGAACCAATGGCGAGGTCGTTCTGGGGAATGACAGCTTCCTGGTGTCGTGCTCATGTTCGGCGGGACCTGCCTTTGAAGGCGGCGAAGTGGAGTTCGGCGTACGGGCGATGAACGGGGCAATTGAGCGTGTCTGGATTGACAACGGCAGCGTGCACTACTCGACGATTGGCAACAAGAAGGCCAAGGGCATTTGCGGTTCGGGCTTAATCGAGTTAATCGCAGAGCTCTTTAGCAATGGCATCATTGATAGGACAGGGAAGATACAGCCAGATAAGGACAACGCCAGAATCGAGGTCGGAAGTAGTGGCAACCAATTCGTCGTGGCGTTCAAAGAGGATACGGCCATTAACAAGAATATTGTGATAACCGACGTTGACATTCAAAATATAATAAGAACAAAGGCCGCGGTGTACGCGAGTTGTAGCGTGCTGCTCAAAACGTTTGGCTACGGGTTCAGCGACTTGAACAATATCTTTATCGCAGGGAGTTTCGGAAACTACCTCGATATCAAAAAAGCGATAACGATTGGATTGCTGCCGGACCTGCCCCTCGATATGTTTAAGTTCATTGGTAATGGTGCTCTCGGTGGCGCACGAATGGTCTTGCTATCGAGAGCCATGCAAGATAAAGCGGAAGAAACCGTCGAAAATATGACACACATCGAGTTAAGCGTCAACAGCGCGTTTTTTAAAGAATTTACCTCTGCACTGTTTATTCCCCACACGGAACTTGATCAGTTTCCCCACATCCTCAAAAGAGTCTATACGTGAATAACGTTGTGTTATGCCCTTCGTCTACAAGATTCTCTCCCGGCTTTGAATGCTCGTTTCACACATAGCAGCATCCAAGCTTTTCAGCTATTTCCAGAAGAAACTTGCAAGAGTGGCTCGAGTTAAGTAGGATGAGACCGTATCACAAAGCAACGCATATCGCGTATCAAATGGAAACGTCGGAGAGACAATGCCAACTATCGCGATAACGGGCAAAGGCGGTACTGGGAAAACGACTTTTGCGGCGCTTCTTATAAAATACTTGAGCGCTAAGAACGGCACCACTTTGGCGGTAGATGCGGATCCCAACTCAAATTTAGACGCGCGACTGGGACTTCGCGTTGAACAAACAATCGGAGACTTGCGAGAAGACCTGCTCACAGAGTCCTTTCCTTCAGGTGTACCGAAAAGCGACCTTATCGAGTATCAGATACGATTAGCCCTCGTCGAAGGAGATACGTTTGACCTTATCGCAATGGGGAGGCCCGAAGGACCTGGATGTTACTGCTACATCAACAACGTATTGAGAGACGTCATCGACAGGCTCTCGGACAACTATGACTACGTTGTCATCGATAATGAAGCGGGCATGGAACACTTGTCGCGGCGGACAACGAGAGATGTTGACGTGCTGTTCATCATGAGCGATGTGACCATGCTAGGCATCATCACCGCAAGTCGCATCAAACTGCTCGCCAAGGATCTCAATCTCGTGATCGGAAAAACGTTTCTGGTGTTGAACGAGCTAAGAAATAGTATACCTGCGAGCATCCAAGACCAAATACAACAGCAGGAACTAGACCTCATCGGCGCTGTTCCTATGGATACCCTCGTTGAAGAGTACGCGGTGCAAGGGAAATCGCTATTTGAACTTCCTGACGATTCGACTGCTTTTCAAGCGGTGAGCGAGATCGCAGGGCGCTCGATAATGCGGTGAGTGCGTTACTCGGTTGCCAGTTCCTTCAAATACTTCGGCAGCGCAGACGAGTCTTTGACACCGACTATAACCTCCCACCCGGTGAGATCCTCAAGTTTCATCTTCAGCATTGCGATCATGCCGGGGATTACGAGCTTTCGGTGATCTACCTTTTCTGCAACCTTGTATTCCTCAAGTGCCTGTGCGATTTTCTCTGGAGTGAGCTTGTCGGCAGCGAACGCCGTCATCACTGATAAGCCCTCCGTATCCACGACCAGGAGGCGCGCCGGGACTTTGCTCGCCTCAATATCGCTTGCCACGGTGAAATACGTAAGGGAGAAGTTTGCCGTGACGATGACCGGTGAGTTCCTGTTCGGCTTGCCTATATCGTAAAGACCCGGATTGACCTGTATGAGCGCCTGGGGATCGGTGTAGATATTCGTCCTCAGGGTGGTAAGAGGGTAGAGCCTGGCAGGATCGAGATTGCCAAAAATGATGAGCGATGCGTATTTCATCGTTCCTATTGCCGCTTTTATCGCCTGGGTTTCGATATCCGTGCCGTTGTCCAAATTTAACATAACGGGATAGCCTAAAGGCCGAAATAGTTTCTTCACACTGAGCCGGCGCAATATGGTAAGCCATTCTAAAGCGTCGCGCAAGCTCTTCGCGCCCAGATTCAGATCCAAAATGACGTCTTCGACACCCTCGCCTTTTGCTATCTCCGACAGTGATATGAGCTCATCGACGTCATCAGAGTAGATCGTAAGTGGACACATATACTGTCGCGCGAGGTTCGCCATTGAGGCGCAGTTGCCAACAGTGCCGGCGTAAATGAGCGGTTTGGATTTCGACACGAGCTTAAGCCCCTCTTCGATAATGAGGGGATCATCGCTCATCAGCACGAGCGGCAATCCGCTATTGTCCTTCACGAGCGTGACCACGTCGGAGAACCGCTTTGCATCACCTTTCGCTTTAACCGCGATTAGGTCGACTCCTGAGACAATGCCGATTCGCTCGTACTTCATCGCATCGAGCTGTCTGGCCCGATCAACGATTATTTCGTCGTCGAGATCATCTTCAATTACCATCGCGTACGCGGTCGGGTTAAGGAACTTCTTCTCGTGTCTAAAGAGTTCCGTTTCGCCCCCGACCTGAAGGTCACCGACAGCGACGGCGCGCATGGGCGGCAGCGCGGAGGTCTCAAGCTGTTGCGCCGCTTCAGGTGACACGTACGGACATTTAGAGAGCTCCGTTTGCTTGTTGGCTAGCATCATCGCAAACGCCAAGCATGTGGGGACTCCACATTCGCCACAATTCTTTTTTGCCAATAATTTGAATATATCTAAGGCTGTCATCGGCATAGTCATTACCCTGTCAATTCGTTCACGACTTTCCTCGTAATTGCCACCGATTTCGGATGCCGCAGTATTAATGCGTTGGCACCGGCCATCAGAGCTGCTAACGCAGTGCTTACTTCCCAAAAGATCGCTCTTTCTTTCTCGTCGCCGAGCTTAGCGTCCACGCGATAGGCCTCCTTCGCGCTCCACGCTGTGCTGATGTCAGCGATCATCGGCGATTGAAGCATCTTATCACCCATCAGACCGGCGAGTTTGATGCGCTCCATCGCAGAGTAGGCGTATTCCATTCCAAACCCTACTGCCGCCATAAGCGGGTCACTGACGATACGATCGAGTGGCACGCCAAACTCTGTGAGCATGATGTTGAGCTGCTTCGCGATATTCACGTCGATATTTGAAAACGCGACGACTGCGTGATCGTTTGCGGTGGCAGCGACCGCGATTGACTTGTAGCTATCCTGTTCCGCCCTTGCGAGCAAGCAGCGTTCCCCCTTCGCAGCGTCACCACACAGTTCCATAACGCGAGCGTCCTTCTCATAATCACCGCTTCCCTGAATCATCAACGGCGCTTTCACTTGTTCGAGCATCGTCGAGACAAGCGCAGCCGCGTCTTCGGCACTTGCGTTTTCTTCTTCCGGATTCGTGCTCAGCAGCTTCAGACAGATGAAGTCCGCGCCGTAGGTATCAACGCACGCCTGGGCCCACGCTACAGGGTCCATGATAACGTCGCCAAATTCGGCGATGATCATTTGTGGGTAATCTTCGCGAATGCTATCGATGACCTCCATCCCGATAGCCGGTTTGGAGACTTTGCCTTCGAACGATAGGAACGGCAGAGTCGTCTCCCCTCCCAAAAGGACTTTCTTGTCTCGCGTTCCTCCTTCGTCTTCGGTCGCCCCGAAAGCAATCGCTTTTATCGCTCCGGTCCAACTTTCTTTTGGAATTGCTACCATCGTAGTTACCCCACGTTTTGCTTCCGCGCCCTTACTTAAAACATGCCCATTGGCGGCATGTGCAGTGCGGGGTGGTCGACTTTTGTCAGGTAGTTGGTCAATTCATCCGCATCTGTCGTAATAGTTTCGTCCGCGATTTTCTCCACCAAGTCAGGCCACCCTATCTTCTTCGCTCGCGCCTCAAGATCTTCTCGCAGCGCTTCTTTCAGCTCTTTGGGCATCCAGACGACGCGTGCGAGCCCTCCATCAGCCCGGATGAACTTCTTGCTCGTAATAAACTGCCGTCCGACGCCGATGAATCCGGGCGTTTGATTGCCCCCGCCGACTGATCCGGCGAGCGTGGAGAACTTCATGCCGATCGGGGTCATGCCGGTGTACTCCCTGTTGACCACGATGACACCCTGTAGGTCACTGTTAATCGCTACAATACACTCGAAGCACCCACATGACGTTTGCGGGTCCTCCATCATGGTGTACTGATTCATCCGCTCGACGTTTCCGTGGGTGAGTTCACGCACCGCTTTGTTCACGTCTGACCACTGGCCCTTGTTCTCATCGATGGCCGCTCCCTTTTCAACAGGCTTGTTTGGCCCGTTCTTATCGATGCTGTATCCCGCGGCCGCGTCAAGCCAGTTTAGTGCGCCACAGAGCCCGAGGCGCTCAGGAGAGATGATGCACACGTGGCTCGGGGCGAAGCTCTGACACAACGTACACGCGTAGAATACATCAACGCTCTCATCCGTCAGCCCCGCGACCCGCTGATCCCGCTCTGTATAGACCTCTATAGCCTCTGGCAGGCGCCTCTCCACCTCCTTCTCGTCAGTCATGATAGTGACTTGTACCCTGCTGATAATACCGCCAAGCTCCTCTTTCATCTTATGGTAGAGGATGTCACCGAGGTGCTTGAAGCGGAGTCCGTTTGCCACGCTGTTCTTGCTTAGTCGTACCCAGAGCATGTTTCTCTGACCGGTATGCCACGCGCCCTCCGCAAAATTGATGAACTCGTGGATGCGCCGTTCCACGACGGGCTCGAACTCCTTTTTCATGTGTTTGCCAAATACTTCGACCAGAATTCCGAGCGCCGAGACACTGCCTTCTGCCATCTCATCGACGTCCTTTCCGATGAGCGTGATCTGACCATCCTTAACCTCTTCAGCATCGCGAATTTTGACGAGTTCAAACACCTTTGTCTTGGTCGGCCCCCCGCACTCGACGTAAGTCTGCGGCTTCCGCACCGTCTCTCCCGCGAAGGCAAGGCCATAGGCAACGGGCAATGAAACCGCGCCAAACGTTACCTTCATATCGCGTACCTCGATCGCGTGCGCGACGATCTGATCGTAGTCTTTCTCCACTTCGTATTTGCCCGGTATTTCCTCAACATCTTGGTCGGTGATCGTCGGTGAACCGTTAAACAGCACGGCGAACTCAATCGCCGCCTTGATATCATCAATCGGACCTAACTGAGCAACGACGACCTTCGGCCGCTTTGCGAGGTAATTATAGAGTCCTTCTCTGTCTCCTGGCTTGACGTTCCCGAAGGTGAGTGCGGCGCGTATCGCAAAGCTCAACGCGTGAATCGCCTGCGTGAACTCACCCACGCAGAACAACAGCCTGCTGAGTCCTTTGTCCTCCCCAATCTCAATGCCTGCCTCGGCGATCTGCTGTATCGTGTCAAAAGTCGGGATTACCAGCATGCCCTTGCTTTGACAGTCCCTGATGATCTTTGCGAGCAAGGTGGGATCCTTTGCCTTTCCCACTAACACGAGTACTCCCGGTATCGTATCATCGACGAACGAGATGCCCAACTTCCGCAGCACTTCGTCAGCGACGAATCCCGTGTACGGCGTGTTGGCATAGGGATCAGGATTATCGATGTACTTGAGGGCTTCAACGATTTCTGCGGCAATCATCGTCGCTTCGCCTGAAGCCACCGCGTTTTCGAACGTATATTCCTCTCGTATCTTTCCTCTCACTTCTCCGAGAAGGCGCGGCAGCTGTGCGAGTTTCGTCACCTGTTCACCCGTCCACGCGGTGATACACGGCAGAAAATACCCGGTGCTCGGATATCCGACCTCTTTGTCGCCACCGTATCGGCGTATTGCCTTGCTTAGAAGGGTATCCGCGTACCCCGTAGCGATAATGGCCCCGTCAATCGCTTTCTTGTAGAGCGCTTCGTTCGAGAGCGCAGGCAGCATCGTGTCCGGCGTGGCGCCGTTCCAGTACGTAACACCCCCATCGAGTTCACTGTGCGCGTTCATCTTCCATCTGCGGTACTGAACGGTATTCACCAGTGTTTGCGCGGCGGTCGTGGGATCGGGCTCAAATATGAAGTGCCCCCCATAGACGTCGTTCGCGGTCGCCTGGGCGACCTCATCCGCGAGCGGGCTCCCCTTGATGAACGGATAAACCCCCACGTGGGTAGGCCATCCCGTCGCCACACACCACGTCCCGATAGTCACCGCTTTTTCGCTCATCGCTTCGGGAGCGCTCGCGACGATAGGCAGATCCTGTATGTCAACGTTCATCACCTGCGCGAGTTCACTCACGAGATTTTCCACCCGTGAGTTGTCCACGCACGACCCCATATGGAGTACGAGCGGCAATGATTCGCCCACTGTCTTTTCGCCGACATCCTTGAGGAACGTCTTAAGAGACTCGCCAGCGTAAACATCAGTTGCTTCTGGCGTCAGCAAGCCGTGCTTTGCGAGTGACTGAGCCGCGCAGCCGGTCACCAACGTCAATATGTTGTTTTTCACTAATTCTTTAGCGATCGTGAGGTGACAAGAGTCGTGTTCAGCCTTAGTGGGATTGTTACATCCGGCAATAAGTGCGATGCCTTGAAGCTCGCCGCTGCGAATCTTGTCAGCGAGGTACTGGAGAGGTTCTTTCTCGTTAAAAGTGCTCAGCAACGATTTTATGTATTCAAGGCTAAATCCGGCAACGACCTTGCTCGTAATAGCGGGGATGCAGATCTTACTTGGATCTCTGTTCTTATACGCTTCAATTGCAACGCGCGCGATCTCCTTGGCGCCTTCACGCGCCGCCGCTTCGTTGAATTCGATGTGCGTATCACCGGGTATGCGGGTAATCGGCATCGTCGATATCAGCTTCGTGTGGAAGCATTGTGTCCAGAATCCGACTGAAGGTGCGATACATTGATAATCGATGACCATCGCGTCAACGACGCCCGTCATAATGGCGAGTTCTTGACTCGCGAAGTTAGTGACAATCGGGATGCCTCTCCTCATCAGCAGTTCATTGGCGGTGCAACAGATGCCGACGATGTTGATGCCCTTCGCTCCCGCGGCCATGGCCTCGTCTTGGAGTTCCTCTGCAGCGTCGCATACCACTTCGCTGAGAATTGGATTGTGCCCGTGCACACAGATATTCACGTAGTCCTCTTTCAGAGCGCCCAGATTAGCCTCTGACACGACCATCTGAGGGACACCGAACAACACGTCAGAGAGATTCGAGCTGATGTTCTCGCCGGCGACATCCCCGAGTGAGCACTTGATGCCACCGAATATTAGCGGCACAGGATCAGCGTCACACCCCATATGGGTTCTGTGCATGACCTCTGTAATTCCCTGGTCGATATTGGTCGCGATCACATCGTTTCTCTCAAGGAGGTCCAGCCTCTTTGCCGGAAGCATGATCTTTAGCCAGTTGCACGCCTCGCCGTCGTGGCGCGAGAAGTCCTCCAAAGCGGTGTTTGCCACCGCCACAGCAAGCTCATTGACGCTTTTCTCGTTCGCCACCCCAAGCTTTGCGGCGAGGGCGCGCAGTTTCGCCTCGTCTTTCACGCGATAGTCGGGCGCTTTCCCCTCACCGACCCCTCTGAGCGCTGACGCGAGGTGTCGTCCGTGGTCCGAGTGGGCTGCACAGCCGCCTGCCATCATCCTGATCAAGTTTCTCGCGACAACTGTGTAATCTTTCGCCCCACAAATGCCGCGTTGTGGCTCTTTTCCGAAAGGATTGATGCGGCAAGGTCCCTGTAAGCAGATTCGACAGCAGAGGCCCGACTCGCCGAAGCCGCATTGCGGCTGCATTGAGTCCCCCCTATCCCACATCGTTTGGATGTCGTCACGCTCTGCAAGCGGCAACATTTTGAGCGCCGCGGGATCTACGGTCTTCGCTTTTGGATTTGCTCTCTTACGTCTCTTATCCATATATCAATGCACCACACTTGCACGCATTCACGCACGATAATTCCGCTGCGCCGTCGCAGAGATCGCATTTCACCGCTTTATGATCGCGCGCATATATCGCCCCAAACGGGCACGCGTCAATGCACTTGAAACAGCCGGTGCAGCGTTCATGGTTGATCGTCACCGCACCATCGTCATTTTTCGTAATCGCGTCTGCTTCGCACGCCTCAATACACTTTGGTCTTTTGCAGTGCAGGCATCTCGTGAGATGCAGCGTGCCCTCTCTGTAGCCGATCGCGAGCCTAGGAAGAGGAGCGGGATACTCACTCATCGCGGTGTTAATGTCATCAGAGGTGCTGTGCCGCAGCGCGCACGCTAGCTCACACGATCTACACGCTACACAGTTTTTTGGAATAAATCTAGCGATCAACATAAGCAGCTGAATACCATGCGGCTGATTTTATATAACCCCTCGTTGCGGCTCCGCGCGTCACCGTGCGTGTGTTCACACAGTTCCCGCGGCCACAAAAAGTCCCGCACACGGAGTGCTCATGTAAATGCGGACTGTATCCTTTACATTTGAGGATTCAAACAACGCATCTTTCGCATTCTGCCGTGGAAATAACCCATTACAAAGCAACACGAAAGAATTTAATCTTTGTAGTATTTTATATAGTGCTAGTTATATATATGTATGGTCGTCCAGTAAGGACGCAAAGTATTTATAATGAACGGAGGGAGGTAGCTAAGTGATGAGCCGCGTAAAAGTTCGGTTTTTCGCAAACGTGCGTGAGATTGTCGGGCGTCCTGAGCTTCTTTTAGAGGCGAGCACAATACGCGACGTGCTGAACACGCTTACCTCTCAAAAGCCCGCGCTGCACGACGTGCTCTGTGAAGACGGCGAAGTACGCTCCTACATCACGATCCTGGTAAACGGCGCCAATATACGCGACGTCAGAGGGCTTGCCACGACGCTTTCAGACGGCGATGAGATCGCGATCTTCCCGCCTGTTTCGGGCGGTTAGTCGACCTCAAGATCGGTATACCACTTGGTAAGTTGCCTGAGCGATTCTGCCATACCCCGATAGTCCTCGAGGATCTCACGACCAAGCGCAGTTAGCTTCGCTCCACCACCGCTTTTCCCGCCCCGGGTCCGGGAAACAAGAGGGTGGCCGAGCCGTTTCTCAACCACCGTTATCCGTTCCAGTGCATAACGATATGACATTCCTAGCGTACGCGCCGCGGCGCTTACGGAGCCCAGTTTATCAATTTCCGCAAGCAGCAGCATCGTGCCGAGGCCGAACACGTACTCGTTATTATCATCAACAAACCACAGCTTGAATCTCGGCTGTATTCTCATGTTGGTAAGCTATAATATCCAATGTGCACACTTAACTATAACGATGAAATTCAAAGCACGAACTTCATTCGATGTGGCGCTA
>Ga0187778_10003339_pt1 | contig 10803 bp, 7 predicted proteins | sample 1015_Q2_SP5_20_M_FD_132418 | JGI IMG/M metagenome (GOLD analysis project Ga0187778, IMG submission 132418) | Tropical peat soil microbial communities from peatlands in Department of Meta, Colombia - 1015_Q2_SP5_20_MG | ecosystem: Environmental > Terrestrial > Soil > Wetlands > Peat | place...
AGGGCCTTGCCGACCTCGAACTCGCTCAGCGCGGTCTCGTCGACGATCGCGTTGACGTCCCGCACGCCGTCGAGCAGCGGGAGAATCCGCTTCTGCTCCTCGGTGAGGCTCTCGGCCGTCGCCCCGAGCTTGTCCCGGACGCTGCGGTAGACGAGCTCGAAGGAGGGGATCTTCTTCTCGATCTGACTCCACTCGTCGACCTGGCGCGCGCCCTCGAGCAGCAGGCCTTCGACGTCCAGGGACACGAGCAGCGGCTGGTGCGGCGGGAGCCGGTCGGTGGTGAAGGTGAAGGCGCCCTGCTTCCAGGTGAACAGGAAGTACACGGCCTGCTCGACCTGCAGCTTGATGAACCGCTCGAGCTCGCCGCGGTCGATCCGCCCCGAATCCACCAGGATGCGACCGATCTGGCGCTTGCTGGTGCGCTTCTGCTCCGCGACCGCCGTGTCGAGCTGGTGCTGGGTGATGCGTCCGCTGCGAACCAGCATGTCCCCGAGCCGGTCGAGACGGTTGGCCACGGTCGCGTAGCTGACCCGGCCGACGTCGAGGTAGATGTGCCCCTGCATCTCGCCGTCGACGAGCGTCAGGCACCCGCTCTTCCGCCCCAGCGCCAGCAGCTGGAGCACGTCGGGCAGGCCCGCCTCCTCGAGGTTGCCCTGAATGGGCACGACTCAGGCCCCGTGCGGACCCAGGATCGAGCGATCCAGCGGTGCGCGCATCAATGGATTATGGCGCGGCGGGGCCCCGTGCAACACCCCCTGCGAGCCGGACGGGCGGAGGCTCATTGGCGCGGCTGCAGGGTGAGCTGGAGGTCCTGGAACACGTTCTTCTCGCCGGGCCCCGGCGGCACGAAGATCTCCAGCGGCGGCGCGTACGCGTTCAGGTGGTCGAGCACCGCGTCGGGCAAGGTGACCTCGTAGTCCCCGGGCGGCACGGCGCCGCGGTAGAAGCCTCCGTTCGCGAACGTGACGACCGTGATCTCCTTGCCGGTGTTGAGGTCCCGCAGGACGACCGGCACGCCGGGGACCGGCTCCTGGCCCATCACGACGAACCCGGCGATCTCGGCGCCCACCACGACCGGCAGTGCCACGGCGCCGAACGCGTTGGGCGAGGGACGCACGCGGATGACGGGCGCCGGCAGCAGCATGTGCGGATCGGGCAGCGACAGGGTATCGACGTCGATCTCGACCGGCTCCGTCGGGAACAGCCCCCACACGGCGAACCGCCCCTCCGAATCCGTCACCGCCGCCAGCCCCCCGACCCGGATCGGGATCCCGGGCAGGCCGGGCTCGCCGGGATCCTGCACGCCGTTGCCGTTGTCGTCGCGGAACAGGACGCCCGAGACGCCGGATCGGTCGAGCGCCGCCGCGTCGCCGGTCTTCACAAGCCGCGAGCGCGGGTCCCACGCGACCGACCCGGACGCGAACGTGAGGGCGCTGGAGCCGGTCTGGGAAGCGAGCCGGCTGCGCGTCCCCACCCGCGGACCTGGCGTCGCAGTGGTGAGGCCGAGTTCCAGCGTCACGCCGCCCGAGCGGAACCAGCCGACCGCGGCGTCCAGCCGCAGCAGTCGCGAGATCCGGTGGCCGAGGCTCGCCCGCAGGGCGGACAGGCCGTGCGCCGGCTCGACGGCCATCTGGCCCTCGAGCGTCGAGCCGCGCAGCCACGGCCACGGGCCCCGCAGGATCGCGTCGGCGCTCGCGTCGAACGCGAGGCCCGCGCTGTCGCCTGCGGCGCCCTGGTAGAGCTTGCTGTACAGCACCCCGAGCGAGTAGCGGATCAGCCCGATCTGCGTGGTCGCCGAGAGTCGCTCGACGCCCTGGCGGACGCCGGCGCTGTTCGTGAGCATGCCCGTGGCGTCGAAGTACAGGGAGCCGCTCATCCAGCCCGGCCGCCAGAACAGCGAGCCGTCGGCCTCCGAGCCGCCGGCCGCCGCGCCGCTGTAGAGCGCTCCTGCCTGCGCGTAGCTGGTGTAGGTGCCGTTGGCGTGCAGGTCCTCGTTCGGCTCGTAGTCCGCCGTGGCCCGCAGGTGCCCGTTCACCACCGCCTCGCCGGAGAGCGCCAGCGCCGGTGTCGGTGCGGCCGAGATCGCCGCGTAGGGCTGCCACAGAGCGCCGCGCACCCCCTGGAAGAACCCGTCGGAGCCGCCCTGCAGGGTCACGTGGCTCGAGAGCCCGTATCGCACGTCGCCGCTGACCAGCGCGTCGCAGGGATCGTACTGGCAGCGGCCGACCGCGAACGCGTACTCGAACTGGCCCTCCGGCAGGCGGCTGCTCGGCACGCGGATGGTGCGCTTCTGCTGGACCACTTCGCCGGCGGGGCCGTAGAGGATCAGGTTGAACGGGTTCTCGCCGTAGCGCAGCTGCAGCGGGACCTGGAACGCCCCGACCGCGTCCGCCTCCGAGTAGGCGAGCAGCCGCCCGCCGTCGTACAGCTCCGCCTCCCAGCCGGCCGGCACGTTGCCCACGATCGGCTCGACGTCGAACTGCGAGGAGCGGATGAACGGCGCGTTCGTGATGACGGCTCCCTCGACCAGCATCGAGCGGAGGCCGTTGGTCTGCACGTCGCCGAGCCGGACCTGGCGGATCCACGGCGAGTCGGTCCAGGCCCGCGACCACGAGGCCTGCAGCTGCGCGCTGGAGGCGCCGTGATCGTCCCACAGCTGCGGCCGCAGCTCAGCGCTGCCGCCGAGCAGCCCAGTCCCGAACCCGAGCTCCGCCGCGAGCTGGTCCGTGGGCCCGCTGGTGGCCGCGGTGAGCGACCAGGTGAACACCGCGCCGTCCACGGTCCGCTGCCTCAGGGCGAGGTCGAGCACCTGCCCGGGCGCGGCCGCGCGATACAGCAGCTGGTGGCGGCGCTCGCGCCGCAGCCGCTGGACGACGGGCAGGCCGGCGGACTGGCCCACGAGCACCGAGAGATCGCGCCCGTCGACGCTGGTGTTGACGCCCAGCAGCCGGTCCAGGAGCCCGGTGGCGACGAACAGGTCGCCGTCCGACCACGCGACGTCGACCGTGTCGTAGGGGACCGAGTCGGCGCCCCGGACGAGCAAGCGTGCGTCGGGCTTGATCACCAGGGGCACGTGGCCCGGCTCCAGCACCGCCACCACCGAGTCGTGGAGCGCGAAGGACTCCACGCGGATTTCGGCCATGGCGAAGAAGCGGCGCACCGGCAGCAGGATCGTCGAGTTGATGGCCAGCGCCGGGACGACGTCGGAAGGGCCGTTGTCGATGTTGAGCTGAATCACCGCATCCATGTACGCGGTGTCCCGGCCCGGGCCGTCACGCGGCGCGAGCGCGGCGCTGCGGAACGCGAGCTGTGCGGCCGACCGCGAAGGAACGGCGCACAGCAGCAGGCCGGCGGCGGCCAGGATGGCGACGCCTGGCAGGCGGCTCGGCCTCGCGGCCGGCGGCGTCCGGCGCAGCGCAGCGTTCATCGCTCCGGTCAGCCGATCCGGACGGCCGCGGAGTCGGTCACGACGGGGGCGCGCAGCACCCGCTCCGGCGGCAGGTCCGGCCGGTCGGTGTGGAGCCGCAGGCGCACGCGGTAGTCGCCCGGCGCGATCGAATCGAGCGGGAACGAGAAGCGCCGCTGCATGGGGACGTACACTGCGAGGGTGCTCGACCAGCTCCGCACCACGGAGCCGGTCTGATTCACGAGCTCGAAGTCGGCCGTGCCCAGATAGGCGGCGTTGCCCCTGCGCTCCATGTGCGTCCACACGGTGAGCGAGTCACCCTCGGCCTCGGCCGTCATGTCCCGGACCGCCACCCCGGTCGACACCTCGCCGTTGCGGAAGTTCACCGACGCGACGAGGCGGATCACGAGGTTCAGGCCCGCCCGCACCACCGTGTCCGACGTGGCGACCTGCTGCGTCGCGCCCTGCCCCGTGACGATCAGCCGGGCCCAGTACTCCCCGGTGGGGAGGCCCGCGGGCGGCCGCGCCAGGAGGCGCACGACCTGCTGCGACTTGGGCTGGAGCAGCACGCGCTGGGGGAACGCCCGGATCCAGTCGGCGGCGGACGGATAGGTGCTGTCGGGGTCCTCGATCATGCGGACGAACGGGGTCCCGGCGGAGTCGGCGTCCGGGAATCCGAACTTGATCTCGACCGTCGCCTCCTCGGGGGTGTCGCCGGCGTTGCCGATCGTGACCTGGGCGGAGGGCGCCCGATCGTCCATGAACACCGCGGTCGGCGACACGTAGACCGCCTCGATGACGGCCGGCAGGAGGACGGCGACCACGGCGGCGCCGGTGGCGGCCCGCAGCGCGGCCCGGATCCGGTGGGTCATGGCTCAGCTCCCCAGGTTGTAGACGGTCAGTGCGATGGTGGCGCGGTACCGGCCGCTGGCCTGGGGCCTGCCCGGCTGCACGGTCCCGCCCAGCCACACGAACAGGTGCCCGTTCCGGCCCAGCGAGCCGATCACCGGCCGGTGCGGATCGAAGGCGCGACTGCGCCGCGGGTGACCGTGGCTGAAGTCGGCGAACCCGTCGCCGGGGCCGAAGACGATGGGGAGCGTGGCACCCTCCTCACTGGTGAGCGCCGTCGGCAGGAGGAAGTCGACCCGCACGCTCGCGTCGTGCGGTCCCTGGATTTCGAACAACCCTGCGTGCTGCGCGTCGAACACCGACACCGACGACGGGATGCCCGGCAGCACGGTTCCGAAGCTGAGGTCGCTGAGGGCGAGCGCCGTGAGCGGCAGCCTGACCCTGTGGACCTCCGACTGTGCGCGCGCGGGAGAGGTCCATGCCGGCGTCATCGCGGACGCCGCAAGCAGCCCGATCGCCAGTGCGCTTCTCATGTCAGACCAGCGACCGTGTCGGTCCGAGAACCGATGCATGCGAACCACCGAAGCGTGGCCTTTCCCGGACCGACACGGATGTCGCGGGGGACGATCCCCGCCGCTGGCGCGCTACTGGTACGACACCGTCAGCGTGATCGTGCCCGTGTAGAGGCCCGTCGTCGTGAGCGCCGGCGGATTCACCGTGCCCGCGATACCGATCACCAGATTGCCCGTCCCGTCCAGCGCCGTCCCGAACGGAGCGGCCGGGCTGAACGTGGTGAACACGGTCGGATACGGGTTCCACCGCAGCCCGTCACTCGAGGAGAACGTGATCGGGATGGTGGCGTTGCCCGTTCCGGTCAGCACGGTCGGGAGCGTGAAGCTGACGGAGACCGTGGCGTTCGGCTGGCCGGAGATGTTGAACCGGCCGGCGTTCGTCGCCAGGCTCGTGGGCGCCTTGGGCGTCCCGGCGGTGACGCTGCCGAAGTCGTCGTCGTTGACCCCGGCTGCGGTCAGCGGCGCGACGCCCGACACCTGGGCCTTCGCCGCGATCGACGCCGTGGCCGTCGTCTGGGCCGCGGCGCGCGTCGTCAGGATGCTCGCGAAGAGCAGCCCGACGACTGCCATGCCTACGAAGCGGTTCCTTTGCGACATCTACTCCTCCCTCCTGTGGGGGACGTTGAAATCATGGTTACCAGTCGTTGGGACCGGGCAACTAGCTTGCGCCGGTACCTACGCTAGTGCAAGAGACAAGCCACCCTAGGCGGTCGTCGGCACACACGTAAGTCATTGCTTCACAGATACTTGTGGCGAAATCAAACGGCCCTGGCGGTCACTGAGACCGGCGTACAACACCTCCCGTGTTGCGCCGACGCGATAGCCCGACTGTCGGCGGCGGGAACGATGGGCTGGGCGTTCCCTCGTCGCGTCCTCACATCCGCGGCAGCGCTGACAAGATCGCACGCACCGAGGGCGGACCGGATGACGCTCGAACGCTCGCACTCGCACCGCTCGGCCAGCCTCCAAATCACGCGTCGCCCTATCGGACATTCGCTTGCGCACCCGTCCGGTTTGGTGACACGTAGGTGACGGCCGGCCCTAGGCATGGACCCACCCCCAGGGGCTGCGTGTGCCGATGAGTGCGTTCAGCGAGAGTCGTCTTCACGACTACGAGTACCGGTGTCTCGGCCCCACGACGTTGCTGGGACCGGGGGGCACGCGCGTGGCGTTCCGGACCAGGAAGCAGCTGGCCTTGTTCACGCTGCTGGTCCGCCGGCCCGGCCAGCCCCAATCGCGGGACGCGCTGATCGAGCTGCTGTGGAGCGACGACAGCGCCGTGCGCGGGCGCCACTCGCTTTCGCAGGCGGTCTCGCTGGTCAACAAGAGTCTGCGCTGCGAGGCGATCGCGTCGCGGTCGAAGGACGAGCTGGTGCTGCGCGAGGAGCTCGTGTGGGCCGACGTCGCCGAGTTCGAGCGGTGTGCGGCGCAGCGCCGGCAGCGGGACGCCCGTGCGCTGTGGCGTGGCAATCTGCTCGACGGCATCTGGTTCCCCCATGCCCCGAACTTCGAGCGATGGCTGGAGGCGGAGCGTCGCCGTCTGCTGGAGACCATGCGCCGGGCGCTTCACGAGCTGCTGGTCCGCAGCCGGTCGGAGGGCGACTGGGAAGCGATGCGGTCCGTGGCCGAGGCCGCGCTCGAGCTCGACGGCCTCGACGAGATGGCGATGCTGGCGCATCTGGTGTCGCTGACCCTGCTCGGCGATCGCACGCTGGCGCTGCGGCGATGCGTCGAGTTCGAAACGCGCCTGCGCGACGAGCTCGGGGCGGAGCCCGGACCGGAGATGCGCGATTGGGCCCGGCGGCAGCGCTGCGGGCCCTGGGCGCCGCTGCCCGGCACGGGCGACGCGAGCGTTGCCCGGGTGAGCGAGGCCGTGGTGCCGCCGGCGGCGTCGCCGCTGTACGGCCGCACGGCGGAATTCGCCGCCCTGTGGCAGGCGTGGGAGGCGGCGCGTGGAGGCAGCGGGCGGTGCGTCATCCTGGTCGGCCCGCCCGGGATCGGCAAGACCACGCTCGCGACCAAGCTGTCCGACCAGGTTCGGGTCGCCGGCGGAGCGGCGTGCGTCGCCCGCTGTTTCCGGACCGAGAAGTGCGTGCCCTTCGCGCCGGTCTCCACGCTGGTCCGGCAGCTGGCCGGGCTACCGGGGTTCGTGGCGCTGAGCGAGGTGTGGATCAGCGAGCTGGGCAGGCTCGCCCCCGAGCTGCGGGAGCGCTTCCCGCACGCGCCGCAAGCGCTCGCCGCCGACGATTCCGCCCGCCACCGACTGTGCGAGGCGACCTGCCGCGCCGGGGAGTCGGTGTCGTTCGAGCAGCCGTTGCTGCTCGTGGTCGACAACGTCCAGGAAGCGGACGAGACCACGCTCGCCCTGTTGCACTACTACGGGCGTCAGGTATCCGGCCAGCGGACCCTGCTGGTCTGCCTCGCCCGCTCCGAGGACGACGACGGCTGCGACGGCGGAGAGTTTGCCGCCCAGGCGAGGGAGCAGGGGTTCGCGCAGCTCCAGCGCCTCGGCCCGCTCGACGAGGTCAGTCTCCAGCACATCGCGGCGGACGTGCTCCAGCAGCGCGGCCTTGAGCCGTCGCCGCCCATCGTCCAGTCGGTGGGCCGGCTCGCGCAGGGCAATCCGCTCCATGCCACCGAGCTCGCCCTCGCCATCCCGGCTCACGACGGCCGTCCGGCTTCCGACTGGCTGCTGGGTCTGGCCGACCAGGCGCGCACGGCGGAGGAGTCGTTCGAGGCATCGGCGTCGACGCGCCTGGCGGCGCTGTCGCGCGGAGCACGGGCGGTGACCTCCACGCTCGCGGTGGGTGCGCGGCCCCTGGCGGAGCATGAGATCCTAGCCGTGACCGAGCTGGCGCCCGCGGAGCTGGCGTCGGCGCTGTTCGAGCTCGAGGGAGGTCGTTTCCTGCGCCGCGAGGCGGCGAGCATCGGTTTCGCGCACGACAGCTACACGGCAGTGGCGCGCGGCGCGCTCGAGGAAGCCGAGCAGCGCCGGATCCACGCGCGGCTGGCCGCCGTGTTGGCCGAGTCGGCGGCGCGCAATCCGGCTGCGCGCATCGAAGTGGCGCTCCACCTGGAGCGCGCGGGCATTCTCGCCGAGGCCCGCGCCCACGCGATGGCCGCGGCGGACTTCGCGGGCTCGGTGGGGGCGGTGAGCGAGCGGGCCGAGGCGCTGGAGCTGGTGCGGCGGGTGTCGGGCCGGTACGACGGCGCCGTGGCGGTCTCGCTCGCCGACTGCTATCTCGGGCTCAGGGAGTTCGAGAAGCTGGACCAGTTGTGCCGTGAGGCGCGGGAGCAGCCGGAACTCCCGGCGCGGGTGGTCGGGGAGTTCCGCTATCTGGAGATCGCGGCGGACCACCACTCGGGGCGCGCGGCGCTGTCGCGGATCTGCCGGGCGCTGGAGGACCTGCTCGGGTCCGAGGGTCCGGGTGATTTTGCCCACCGCAGCGACGCGATGACGCTGCTGATGCGGACGGCGGACAAGACGGGCGCGTTCGACCTCGTGCGCACGACGGCGCGTGCTCAGCGCCGGGCGTCGGCGTCGTGCAACCCTGGCGAGCCCTCGGCGCACGCCCTGTTCGCCAGCGCCTACGTGTTTGCAAAGTACTACTGGCCGCAGCGGGCGCTGCCGCTTCTCGAGCGCGCGCGTGGCAAGGCCGAGCGGGAGCAGAACTGGGAGCTAGAGCACGCGTGCAGGGACGGGATCGGGGCGGTACTGAGGCAACTTGGCAGATATGCTGAGTCAATTGAGCAGGTTGGCTGCGGCTTGGCCTTGGCACGCCGTACGCTGAACCCACAGGCGGAGGCTACCAGCCTCGTCAATATCGCCGTGGCCCAGATCGCCATGGGTCAATTCGAGGCCGCAGCTCATCATCTTGACCTCTCCGCGCACATTGATAGCAACTTCCCTCTCTGGCCTTACCGCGTATATAGGCACGTGAATCAGGGAGTGCTAGCGCTGCTTACCGACCGGGTCGGCGAGGCTGCGGCAGCCTTCGAGAGGGGTCTCGAGTTGGCAAACCTAGTCGGCCTGTGGCCCATAGCGGCAAACTGCTGCGCTGGCCTCGGCCTCTGCGCGATGCATACAGGAGACCTGCTGACGCTCTCAGAGAGGTGCCGTTCTCTAGGGAAACTCGTTCGGCAGCCTCGCTGGATCTTTGCAGACCGATGGATGATTGAGGCGGCGCTCGCCTGGAACACTCTTCTCAACGACGGCCGCCGAGACCTCGCCATCGCGAACCTCGTTCACGCGTCCAAGGAGCTCTCACGCAGGGACGTGGATCACTGGCTACGGCTCCAAGTGGAGTTCATCCGGGTATCGGAGCGAGCAACAGGGCTTAGAGAGGTTGAGCGTAGAAGCGAGCTTGCCGCGATGGCTCGGCGTTACCAGGCAAGCGCAATAGTGGCAGCGGCGGGCGAAGTCCCTGACTGAGACCTCACCGTACGGCCGCTAGCTGGCAGCGGCCACGCGGGGGTGCGGGCGCTCCACGCGCGCAAAGACCGCCAAGCCAGCGGAGGCATCGATCGGCTGGTCTTGGAGGCGAGCCACTACGAGGGCTTTGATCTGCTCACTCCGGACGACCACATCCACCAACTGCGGGTCAAACTGCTTTCCAGCGTAGCGCCGGAGTTCGTCGGCCACTCGCTCGTACGTGAGGGCCTTCCTGTACGGCCGATCGGTGGTCATCGCGTCCATTGTATCTGCGAGCATGATCACACGAGCGCCAATCGGGATCGCCTCGCCCGCCAAGCCTAGCGGGTAGCCCGTGCCATCGAAGTTCTCGTGGTGGTGTCGGACAGCCTGTTCAATCGGACCCCTGAAAGCCGAGATGGTGGCCACGAGCTCCGCGGATCGAGACGGATGCGTCCTCATCAGCGCCTTCTCAGTACCATCCAACTTCGCCTCCTTCCGCAGAAGGGGCGCAAAGTCCTCGTGGATCTTGCCGACATCGTGCAACAGCGCGGCAGTGGTGATCTGGTCCACCACCTTGGCCGGCAGACCGCGCTCTCGGGCCAACTGGCTCGCGATCCGTGATACGCGTAGCGAATGGCCCGACGTGTATTGGTCTCGAGCTTCGATGGCCTTGACCATCAACTCGAGCAGGTCACGGTTGACCTGCTCCAGCTGCATGTTCACCTGGTAGATGTGACGGACAAAGAACAACGGCAAGACAAGCGCCAGGATGCCCAACGTGTGGAAATTAGCGTAAAGAACCGCCAGTACCGGCGCGAGGGCCGACGAGAACACGTCGTAGAACAACGATGGACCAGCGATGCGTTGCCATGCGTGGTGAAACGTCAGGCCGTCGCTCAGCGCCACGACGCTGGTCACCGCCATGTTGTTGACAAAGAAGTACGCGACGGCGGCGGCAACGATCGGCACTGCCACCAGATGGAAATTCTCTTTGAGCAGAGTCGACGTGCCACCCAGCTCATGATAGAGCCACGACGCCACAAAGAGCGAGACAATGAGCTGGGAGACGTTGAACACGATCTTTACGGGTGGCTTCTTTCTTACGGCGTACTCGACCCCAAGTTCTGCCATCGCCGCGATCAGCAACACCCATCCTGTATCCAGCAGGAGGATCGAGGCGAGCTGCGGAACAAATGCTACAGAGGCGTTCGTCTCGCCGCTGCCGACGCGGAGTCTGAGATATGAAGCCTCAGCAAAGAAGGCGAGCACCCCGAACGCGGCGATCGCGTTCCACATGGGCTGCGGATCTGCAGGAATACTCCAGTTGGCGGCAAGCATGCAGAGCAATGCCGCCACTGCGGTAAGGAGTACGAAGGTCTTTACGCGAAGAGACATGCTGAGTTTGATACGACCCCCGGGAACGGCTTACCAGCTATTCGTCCCGCCCATATCCTGAACCAGCAGGCGGATAATGGCCGCGATAAGGCCCGCGAACCAACCGAAATCGAACACGAGCGTCACCCCCTCTCAGGTCGAGAAGTCACGCCCATTCGCTACGGGCG
>Ga0187778_10003341_pt1 | contig 10799 bp, 10 predicted proteins | sample 1015_Q2_SP5_20_M_FD_132418 | JGI IMG/M metagenome (GOLD analysis project Ga0187778, IMG submission 132418) | Tropical peat soil microbial communities from peatlands in Department of Meta, Colombia - 1015_Q2_SP5_20_MG | ecosystem: Environmental > Terrestrial > Soil > Wetlands > Peat | place...
ACCACAAACAGTCTGATCTCGAGCCAAAGGTATTTCACCCGATTCGGAGTGGGTTCGAAGCCTTAGAGACTGCTGTTAAGCGGGAGTAGGCAGGTCTAGGTCGAGTACTCTAACGTTCATAACAACCGCCGGGCAAGGCTGCGCCCGATATCTGGTGGCGAGTGAGACAGCATTCCTCCTCGATTTGGGGGTTCTCACAGCGGCCGCCCTTGTCTTCAGCCTGCTCTTCGTCAGGCTCAAGCTCCCCGTCGTTTCCGCGCAGATCCTTGCCGGAATGGTAGTCGGCCCTTATGTGCTCGGCTGGGTGGTCGACCCGACAATCATAACCCAGATCTCCTCCATCGGGATCGTCCTCCTTCTCTTCATCCTTGGCTTGGAGCTGGATCCCGTGGAGCTGCAGAAAGTCGCTGGCAAGGTACTCCTCCTGACTTTAGCAGAAGTTGTGGTGGCCTTCGCGTTTGGTCTTGCCGCATCGTATTTGCTTGACCTCGGACTCCTTCAATCGATCATATTTGCAATGGCCGCTTCCATCAGTAGCACCGCCATAGTCGGGAAAATCATCCTGGAACGGCGGATGTTCTCGGCGAGTGAATCGAAGACTCTTGTGGGCCTGATGATCATGGAGGATATCGTAGCGGTGGGTTTTCTCATCGTTCTGTCGACCCTCGCCTCTGGATCTACATTGACCGCCACGGTGGGGTTGTCGGCCATAATCGTCACCGGCCTCGGGGGGGTCTCTCTTCTGGTGGTTGGATATGTTGTGGCCAGGTTCTTCGCGCCATTCGTCATCGATCATCTTGCTTCCTATGAAATCGAATCCGAAGAGATACCTTTCCTTTTCGCCCTCGCGCTCGGCCTCTTATTCGGCGTGCTGGCTGCAAGCTTTGGATACTCTCCAGGAATCGGTTCGTTTATCATAGGTCTCTCCATAAGAGGCAAGCAGTCGAGATTCCTCTTCGAGAAGGTATCGACCCTGAAGGACCTATTCCTTGTCCTGTTCTTCGTCTCCATGGGGAGCCTAATCAATCCCCTACCCGCACTTTCGCTTGGATTGCCAGTTGTAGCCGTACTTGGTCTTCTCGTGGTGGGGAAGTTCGCTGGCGGCTATTCCATCGGCGGAATCGTAGGAGGGGGTAAGATTGGGGGCACTAGTCCACCAGCATCCTACGGAGCATGGTTGATTCCGAGGGGAGAATTCTCTTTCGTGATTGGACAGTTTGCATTATCTGCGGGACTAATCGGTTTGGACCTTTTCTCCCTAATCGGATTGTCTGTCCTAGTTACAGCTATTGTGGGACCTTTTCTCCAAAGGTATACGGGCGCGCGGTTGGCTTCAGTAGACCATGCGATCAGACCGCAGGCAGACCCTTAATTGTCACTCTCCATCTTGGTCATGACGGGTTCAATGCCCTGCGAGAATTGATAGTTTTGGACACGTTTCATGCTACGAGTCCTGCCCCGGCCGGGATTGGCACCGGCAGTTCACTTCCCTGGTTATCGACTGCCTAGTCTAGCCCGATTTTCTTCAGGAAGCCCAAGTATCTTGGGTCGGTTCGAGCAACGTCCAAGTCCCAATCACTCTTCACGTTGTGAAGGTTGTACTCCTTGTCGGCGTAGGCCTTCTCCAGCCACTCGAACCCTTTGTCCCCTTCCCCTAGATAGAAGTAGTAGACTGCGATTTGATATGCACTTTCGTTAGCCTCTTGAAAGTGAGTTACTAGGTCAGGAAGAAGCTTAATCAAATTCTCTTTATCGCCCCTGAAATACGCGTTGGACACACGGATTGCAATACCCACGAAGGGGTATGTGGCCCGATAGTGATTGGCAAATGCTGCTGCTTCGCGCTCCATGTCATCGAACCTTTTCATCATTCCATATGCGGAGGACAAATAGAGGTGGGCATCAGGGGAACCAAGATCCACGGCTCTCCTGAGAGGTTCAATCGACTTCGCAAACTCCCTCATTCTGAAATAGTAATCCCCCAGGTTCGTGTAGGTTACTGGAAAGAGGGGATCAAGCTCCAAGGCCTTTTCGAGATGCTGAAGGCCCTCGTTCCATCTCAACTGAGCCGAAAGAACATGGTAATACCACATGTGTGCTATCGCATAACTCGGTTTGAGCTGTATCGCCTTCTCGTACTCTTCTTCTGCTTTCCGATAGTTGAATTCTGAGGAGTACAGGAACCCCATGGTCGCGTGGGCCTCGCCAAGTTCGGGGTCAAGTTCGAGCGCCTTCGTTGCACGCGCCCTGGCCCTTTCTAGGTTAGCCTGCGGCTCGATGGAATACATGTTGCGTAGCAGGAGCGCACAATCTCCCAGACCAGCATGCCCGAGGGCGAAGTTCGGGTCTTCGTGAACTGCCAACTCAAAGTACTCGGACGCTTTCTTGATGTCGTCCATCCCTCTCTTGCTTACATGGTACTTCCCCTTCAGGTAGAGGGTGTAAGCTGTCGTGTTCTCCGTAGGTTTCCTCTCGATTCGCTCCTTTTCGGGAGTCAGAATCTTGATGCGTAGGGAATCAGCCACCTTTTCAGCAATCTCACTTTGTACCTCGAAAACGTCATCGAGATTTCGGTCGTAGTTCTGAGACCACAAGTGACTATCGCTGTTCACATCGACTAGTTGGGCTGTGACCCTGATTCGGTTCCCTGCCTTCCTGAAACTCCCTTCCAGCACCGAACCGGCGTTAAGTTCTTTTCCAATCTCTCCAATCTTCTTTGTGGTCCCCTTGTAGCCCATCACAGATGTCCTGGAGATCACGCTAAGGCCGCTAATCCCTGAGGCCGTCGAAATGATCTCCTCGGTCACGCCATCGGCAAGAAATGCGTCGTTGGGGTCTGGGCTCATGCTTGTGAATGGAAGTATCGCAATCCTGCTTAGGGGAAGGAGTGTCTCGGTCTTCGAAATCTGTGTTTGCCAGGGCATCTCCATCCTGTACACTTCTACGGGCTCGATGACATTCTTGAGGGACCTCGACCCAAGACTCGTAAGCGAGAGATCCACCTTGTTCCTCACTTGGTCGTACACTTGCCGGGTGACGCAGACACCCCCGTCCTCAGCAATAGGCTCGATTCTGGAGGCTACGTTGACGGCATCTCCAGATATGTCTCCCTGAGAATCGACCACGTCACCCAGATGAATGCCAATCCTGAGATGCACCCGTCTGTCCTCTGCCAGTAGAATGTTGAACTCCTTCGTCGCCCGCTGGATTTCGTAGGCGCATCTTACCGCATCAAGAGCACTCCCGAAATCCACAAGGAAGGCGTCCCCGATGGTCTTGACTTCTCTCCCGTTGTGCCTCGCCAGAATCGGTCTGACGACCTTCCTCTGCTCCTCCACTAGGGCCAGTGAGAGGGACTCGTTCCTCTGCCCCAGGGCAGTGTACCCCACCATGTCGGTGAACATGATGGCAGCGAGTCTTCGCTCGCCTTCTGGCAACTAGGTCTCCACTGACTTTGACTTCCCTAATGATAAAACCGTTTGTCGTGGCTCCGCGCTATCCTCCTCCGCACTGCATCTTTGGCTCTGTTGGAATAGCTCGGACCAGCCTCCGTTAGCCAAACAGAGTTTCAAAACTGCCCCGGCCGGGATTGGGGCAACCAAATGGATGCCCTTTCATTGCGAGTCTGACCTTGGACGTTCGAATCCGGTGGGGCTCGCATGTTTTCCCGACGTAGGAATGGATTCAGAATTGGAGGCCTGGGCGGGCCCAAGGTGGCCCGCTATGGAATTGTATCTTAAGCAGGGGGCCGAATCTTACAAGCTGGTCGCTGAGACTCTACTTCACAAGCCCGTTCATCCTTCTGATCTTCTCCACCAACTCCCCGTACCTGGGGTCTTCCCTCGCCTTCGCCAGTAGGGGAGAATACATCACGAAGGTGGCAAATAGCACGTGCTCGTCCACCGCCCTGTTCAGGTTCTCGAAGTACTTGTCCAAGTCTCCAAGGGCGTGGTAGACGTAGGCCACGTGGTTGTAGGCGACTGGCCCCATGTTCCTCTCCTCGATCTTCTTTATCGCCTGTAATGCCTTCTCCTTGTCCCCGGCAGTGGCGTCGATGAATCCTCCCATGTAGGTGACCCGGGAGCTGTTGGGCCTAAGCTTCTCATACTTCGCGTGTAGCTCTCTGGCCTTCTCCACTTCTCCCTTGGAAAGGTAGTAGTCTGTCATGCCCTGGTAGGTTGCGCTGGGGGCGAGCTGTTCGGTCCTCCTCCAGTGCTCAAGCGCCTCCTGCTCCCTTCCCGTGTTGAGATAGGAGTACCCGAGCAGGAAGATGTAGTTCGGCAGGAGTGGGTCGAGCCGATAGGCGGTCTCGATGTCCCTCACCATCTCCTCAGGATTTCCCTTGATGGCTGCTACTTCGTGCAGCTGCCTGTATGCCTCCGGAAGGCTCGGGTTTAGCTCCAGTGCCCTCCTCGCCTCCGCCTCGGTCCCCTCAAGGTCGTCCTCGTTGAGATACAGCACCGCGAGGGACGCGTGGGCCTCGGCAAGGTCCGGGTCCAGCTCCAGGGCCCGTTTCAGCGAACGCTTCACGACGGGCAGCATGACTTCAAGGGGCTCGTATCCGACGATGGCGAGGTATTGGTGGCACTCCGCCACCCCCACGTGGGCCCTGGCGAACGACGGGTCGAGCTCCACCGCCCTCTCGTAGAGCTTCAGCGCCTGCCTCAGCGAAGGCTCGGACCCCTCCCTGTAGAGCTCCCTCCCTCTGAGGAAGTCCCCGTAAGCTTCCATGTTCTCTGTGGGTCTCTTCTCCAGTGTGTTCTTTTCCGCCTGCAGGAGCTTGACCTTAAGCTCTCCCGCCACCTTCTCCGCTATCTCGCCCTGGACGACGAATATATCATCGAGGGTCCGGTCGTAATTTTCGGCCCAGAGGTGCTGGTCGCCCTCGGCGTCGATCATCTGGACGGTGACGCGCACCCTGCTCCCGGCCTTGCGGACGCTCCCTTCGAGGACCGTGCCCACTCCTAGCTCTCTTCCGATTTCGGGTATCCGCTTCGTCTGGCCTTTGTAGTGCATCACCGACGTGCGAGAAGTCACCCTTAGCTCGCGGACCTTGGAGAGGCAGGTGATTATTTCCTCTGTAATGCCGTCCGCGAAGTACTCGTCGCCGGGATCGGGGCTCATGTTGGCGAAGGGAAGGACCGCAATCCTATCCCTGGGCAGAGCAGTAGTTCGCGATGAAACTCTAACAGCTCTCTCACCAAATCCTGCTATCTGAAAAACCTCGACAGGAGTGATGACATTCTTGAGCTCAGGGGTTCCTAAGGTTTCGAATTCGTAGGGGACCTTGTTGGCCACGCTTGCCTGAACTTGGGCAGAGACACAGATCCCTCCTGGCGGAGCAAGAGGCTCTATCCTCGAGGCCACGTTGACGGCGTCCCCCGCCACATCACTTCCGGAATGGATGACGTCTCCAAGATGGATTCCAATCCTGATCTCGATCCTTTTTTCCTTGGGCCGATTCTCGTTGGCGCCTCTGATTGACGATTGTATCTCCGTCGAGCAAGTCACGGCGTCGAGTGCGCTTTCGAACTCAACAAGGAACGCGTCGCCGATGGTCTTTACCTCCTTCCCGTCATGGACAGCCAGGATGGGCCTCACTAGTCCTCTCTGTTCTTCCAGGAGTTGCATCGCCAGGGGCTCGTCCCTCTGAGCGAGGGCCGTGAAGCCGACCATGTCCGTAAACATAATTGCCGCCAGCCTTCGCTGCCCCTGGGACAAGCTCTGCTACGCAGGTTATGTTGATTCGCGATAAAAATCCGTTGCGGGATGTGCAATACTTGGTTGACTAGACAAGAACGAAATAGCTCAGACTGACCCTCGTTTGTCAGACGGAGTTCAAAAACTGCCCCGGCCGGGATTCGGTACCAGAAGGGTTCGAATCCCATTCTGCGAGTTCGAGCCCGATGGGACTAGAGTGGCATAGTGGGATTCCACCCCAAACTACGGCGGCTGCCGCCTCACGGTAAGTGCAGAGTGTGAAACATCACGATTTTGCGGCTTCGCGGAGGGCGTTCTTGTCGCCAACCTTCATGCATCTTCACCCGTGGCGGCGATTTTTTCTTCAGTTAGCGCGCGCGCTAACTGTTGGTAGCTGTCAATGTTTACCACCATACATCGATGAGTATTAGACAGGACTTGGCTCGTCTTCGGCAGACGGAAGTGGGTCCGTCCTCATTTCATGGGTACCAAGGCTTTGACCTTTCCCACTCGTGCGCATACATGTCGCCCGCCCATTTCAGAAATTGGAGGTCTCCGCCATGGAAAATCGCGTAATCAAATGGTCCGCTGTTCGTCCTAAGAGAGACCGCCGCTTCTTTCTCATTCATGTAAATGTGCACCCGAAGCCTGGCAGTCTTTCTCATTTCGGGGAACTTTGCAGAGCGGAGGATATCCCTCGCCTTGGGAAGGAAGCTCTCTTGCATCAGCCACCTAACCTTCACTCCATCAGCAATCCGTTGCTTCATTATCTCGAGATGGAGCTGGGAGCCTTGTTCGATTGTGCAATCGATTCTTTCTCGTGCTTTCCTGAGCATCTCCGCGACTATGTTCATGCTTTCGATGGCCTCGGGAATCAGCTTGGCGCCGGAAAGCTCTCCGAAGCGAGCACGAAACTCGACGGGGAGCAGCTTGGCATCGTGATTCATGAAGAACTCTCTGTTTCCTGCCATGAAATCCAGCGGCGCGGCGGCATCCAGGACGATTTTCGCGTATGATGTTAGCTTATACTTTCCATCGGGCATCCTCTCCAAAAGTCGGGCTTCCGTCATTCTTTGAAGCTGCCTGATTGTCTCAGTGTCCGTCATCCCAAGCCGCTTCGCCATCTCGCTGACATGGAGGTCTTCCTTCAGTAGCTCGGAAAGGATTTGTTTCCTATCCGAGCTTGCCAGCTGGAAGTGGAGCTCCGGTCCCATGTCGTCAGGTGGCACGGTCTTCTCCGTCAATAAGCAAGGAGAGTGGGGGTTTCAGATATGAATGTTGAGGATGGGTCATTATTCGGAGAATAACGGAATTCGTCACACATGGAGACGAGCGGGATTTTGTTCCCGCCCATCCCAACAGGATTCGCTTGTTTGCCCTTCGGCTACGCGCCTGCCCCAATTAGGGCGAACCCGAGATCCGAGACCAGTACTCCGGCGGCGACCAGGCCTGCTTGTGGTGGTCCCGATACGAGTGGCGCTTGTGCGCTGTATATGCCCCAACCCAACACGCCGAAGCCTGCTATTGCGACAATGACCCCGAGAATCAGCATGATTACTCTCATTGACCATCACCTCCGCTGGTACTTCGGCGGGCTCGTGACATATTCTCTTGTTGACGAGAATGTTTGCCACCATACATTCCAGTCAATAAACCATAATCTGCCTCCCGAAATCATGACCCCAACAGGTGAGATCAATGAGCAGAAAGGAGTCAGCGGCGGTTGCCGAGCGGGTATTTACTATTGAGCTCGACTCGAGAAACAACGTGAAGGACGTAACCGTACCCCGAGGATCCCAGCGAGTAGTGATTGAGGGGACCATTGGGGTCCTGCGACGAGCCAAATTCGTCGAGCCCACGGTACTGGAGCTTTCAGGGTCTGGGGGCGTCCTGAGGGTAGACCTCTCGAGAGAGGACTTGGCAGAAAGCAAGACCGATTGCGGCCGAGAAGCTGCCGACAATGTGAGGGACATAGCGTGCTAGGTCAATCGAGTCTCGAATCGAGGGCCAGAATCACTGTCCTTTGGATTCTTGTTGGATTCGATATGACGCTCGTATTCAGTCTGAAAGAGTTCGACCCAGGAAGCGGAGGGCTGCAGAACTTGCTCAACCTCCCCTCGCAACAGCTGTACCTGTTGCTTCTTGGCGATGCAGCAATCCGACTGGCTCCGTTTGTACTAGCCTTTCTGTCACTGACTCTGAAGGACACCTTGAATCGACGGATGAACCTCGGTCTGGGCTTCGTCTTCACAATCGCGGGGATGTATGGCCTGATGCCCCTCGTGACCCAACTTTCTTACCCAGTGCTATACGATCTACTCACTCAGGTGGTTGTTATTGCGGCTGCGGTTCTCATATTCTGTTACGCATACAGGTGGTCCAAGGACTCGCAACCGCTCGTGATGGGGAAAGCTCTCCAATGAGATGTTTGCAATTGTCCGGCGGCGTCAAGTCGCGACCTATTACGTCCTAGTCTTCGCCCTTCATGGGTACCATGGCTTCGCCCTTTCCCATTCATGGGCGAAGAGGTCGCTTGCCCACCCGAGGAATCGTGGGTCTTCCCCGTGGAACGAGGCGTAGTCCATCGTTCCATCGTTTAGTCGAAGCGCGATCGATGCTGCATTGTCAGTCATGTAGATGTGCCCAATGAGCCTAGGAGTGTGCCTCATTTCAGGAAATTTCTTCACAATTCGAAGCAACTCCCTGGCCTTGGAAAGGTAGCTCTCCTGCATGAGCCACTTCACTTTCACTCCGTCCGCTATGCGCTGCCTCATTATCTCCAAGTGGACCTCAAAGCCAAGCTCGATGGTGGCTTCAATCTTGTCGTGAGTACTCCTGAGCATCTCCGTGACCTTGTTCATCGTTTCCATGGTCTCTGGAACAAACACACCCCCAGACAACTCAGACAGGCGGGCGCGAAACTCTGCGGGGAGAAGCATCGAGTCGTGGGTCATGAAGAACTCTCTGAACTGGGATATGAAATCCAAAGGCGCCGAGGCATCCAGAACAATCTTTGCGTACGGGGTCAGCTTGTACCTCCCCTCCGGCGTTTTCTCAAGAAGGCGGGCCTCTGTCATCCTTTGAAGCTGCCTGAGGGTCTCAGTGGCCGTCATGCCGAGCCGTTTGGCGACTTCATTGAGGTGTAGGCTCTCGCTCTGAAGTTCAAAGAGAATCCTCTTCCGGTCTATGCTCGCCAGTTGAAAGAAGAGCTCAGTGGCCCTTTCCTCCGTCTGTGCCGGTTTTTGCATCAACGAACGCACAACCCTGGCTACAGGTGCCCCTACAATGCTCGTGATTCGCATATGAACGCGGGGGTCAATTATCAATCCTGAGAACGAGCTGAAACGGTTGCTCAGGGCATTACACAACCATGTGTACAACTAAACATAAGCGTCAATGAAATGATATCTCCTGTCTCGTCCTACGAGAATCCGGTAAAGGTCAAGATGGCAAGAAAGAGGGGAGCAGAAGCTCGGCGGGTATTCTCCGTAGAGCTGGACTCTGGAGACGACCTGCTCAAGGTGAATATCCCGAACAGGTCCCAGCGAATAATGGTGGAAGGGACCATCGGGGCCCTGAAGCACGCGGAGTTCGTGGAGGATGCCGTACTCGAACTGGTGGGAACCAACGGCACGCTGAGGGTCGACTTGTCGAAGGATGATCTGGCAAAGCGCCCACAAAAGGAGGCGGAAGGCGTTTGAAGGTCCTCGTCGCCTACGCCAGCAAGTACGGCTCCACCAAGGAAATCGCCGAATTCATCGGTGAGAAGCTTCGCCTTCGCGGGTTGGATGTTGACGTAAGAGAGGTCACCCTGGCTAGAGACCCCAGCAGTTACGACGCCTTCGTGATAGGAAGTGCGCTGTTCATGGGCCATTGGATGAAAGAGGCAAAGGAGTTCGTCTCGAAGAACCGATCAACCTTGGCGAGTAGGCACTCCTGGATCTTCAGCAGCGGCCCTACCGGTACAAAGGAGACGGACAAGAAGGGACGGAATCTACGAGAAGTGTCGGGACCGACCGAATTGGGAGATTTGAGTTCGTGGATCCACCCTCTCGAACACAGGGTTTTCTTCGGAGCATTCTTCGCTGACCGGTTGAAAGGAACCGCTGGCCTCTTTGCCCGGATGATTCCCAAGGACGAACAGGGTGACTTCCGTAACTGGCCAGAGATTGAGGCGTGGGCCAACAGCATAGCATCGTCGTTGTCTGTGCAGGTCTCGGCCTGAACCATGCATTTCACGCCTCCACGACTCTGGTTCGACAGCGCCTCTTCGGCCCTCCATATGCCACGAATGATCGGGACCTACACTGTCACACTGGTGCCAGCGACTATTCTGTGGTATGTGGGAATCAACATTCGAATCGCCACAGACTTCACAGGGTATCCACCTGTCTCTCTTCCGCTCCTGATGGTCAACGTGATTTTTCTGCTCTTCGCCACACAAGTGATTTGTTCCCGTACTCTGCAACTCGAAGACTACACGGAGTCTTTAGGCGTCGAATTGGAGTCCGATCAGGTCGGAAGGCTGACGGGCTTGAAGGGAGTTGTGGTCGTGTGGGCGCTCCTTCTTTGCGTGACATCCCTGGCGATCGACCCGTACTTCTACAACCTCTCCTATCCACCACTTCAAGCAGCCCTGCGCCTGGTCGTAACTGGATACCTGCGGTTCATTCAGGCTACGTTCCTATGGACACTCGGATACTCGATGTACCTGATCTACAAATGGGGGAAGCTCCCCATCAAGCTCAGGTCCTTCGCCGAAGACAGAACACTCGGACTGAACATCTACGGTAGGTCGTCGCTGCTCTTCGTGACCCTCTACATTGCAGCGATGCTGTTGACCTTCCCAGTTTTTGTCTACAGCGGCGAAGCTGTGGTATGGAGTGAGGTAATCTTCTCCCTGCTGGGTGTCGGAATCTTCCTACTCCCGCTATTCAGCCTGAGAGGGAGGCTGGTCGAGGCCAAGAACGAGAAGTTGGCATGGATTAAGCGTCGGCATGCAAGGGCTATCGAGTCGATTGAAAGGTGCGGCGACGGCCCCATTGACACGGCGTTGGTGAACGAGTTGATCGCCGTTGACAACATCAGGACCGATCTTC
>Ga0187778_10003343_pt1 | contig 10795 bp, 8 predicted proteins | sample 1015_Q2_SP5_20_M_FD_132418 | JGI IMG/M metagenome (GOLD analysis project Ga0187778, IMG submission 132418) | Tropical peat soil microbial communities from peatlands in Department of Meta, Colombia - 1015_Q2_SP5_20_MG | ecosystem: Environmental > Terrestrial > Soil > Wetlands > Peat | place...
CTTCCATGCGTTCGTACTCGGCCAGCTCTTCCTCGGTGTAGGAGTAAGAATCCCGCGAAGCAAACATGGACGTCGTCCGGCTGGTCTGCTTCTTTTTCTTTCGTGCGGCGCCAAATTCGTAGCGCGTCATGCGCAACGGCCCTTCGATGGCCTTCACTTCCACAAGCAGGTCGCTGACTTTTTCCAGAAAATCGTGCAGGTGGAACGGCCGCACGGCGTACGGCATCTTCGAGGCCTCGAGCGCCGCGACGAACTGGCCTCCCGCCATTTCCGGTACGACAAACAGAACCCGTACGCGCCCGCCCTCCTCCGGCCCTACTGACGATAGTTCGCGCAAGACATGGAACGTCGCTGATTCCACCCCGACCTGCTCGATATTCGCGATTACCAGCGAATATTCGCCGCTCTTCAGTTCGGAGTGCAGCATCGTCAAATCGCGGACCACGCGGACGCGCCAGCCCTCTGAGTCCAGAATCTGCTTCAAGGCAGTCGCGTTTCTCGGCTCGCTTTCGAGCACGAGCAGCCCGATTTCTTTAACTTCCGGCATGGGGGGAGAGGCCATGCCTAAAGTATAGGCGGCGGCACACGCAAGGACATTCAACCCGGCCCGCGCGCGTCCAATGCGCCACCTGTCCTTTCGGCCGGGTTGTTGGACCGCAGCTTTTCCTGAGTTTGGCGAAGCTCAATTTGCCCGGTCTGAAACCTAACGGGCCGAGACTCTTGAATGCCAGAGCTATTTGCCGATGACGAAGTTCGTGCCGGAGGAGTAGCGCTTGTCGCCGGTGGAGTCCCAGAAGAGGCGATCGGTGACGAGCGGGGGTTTGCCAGGAACGCCGCGGGTGAAAAAGATTTGCAGGGCGTCGCGCGACCACTCGGCGTTTCGGGCGTAGGCATCGGGAGGCCCGACGAGGATGCGGCGATGGGAGCGCATTTCGTAAAGGAAAAAAGTCCCGCTCAGGCCCACGGCATCCTTCGGCGCCGTTGCAGGCACATTCGCGTAGTACGCAGAGACGAGCAGCAGATCCGGGTTGATGGGGCAGATGCGGAAGGTGTCGCTGCTGACGATCTGAAAATCCGGGCCGTAAATGTCCCTGAGCGGCACCGTTTCGGTGGGCCGATCTTCGCTGAGCCAATATGCGTTCTGGAGGTCACTGGCGAGCACGGTCGTGGAAGTGAGCCAACCGTGGAGCGAGTCGACGGATTGCGAAGAGAGCGCCACCGCCATTTCCGGCGTGGCGGCCGGGGCGGTCCAGACTTGCCAATGCTGGCCGTCGAATTTGAGATAAGCAATGCGCGAATCGTCGGGGGACCAATACGCCAAGTGTGCGCTCGGGCCAGCGACGTCGCGCGAGCGGCCGGTATCGAAATCGTAGAGAACGACGGATCGTTCGGGACCAGTCTTGGAATCAGCTCGCGTGTAGAGCAGTTTCTTCCCGTCGTGGGAAAGCGCGAGTTCGGAGCCCGCGAGCGCAGCGGTCTTCCTCAGTTCACCGTGTGAAACAATGACGCGGCCGGCGGAATCGAGATAGGCAACGGCGACGGGCGGAGCAAACTTGGTGATGGGATCGAGAACGGCGGTCTTTTTGTCCTTGTCCTTATCTTTGTCCTTATCTTTGTCCTTCGCGGCCGCGTCGTCATCCATGTCAAGCTGGTTCTTCTTGCGGAACTCCGGGAACTTGTCCGGGGAACTCTGACCACAACCCTTCAGCACGCCGATCTGCGCATGAATCACTTCGACGCGGAAGGTGTACTTCATGTCCGAGAGGCCGTCGGTGCAGGGGTCGCGGGTCAGCTTGACTGCCACGGGAGCGCCCGTGGCGGAGTCCTTCGCGTTGTAGGTCCAGGAAGTGCCGGACTCATCGCGCGTGACCTCGGCGGGCTCAAGGACGGCCGGAGGGTAGTTGGGGCGGTCGAGGCGCTCCGGGCCTTTCATGCCTAAACGCAGGCTCCAAGAGGGCGCAATTCCCTGCGCGATGATGAGGATGGGGTAATGCTTGGAGACCGGCGAGGGGATGGCCTCTTGTGGCGGGACCTGAGGCTGCGCTTGCGGCTGGCCCGTCGCTGGTTTGGCGGGAGGCTTGGCCGGGGGGTTCTGGCCAGGCGCCTGGGCGAATGCAGTGAGTGCGGAAAGCGTCAGGATGCACAGCCGAACAAAGTGAGACAGCAGGGGCACGGGCCTTGCCCTCCGATAAACTCAATGTAGATGTTAACCCGGAATGGCAGGGAAAAGCTCCCAGGCCGAGGCGAGGCAAATCCGCGGCGTAAGAACAAGTAGTATTGGTGCGATCAAGAGCCGAAATTGGCCAAGGCGAACACAAAGAGAAAGTGCTTGACGTGGCGAATAAAAAGCGAAATACTGCTCCCGCTCGAGGTTTGCTATGTCCCCAGTTCTTCCCCATCGGGCTCCGATTCTCACGACTCGGCGCCTCCCCGTTCGTCGCCCCGTAGTTCGATTCCTGCCTTTCTGCCCTGATACGCCTGAACCCAAGCCAGAGGCCGGCATCCTTGCCCAGGGCCATGCCGGCTGGCGCAAGGGAAGTCCGGAAGGCCCCACGGCGGATTGTCCCCCGCCACAAAGCCAGACTTCCCGTGCGCCACTGGTGGGCATAGCACGCCTCGCTGCAAATTCGCCAGCGGCCGCAACGCGCAGGCGATCGACTGAAAAGCCGGAGTATTTCTTTCTGCCGGTGAAATCGATCCTGAACGCCTGCGATTCGCAGCGGGTCCCATTCGACTGGACGATCAATCCGTACCGCGGCTGCGAGTTTGGCTGTAAGTACTGCTATGCGCGATACACGCACGAATACATGGAGATCGACGGCGGCGAATTCGAGCGAAAGATTTTCGTGAAGCAAGACGCAGCCGTCTTGTTGGCGCGGGACATTTCGCAGAAATATTCGTACGAATCAAAGGCCGATGGGTACGCACAATCGGAGCACATCGCCATCGGCACGGCGACCGATCCGTACCAGCCGGCCGAAAAAGAGTACGGTGTGACGCGCGCCTGCCTCGAGGAATTGGCGAAGCGCGAAGGATTGAGCATTTCGATTATCACCAAGTCGAACCAGATTGTGCGGGATCTGGATTTGCTGAAGGAGATCGCGGCAAAATCCGCGCTGACCGTGAACCTTACCGTGACAACGCTGCGGCCGCGCTTGGCGCGATTGCTGGAGCCACGAGCGCCGCGGCCGGACTTGCGGCTGGCGGCGATTCGGGAGTTGCGAGAGGCAGGCTTGTGCGTGGGGGTGTCGGCTTCGCCATTATTGCCCGGAATTAATGATGGAGAGCTGGAGGCGGTGGCAGCGGCTTCGCGGGAGGCCGGCGCCCAGTGGTTCTATTCGGGCGTGCTGTTCCTGATGCCGGCATCCGCGAAACAGTTTTTGCCCTTCATCCGGGAGAAATTCCCCAAGCTGGCAAGGCAGTACGAACAATGGTACGGAAGGCATGCCTATCCGCCGGAAGAGTACCGGAAGAAGATTTCGGAGCGTGTGCACAGGATACGCGCGAGATATGGCTTTGCCTCGAGGCCGTGGGAAGGCATGCGGCCGATTGCCCGACCTGCGCAGATGAGATTGGGTTGGGACGCGGGAGCGATCAGCGGCCAGTTGCAGCAGATGCGCTCCTGCGCCGCAGGGTGAAAAAGACGATCAATCTCTCTGGAAGATTGAGAAGTTGCTTTTCGATTGAAGTTTGGGACCGAGAAACTCGAACGCTCGACTCAGGTCGGCTTTACCGAAGACTTTCATGTTGATCACGATCGGTTTGTCCCCGCTGACAGGTTCAGGCCACAGAATCAATTTGTAGATGGGTCCGAGCTTTGCGCTCGTATCAATTTTCGTTTCGGCTTTCTCGATTTCGCCCCATCTCAGGCATCGCACACCACCAAAGAGCGAACTGTAACGGAAATGGTCATCCACTATTGTGATCTGGAAGCGATGAAGCCACACGAAGATGAGCAACGGCGGAAGAGCCGCTGCCACGCATCCCTGCCAACCTGACGAATTTCCTCGCAAGCCAAAGTAAACAAACAGTGCGAGCAAGAAAAGCCATGGTCCGCACAAGACTACATACGCAGAGACACAGGCCCTTGCAGTCAGATTGATTCCAGCAGTGTGTTCTCGTGCGCTCTGTGTGCGCATGTCGGGCTCAATTTTGAAATGGTCTCGATGCGTGGTCAATAGAACCGGCACTCGGTGGTGTAGATCAGGCACTAGAGTACGGCACACAGCAGGGAGTGGCTATGTCACCGCGCAGCCAGCCTTTCCGCCTGGCGGCGCGGGCATGTGGCCATCCCTACTGATTCGACATAACCGCTCGTGTACGAGGCACCGGAAGCCCAGCGCGGGTGTCTAATAAAGCATATGGTGCTGTGCGCTATGGAAGAAAGGCGCCCAGTCTAGCCAGGTGGCCTTCCCATGCAGCAAGCGGGCTTTTATCCCAGTCGAAAAGCAACGCAGCGGGAGAGTCGGTTCGTCCTCGAACTGAACCTTTGGCCCTTTGTCGGAGTATTGGTTGTCCTACTCCTCATTTTCATGATTGCACCGGCGCCGAGAACGTGGACAAGGCCTACCCTCGCAGCCGTGAGCCACCCTGTGCCGTTGCGTCTGGCGGTCCGCGAAGATGCGATGCGGATCTCAATAATGCGCGACGGCACGCTCTATTTCGGAAACGTAAAAGTCACGGCACCCGACATACCCGAACGGATACGCGAGTCCGTAAGGAGTGGCGCAGAGCGGCGCGTATACCTAGCAGTGGATGCGCGCGGAAAGTATGGAGATGTGAAGGTTGTGCTGGACGAAATTCGAAGTGCTGGGATTGAGAAAGTTAGCTTCCTCGTTGGGAAGAAGCGCGACTGAGCGCGACTTCATTCGATAATACAAACTGATTTGCGTCGAAAGCGCACAAGCAAGAGCGCCCGCGCAACTTTTCCGATCCGCGTCATTCGTGGACGTGAAGGGTCGCGCTGAGCGGCGTTTCGCGGGACGATGGCCCGACTAACACTTTGTATTCGCCGGGGACGAGCTGCCAGTTATCTTTTTGCTCGTCGAAGATGGAAAGGTAGAGCGGCAGCAAGGGCAGCGTGAGGGTCCTTGCTTCGCCCGGACCGAGTTGGACTCTTTCCCACGCAACGAGGCGCTTGTATGCCTCGCCCGTTGCGGCAGGCAATTGCACGTAGACTTGCGCGATTTCGGCCCCTGCACGGGCACCGGTGTTTTTCACACTGAACGTGACCTGGCGCTGTTTCTCGTCAACCTTTAGATTGGAATAGCTGTAGGTGGTGTAGGAAAGGCCAAAGCCAAAGGGGAAGAGCGGCTTTTTGTTCTCTGCTTCGAACCATTTGTAGCCCACTTTGGCGCCTTCTGTGTAATTGACGTCGAAGGGCGGAAGTTTCTGCCATTGCGACTTCAGTTGCTGCCGCAAATCCATGCCGATGATCTGGGGGTGCGGTAGGTCGGCTTCTGTCTTGGCGAAGGTAATGGGGAGCTTGCCGGACGGGATCACGTCACCAAAGAGAATATTGGAGAGCGCCTGAGCGCCTCCGATGCCCGGATACCACGCCGCCAGAAGGCCCTTTACTTCCGTAAGCCAAGGCATGGATATCGTGCTGCCGGTTTCCAAGACGATGATGGTGCGGGGATTCGCGGCCGCAACGGCATGCACCAAGGCATCCTGATTGTCCGGAAGCGCGAGCTTTTCATAATCGCGGTCTTCGCACATGTACTGATTCACGAAGACGATGGCAATTTCAGAGGCTTTTGCGAGAGCTGCGGCGGCAGTGGGATCTTTGCCGTCGTTGTACTCCACCTTGGCAGTCGGCGCTTTTTTCTGGATGTACTTCAGCGGAGACGAAGGAAAGTACACGGGCTTCTGCCATTCCGCCGATCCTGGCTTGGGGTCAATGGCATTGCCGCCCGGCGCGTCCACTTGGGCAGAACCGCCGCCTGAGAGCACGCCGACATCCGCATGGGAGCCGATCACCGCAATAGATTTCACGCGCGCGGCGGAAAGCGGCAAGAGGCCATCGGTATTCTTCAGGAGCACGATGCTCTCTTCGGCAATTTGTTGCGCGTCTTCGAGGCCACGGAAGGGATCCGTGACGCGACGTGGCATCGGAGGATTGTCAATGACACCTGTGGCGAACATGCTGCGCAGGATGCGGTGAACCATGTCGTTCAAGCGAGCGACGGGAACTTCGCCGCTCTCGACAGCCTTCTTGAGAGGAGCGCCGAAGAAGCCATCTCCTGGCATTTCCATGTCGAGCCCGTTGAGTGCAGATTTGGTAGTGCTGTGCGTGGCCATCCAGTCGGATAAGACCCAGCCCTTGAAACCGAAATCCTTCTTGAGGACCTGGTTCAAGAGGTAATCGTTCTCGCAGGCATAATCGCCACTGAGCTTGTTGTAAGAACACATCACGCCCGCGGGTTCCGCGGTGGTGATGGCAATCTGGAACGCGAGCAGATCGCTTTCGCGCATGGCCCTCTTCCCGGCAATGACATTCAGGATGTCTCTGCCAGTTTCCTGGTCGTTTACAGCGTAATGCTTGATATCGCCCATGACTTTTTGCGACTGCACGCCTTTGGCGAGTTGGCCCACGATGCTGCCGGCCAGGATCGGATCTTCCCCGGCATATTCCCAGGTGCGGCCGTTGCGCGGCTCGCGGGCCAGGTCCACTCCGCCGCCGATGGACATATTGAATCCCTGATCGCGCAATTCCCTTCCAAGGACCGAACCGTAGAGAAAAGCGGATTTCAGGTTCCAAGTGGCGGCCAGCCCGAGCGTGGAAGGAAGTAGCGTCGCGTAACGGCTTTGTACCGCAGCCATACGGATGCCCACGGCGGAATCCGCCAAGTTGATGTCTGGAATGCCCAAGCGATCAATGCCGGGAACAAAACCGGCGCCAAGGTTGGAGCGCGGCGGCACAGGGAACCCAGGAATCAAAATGCCCCATCCAGTGCCATGAACGAGCTGGATCTTTTCGTCGAGGGTCATCTGTTGAAGGACCATATCAGCGCGCTGATCGGTGGACAGTGAGGCGTCCATCCACGGCGCAGAGGGTGCCTTGGGCTGGGAGAGGGCCTGCGGCGCGGATGACGGTGCGCAAAACAAGAAAACCACGGCCACCGATATGACAAGTGCTTGCCTGATAAGACCGGACATTTTCATGCGCTCCTTCTGAGGCACAGTGATTCCCCAAGCTCCATGTCGTACTTGCAAGGGAATCCGGTGTTCCAATCAGGAAACACTATAAGACAGGTGCCCGAGATTTGTAAGTGATAGGAGAACGTTATTCTAGGGGAAGAATGGCGTTCACGGCACGATGATGCGGGATTCTTCGCGCTTCAGTTCCTGGGCGCCGGGGAATTGGCCTCGAAGAAATTCAATGAACCGCCGCGACCGGGGACGGCCGTTGGTGCGGAGCAGACCCATGCGGAAGAGGAAGACCAGCAGCTGAAAAATCTCGGCATCTTTCACGGCCCCAATGGAGGTTTGCGTGGCCTGCTGTTTGACTTCGGTGAGGAAAGCGGACACGGCGTTGTAGAGCTCGCGCTGCAAAGTTGCGGCGGGCGGTTGCTCGTAGACAATGCCGGAGACGAGCGTTTTGTAGGTTTCGGCCAGAGCACGAAGAGCAGCGAGAACGTCGGGATCTGTAGCTGCAGGCTGGGCCGCGCAGAATTTTGCAATCGTGAACGCCACGGCAGAAAGAAACTGGCCGTGGGCATGGACCGTGTCCGACGCGATTCGAACGTCCAGCAGGGGAGTGTCCGCGGCGAGCGCCCGGGGATGTTCATTCTCGTAGCGGTGTGCGGACAGGAGATAACCGCAGTCGGACGGGCAGTCGATGCTGACTTCCCGCTCAGTACCGCAGCACACGGCACAAATCTTTTCCGCCTTCGCCGGGCAAAAGCGCCCCGGTTTCCGCTTCTGGCAAATTGGACAAAGCACGAACGATCCCCTGGAATGCACTAAAACAACAGAATATCACGCCATGATGACCTTACTGTGGAAGCGCCGAGCCGCGATGATGAGGAGAACCGTACCCATCAGAAAAAGAACGAGGCCGTCGGTCCAAAGGTGCGTCCAGTTGGCGCCGCGGAGAATGATGCCGCGCGTGATGTTGATGTAATAGGCGGCGGGAACGAAATAGCTGAGGACGTAGAAGAATTTAGGCATGGTTTCGCGGGGAAAGATGTAACCGGAAAAGAAAATGCTGGGAAGGATGGTGAGAAAAGCGAGTTGCATGGCGTGGGCCTGAGAAGTGGCCTTGCTCGAGATCAGAATGCCGAGCGAGAGGGAGACAAAGAGATAAGGCAGCGACAAGAAGGCCAGGAGAAGAATGTCGCCGTGGATGGGGACGCGGAAGATGAAGCGCATCGCAAAGAGCAGCATGCTGAGTTCAAAGAAACCGATCCCAAGATAAGGAAGCAGCTTCCCAAGAAGGAGCCCCATCGGACGAACGGGGGTGACGAAAAGCTGTTCCAGAGTGCCCCGCTCCTTCTCTCGAACGATCGAGAAAGCGGTTAAAAACGTGGTGACGTTGAGAAGAAGGACAGCGACGAGACCCGGAAGGAAGAAATTAGGGGAACGGGAGTCGGGGTTGAAAAGGATTTTGGGGCGCATCTCCACGGCGAAAATGGAACTCGTGTTGGCAAGGACTCGATGGAGAGATTCATCAAGCCCGATGGCTGTGGTGACGTTGATGGCCTGCCCGGCGACCGAGGAATCTGAGCCATCTATAAGAACGAGGACCTGGGCGCTCATTTGGTGGAGGAGTTTGTCGGAAAAGTCCACAGGGATCTTTATGCCAACGCGGCACTTGCCCGAAATGATGGCGTCGTTCAAGTCACGATCGTTGTTGACGTAGCGAATGACGTGGAAAGTGTCGGAATTTGTCATGCGATCGATGAGTTCCCGGCTTTCACGACGGCCATCCGCGTTGTAAACCACCGTGTTGATTTGCCGGATGTTGGTATCAATCGCATAGCCGAGGAGAAACATCTGAAGAATGGGGATGATCAGGGAAAAGAAGAGAGTGGAGAAGTCGCGGCGAACATGGAGGGCTTCCTTGTAGAAAACGGCGCTGAAACCGCGGAAAAGATCACGCACGGGAGGCCTCCTGAGCGGAAAGGTGGTGGGAGGTGAGTTCAACGAAGACATCCTCCAGACTCGGAGCAAGGGGACGAATTTCGGCGACAACGACGTCCTTCCTCAGAAGTTGGGCCCGCAGATGCTCCAGGTCCAGATGATCGTCGATAAGCGCGTGAATGGACTGGCCAAAAATGGTGGTGCTTCGAATGCCGAGAATGCCGCGCGTGGCGCGGAGAGCGCTGGTGACGTGCGGCACTGTGATTTCCACGCGATAGGTGCCAGGCGGGTTTACCTCAGGAAGCTCGCGAAGCGCATCGGGGGTGCCGTCGGCAATGACTTTGCCGAAGTAGATGTACCCGACGTGACTGCAGCGCTCTGCTTCGTCCATGTAATGAGTCGTCACGAAGAACGTGATGCCGTGGCCCGAAAGTTCGAACAGCAGATCCCACAGTTGGCGGCGTGCGACCGGATCAATGCCTGCAGTGGGTTCATCCAAAAAAATGAGTTGCGGCTCATGAAGCATGGCGCAGCCAAGGGCCAGCCGCTGCTTCCAACCGCCGGAAAGCTGCGCGGCGAGACGATGGAGATAGGGGCCGAGCCCGTTCAGCTGGACAATTTCGTCCATGCGCTGGCGCAAGCGTTCCGGCGAGAGACCGTAAATGCGGCCGTAAAAAGTCAGGTTTTCGGTGACGGTCAGGTCCGTATACAGGCTGAAGTTCTGGGACATGTAGCCGATGTTTTCGCGCACGCCCTCGGGATCGGTGCGGACGTCTATTCCTTGCACTGCCGCGTCGCCTGAGGACAGTGGCAATAGACCTGTAAGCATCTTGATGACGGTGGTTTTACCGCTGCCGTTCGGGCCAAGGAAACCGAAAATTTCGCCCCTGTCGACCCGGAAACTGACATCGTTGACGGCCGTGAAATTGCCAAACCGCCGGACAAGGTGGCTGGCCGAAATTGCGGGTTGAGTGGACGCGGTCACAGCTCAGCTTTCCGGTGAGAGTTTCACGTCCGCGGCCATTCCGGCCAGGACGCGGTGAGAAGTGTCGTCAATGCGGACCTTCACGCCAAAGACCTGATGCACGCGCTCTTCGCGGGTCTGCACATTTCGCGGCAGGAACTCAGCCTGCTGATTGATCTGTTCGACGACTCCCTGGAAAACCTGATTGGGAAGGGAATCCACGCGGATTTCGGCCTTCTGGCCAAGATGGACGCGGCCAATCACAGTCTCGGGAATGTAGATCCGCACATAAATCTGCTCCCGCTCAAGGAGCGTCGCTACCGGAGTGTTGGGCGGGATGAGGTCACCGGGGCGGACGTCGAGAACCTCAACCGTAGCGGCGACGGGCGCCAGGACCTGGCGTTCACGGAAACGTGCTTCGTCGTAGGCAAGGGCGGCTTTGGCAGCGGCGACGTCTTCCCGCCGGTTCCCGCGTTCAAATTTTTCGAGCGTAGCTTGCGTCTGGTGGTAGCGCGCCTCAGCGGCGGCGACTTCTTCTGGGCGATAGCCACGTTTCAATTCATCGAACTTGTGTTGCGCGTTTTCCTTCTGTGCGAGGGCCATCTTCCAGTTGGCCTCGGCAGTATCGCGCTGTTGCTTCGAGACGAGATCCTTTTGCGCGAGGGTGTCGTAGCGCTGGAAGTCGAGATGCGTGCGGGTTTCATCGGCGGTAGCGCGGTCGAGTTCCGCTTGCGCAGCGTCAATGTC
>Ga0187778_10003344_pt1 | contig 10794 bp, 8 predicted proteins | sample 1015_Q2_SP5_20_M_FD_132418 | JGI IMG/M metagenome (GOLD analysis project Ga0187778, IMG submission 132418) | Tropical peat soil microbial communities from peatlands in Department of Meta, Colombia - 1015_Q2_SP5_20_MG | ecosystem: Environmental > Terrestrial > Soil > Wetlands > Peat | place...
GCGAAGGCCATGAAGTGCAGCTTGACTGGAATGGAAGGCAAATCACCAAAGATAAGGAAGCAGGTCGCGGTAAGGAGCAACAGAAGAACAGCAAATTCCGTGATGCGCCGCCTGTCACGAAGATTTAGGAAATCGGTGAAACGTAATGCAAGTGGTGTTACCAGCAAGATACCGGTAGCATCTCCCAACCAATAGATCAGCCATGCCGCACCCACCCCGGAGTAAGGATGCACATGGGCCGCATGGAGAGCGAACACTCCAATGGACGCGCTGACCATGGCGTCGCCAAATCCACCAAGCGCAATAAGATTGAGCACATCGGATAAGCGTGACAGTGAGCGGTCAAAATTGGCAATGCGATACAGAGAGAAGGCACCAATCAACGCTGCTATGGTCGATCCGGCCGCTTGCCCGAGGGCAGTAAGGTGAGAAACAGGGCTGAAGAATGCCACCACTACAGTCCCAGCCATCACCGCAGGCCACACCCGGTAGCCGCAAATCAAAACAGCGGCAAGCGCAATCCCCGATGCAGGCCATACCGGCCCCAGATTACTGCTCCTGATATTCGTGGTAGCTTGGCCGAGTTTGCCTGCGATCACATAGGCCACAAAGACAAAGAAAATCTGGAGGAGGTATTCTCCGCCGATGCGATACTTTAGAGCCTGATTCTGAACGGCGTGAATCGTGGGGCGCTCTCGCTTGTATAGGAGCGAATATCTGGAAGCCATGATTACCAGCTAAGGTTGGTCATTCTAGGCTGATAAACCTCTGTTTTGTGATCGCTGCCATGAAATAGGTGCAGGGCATGTTAATGTCTAACCGCAACGATTTGTACCACGAAAAGAAAGGTTTACAAAGCATTACATTGCCTCCGTAGCTCTGGAAGACGCCGACCCCGACATCCCCAATCTGAAGCAAGCCAAAAGCCGAGTACGCGAAGCTCCAGTAAGGGTGTTGACGCCCGATACGCACGCGGCTTAAAGGTGGTCGGGAGGCTCTTCTGGTGTGAGCAACAATTGTGTGCCTTCCCACCGGAGCCGACCGCTCATCTTCGCGTGGCGAGAACCCGAAAGCAGCGCGACTGTGACCATGGGTGCGTCGTGGGAGGTGTATTTGCGCAGCATCAAGGCCGCGTCTCGACGTGAAAGTCTCATCATCAATGTCAATAGATGCACGCATGTACGCCATCGACGCTGGCTGCGTCAACCGTTGGTAACTACGGACGCGTGCACATTGGGCCGCGAAACTGTACGGAACGACCTGGTGACTGGAGTTCGCGCCTAGTTGTCATTGTTGTTGACACAAGTGAAAAGGGTCGAACCTCGATAATCGGCCCTCTCCAGGCGCATGTAGACACCCCTGTCAGGTCATGCGCCCAACTGAAACGAAACCTGGGGGCCAACACTTGCGCCATGTGTCAAGCCCCCTTGTCGCGCATGGTGTGGTCATCCCCAAGGGAGATGCATGCACTAACCTCGCCACTGTATGGTTGGAGTGGTTTCAGGCACGACTGTCAGAAATTACAGTGGCCCTTGTCAGAATGAAAATTGGGGGCCAACGGGTATGCGGGCCGAGCTCGAAATGTGCTTCGCGAAAGCATGCAGTTCCTGTCTCTGGCGAGTGCAGCTAATTTAACCAGGTCTTGCTCACGGGTCAGTTCGTCGGCAACTTCTCTCGAAGTCCGTCTTGGCGGATGTCCATCCTCATCGTGTGCCACACAAACACCTCGCTCGAATTGGTGGGAGACAGAATGGCTTATCAAAAAACAGCCCGACATCCCGGGCACCTGTCAGTTTTGACAGGTGTCGGCACTATTCGCGTTGCGGTACATGTACCACTCGTCACTCGTCCCGGAGAACGCCACCATGCACAGCGACGAGCTACTGTTCCTATGCGAGTTGATCCGTGTCCAACCAGACAGGGAGAAGAGAGACTTTCTTTTCGAGGAGGTACTCAACCAGTTAGTTGAAGGTCGGGACCTCGTAAAACCTAAAGTCTATATGCAGAGCCCAACGCCGCATCTGTCTACCCGACCTCCCGCATAAAACGACACCAGAATTGGTGTCTCCTCGTGGGGGATGCATAATGTCACGATCCACTGTTTCCTAGCTTCTCGTTATGAAAGATGCTTACGAGGTTTTGGAGCAGAAGGAGGCAGACCTTGCCCGTGTCCGCAAGGAAGTCGAAAGCCTGCGGCTCGTTGCACCTCTCCTGTCTGACGATGTAACTTCCGATGAATTGACGAGAAAACTCCCCTCATCTGAGAAACCGCTCGATGCCGATTCCGAGGCGACCGGAACGAACCGTTTATCTTCCTCAACCTCGGCAACCCACCCGAGTTCCTACCACTTCCGATCTGCCACTGATTTTCTCCGATCGCTGCATCGCCGTTAAAGTAACTTTCAGGTGGACTTGCTTGCAAGGGCGCCTTGGGGGTTTGCAAACCTTCGTAAGCTCTCAATTCTCCTCGCCACAGAACGTGGTTAACCATCCCGCTTATTTCCGCCCCGGAAGTTTAGGCTTACGTCATTGGGGTGGCCTGTGAAATTGGGATGGAACCTACCCGGACGAAAAATTTAAAAATTTGAGTCCCACCCGCCTCCTTTCCGCAAAGAGGGTGGCCTCTCTTTCGCGGGAGGCTCAAATATTAAATCCTGAGCAACAACCGGCTGATCCTAGGCAGAAATAGTAGATGGCGAAAAATCGCTATTGCACTCAAAATGCTCGGAGACCACCGAAGCCACTAGTTATTTGTCGACTGTCACTGTCGCACCTATCAGCTCCGCGATTCGAGGCGTCCCGTCCGAGGTCGTTTTGAATGAAGAGGACGGAATGAAATCGCCATGCGCGGTGAATCTACACAACGCGGTTACTATTTCTCAGAATCGATTGGGAAGGCGGGTGGCACAGCTGAGTTCCTTGCGAATGAGCGAAATCTGCGCGGCATTGCGCTTCTCTCTTGGTTGCGACTTTGGTTAGTCGGACTCTTCCGCAACATTGCGACACACAGGAGTGATCGAGGAGTTGTAGGCCAAATCGTCCTTGCGGCCTCACGACACATTCGAATTTTGGCCGACGGTACGGCAGACAGATAGCCAAGATCGCGAGCGCAGTTTGTAGTAGAACAAAAGTTCGTGCGCGAGCTCTTACAGAGCAGTCGAGCGCTACTAAACCGCCTGCAAACCGAATGAATTGCGAAACCCGCCATACTCTTCGCGGTGTCGCGGTGCATGGAGTTCATCTAGGATTTTCCATGGTGTAATGAACGAAGCAGAGTCCGCAAGCGCTCAATCGGAGTCACCCCCGCGGACGGTCTATACTCATGCAACACCGGAAAGGAGAGAACCGATGAGATTCCACAGTTTTCTACTCGCCCTCCTGTTCACCCTGACATCCCTGGCGTGGGTGCAGGAGGGGCCTTCATCCTCGCAACCACCTGCATCCCCGAGCGGCTCCGCCGGCCATAGCCAGCGTCACCAAGAAATGATGGAGATGCACAAAGAGCAAGTGGAAGCCATGAAAGTGGACGTCGAGAAAATGGAGTCTTCTCTTGCGCAGATGAAAGCTAACGTTCTCACAATCAAGGAGCCGAACGAGCTGGCACGTTGGCGGAACAACGTGGACATGTGGGAAACGATGGTCGGCCACATGGATCGGATGCTAAAGCACATGGAGTCCATGGGACCCGACATGATGGGGCCTGCAATGATGCACCACGGGATGGGTGGGCCTCCTCCTTCTCCACCGGCCGAAAAACTACAGTGAATAGACCCAACGGAAACCGCCGTTGCCCGATGAATGATAACCGGGGATTCGGCGGTACCGGCCCGAGTGGGCCACACGGTTCACAGTTTTCTCACATTCTGGCGAACATTTTGTCGAATGCCAATTTCAGCGAGCATGCACTTCACATCAACGCAGGCTTTTCTTGCTCGGTATGTCACACCGCTCACGGGATGGGTCCAACGTCGCCGGTGAGCGCATGCATCGTGTTGATGTGCGAGTTTTGCCCAGTGGCAAAACTGAACGAATTTGGCCACACGAATGGGCTGCGAGTTTCCTGTTGCCAGTGAGCCACGCAGCCCACCACAGAACAATCAAGCCCACCGCACCTCCCAGTATCTTTCGTGCTGTGGCTCGATCTTCTATTCCCGTGCCTTTTATCTCATCTCTGGCGTCAATAGGCAGAAGTCTTTCTTCTGTTACAAAAAACGGACAGCCAGCGGCTGGCTTTCGGGCTTGCTCTTATGTCTTGGAAAGGCTGACCGAGATGATCGTTGACATGCACCGACTGTGGCACCATTCTGCCGCTGCTTCATAGGTGCGCGTCGGGGTTGGCTGTGTTAAGGGCTGAGGGGCGTGTGAGGCAGTCAACCCTGTTCCAGTGTTGTTCTAGTTGGCCATGCTCGCCGTGGTAGATTCTCCAGCGCCCCGAACTACCAGTGAAGGTGAGCCTTTCGGGTTAGTACAAAAGACTTCTTGCTCATCCAGGTCATTGTGCTAGTGTTCCAAACTGCGCTGGGCGTTCTTTTTGCTTAACGCGCATGTAATTTTTTCGAATGGGGGTGTGTAATCGCTCCCTGAGACCGCCCAGCGCCCATTCCGTTTCTCCAGGTTATTACGAAACAAGAAATAAAGAGATTGCCCAGATGGTCACGACCACCGCAGCCTGGCCGATCTCCGTAGCCGATTGAAGTTCTCTCCCTCGCAACCCTCCCCCAAACATCTGGGACATATGTACCAGTCTCAAGGGGACGGATTTATGAGAAGCATAATGAAGTTTTATTTGTTGGCGATTGTTCTCCCATTGTCCTGTAATGCCCAGCAGTTTGCTACCGTAGGCACAAGAACAGCCACTGCTAACGACAATTCCTACGAGAGCGCAATACCAACGGCGAACCTGCTGACCGACTTAGGACAGACAGAAAGTGCCAATACTCCGTTCCGGCCACATCCATATATTTACGGCGGGCTGGCACTTAGCAAGGGCGCGAGTTACTCGCCGGCAGCCGGAACGGTTGGCGGTGGGTTGGACCTCGAGTCGGGGCACTTCATAGCTCTTGCCGAAGGCCTCCTTCAAAACGCCCACAAGAAGGATTCTGGTACAGGAACGGAAACAGATCTCCAAGGCCGCGCTTTTGTTCGCACTGCGCGGAATTGGTTCCTCGGCGGCGGAGCGCAGTGGAGTAAGTTGGGCACCAATGCGTATAGCAAGCAAGCGTGGCGGCCGGTATTTGGTGGCGGAAAGGATGTGTTTCGCGAGAACTTCTCGATGCGCGCGCAGATTCTGTACGTGCTGCCGGGGAGCGATCACCTAAATGCGGTGCAAGGTCCAGAGATCAGTTTGTGGATTCCATCGCCCGCTTCTCGTAGCCACTTCTTCTATCGGCAGACTGTGGGTATTTACGAATTTCATCAGACATCCGTTCCGAGCAATCCCGGTACCGACAAACGGGATGCAGCGAGTTTCATGCAGGTCACGGCTATGTGCCGCTTCTAACCGACCCAGCAGGAAGACAGGGCTGCTGATGCAGTGGCGTTGGCTGCCATTCTCCCATGATGAGGTCCGGCTTCTGGCTTTGCGCGCCAGCCTTTCCCGCAGTATCTTAGACATCCGTGTTTATGGCCCCGTTCCTTTTCGCGCTCTTCCTCATCTCGTGCAGCACTCTGATGTATGAGGTTGTCCTGACGCGCCTGATGAGCGTGATTTCCTGGTATTACCTCGCCTTCATCTCGGTAGCCATGGCGATGTTCGGAATGACCGTGGGTGCCTTGGCTGTGCAACTGTATCCCCAACGGTTCCGTCCCCAATCGATTCCGCAGCGCCTGATCCAGGCCTCCATCGCGATGGCAGTGTCATTGCCTATTTGCCTGGTGGTGATGCTGGCCATACCCGTGAACGTGCTGGTTTCGCTGGAATCGCTGTTCAGCTATCTCCTTTTCTGCGTTGTTATCGCCGTACCATTTTTTTTCTCCGGCATTGTTGTCTGCCTGGCGTTAACCCGAACCGGCCTCCCGATCGGGCCGACCTACGCTGCGGATCTCGTTGGCGCGGCCGCAGGATGCACTGCGGCGGTGGTGCTGCTGAAGATGTTCGACTCACCCAGTGCTATTTTCGCTGTATCCGCGGCTGCTTTCCTCGGCTCCGCTTTTTTCGCCTTTCACGCAAAGGAAGGTCGATATGGATCCAGGCTCTTTGCTTGCGCAGCCCTGCTGATAGTGCTCGCGAGGTTGAATTCATCCACGGCGAACGGAATCCGGCCGATTTGGTCAAAGGGAACGCTCGACAGCAGGGCCGGCTTAATGGCGGAGATTTGGAATCCCATATCGAAGGTTCGAGTGAGACAGCAACTGCCCTCTCCCGGACCTCCTGGCATGTGGGGTCCGAGCCCGCACATGCCTGAGGCTTCGGTCGAAACACTTTATCTGGACATCGACAATGAAGCCGGAACCCCCATGATGCGTTATCGCGGTGACCTCAACGAATTCACCTTCCTGCGCTACGACGTGACCTCGATCGCTTCGCAAATGCGAGCTGGCGGGAGCGCTGCGATTGTCGGCATTGGCGGCGGGCGTGACGCGCTCACCGCCCTGGCGAACGGCTTTTACTGGGTGGTTGGAATCGATGTCAACAGCGCGATAGTTGATGTGACCACGCGGCGTTTTGCTTCGTTTTCAGGATTTGACCGGATTCCCCAACTGGAGGTGCACTGCGACGAAGCCCGCAGTTACTTGACCCGCAGCAAGGAAAAGTTTGACGTAATCCAGGCTTCCCTCGTGGACACATGGGCCGCTACCTCGGTGGGTTCGTTGTCCCTTTCGGAAAACTCCTTGTACACCGTCGACGCGTGGAAAATCTTCTACGAGCGGCTGACACCAGGGGGCCTGATAACCTTCACCCGCTTTTACACTCCCCCAGAGCTCTTTCAGACTTATCGATTATTTTCGCTTGGTTGGGCAACACTCCTCAGCGAAGGCGTGCCTGATCCTGGAGCCCACATTGCCCTCATCCGTTCAGGAAGCGTCGCAACCCTGATTGTGAGCAACCGGGCGCTGGCGTCCGAAGACCTCGACAAACTCCGCTCCATTGTGGATACGATGTCCTTCTCAGCCCTCTATCTGCCAGGGGAACCCGTCACCATTCCGGAACTTCAGCGAATAACGGCAGCCAGGTCTCTCCACGATCTTTCCGATTTGCATTCCGCAGACGGCTCGGATTTTTCGCCTGCCTACGATTCCTCTCCTTTTTTCTTCAACTCCGTCCGGCTGAAAAATATCCCGCATTTCCTGCGCTACGGTGCGAAAGGAGGCAGTTATCGCGCCACCGGGTTTCTTCTAGCTTTTATGTTTTGGGCGTTGGTCCTGGTTGTGGGAACTGTGCTGCTGCCTCTGAAACGGCTTAAGCGCAGAACAGCGAGAACGCCGACTTTTTCGCGCGGTGGAATCTTGTACTTCACGGCCATCGGCCTGGCCTTTACCCTGACTGAAATTGCGATGATGCAGCAACTCTCCATCTACCTGGGGCACCCCATCTATTCTCTGGTGGTTGTGTTGGCGGGTCTCATATTTTTCGCCGGTGCAGGGAGCTTCGCCTCGGAGAGAATCGCACAGACATCAAGCTTCGTGAGCCGCGTGCCGGTTCTGTTGAGTGGGCTCGTGATTTTGACCTATTTCGTCATCGTTCTACCGGTTATTCACGCCACGATTGCGGCAACGCTTTGGCAGCGCATCGCCGTATCGGTGATTCTCATCGCACCTTGCGGATTGAGCATGGGAGCCTGCTTCCCGTTTGGGATGCGGTGGATGACAGCGTTGGGATTTCGCGACCATCTGCCCTGGATGTGGGCCTTGAATGGAGCAGCTTCCGTGTTGGCTAGTTTTTTGGCGATTCTCATCTCTATGGAGATCAGCATCAGCGCATGTCTGCTGACGGGCATAGCGCTCTACCTTCTGGCCTTTGTGATGCTCCCTCGAGCGCGGGCATTTCTAGCCCATACTGATGCGTCCCAAGCATGTGATGAGACGTTCGACGTCGGAGTTACACACATGCGGCGTCGAACGCACTGAGCTGCCGCGCAAGCTGACGAAGATCCGTAAGAGAGAGAGTGAGCGGGGCTGCTCCGTGGCTTAGCGGGGTATGTGAGCCTCAGCGACTAAACTTACTGATCAGAAAAGGCGGAAAAATCGCGGCTAAACGGATGACTCCCGAACAGCGTCGCGAAAAGATGCGCCGCGCCGCCCAGGCGAGATGGGCGAAGGCGAAAAGGAAAAACCAATAGAACCCTCCATACGGTCCCCGAAAAGCAGGTGCCGCACCTTGGTTCATACTCTTCTGCCCGACTAGCTTTTCTTTATACAAATTCGTGATATGGGGCCGCCATGCGCGTGTTGTAGGCCACACCAGCGCGAAGAGACAACCTGAGTCCTGAATTCCATGTAAAGACAGCGCGAGGGACTGTCTGTTAGCAGCAGTTATCCTCAAACCCACGGTCGCCGAGACGCAAAGAAAAGCCGCCCAGAAATCGGACGGCTGTCTTCTCTAATTCCGAACAACTTTATTCCGAATAGCTCATTCCTACGTGACTGTGAAAGTGCCAGCGCTTTTGGCAGTTCCGCCCGGGGTCGTGATGGCGATGTGTCCGGTTTTCGCCCCCGTCGGCACGGTGGTTTTCACCTCCGTGTCCGAGATCACGGTGAATTGAGTTGCCGTTACCCCGCCGAATGTGACTTTCTCGGTCTGCTTGAGGCTGACTCCCTTGATGGTCACCACCGTTCCCACCGCACCGCTCGTCGGTGTGAAGCTGTGAATCTGCGGCATCACTCGGAACGCCAGGTTGCTCTTGAGCGTGCCGCTGGGTGTCACCACGGTCACACTGCCGGTGGTCGCTCCGGCCGGCACGATGGTGGTGATTTCCGAACTCGATACCACGGTGAACGTCGCTGCTGTGCCACTAAAGCGCACGCTGGTCGCCCCCGTCAGATTGTTTCCGAGGAGAATAACGGGCGCTCCCACCGTGCCGGAGGTGGGCTCTGCTTTCACGAACGGACCCATCCCCAAAGACAGCTGGAAGAACGTGCCACAGCCGAGCTTACAGTTGCCGCTGGCTCCGCCATTATTAGTTGTCCCGTAATAGTTCCCATCAGTGGCTTGCATCAGCTCTGCCCACGGGGCCCGTCCGTCACTCTGGTCGAAGCTGTGCAGTGTGGTAAAGGTGCCCCCCAAGGAGATTTTGAAGATCGTGCCCCACCCGTAGGCCCCGCCGTACCCAGTCGTCCCGTAGAGGTTACCGTCAGTGGCTTGAGCCAACCCACCCAATGGGGAGTAGCCGTCAGTTGAGTCGAAGCTGTGCAGTGTGGTAAAGGTTCCCCCCGGGGTGATTTTGAAGACCGTGCCCCACCCGTAGGTCCCGCCTTCCTGAATTGTCCCGTAGAAGTTCCCGTCGGTGGCTTGCACCAACCCTGCCCACGGGTAGTAGCCGTCAGTCAGGTCGAAGGTGTGCAGCGTAGTCAACGTGCCCGTCGGGGTGATTTTGAAGACAGTGCCGGCGTTGTAGGCCCCGCCCGCATAAGTTGTCCCGTAGAAGTTCCCGTCGGTGGCTTGCACCAACCCCGCGTACAGTTCGGAGCCGTCAGTCTGGTCGAAGCTGTGTAACGTGGTCAATGTGCCTCCGGGGGTGATACTGAAGACCGTGCCCCACCCGTAGGCCCCGCCTGCATAAGTTGTCCCGTAAAAGTTCCCGTCGGTGGCTTGCACCAGCCCTGCGTATGGGTAGGAGCCGTCAGTCACCGCGAAGTTGTGAAGCGTGGTCAGTGTGCCTGCGGCGGTGATCTTGAAGACCGTACCGTAATCGTAGGCCCCTCCTTGCTCAGTTGTCCCGTAGAAGTTTCCGTCGGTGGCTTGTACCAGCGCTGCGTATGCGTAGGAGCCGTCAGTCTCGTCGAAGCTAAGCAGGTTGGTGAACGGTTGCAGTCCCACAGATAGCTTAAAGACTGTGCCATCCCCGTACGCCCCGCCTGCGCGGGTTGCCCCATAGACGTTTCCGTCAGTGCCTTGGACCAGCCCTGCCTCAGGGTAGGAGCCGTCAGTCGAGTTGAAACTGTGCAGTGTGGTGAGCGTGCCTGCCGTCGTGATTTTGAAGATCGTGCCGTAGTTCTGGGTGCCGCCTGCGTAACCTTCGTAGGTTGTCCCGTAGAAGTTCCCGTCGGTGCCTTGCACCAGCCCTGCCGCAGGGTAGTAGCCGTCAGTTTTGTCGAAGCTGTGCAGCGCGGTCAGCGTGCCTGCTGGCGTGATTTTGAAGACCGTGCCGTAGTTCTCGCTGCCGCCTTCGAAAGTTGTCCCGTAGAAGTTTCCGTCGGTGGCTTGAATCAGTCCTGCCTCGGGGTAGGAGCCGTCAGTCGAGTCGAAGCTGTGCAGCGTGGTAAGCTTGCCCGCTGCGGTGATTTTGAAGATCGTGCCATAGTTGTAGGCTCCGCCTCCCCCGGTTGTCCCGTAGAAGTTCTCGTCGATGGCCTGCACTAGCCCTGCCTCAGGGTTATCGCCGTCAGTCCTGTCGAAGCTGTGCAGGATGGTCAGCGTGCCCGCTAGGGTAATTTTGAAGACTGTGCCATCGTTGTGAGCTCCGCCTTCGTAGGTTGTCCCGTAGAAGTTCCCGTCCGTGCCTTGCACCAGCCCTGCCCAAGGTGCGGAGCCGTCGTTCCCGGCGAAGCTGTAAAGCGTGGTCAGCGTGCCCGCTGAGGTGATTTTGAAGATCGTGCCATACCCATAGGCTCCTCCTTCGTAGGTTGTCCCGTAGA
>Ga0187778_10003345_pt1 | contig 10792 bp, 8 predicted proteins | sample 1015_Q2_SP5_20_M_FD_132418 | JGI IMG/M metagenome (GOLD analysis project Ga0187778, IMG submission 132418) | Tropical peat soil microbial communities from peatlands in Department of Meta, Colombia - 1015_Q2_SP5_20_MG | ecosystem: Environmental > Terrestrial > Soil > Wetlands > Peat | place...
CCTTGGGATACTTGGCGTCGTAAATATGCATATGCGTGTCGCAGGTGCCGGTGGGCGCCTTGAGTTTCGGTTTAACGTTGCTGTCGATGGCTGGCATGATGGTGGTCTACTGGCAGATGAGGCCGGGTCCGTTGGGATTTTTGAAACAGCCGACTGAAGCCGGCACTACGTGTTTGGGTATCCAGAGCACGACATCGGGGAAATAAATGCAAAATGCAATGGTCGCGAAAAAGACGACATAGATCGGCAAGGCCGCCCGCAAGGCCTGCGAAAATCGCACGCCGACGAATTTTGACGCCATCAGCAGCACTAACCCATAGGGCGGGGTAATCAGTCCAAACGCGAGCGTCGCGATAAGCACAACGCCCATGTGCACTGGATTGATGTGACCGGCGTTGGTGAGCGCGTTCACCAGTAGCATGAAGATGATGAGGGTCGGCACCGGTTCGATGAAGTCGCCGACGATGGTAAACAGCAAGACCATCAGCAGCATGATGAGATGCGGATCGTTGCCGGCAATGGCAATAATCCACTCCGAGATGACAATGGCGCCGCGCAGATAGGCGAGCAGATATCCGAAAGCATTGGCAGCGCCGATCGTGATCAACGGCAGCGAGAAAATGAGCCCGGCAAGGCAGAAGTCGTAAGGCAGATTCCAGATGTGTTTGGGATTGAGCGCGGGAATGATGACGACAATGATCCACAGCGCGGCGACGACGCCGGCTTCGGTTGGCGTGAACCAGCCAGTCAGAATGCCCCCAAGCAGGATGACTGGAATCATCAACGGCAGCGCCGCGTCACGTGTCGCCAGAGCAATCATGCCGAGTGAAGCACGCTGCCGCCTGAAGCCAAGTGGACCGAAGAAGTAGCAATAGATCATCAAGCCGAAGCCGATCATCAGGCCGGGCACGAAGCCGGCCATGAATAGGCCGGCTATGGAGACGTTGCCGGTTGCGCCATACACGACGGCGGTGATGCTCGGCGGCACCAACGCTGCAATGGTCGATGCTGCGGCAATGATCGCCGCGATGAACGGACCTTCGTAGCCTTCTTTCTTCATCGGGCCGCCGAGCGCGCGGCTCATGACTGCAACGTCGGCAGTGGTGGAGCCGGACATCTCCGAGAAAAACATACTGAAAACGGTCACGACTTGCGAAAGGCCGCCGCGGATGTGCCCGACCAGGGCCATCGACAGGTTTGCAATGCGCACGACCACATTGGCAGAGCTCATCAGCTCGCCGACGAGCAGGAAAAACGGGATCGCCAGCAGCGCCTCATTGTCGACGCCGTCGAAGACCTTCTGGATGATGGCTGGAAGCGAAACGTCGGCAAGCAACGAGCCAACAAAGACGCCGCCAAGCAGGGCGAACGGCACCGGCACGCCGAGATAGCCGAATGCCAGAAAGCAGACCGACATGAGCGCGAGGATGACCGGCGCAGTCATTGTGGTTCCTCGGGCCGGGATGCACCGAACGCCGCTGATAGTTCCGGCTCCAGCGGCTCCGGATGATCGAAGCCATTACGCCAGCCGTTGACGATTTGCTCGATGGTGAACAGCGTGATCAGCGCACCGGACAGGGGGATCGCCGCATAAAGCGAGGCGATCGGCGTATTTGACGGCAGGCGGAAACTGCCAAAGCCGCGCAGGAAATTGAGGTACCCGTAGTAGACAAGGCAGAGCGCCACGGCGAGCACGATCAACCGGATCAGCAGCTCGGCGACAAGCCGTGGCGCGCCGTGCATCGATTCTGCAAATGCCGTCAGATACAAATGATCGTTGCGCCGGGTCGCGACCGCCGCCCCGATGAAAATGCCATAGATAAACAGGGTTGATGTGACTTCCTGGAGCCAAAGCCATGGGCTCCCAAGAACACGTGTGGTGATATCCGCGCATACAGACATCGAGAATCCGAACAGCAGCATGCCGCAGATGATCATCAAGACCATCTCCAGCCCGTCGAGCGCCTTCCATTTCAGATGGCGCTGGCGCTGCAATACCAGTTTGCTCGCGATACTCATCACCCTGTCCGCGAATTGGAGAGGCCGGCATTGCCGGCCTCTCCGTTGTCCCCTCAGAAGCGCTCGTTACTGGACTGATTTGATCAGGGTCTTGATCTTGTCGGCGTGGGGACCAAGCTCCTTGGCGAGCTTGTCGAGCATCGGATCGGAGATTTTTTTGAAGCCGGACTTGTCGACGTCGGTCACGATCTTGATGCCGATCGCCTTGAGCTTGGCCGCCGCGGCGTCTTCGAGCTCGAAGGCTTTTTTTGGCTCCTGCGTGGTCACATCGCGTCCCGCTTCGAGCACCCATTTTTTTTGCTCGTCGCCCAGGCTCTGCCACAGCTTGTCGCTGATCCAGAGGATAGCGTTGTTCGCTTCGTGCTGGGTCATCGAGAGCACGGGGGCCGGCTCGTAGTGCTTGTTGATGAGATAGACGTTGACCGAATTCTCGCCCACGTCGACTACGCCGGTTTGCAAGGACGTATAGACGCTGCCGAACGGCATGTGCACCGTCTGCGCGCCATACGCGTTGAAGGTAGCATCCTCGGTTGCGGTGGCTTGCACGCGGATCTTCAGGCCCTTGATGTCCTCGATCTTGTGGATCTCTTTCTTGCTGTACATGTTGCGCAGGCCCTGCGTGCCGAGCCCAATCACGTGAATGCCTTGCACGGTCTGGTCGATCATGTCGCGGATCGCTTCAAACACTTTCGGGTCGCTGAGCGCCTTGACCATGTGGTTTTCATCGCGGAACAGGAAATGCAGCGACATAACGCCTGCCTGCGGCGAGATCGTCGCGGTGTTCGCCGATGACACGATTGCGAAATCGAGGTCGCCGGATTTTACCAGTTGAAGAAGCTGCGGTTCCTGTCCGAGCTGGGCGCCAGGATATTGGTCGACCAGCATCTTGCCACCGCTCAACTGCTTGAGCTTGGCTGAAAAGATGTCATAGGCCACGCTGTAACCCGAGTTGAGCTGCTGGTCATGGGCGAAACGGTAGTGCTTCTCCTGGGCGTTCGCGTTGAACGAAACGGCCAAGATACCGGCAGCAACGGCCAGTGCCCACTTGCTGATGATCCTCATTGTTTCTCCCCAATATTTATTTTCTGGTTCTCGTGGCCTCGACGGACCAGGGGAATTGTAGTCGAGGGCTCGGGGGGAAGGATAGATAGCTTATAAGAGCGCCTTCAGCCGCTGCGGCGTAACCGGAAGCTGGATGATCGCTCCGGGGCGCTGCAGCGCGTCATCGATCGCCGAAGCAAGTGCCGCGCCCACCGGATTTGCGCCGCCTTCGCCGGCACCCTTCAAACCGAGCGAATTGAGTGGGCTCGGTGCGTCCTCCGAGACGAGGACGGAAATTTCCGGCACTTCACGCGCTGTTGGCATCAGATAATCGGCGAAAGTCACCGAAAGCGGTTCACCGGCGTCGTCATATTGGAACTCCTCGAACAGCGCACCGCCCACTCCTTGGGCCAGCCCGCCGGCAATCTGGCCTTCGACCAGCTTCGGATTGACCGCCTTGCCGATGTCATAGGCGATCGCATAGCGCTCGATTGTGACATTCCCGGTATCGGCATCGACGCGCACTGCGGCCACATGCACGCCATACGGATAGACCATGTGTTTCGATTCGAAGGTATCCTCGGCGCTCAGCCCGCCGGGCAGGGTGCGCGCAAGCTCGGCCAGTGGCATTGATGGTCCTCGCGCATCAACGCGAACGATTTCGCCATTTACGATGTCGAGCGCGGCGGCATTTGTCTGCATCAGTTCGGCGGCGGCGTTGAGCGCCTTGTCGCGAAGTTTCGCCGCAGCAAGCCGGGTCGCTTCCCCGCACATGACGGTGACACGCGACGCGAACGCCCCCATGCCGCGGGCAATTCTGTCCGTCTGTCCATGGATGACGCGGATATTCGTGTAATCGACGCCCAGCGTATCAGCGCAAATCTGTGCGATAACGGTTTCCACGCCCTGACCGATCGAAGCGACGCCGGTGATCGCTTCGACCATGCCGTCACCTTTCACTTCGACGCGCACGGTATCGAATGGCCCAAGTCCGCTTTTTTCAACGAATATTGCGACGCCGGCGCCAACCTTCTCGCCGTTCCTGCGCCGTTTACACAGTCGATCCTGGAGCTCGTCCCAGCGCGCGGCCTTTAGCGCTTTGTCGAGCAGCAGGGCGTAATCGCCGGAGTCATAAACAATCTGCGTGCCGAGTGTGTCCAAACCGAGCGTATACGGCATCGCACTCTTCTTGATGAGATTGCGCCGGCGAATTTCGACCACGTCGACGCCCACTTTTGCCGCGATTGCGTCCATCAGGCGCTCGCGCACGAAAGTGGATTCATAACGGCCGGGTGCTCGGTAGGTGCCGCAGGGCGTCTTGTTGGTCAGACGGATGTGGCCGATAGCGCGATAGGCCGGCACGCGATAGGGCCCGGGCAACATCGCCGCCGCAAGATCGGGAACGGTTGCAGCGTGCGTACGCATATAGGCGCCGTTGTCGTGAAAGAACTCGTCTTCAATTGCAAGGATGCGTCCTTGCGCGTCGACAGCTGCACGCACGTGATGATGCTGTTCCCGCGAATGATTGGCGGCGATCAGGTGCTCACGCCGGTCTTCAATCCATTTGATCGCCCGGCGGAATTTCAGCGCGGCGACGCACACCAGAACATCTTCCGGGTAAATTTCGCCGCGGATGCCGAAACCGCCGCCGACATGCCCTTCATAGAGCTGAACGGATTCTTTTTTCCGTCCCACCATCTGCGCGATGGTGTCGCGATTCCAGTGTGGCACCTTGGCGGCGCCGTGCAATTCGAGGACGTCGCGCGCCTCGTCATAGCGCGCGATGGCGCCGCGCGTTTCTAGGGGGACGCCGGAATGGCGGCCAACGGAAAGTTCAAGCGATATAATGGCATGGGCGTTGCCGAAGGCCGCATCCATATCGCCATAGGCTTTTTGCAGAACGCCCGGTTCCGTCGACAAATTCGGTGCAAAGGAGCCCGGCTGGCCGGTTGCCAGCATGGTTGCTTGCAGGGGCTCAATCGAAGCGTCGATCAGATCGGCCGCATCTTCCGCCAGGTACGTGTTGTCGGCGAAAATCACCGCCATAGGCTCGCCGACATAGCGTACGACCCCTTTGGCCAGCACCGGCTGCTGATATGGCTCGAGCGTTTTGAGCCCGGTGAGGCGGAACGGAATGGCCGGAACGTGTGGGACATCGGCATGCGTCCATACGGCATGCACGCCCGGCAACTTTAGTGCCGCTGATACCTCGATCGATTTTATTTTTCCGTGCGCGCTCGGCGAACGCACGACGCGCATCACCCATTGATGGGGAAAGGAAATGTCGGCCGCAAAACGGCCCTGACCGAGCAGCAGGGTACGGTCTTCCAGGCGCGGGACGGAACGGCCGATAAATTTTTGTTTAGCCGACATTAGCGCAGCCGCTCATCCTTTTCGCATTTCTTTTGCCGCGGCTTTTACGGCCTTGATGATGTTCTGGTAGCCGGTGCAGCGGCACAGGTTAGACGACAACACATCGAGCAAATCGTCGTCGCTGATGTCGGGGTTGTGCTCCAGAACGCCGACGGCAAGCATCAGAAAGCCCGGCGTGCAGAACCCGCATTGCAGGCCGTGATGATCCATGAAGGCCTGCTGCATAGGATGCAACTTGTCGCCATCGGCGAGACCCTCGACGGTGCGAATTTGCTTGCCGGCCGCCTGCGCGGCGAACATCAGGCACGAGCGCACCGGCATGCCATCGACAATAACGGTGCAGGCGCCACAAACGCCATGTTCGCAACCGATGTGGGTGCCGGTCTGTCCGCAGTCCTCGCGAATGGCGTCCGCCAAGGTACGCCGCGCCTCGACGGCGATCGCATGGTCGCGGCCATTGATGTTGAGCCTGATGTTGCCCTTCACGCTCATGCCGCCTTTTCCCTCGCGCGGAGCGCGGCACGAATGCGCTGTGGCGTTGCCGGCATCTCATTGATCTCAACCCCTAAGGGCGAAAGTGCATCATTGATCGCATTGACCACCGCCGCTGGTGCGCCGATGGTGCCGCCTTCACCGAGACCCTTGGCTTTGGTGATCGAATTCGGGCTCGGCGTCTCGATGTGGTGCAGCTCAATAGGCGGAATCTCGCGCGCCGTCGGCGGCATATAGTCGGCAAGCGTTGCAGTCAGAATGCCGCCGTTCTCGTCGTAGATGATTTCTTCCAGCAGCGCGTTGCCGATACCCTGCGCGATACCGCCATGCACCTGACCGTCGGCAATCATCGGATTGATGATGCGGCCGGCATCCTCGGCCACCAGGAATTTTTCGACTTTGACGTGCCCCGTTTCAATGTCGACCTCAACAATGGCGACATGACAAGCGTTCGAGAAAGTACCGGGCGGGTCATAATGGCCAGTTTCCGTGAATCCCGGCTCGATCTCGCCCTTGAAACGATGTGTTTGCGTGTAAGCCTCGCGCGCCAGCCGCGCGATCGGTATCGCGCGGTCGGTACCGGTGACTTTCGCAAAGCCCTCGCTGAGTACGATATCGTCGGGCGCCGCTTCCAGCAGGTCGCTCGCCATTTTTATTAGCTTGGCACGGATCTTACGGGCCGCGATCAATGTGGCACCGCCAGAAATCACCAGCGAACGGCTGGCGAAAGTACCCCAGCCATAAGGCGCGCGGTCGGTGTCGCCGTGTATTACCTTGATCATTTCCGGCGGAATGCCGATCTCGTCGGCGATGATCTGCGCGAGTGTCGTACGCAGACCCTGGCCATGCGGCGATGAGCCGATACGCGCCTCGACGAAGCCGGACGGATCGACCGAAACGATAACGGTTTCCCAGCCGGGCGTGATCTCCATGCCGCGCGCCGCAAAGGCAGGGCTGCCGTAGCCGGTTCGTTCGGAAAACGTCGCAAATCCAAGGCCAAGATACTGGCCTTTTGCACGGGCTTCGCTCTGACGCTTGCGGAAGGCGGGCATATCGATCGCCTTCACCGCCATTTCGAGGGTCTCTTTGTAGGTGGCGTCGTCGTATTCGAGGCCCATCGCGGATTTGTAGGGAAATTTGTCGATCAGGTTACGCCGGCGGATATCGACGGGATCGATCGCGAATGCGCGCGCGGCCTTATCCATCAAACGCTCGAGCGTGAAGGTGATGATCGGGCGTGACACGCCACGATAGGGCGCCATGGTGCAGGTATTGGTGACGACCCCGCGCGAATGACACTGGTACTGCTGCACGTCGTAAGGGCCGGGCAGTTCCGCCATCGCCATCAACGGTTCTACGCCGCATGTGGTCGGATAGCAGGAATAGGCGCCCACATTGGAAACAATCTCTGCCTTCAGCGCCGTCAACTTTGCATTCTTGTCGAACGCGCCCTCGAGCGTGATGTATTGATCGCGCGAGTGAAAACTGGCGATCAGATTTTCGCGCCGGTCTTCGGTCCACGACACCGAACTTTTCAGCTTGCGCGAAAGCCAGACCAGCACGACGTATTCGCTGGCCAGCGACATTTTCTGACCAAATCCTCCGCCGACATCCGGCGCGATCACGCGCAGATCGGATTCAGGAAAGCCGAGCACGTCGCAAATTGCTGTGCGCGTGAGGTGCGGCATCTGGGTGGTGCAGGTGAGGGTGATGCGCCCGGTTGAGGCGTCGTAAGCAGCATGAGCCGCGCGAGCCTCCATTGGCGTCGCATTCTGACGGCGCGAGCGCGCTTCGACCTTGACGATCTTGTTTGCGCTTGCCCACGCCGGATCGAAATCCGGCGTTTTGACCTTGCCTTCAAGGATGACATTACCGGGCACTTCCGCATGTACCTGCGGTGCGTCTTTTTCAAGCGCCCTACGTGCGTCGGTCAGCGCCGTGGTTTCTTCGATAGAGAGCTCAACTTGATCTACAATGTCTTCGGCCTCTTCCTCGCTCGCGGCAACGACCGCGGCGACAGGTTCACCAATGAAGCGCACTTTGTCGTCGGCCAAAACCGGTTGGCCCAGCGGCTTGTAGTTGAATTTATGCAGCATAGGCGTGATTTTTTTCACGCCTTTCAGATCAGCGGCGGTGACCAACGTCGCGTTTTTCGGACCGCTGATCTTGGTCAGCTTGCCCGCGGCAACGGAGCTGCGCACGAATCGCACCCAATGAGCGGCGGGCAGATCGGCAGTGAAGCGGCCCTGTCCGGTGATCAATGCCGGATCTTCCAGCCGGCGAATAGCGCGGCCGACCCAGGTCATTCCCAAACCTCTGGTGCCATGCCCGCTCATGAGGCGCTGTGCTCCAGCGCGCGGCGCACCACAGCGCGCACAAGGTCGCGCCGGTAGTCGGCATTCGTCTGATGATCCTCGAGTGGATCGATCGCTTTGGCTGCGGCTTCGGCAGCAGCGCGGAACGCGCCGTCGCCGGGCGTTTTGCCGTTGAGGCCAGCTTCTGCTTCCGCAATTCGCCGAGGCGAAGCTTCAGCTCCGCCCAGGCCAATGCGGGCGTCAACGATCTTGCCGTTCTGCAGCCGATACGTAACGAGCGAGGCAGCCATCGCGAAATCACCGACGCGGCGGCTGAACTCGTTGAATCCGAATTTGGTGTCACTCGAAAGCAGCGGAAGGCGGACCTCCGCAAGCAATTCATCCTCGGCCAGCGTCGTCGTCATGATCCCAGCGAAAAAGTCCTTCGCAGGGATTAGCCGTTCACCGCGCGTGCTTCTGGCGATCAACGTGGCATCAAGCGTCGCTGCGACCAGGCACCATTCCGCAGAAGGGTCGGCGTGGGCGAGGCTGCCACAAAGCGTGCCGCGCACGCGGATCGGATAGTGCGCGATGTGGCGAGCGACCGCGCTGAGCAGCCGGCCGAGCGGATTGTCGACCACGGATTTATGAAACGCCGCGTGGCGAACGCAGGCACCGATCGAAAGCGTCTTGCCGTCACTCGTGACTTTGTCGAGTCCGGCAACTTCGTTGATGTCGACCAAATGCGCCGGCTTGGCGAGGCGGAACGCCATAATCGGGACGAGGCTCTGGCCGCCGGCCAGCACGCGCCCGTCCAGTGGCGCCACCTCGGCCAAAATCTTGACCGCCTCGTCGAGCGTCTTCGGCACATGGCGGACGAAGGGCGCAGGCTTCATGGCGGGTTCCGGCGGTCGGGAGCTAATTATATGTATACAAACGATAAAGCTCGTCGATGGATTGTCAAACGGCGTTTACCGTCGCGACGCTTTGGCAGTGGCTGCCTATCCCGTTACCCTTATATTGAACCGGCCGCTTTCCTATCCTATGTGCCGGCCATCCAGGCCCAAAGTAGGTTGGGGGATGCAGATATTGCGACCGATAGCTCTCGCTTGCCTTTCTGCCGCTCTGCTGGCGGCCACGCCAGCCATGCCGGAAGAGAACAAACGCCCGGACAAGGTCTCGTTCTATTTCGCCGCCCACGAAGACGACTGGCAGCTGTTCATGAATCCGTCCGCGTTTCAGGACGTGATCAATGGCGCCAGCAAGACCGTATTCGTGCATCTCACCGCAGGCGACGCCGGACTTGGCGCCGGTCTCGGCGGCCGCAAGCATCCGTTCTATCTTGCGCGCGAAAACGGCGCCGAGGCCGCGATCCGCTTCATGGCCGACGCTGACGGGTCACCCGGTGAGCGCGTCGCCGCGCCGATGGCCTTCAACGGCCATCCGATCTACCGCGTCAGCTATCACAATACCGTCGGATATTTCCTGCGCCTCCCCGACGGCAACGCGTCCGGAGCGGGCTACCTCGCGACCGGCTTCGAGTCCCTTAAACGGCTGTCCGGCGGCGAAAACGAGGTGCTTAAGGCGGTCGACGGGTCGACCATCTATCGCGGCTGGGCGGATCTGGTGGTGACGTTGCGGGCAATCGTCGCCTACGAACGTGGCCGGGCGGCGATGATCCAGGTCAATGTTGCAGAGACCGATGCGCGCATCAATCCGAACGATCACACCGATCATCTGATGACCGCCAAAGCCGCGCTCGAAGCGGTCAAGGATTCATCTTGCGTGCGCCGGGTTTACTATGTGGACTACGCCAGTTCAAAGCTGCCGCTGAACCTCGACGCCCAACAGCGCGACATGGAAAGCTCGGTGTTTGCGGTTACCCTCGCCGGCATACAGGCCCTCGACCACGGCACTTCCTGGCACCACTATGATCAATCGTTCGTCGGACGAAACTACTTCCGTGTCCAGGACCCGATGGGCCGGTGCGAGCCGCCCGTCGTTGCGGCGGCCGCAGCGCACTAACGGCTCTCTGTTTCCGGTTCGTTTCGGGGCCTCGCCGCAATAGCGCCGCGAATCCAAACCACGCTCTTTTTCGGAAACCTATTTTCTGCTGGACTGTTTTCGTCTGGTCATCATTTTTTTCGGCCGGGGCTGGATGCGTTACACCGAAGTTCCGCTTACCCTGCAAGCCGCCGATCGTGTCACGTCGGTCGACGCGCTGCGCGGCTTCAGCATTTTCTGGATCACGGGCGCCGACGGCGCGGTCTGGGCGCTCGATCGCATGCTGCGCGATAAAGGTCCGCCGCTGAACACGATTGGCAATTTTCTCGATACCCAAATGAAACATGTGGCATGGGAAGGCTTCCACTTCTACGATTTCATTTTGCCACTGTTCATTTTTGTAACCGGCGTATCGATCGTGCTGGCATTGCCGCCGCTGGTCGAGACCGAAGGAAAGCTACAGGCGCATCTGCGGGTACTGCGCCGGGCGCTGATCCTCTATGTCCTGGGACTTATATATTACGGCGGCGTCGGGCAGCATTGGAGCGATATCCGGTATGTCGGCGTGC
>Ga0187778_10003347_pt1 | contig 10787 bp, 10 predicted proteins | sample 1015_Q2_SP5_20_M_FD_132418 | JGI IMG/M metagenome (GOLD analysis project Ga0187778, IMG submission 132418) | Tropical peat soil microbial communities from peatlands in Department of Meta, Colombia - 1015_Q2_SP5_20_MG | ecosystem: Environmental > Terrestrial > Soil > Wetlands > Peat | place...
CGAGCTCGCCGGCGATGCGCTTGATGACCACCGGGTCGATGCCGTAATCGCCGGTGCCGAGCAGCGCCTCGCCGGAGAGCTTCACCAGGATTCTCGAGTAGATCGCCTTGGCCTGCCTCATCTGCGCTCCTCTGAAGACGTATGGAAAAAACCCCGCGCAGGGCGGGGTTTATTCCTTGATGCGCGCACGCGCCGTCAGTGCCTGACCGCCGGGTCCGAACCCTTCACCTGGGCCATCACGTCGGCGACGAAGTCATCGGCTTTTCTCTCGATGCCCGCCCCGACCTCGAAGCGCTCGAACGCCAGAACTTCCGCCTTCGCCCCCTTGAGCAGCTTCTCGACCGTCACATCGGGATCCTTCACGAACGGCTGCCCGGCGAGCGTGATCTCGCTCAGCGCTTTGCGCAGCCGCCCCTCGACCATCCTGGCCACGATCTCGGGCGGCTTGCCCTCGCGCTGCGCCTGCTCGGTGAGGATGGCCCGCTCCTTTGACACGACATCCTCGGGCACCTGCGCGTGCGTCAGATATTTCGGGTTGCTGGCTGCGACGTGCATCGCCAGATCGTACGCCAGGCTCGCCTCGCCCCCCTTGACCGCGACCAGCGCGCCGATGCGCGTGCCGTGCACGTAGGCGCCGAGATGCTCGGGCGAGCCGAGCACCGCCAGGCGCCGCACGCTGATGTTCTCGCCGATCCGGGCGATGAGCGCCCGGCGCCGCTCCTCGACGCTCTCGCCGGAGGCGAGGCGCGCTTCGTGGAGGGCGGTGAGCGTCGCGGGCCGATGGGTGAGCGCGCACTCACCGACCGCCTGCGCGAAGGCCCGGAACTCCTGCTCGCGGGCGACGAAATCCGTCTCGCAGTTCACCTCGACCATGGCGGCCAGCCGTCCGTCGGGCGAGCGGGCGATGACCACCACGCCCTCGGCGGCGATACGCGCCGCCTTCTTGTCGGCCTTGGCCAGGCCCTGGCGGCGCATGAGCTCGGCGGCGGCATCGAGGTCGCCCTTGGTCTCGACCAGCGCCTTCTTGCATTCCATCATGCCCGCGCCGGTGCGCTCGCGCAGCTGCTTGACGGTCTCTGCGGTGATGTTCATGTGATCGGTCCTCCCTGTCACTCGGCCGAGCCCACGCCGGGCGCGCGTCCCTTGCGGCGGCCTGCGCCCCCGCCCGGCCGGCGTGACTCCTCGGGCAGTGGGACGGTGCCGGCGGGCGCCACCGCTTCCGCGGCATCCTCGGCGTCCAGATCCTCATCCTCGGCGCCGAGCTCCGCGGCGGTCGCGGCGGGCGCCTTGACGACCGGCAGCCGGCGACGTGCCGGCGCCTTCTTGCGGACCGTGGCCTGCGGACGCTGCCGGCCGCGCGCGACCTTCTTGCGCGGGTTGCCGGCCTCGTCCAGCTCGACGAACTCGTCCTCACCGACGGCGACCGGCGGTACCGACTCCTTGCCCTCGAGCACCGCATCGGCGATGCCGGCGGCATAGAGCTGAATGGCGCGCATGGCATCGTCGTTGCCGGGAATGACGTAGTCGATCCCGTCGGGAGAGCAGTTGGTGTCGACGATCGCGACCACGGGAATCCTGAGCTTCTTCGCCTCGTGAATCGCGATGTTCTCGTGGCCCACGTCGACCACGAACAGCGCATCCGGCAGCGACTCCATGTTCTTGATGCCGCCGAGGCTCTTTTCCAGCTTGTCCATCTCGCGCCGCAGCTGGGTCGCCTCCTTCTTGCCGCGCTTCTCGAGCGCGCCCGAGGCGGCGAGCTCGCTGATCTCCCCGAGCCGCTTGACCGACTGGCGGATGGTCTTGAAGTTCGTGAGCATGCCGCCGAGCCAGCGCTGATTCACGAACGGCTGCGCGGCGCGCTCGGCCTCCTTCTGGATCGACTCGCGCGCCGAGCGCTTGGTGCCCACGAACAGCACGGTGCCGCCGTCGGCGATGACGCCCTTGATGAAGTTGGCAGCCTCGGAGTACATCGGCTGCGTCTTCTCGAGATTGATAATGTGGATCTTGTTGCGCTCGCCGAAGATGAAGGGGGCCATCTTCGGGTTCCAGAAGCGGGTCTGATGTCCGAAATGGACTCCCGCCTCCAGCATCTGTCGCATGGACACGCCGGGCATGAAAGACTCCTGTGCGGGTTAAGCCTCCGCACGTCCCCAGGACCATCCCGGAAGCGCTCTCGAGGCTGATCCGGGACACCCAGTCGCTGGGCTTGATGACGCGCGTGTGGGTTGCGTTGCCAAAAAAGGCCGCGCTTTATACCATGAAGCCCTCGTCGGAACAATGTCTTACGCGCGCCCGCGGGAGACACTTGCCGCAGCGCCTGGCCGGCCCCATTTCAGAGCGTATGCACGTCACCATCAAGAGCCCAGAGGAACAGGAAAAGATGCGTACCGCCGGGCGCCTGGCCGCGGAGGTGCTCGACATGATCGGGCCGCACGTGCTGCCCGGGGTGACCACCGAGGAGCTCGACCGCATCTGCCACGACTTCATCGTGAACGTGCAGCGCTCGGTGCCGGCGAACCTCAACTACCGGGGCTTCCCGAAAAGCATCTGCACCTCGGTGAACCACGTGGTGTGCCACGGCATCCCGAACGACCGGCGCCTCAAGGCGGGCGACATCGTCAATATCGACGTGACCGTGATCCGCGACGGCTTTCACGGCGACACCAGCCGCATGTACTTCGTCGGCAAGGCGCCGCCGCATGCTCAGCGCCTGGCCGAGACCTGCTTAGCCGCCATGTGGCGCGGCATCGAGACGGTACGCCCGGGGGCACGCCTGGGCGACATCGGGCACGCCATCCAGAGCTTCGTGGAGCGCCACGACTACTCGGTGGTGCGCGAGTACTGCGGTCACGGCATCGGGCGCGTGTATCACGAGGACCCGCAGGTGCTGCACTACGGCGAGCCCGGCACCGGGCTCGAGCTCAAGGCGGGCATGACCTTCACCATCGAGCCGATGGTGAATGCCGGCAAGCGCCACGTGCGGCTGCTGCCCGACGGCTGGACCGTCATCACCAAGGACCACTCGCTGTCGGCGCAGTGGGAGCATACCGTGCTGGTCACTGACAGCGGGGTCGACGTGCTGACGCTCGGCGCGAACGGCGCCGAACAGTGACGGCTCAGACGCACTGATGGGGGCCGCGGACACAGAGCTGCTGGCGGAAACGCTCCCGGCCGCGCCCCCTTCCGGCTGGCCGCTGCTGTCGCGGCTGCCGGCACAGCTCGCTGCGGACCCTTCAGCCGCCGCTTGGCGGTCCCTGCTGCAGCAGGCGCACGAAGAGCTGCGCGACCGCTTCCTCGCCGAGGAGCCGGTCGAGGAGCTGGTGCATGCGCGCGCCGCGCTGATCGATGCGGTGCTGCGCGAGGCCTGGCGCACGGCCTGCGCGGCGCATGACAGCTGGGCACTGGCCGCGGTCGGCGGTTACGGTCGCGGGGAGCTGCATCCGTATTCGGACATCGACATCCTGCTGCTGGTACCGCAGCCGCCGGACGGCGCCGGCAGCGCCGCAGTCGAGCAGCTGGTGACCCTGCTGTGGGACATCGGGCTCGAAGTCGGCCACAGCGTGCGCACGGTCGGGCAGTGCCGCGAGGAGTGCGTCGGTGACGTGAGCGTCATGACGACCCTGCTCGAGGCGCGCCTGCTGGCCGGAAACGCCGCGCAGTTCGGCGCCATGCGCGAGGCGCTCTCGCCCGAGCACATCTGGCCGGTGAAGCAGTTCTTCGAAGCCAAGGTGCGCGAGCAGACCGAGCGGCACCTCAAGGCGAACGACACCGCCTACAATCTCGAGCCCAATGTGAAGACCGGGCCGGGGGGCCTGCGCGACATCCAAACCATCGCGTGGGTCGCGAAGCGCCACTTCGGCGCCGACACGCTCGATGGACTCGCCACCCACGGGTTTCTCACACCCGCCGAGCTGCGCCGCCTCAAGCAGGCCCAGGCCTTCCTGTGGAAGGTGCGCTTCGGTCTGCACACGCTCACCGGACGGCACGAGGATCGCCTGCTGTTCGACCATCAGATCCGCCTGGCGCAGGCCTTCGGCTACGAGGACGCCTCCTACACCCTCGCGGTCGAGCAGTTCATGCAGCGCTACTACCGCACGGTGATGGACGTGAGCCTGCTGAACGAGCTGCTGCTGCAGCTGTTCCGCGAGGCGATCCTCTCCGAGAGCGAGCCGCCGCGCCCGCTCAACGCCCGCTTCCAGGTGCGCAGCGGCTCGCTCGAGGCGGTGAGCGAGGAGGTGTTCGCGCGCACCCCCTCGGCGCTGCTCGAGCTGTTCGCCCTGCTGCAGCAGAATCCGGACATCCGCGGCGTGCGCGCCTCGACCATGCGGGCCGTGGCGCGGCACCTGTGGCTGATCGACGAGGAGTTCCGCCAGAACCCGCGCCATCACCGTCTGTTCCTCGAGATCCTGCGCTCGCCGGTCGGCGTGACGCACGAGCTGCGGCGCATGAATACCTACGGGGTGCTCGGCCGCTACATCCCGGCATTCGGCCGCGTCGTCGGGCGCATGCAGTACGACCTGTTCCACGCCTACACGGTCGATGCGCACACGCTGTTCGTGGTGAGCAACCTGCGCCGCTTCGCCATCCCGCGCTACGATCACGAGCTGCCCGAGGCCTCGCGCGTGATGCAGGGGTTGCCGCGCAGCGAGGTCGCCTACCTCGCCGCGCTGTTTCACGACCTCGCCAAGGGGCGCGGCGGGGATCACTCGGAGCTCGGCGCGGTGGACGCAGAAGCCTTCTGCCTCGAGCAGGGCCTGTCGCCGTACGATGCGCGCCTGGTCGCCTGGCTGGTACGCAATCACCTCGAGCTGTCGATCACGGCGCAGAAGCAGGACATCGGCGACCCGGCGGTGATCAACGCATTCGCGCGCAAGGTGGGGGACGAGACGCATCTCGATTACCTGTACGTGCTCACCTGCGCCGACGTGCGCGCCACCAACCCCAAGCTGTGGAACTCCTGGAAGGCCTCGCTGTTCAGCGACTTCTACCAGCGCGTGAAGCGGGCGCTGCGCCGCGGGCTCGAGAGCCCGATCGACCCCGAGCACCTGGTGCGCGAGACCCAGGATGCGGCGCGGCGGCTGCTGCTCGAGCGCGGCGTCGCGGAGCACGATATCGCCGCCGTTTGGACGCGCTTCACCCAGAGCTATTTCCTGCAGCACTCGCCCGAGGAAGTCGCCTGGCACACGCGCCTCTTGTCGGAGCGCGACCCCGGCTCGGACGAGCCACTGGTGGCGCTCGATGCACGCAGCGTGCGCGGCACGACCGCCGCGCTGATCTTCGCGCGCCCGCGGCGGCACGGATTCGCGCGCACCACTGCGGCGCTCGATCAGCTCGGGCTGAACATCGTCGACGCGCGCATCACCCCGACCGGCGATGGTTTCACGCTCGACCTCTATCACCTGCTGGAGGACGACGGTGCCGCGATCACCGACAGCGACCGGCTGGTGGAGATCGAGCGCGCCCTGTGGCGCTCGCTGCAGGGGCCGGCGGATGCGCCGTTCGCGGTATCGCGCCGCGCGCCGCGCCAGGCGCGCATGTTCCACACTGCTACGCTGATTGCTGTCAGCGTCGATGAGCGCAACCGCCGCTCGGTGCTGGAGCTGACCGCTGGCGACCGCCCGGGCCTGCTGTGCGAGGTCGGCCAGGTGCTGATGCAGGAGCGCGTCGAGCTGCACGCCGCCAAGATCATGACCGTGGGCGAGCGCGCCGAGGATGTGTTCTATCTGACCGATTTCGACAACCGCCCCCTGAGTGCCGCGGCCGCCGAGCAGCTCAAGGAGCGCCTGGTGCAGGCGCTCGACGAGCGCCAGGCGGCGCTGCGTGCGCCGGCCGCGGTGACACGGCGCCCCTGAGCGATGGGCCGCCGGGACGATGCAGCATGAGCGACCTGACCGCTCTCAAGTCCATCATCGATGCCGCGTTCGAGCGGCGCGTGCACCTCGGCCCGCAGAACCTGTCGCGCGAGCTCGACGGCGCGCTGGAGGAGTGCCTCACGCTGCTCGACAGCGGCCGGGCGCGCGTGGCCGAGCCGCGCGAGGGACGCTGGGTGGTCAACGAGTGGCTCAAGAAAGCCGTGCTGTTGTCCTTCCGGGTGCGCGACAACGCCGTCGTAAACGCCGGCTTCACGCGCTTCTATGACAAGGTACCCCTCAAGTACGCCGCCGCCGACGAGCAGCAGCTGCGCGCCGGCGGTGCGCGCATCGTGCCGCATGCCATCGTGCGCCGCGGCGCCTACATCGCGCCGAACGTGGTGCTGATGCCGAGTTACGTGAACATCGGCGCCTATGTCGGCGAGGGCACCATGGTCGACACCTGGGCGACGGTGGGCTCGTGCGCCCAGATCGGCCGCAACGTGCACCTCTCGGGCGGGGTGGGCATCGGCGGGGTGCTCGAGCCGCTGCAGGCCGCCCCCACGATCATCGAGGATGACTGCTTCATCGGGGCCCGCTCGGAAGTCGTCGAGGGCGTCGTGGTCGAAGCCGGCGCGGTGATCTCGATGGGTGTCTTCCTCGGCCAGAGCACGCGCATCTACGACCGCGCCAGCGGCACGATCCTGCAGGGGCGCGTGCCGGCAGGCTCGGTGGTGGTGCCCGGCACGCTGCCCGCCCCCGACGGCCGCTACAGTCTTTACTGCGCGGTGATCGTCAAGCGCGTCGACGCGCAGACGCGCGCCAAGACCTCGATCAACGAGCTGCTGCGCAGCACCGACGCGACTTAATTACGTTGCGCCGCCGCCACGGCCGGCGGCCTCTGGGGCAAGTCCCAGCTGCGGCGCGCGCTGAGACCGCGCTGTGACCGCCGTTCGACTGACCGCGTAACCGTCGGCCCCTGAAGATCGTCGTCGTTCGCAACAACGACCAGCGCGACAACCGATCAGGGACCAGGCTACATGCTCAACGGGATTCTTCGCCGCAGGTGCGTGTTGTTTGTATTCACTGCGCTGACCGCTTCGCTCCAGGCACCCGCCCAGCAGAAGACCGGACCGGGCATCAGCGGTGAAGAGAGCCTCACCTGGAAGGGCATCACGCTCTATGGCGTCATCGACATCGGTCTCCAGTACGACACGCACAGTGCGCCGTTCACTCCCTACCGGCCGTCCGCCAGCGGCAACATCGTGCGCCAGAACAGCCGCCAGTCGGTCACCGGTCTCACCCCGAGCAACATGGGCCAGTCGCGAGTCGGCCTGCAGGGCATCGAGGCCCTGAATGATGAGTGGTCGGCCCTATTCCAGGTGGAGACCTTTTTCAATCCGCAGTCGGGCGAGATCGCGGATTCTTTGAAGTCGCTCGCCGTGAACAACGGTGTACCCCTCAACAAGCAGAGCGTCGGCGTCGATGGCAGCTCGGCGGGTCAGGCCTTCCAGACCGCCTATGTCGGGCTGCAATCGCAGCGGTTCGGCACCCTCACCTTCGGTCGTCAGGTCACACTGCTCTCGGAAGGCGTCATCAAGTACGACCCCAACTACTACGCCTCGGCGTTCGGCCTGCTCGGCGCGTCAAACACGTATCCCGGCGGCGGCTCCGGGGAAGACAACCGGCTTGACTCCACGGCGAAGTACCTGGTTAGCTTCGACGATCTGCTGCATCTCGGCGCTCTCTACAAATTCAACGGATCCAACGGCTCGGCCAACACCGCCTTCCAGGCGGATATCGGCGCTGACTACGCGCGCGCATCCGTCGATGCGTATTATTCCAAGGTCAACAGCGCCATCACCGCGACCTCCCTGACCGCCGCTCAGGTCGCCAAGCTTCCCGCACTGGGTTATTCGGTATCGAATTCTCTCGCGGCGACGATCTCGGACAACACGACCTATGCGCTGATGGGCTTGTACAAGTTCGAGCGACTCAAGCTCTCTGCCGGTTACGAGTACATCAAGTATGCCGATCCGAATACGCCGTTGAGCGCCGGGTTCATCGACATCGGCGGTTACGTTCTGGCGTTCGTGAGCAACACTGCCTATGAGAACTCGAAGATCGTGCAGGTCTACTGGGCCGGCGTCCGTTACACGGTCGTTCCCAAGCTCGAGCTGACCGGGGCTTACTACGGCGTCCATCAGAGTGCCTACGGCAGCGGAACTCAGGCGGGCTGCTCGACGAATGCGCACAGCGTTTGCAGTGGAAACCTCGAGGCTTTTTCCTTCGACGCCGACTACCGCTGCAACGCGCACTTCGACGCCTACCTTGGCGCCATGTACAGCGGGGTGCACGACGGTGTGGCCAACGGCTACCTTTCCACGACCAACCTCAACCCCACCATCGGTGTGCGCTACAAGTTCTGAGATCGGCCGCGGCCGCGCGCGCTCTGGCCGTGAGCGAGAGCTGCGGCCTCAGCGGTCCTTGAGCCGCACCACCGGCGCCCCCTTGCGGGCGCGCGGCCGGCGGCGCGCCTGGCTCGAGATCGGCCGGAAGCAGCGCGCGGCACGCGCCTGGATCTCGGCATCAAACGTCCGGTAGGCACGGATCAGCTGCCGCCCGAAGGGGGTGAGCTGCGCCCCGCCCCCGCCGGCCCCGCCCTTGGCCGTCACCGCAACACGCTCGTGGAAGCAGCCGTTGAGACTCGCGAGCAGCTGCCAGGCGCGCCGATAGCTCATGCCGAGCTCGCGTGCCGCCTGCGACAGCGAGCCGCCACGCCCGATCTGCTCGAGCAGCGCGATCTTGCCCGGCCCCACGGCCTCGTCACGGCCGAAATCCACCCGGAAGCGGACTGCTGGCGTCGGCATGAGGCACCTCCGGATTCGATTCTAGCGCACGGCTTCGGGGAAACGACGAGATGCGGACGTTGGCGGCGCCGCGTTGCTTGAGCGTTGCCTAAGACCTCCATCTGCAGGCATGCTCGCTCGGCATAGCGTTGAGGTGCCATCCACCATGCAGTTTGGATTTTCAGCACACCGGGTAGCGGTGATCGGGGTGTTGTCCGTCGCGATCAGCGTCGGCGTCGGGCTCGCTCAGGCAGATGACCCTTGCGCAGCGTTCACTTGGGATGTTCGTCACGAGCGCACCCTGTTTGACCACGAGCCACAGACCCTGGCCGCGGGAGAGACGCTGGAAAGCTCGCCGACACTTCGGACCGAACGACTGTATCAACTGCAGCTCCGGCGACAGACGCAAGTCACGTTGGTCGCCTCGCCCGGCAGGAAGTCTCCGACCGAGAGTGGTTATGCAGGTCTTGCCAACGTTACCGTCGACACCGCCGGGGTATATCGAGTCGCCCTTGATCAGCCGGTCTGGGTGGACGTGTTCGCGAGTGGCCACCTCGTTCGCGCCAAGGACTTCCAAGGGCGCCCCGGCTGCAGCGCTCCCCACAAGATTGTGGAGTTCGAGCTGCCAGCCCGAACAGCAATAACACTGCAATTCAGCGGGGGCAGCGCCCCCACACTCAAGGTTGCCGTGACCCGGTCTCCCACCCAGGAATCATAGCGGCAAGCCGGTCGCAGACCGGCCGTCGAGTTCCGGTCAGTCGACACCCACGATGACGTGATCGGCCTTGATCAGCGCGTACGCGCGCTGACCCTTCTTTAACTTCAGCCGCTTGGCCGAGTTGGTCGTGATCACCGAGACGATCTCCACGCCCTTGGCGATACGAATCGTTACTTCGGTACTGACGGGACCGCGAGTGATGCGGCTGATCGTGCCAGTGAGTGCATTTCGAGCGCTGAGCTTCATGGCCCCTCCGTGCTTGCTCAAGTGAGCGTTGCAGTGTCCCACTTCCCCTGACGTGTGTGCCAGTAATCGATTTCCCGAGCCGCATTACCGATGCCGTTCCAGGTCTGCGCGCCTGTCCGCCTTGCCCGCGAACGTCCTGAACGGTGTTGTTTTTGGCCGGTGCCATTACTTGCATATTCGGTGCAAAGCTGGTATCGCTATATCCACACAAACATAACGAAGTCTATCTGCGACCTATGTCTCGAACCGTGCTCGGCCTATGGCTGCTATGCCTCACGATGGCTGCTTCGCGGTCAGAGGCGGACGTGCAGCAGCCGCAGATTCTGGTATTCGCCGCCGCCTCCCTTACCGATGCCGTGGAGGAAGCCAGTGCGGCCTACGAAAAAACTGTGCAGGTGACGGTCAAGTCGTCGTTTGATTCGAGTTCGGTTCTCGCGCGCCAGATCGAAGCCGGCGCGCCGGCCGATGTGTTCTTCTCGGCGGACACGAAGTGGATGGACTACCTGCAAAGCCGCAACCTCATCCAGGCGGCGAGCCGCAAGAATGTCCTGGGCAACCGCCTGGTGCTCATCGCTCCAGCCCAAAGCCAGATCCAGCTCAGAATCGCGCCGCACTCTCCACTCGCTGCGGCACTCGGAAAAGGAAGACTTGCGATCGGCGACTCGGATTCGGTTCCGGCCGGCCGCTATGCGCGCTCGGCGCTGAGGAAACTCGGCGTTTGGGACGAGATCGCCCCCCGCCTAGCGCCTGCGGAAAACGTCCGCATCGCGCTGCTCTATGTCGCTCGAGGTGAGGCTCCGCTCGGCATCGTTTATGCGAGCGATGCGCTCGCCGCTAAGAGCGTGCGCGTGGTGGATACGTTCCCCGCGGACACTCATGAGCCGATCGTTTATCCGATCGCGTTGACAAAGTCTGCGAAAGCCGAGGCGGCCGCCTTTGTCGCTTATCTGGCTGGTCCGCAGGGACTCCAACTGTTCAGCAAGTACGGCTTCACGGAGGCCCCGCGGTGAAGATGAGGTTCGGGTGATTTCGCTGTTGTAACGGCTTGTTCCAGGGGAGAATCGGGATGCGGTCGGTCTGGTGGTGCGTCCTTGCGGCGCTTGCTTCAAGCTTAGTTTTGACCCC
>Ga0187778_10003349_pt1 | contig 10785 bp, 12 predicted proteins | sample 1015_Q2_SP5_20_M_FD_132418 | JGI IMG/M metagenome (GOLD analysis project Ga0187778, IMG submission 132418) | Tropical peat soil microbial communities from peatlands in Department of Meta, Colombia - 1015_Q2_SP5_20_MG | ecosystem: Environmental > Terrestrial > Soil > Wetlands > Peat | place...
AGCCTTCTGGTCTTCAAGGATTTTCTCTTTCTTCTCGATGGTAAGCCCCGGAGGAAGGACGCGATCGATCGCCGCTGCATTTTTTTCAACAGCGCTCACCTCGATTCTCGTGAGCTGGCCAACCTTGTTAAAGTCCTCCTGAAAGTTCCCGAGGTCCATATAAACCCTATTCTGCGGGACCAGGGGATTGTCGATGATATCCACGACCTGGAGTCGATATTCTTTATCATAGACGAAGGCGCTGAACGTGTTTCCTTTTTTGAGTTTGTGTGCATCGCTGAATTGCTTCGTGATGAGCAGTCCATTCTGATTTTTGAGAAAAGCCTCGCTCTCGGTTGTTTTTTGGAGAGACATCCCCGGCATGGCGAAGGCCTTTACCGTATAAATTCCCTGAATATCGATAGCCGCGTTCCAGGCAGGAATTACTGCGCTCGTAGACAAGATCGGCAGGCAGTCCTCCGTGATTGCCCGTACTGATCGGTATATTCCTTCCGGAAAATCAGTCCCCGAGGAATCTGTGATCTCGTAGTTGAACGTAGGATTGATTCCTGCGATAGTTGCTTCGAAAGACGCGATTGCCCGCTGTGTCGCAACGGAAACCCCCATAAACAGACCGATGGCGAGCGCGATGCCAATGACTGTCAGGGTCGTAAGAAACCATTCTGTCTTGATATTACTGAGTATGATTCGCTTTATGAGTATCGTAAACCTCATGGCAGTAAAGCCCCGTCGTGGATCCGGATTATCCGGGTTGCATAATTCGCAACGGCCTCATTGTGGGTGACCAGGACAACGGTCTTGTTGTCTCGTGTTGCCCTGTCTTTTATCAGTTCGACGATGGACGTGCCGGTCCCGCTGTCCAGATTACCGGTAGGCTCGTCGGCAAGAATGATCCTGGGCTCATGAATAAGCGCCCGCGCTATGGCGACCCGCTGCTGCTCCCCTCCTGACAGGGTAGAAGGGTAGTCGTTTTCTCGTCCGGCGAGACCGACCATGCGGATATATTCCGCTACTCTGGCCTCGTGACGCTGTTCGTTGTTCAGAAGAAGCGGCATTGCGATATTCTCGGAGACCGTAATGTTCGGCAGGAGGTTGAAGAACTGAAAGATAAAGCCGACGGTTTTTCTGCGATACGCCGTGAGTTGTTCTTCGGTATATGAGGAAATGATATCCTGGTCCACGATGATTCTGCCTTGGTCGGGAACATCCATGCCGCCGATCAGATTCAGGAGCGTGGACTTACCTGAACCTGAATTGCCCATGATCGCAATGAATTCCCCTGTCTCCACTGCGAGATTGATCCCGCGAAACACGACCCTTTTTCCGTAATGCTTTTCAATGCTCTCGAGCAGGATCATGGGGTTTCACCGATTATTTGATACCCTGTCATTTCCGTGTACGCCTCTCCCCGTGCGCTGCCTTCGACGGAGCACGTCCCTTCCCAGTAGGGCCTTCCCATGGCCTGGTCTCCGGTGAACTCCTGGTCCTCCAGGAGCGGCGTTACTTGAAGGCTCAGGTGTTCCGACGGAACTATGATCTCCCATTTCGAGGGATAGCGGATGCCTGTCATTTTAGAAGTGTACGTGCTGATAACCTTAATCCGGTAATCATCTCTCTTGAGGTGCCTGATGTTGCCCACGGTATCGACGAGTGTTCCGGCGGAATATCGGTCAATAGACCCGTCTTTTTTTCTCAGTTCATAGATCATGATCTCGCGGCCGTCATCGAGCTGGATTGCGAACCAATCCCAGCCTGCCTCGTTTTTTGCCAAACCATGGGAGGAGATCTCCCGATCGAACCAACTCTTACCGTGCACTGTGAAAAGGGTCGAGCCCAGTTTGATGGTTCCTTTCGTTTCGAGATCAGTGCATGAGAAGTAGAGCGATGCAACGCGGGGAGATTCTTCCGATTTCCGTGAGTATCCCTTGTTGCCATTCGTGATAATTGGTTTTTTCAGGGCGAGGACCAGATCGAGGTCCGCATCCTGTGCATGGGCCTTGATATGCATCCGCGCCAGGTCTCCTTCCAGCGTATCCTTGCCCACCCATACGTGAAGCCTGCTGCCGTCCGCACCTGCGAAGCCGTATGTCCCAGAATCGGCATTGCTGAAATGATAAAACTTCTTTCCTTCGATATCGGAGATTGCGAAGTTGGTGAGGTATATCGTTTTTATACCAAATTTAGATCGAAACGGTCTCTTCTGGACACCGACGACAAAAAACGTCACCTCAAACCCAAACGGTCTCCCCCCTGTGTCGAGCAAATGGCCGGTGAAATACCACCATTGGATGCGGTATCCACTTTGAACATAAAGGTCGCGTGGCAATGTTACCCTATCCCTGGAAGTTACCTCTTGCCACTCCTGTGCCCCTGCTGAAAGACAAAGCAGAAGTACGATGGTGATCCCGTAAAATAGCGATTTTTTCATAGCATGAATACTGATGGGCTCAACTAAATTATAACAGATACTCGAGAACCCATCGAGCACAGGATATTCATGTTTTGGTGGGCACCAAACGCCCTCGGGGAGCGCTACGGCATGTCGCTGACCGAAAAGAGGCACTGCGCATCGCTTTCTCTTTATGAAATACCTTTTTTGTGCTATAGTCAATGCCGTTGTGTCTTCCGCACCATGAATCGCTTGCCTCTCAGGCAGATGATGATCTTCTCGCCCTAAAGCTGTGCCCATGAAGTTACCGTGGTTGTGAAAGGAGAATCGTTATGAGCGCTAACACCAGGGACGCTTCCCATGGTCATTTCCGGTCCAAAATCGGCCTTGATCTGCTTGTCCGGGATGTAATGTCCAAGAATGTCCTCTCGATAACTAAATACGAGAGCATCATTCGCGTCGCTGACATTTTAACTGAGCATAATATTAGCGGGCTCCCTGTCGTAGACAGGGACAATAAAGTTATCGGCATTATCAGTCAGGCGGATATTCTTTCCATGGTTGGCGTGAGCAGGGAACATACATTCAAAGACCTTTTAAAATACATGTTGGGAGAGCGGCTTCCAGAACGCAGGCTGGGAGACTTGGTCGGTGACATTATGACATCCCCAGCGCTTACCATAAAGCCTGATACGAACATTGCCGAGGCGGTCAGGATGATGGAGGAGGAGAGGATCAGAAGATTGACCGTTGTTGATGAAAACAATACGCTTATCGGCATTTTAACGAGGGCCGATATTCTGAAGGCAGTGATCAAAAAAATAAAGGGATAGGCTAAGGCGGAGCAGCAGGCCCTTCCGTCCTTGCTTTGATAGTTGATATTCACGTACGTCAACGGTGTTCGACACATTTTGAGAAACGCCAATATGGAGAAGATCGAGGGGAAGTGTTGAACGGCATCGCCAGAAGATAACCTTTCTTAGAAACCTCCGTCACGAGACCACTGTTCAATGTCCCGAATGGACCGTGATCACCGGAATAGCTGCATTCAAGATCGTTTCCCGTGCCGTGCTCCCGAAGAAAGCATTGAGCAGCGCGTTTCTTCCGTGCGTACCCATCATGATGATTGAATAGTTTTTTTCTGCCTCCTGGTAGACTGCACACGCTGAAATAACGGCATTGTCTTCAACTTTATAGTCACAGGGTATGCCGTTTTTTTGAAAGAGCCGGGCCTTCTGTTTGAGGGCTGCAACTGCCTCTTCCTTGATCTGCGTGATAATTTCGCTGAAATTGAACGGGGCCGTCCCTGCATATGTGCTGGTTTCCATAATGGCCCTCATGCTGTCTGCGAGACAGTTCAGCAGTACTACTTTCGCTCCGATGCGTCTTGCGAGGGACAAGGCATAGCGCTCGGCCGCACGGCTGTTCTTCCCGAGGTCTGTCGCAACCAAAATTTTCAATTGCTTCTGACCAGAAAGAGGATGATTTTTTTCCTGGGCCTTTGGGCCGATCACCATTACTGGCCGTTTAGATTGGCGGATCACTTCTTCAGCTACGCTCCCGACAAGCAGACGTTTCAGTCCTTTCCTGCCTTGCGTCCCCACGATCACGAGTTCCGGGGCTAACCTCGTCTGCAAAGTCTTTAAGATCTGCTCTGCCGGCGGGCCGCTTTTCAGAATACAGGAGGAAAGGGTCGAAATTTGTTTACTCACCTCCTCCAGCTGTTTTTCATGCCGGACGTGCCACTCGCGAATACCCTTTGCATCGAGCGTGCTGGGTGGATATGCCGTACTGTCTTCCACAAAGAGAAGAGCTACGCCCGTATTCAGCCGCTGTGCAAGAGCCGAAGCTGTGTTTACAATAGCTCGGGAACGACGTTTTCCGGAGTCGGTTTGATTTTCGATGTCATCAGCTACAAGGATTAACCGTTGCGTCATTTCCATTCCTCCCTCAATCGTTCACGGTGCAGTACCGCACGTGGCGGCTCCGTCTGCATTAACTCGGCCAATGACATGCATCGCGAATAATGCTACTTTACAAGGGGGTAGCTCGCCTCCTTCCATGCCTTAAGACCGCCAACCATGTTGATCGCGTTTTTATATCCAAGATCGTTCATTGTCTTGGTCGCTAACGGACCTCTGAGGTCGAGTCCGCAGTAGACGATGATCCTGGCGTTCTTATCCGGGATGATCATTGCCACTTTGAACTCCAATGTCCCGCGCGAGATGTTTATTGCCCCGGGAATGTGTCCCGCATCATATTCATTCTTATCGGTGACATCGAGGATGATGACATTTTCCTTTGCATCAATCATTTTTTTTACTTCAGCGATGGACACTTCCTTTATGGCTGCCTTTGCTTCTTGGACCAATTGTGCCGGGGTTTTATCATTTGCCTCGACATACCTTCCTGTCCATATTGTGAAACAAACTGCAGCAAGCGCGAATGCCACTGTCTTATTCATAAGTACTTCCTCCTATCAGGTCTTCTGCTCAATTGTAGCAAATTCTATCCATAGTGCAACCCGTAGAGGGTAGGATGGGATAGTTATGCTATACTGTGTTTATGAAAAAAATTATTACGCTATTCATTATATTAATACCGACCCTCGCTTGGTCACAACCCTCTATTGAATTTCAGACGATGAAGCATAACTTCGGATATGTCCGACAAGAGGACCAGCTCGAATTCAATTTTGTTTTCGTGAATGCTGGAACCGAGATCCTGGAGGTACAGAGTATTAACACCTCCTGAGGGTGTGCGGCAGTGATGGCTAGTTCAAGCCATCTCAAGCAAGGTGAAAGGGGTATGATCACGGCGAAAATTTCTACAGTCGGGAAAAAAGGTCATTTTCTCGAAACGATTGAGGTCCTGAGCAATGATCCGAAACGACCCAAGCAGGTCCTGACCTTGGAGGCGACCGTGAGGGACATAGTATTGCCTCAGGGGTTGGAGACTGGTAAATGACAGCCTGTGCGCTGCCAGTATTGGTTTTGTCCAGGAGGGTAGAAAGAACTAATGCAAGTTCTTGATGCACTGCATTCGCGGTTTACAGTTCGTTCATTTAAAAGGGACCCGGTCAGCAGAGAGACGCTTCGGAAGATTCTGGAAGCCGCTCTTCATGCGCCTTCCTGGGCAAATACCCAGCCCTGGGAACTGTATATTGCAGGCGGCGACGCATTGAATAGGCTCCGCAAGGCTTATCTGGAAAACCTGCAGAATTGCGTGCCGAGGAGTCCGGATTTGACGGCCCCCCGGGAGTGGCCGCCCGAGTTGCAGAGGCGTATGGAAGCAGTGAAAGCCGAGCGCATCGCTGCCGTGGAAAAAACTTGTCTGGACACATCGACACTCGTGGACGTTGCTCGGATCAATTACCGTTTTTTTGATGCACCGGTGGTCGTGTACCTCTGCATGGACCGCAGGCTTACTCCCTGGTCGATCTTTGACCTCGGCTTACTGGCCCAGAGCATAATGTTAGCAGCACAGGACTTTAATGTAGACTCGGCCCCTGCGGTTACGCTCGTGGCCCATCCTGACCTCGTCCGTGCGGAATTGCAAATCCCCGACGAATTATTGATTATCATCGGCGTAGCACTGGGCTATGCGGATTTAAAACATCCGTTAAACTCATTCCGAAGTCCCCGCAGGCCCATAGACGATGCTGTTAAATTTCGCGGGTTTTGACATCCTCAATGGACTTGAGGCAGGGGTTTTGCGCGTGGGAGGTAATATCCCTGCTCCATGTGCGGTGCCTTCCTCTTTTTAGATGCACATCAAGTGATCCAAGGCATATATGTTGAGGGGGATCATGCCACTGTCGAGGATTTTTTTGCCTTGAACCGCCCTACGTCGGTCGTTACGCTGCACCGCAACTCTCTCGCTTATCCCGCTTTGTTGACATACATAAACGCCTGCCAGTACATCGAATTCAGGTAAGACTCGGCTCCGCCGTATCCGGCAAGCATTATGATCAGCACTTAGCGCAGGATTTGGCTGAAAATCTTCGTCACTTCGGACCCGCCCATCTGGGCTTCCCAACGCCCGTAATCGCGAGATCGATTCCCTTGCCTTCCCGGATAACGGAAAGCATGGAATCAGCATCGGTTTTGAAAATGGCCATATGCTAGAACGGTTCCAATAATTCCGCTGGATTGATCAAGATGTTAGGCGGGTCATTACCTGAGGGATTTGTCTTCCTTGCTCTCGTTTTACTTTTCTCTGCAGGTCGGTCATACAAGAGCTGCCTTGTCAGTCAATGCGTTCAGTTTTTGCCGTAGGGGGTTGTGAACTACCTACCGTTCAGGATTCCAACTATGAATTTCCTGAAGGATCATTCTTTGTTCTGCATTGAAGCGATGTCAGCGTGCAGGTCCCGGTTCCACCATCCGCCGCCCAGCGCCTGGAACAGTGCGGCCGTGTCGGCGTAACGCGCTGCCTGCGCCTGAATCAGACCGATCTTCGTCTGCTGGTACTGGCGTTCTGCATTCAAAAGCGACAAATAGCTCACCCCGCCCAATTGATACTCTTTTTGGGTAAGGTCCAGGGTATCGCGTGCGGCCGCGGCGGCTGCCGCTTGGGCCTTGAGCGTCCGCGCGTCGGCATCGAGCGCGCGCAGCACGTCAGCTACATTCTGGAAGGCCTGGAGGACAACGGCCTGGTACTGTGCCGATGCCTGGTCGTAGGCTGCCACGGCGGCGCGTCGCTCGGCGGAGAGCTGACCGCCGTGAAAAACGGGCTGTAGCAATCCTGCACCGAGGCTGTATACGCTGCTCTCCCTCTGGAAAAGTGTGCTGCTCGAATTAGCCATATATCCTAAACTGCCGGTCAGGTTGATCTGCGGATATTGATTTGCGGTGGCAACGCCGACTTGTGCGTTCGCGGCGTGCAGCAAGGCCTCCGACGCGCGGATATCCGGACGCTGGCGCACCAGTGATGAAGGCAGACTCACCGGCAACTCCGCAGGCAGCTGCAATTGGTCAAGCGTGAATGTAGGGAGCACATCAGAATCGCTCGGCATCCGTCCTGCTAACACTGCCAGAAGATGGCGGGTCTGCTCGAGTTCCTTCTCGAGAGGCGGGAGGGTCGCCCTTGTCTGGGCGAGCTGTGTCAGCTGTGCGAGCACGTCGGTACGCGCAGCCCCGCCGAGCCTGAATTGAATCTCGACTAAATCGAACTGTGTCTGCAGAGCGGCATCGATCTCGTTCAGTGCCTCGATCTGTGCGCGCAAGGAAGCTTCTCTCAACGCTGTCGTAACAATGTTTGAGGTAATCGTGAGATAGGCCCCTTCAAGTTGAAAGCGCTGAAAGTCGACCTGGGATTCCAACGCTTCCAGCTCGCGCCGTGCACCGCCGAAAAGATCCAGAACATAGGAAACATTCACCGAGGCATTGTAGAGCGTGAAGGGAGAGAACGTCTCCTTCGGCAGGCCGAATTCGGCGCCCGAGATTTTCTGTTTCGTGACCGATGCGCTCGCGTCGACCTTAGGATACGTGACCGAGCCAACGAGGGCATTGAGCGTCTCCAGCGAATTCCGGAGCGTTGCCTTCGCCGCTACGAGAGTCGGGCTGCCAGAGAGAGCCTGCCTAACCAGCCGGTCCAACGAAGCGGAATGAAACAGCGTCCACCACTCAGCCGGGATCTCTTGCCCTAACGCCAGATGCTGTGCCTCGCCGCCGGGCCCCGTTACTGATGCTGTCTTGGCCGGGAATTGAGTTGCCGTGTAGCTAGTCGTACTCGGGGCTGCAGGAGTATGATAGGTGGGGCCGACAAGGCATCCGTAGCAGAGTAAGCTCATGCTCAGGGCTGCGGCGAGTCTGTTGGATGGTAGGATTTTATTCATGGTAGCACTCTGTTTCGAACCGATGCCATTGCATTTATTTCAAGTATAAATTAAATACTTGAAAAAGTCAATCACTGACTTGCATTTATAGTGCGGCTGTGCTATGCTCGGGCTATGAAAGCTGGTAAACAGAAATCGGCGCAGAGCGGAAAACTGATGCTCGATGTCGTGAGGGAAAAGTCTTCCCGCGATGGTACCGCTATGCGGATCCTTTCCGCCGCCACCCGCCTTTTCGCTGCTCACGGGTATGACGGTACGACCACCAAGGATATTTGCCAGGCGGCGGGCGCGAACATCGCAGCTCTCCATTATCATTTTGGCTCGAAGGAGAACCTTTACCATAAAATCATTGAACAGTTTGCTACGGAACGGCTGGACTTCGCGAGAAAGACACTTCAGCCTCCCCAGAATATCGACGACTTCAAAGTGCGCTTGGAAATTTTTCTCAGGCAGACGCTCGAAACGATGATCAAACAAAAGGACATTGTACGCCTGATCCAACAGGATGTTGAGATGTCGGATTCAAAGAGCAAAAAAATGTATCTTAACACTCTTTTTAAACATGCAGAGAAGCTTTGGGAGTTTTTCGATTTGGCCGCGAAAAAGGGGATCGTGGATTCCGACATAAAGCCCTCCCTTGCGGCAGCATTCCTGATGAGCAATATCATCCATCAAACGAGGAACGACAAGCTGGTAAAGGAGTTTTCCGGTCATTCACTTTCTGACGAAAAGTATCGCAGCGAGTGGATTCATCAAATGCTTCGCATCTTCATAGAAGGAATTATTGCAAAGCAGTCGACGAAGTAAAAAATGGAAGGGAACCCCGTGAAGATCGATAAGAAGAAGAGGCTTAATATTATCCTTATTACTGCAACCGCCGTCGCAGCGGCGATCGCGGTGAGGTTGTTGTTCTTCCGGGGCGACTTTCTCTACGCCGGAACCCTTGAAGCAACCAAGGTGGATTTATCCGCCCGCATAGCTTCTGCCATCAGCGCCGTGAAGGTTCAGGAAGGCGATCACGTGTTGAATGATCAGGAATTGGTTGTTCTTGCCTGCGAAGACGTTAAGGTTGCATCGGTATTGGCGAATGAAAACTACCATCGGACCGTTGGATTGTATCATGCTCAGACTGCGTCTCAGGACACCATGGATCAAGTGAAGAACAGGAAGGATGATGCGGACGTGAGGTTGAGTTGGTGCTCCATTCATTCGCCGATTTCAGGCACGGTCTTGAACCGCTATCACGAGCCCGGGGAGTGGGTAGATCCCGGGACGAAGCTCTTGACCCTGGCGAACATCCGTGATATCTGGGCATATATCTACGTACCCCAGCCTGATGTTTCACGGCTTAAACCCGGCATGATTCTGAAAGGGTATCTTCCGGAGCTAAACAACCGCGAATTCGATGGCAAAATATTAAAGATCAACGACGAGGCCGAGTTCACACCGAAGAATGTCCAGACCCGGGCCGAGCGCGAGCGCCTTGTGTTTGGCGTGAAAGTAAGTTTTCTCGGAGCGAATGACCAGGAAATTCTCAAGCCGGGAATGACAATTGAGGTGAAGTTACCTCGAGAATAGTCCGTTCCAGATACTATTCTTGCTACAGGGAAAAAAGCAGAGCGCTTATCGTGGAAAGAGCCCGCAACGTTTGAAGAGGAGAACTTGACTGTTCTATAAACTCTGCGTCCCCTTCTCTCGCCTGCGTTTTGCAACGGCCCGGTTTGCCTCTGCAAGAAGAATATCTCTGAACGTTTCGCGTATTCTTTTTGGGAACCGTCGACATGCCGCAATTACCCGTTTCAATCTCCGTCCAGGCAGTCCGGAAGGTCTTCGGGAAAAGTCCCGTCCTTGACGGGGTGAGCCTAGATTTCTCATCCGGTCTCATGCACGGCGTGATCGGACCCGAGGGAGCTGGGAAAACCACGCTGTTGCGTCTCATGCTCGGCCTGCTTAAGGCCACGGAAGGCACCGTTGCGTACTACCGTGGCGGAGAACAAATTGATTTCGAACACATCCGTCCCAGCATCGCGTACATGCCGCAGACGCAAAGTCTCTACCCTGACCTTTCCGTAGGCGAACATTTAGACTTTTTCAAGGAGCTCTATGGCATTCCACATGATCTCTATGCACAGAAGCGAGATGAACTCCTTCGCATCACCCGGTTAAAGGAATTCATTGATCGGCCGGCGAGCCAGCTATCAGGCGGGATGTACAAGAAGCTGGGTCTCATGTGTGCGCTTTTGCGGTCGCCGCACGTCATGCTCCTTGACGAGCCTACAACCGGCGTAGATCCAATCAGCCGCCGGGAATTCTGGGAACTCCTTTACCGCCTCCTTGACCAGGATATCCTGATTCTCGTTACCACTGCATATATGGATGAAGCGGAGCGGTGCGGACGTGTTCATCTTCTGGAGAATGGCAAATTGGTTGCGGCAGGGGACCCCCGGGAACTTCTTGCATCAGAAGGAGTATCAAGCTTTGATGAACTCTTCCTCCGGAGAAACAGCCGAGAATGATTTGGCCGTGGAGGTAAGCAACCTCTCGGTGCGGTTCGGCG
>Ga0187778_10003350_pt1 | contig 10785 bp, 5 predicted proteins | sample 1015_Q2_SP5_20_M_FD_132418 | JGI IMG/M metagenome (GOLD analysis project Ga0187778, IMG submission 132418) | Tropical peat soil microbial communities from peatlands in Department of Meta, Colombia - 1015_Q2_SP5_20_MG | ecosystem: Environmental > Terrestrial > Soil > Wetlands > Peat | place...
AATATCAATGTTGATCGCGAGACGCAGGCGGGCGAAACGGTGCTACACGCGTCCCATGACGGTTATGCCAATGACTGCGGCATTATCCACACCCGCACCATCAGGCTGAACGCCGACGGCAGCGCACTCGATGGCGAAGACAGCTTTACCCCCGCCGAAGGGCGGACCCATCTCTCGCGCGTGGGTGACGAATACGCCATTCGTTTTCATTTGCATCCGGCGATCAAAGCGAGCCGTCTGGCAGATGGCCGCGGTGTGATTTTATTGCTTCAGGACCGTGAACTGTGGACGTTCGCCACCCTCGCCGATTCGGTCGAGCTCGAGGAAAGCGTGTTTCTGGCGGGCTCCGATGGTCCGCGGCGCGCTGTTCAAATTGCAATTTACGGCCGCGTCTCCCAGCAGGCGGCGGTGCGCTGGAGCTTCCGTCACACACCGCCCGCCACCCCCGGCGCCAAACCCGACCGCGCGCAAGAGCCGGAACTGCCATTGTGAGAGCGGGTTGTGGATGCCTTGTTCAGGCGCGGCATTCCCGAATACACATCCGGCCACGACATGTGCTAGCCCCTAGCCCGTGACCAGCCACCCTCGCCGCATCACCCGTGCCTTGTTGTCGGTATCCGACAAGAACGGACTGGTTGCCTTTGCGGCCGGGCTCGCCGGATACGGTGTCGAACTGGTTTCGACCGGCGGTACTGCCAAAGCACTCAAGGACGCCAAACTTAAGGTCATCGATGTCGCCGACCTCACCGGTTTTCCCGAGATGATGGACGGCCGGGTGAAAACTCTGCACCCAAAGGTACATGGCGGGCTGCTGGCCATCCGCGCAAACAAGGAACACGCCGCGGCATTGGAGAAACACCAGATTAAGCCGATCGATCTGTTGGTTGTGAACCTCTATCCATTTGAGTCAACTGTTGCGAAGGGTGCCGCTTTCGACGATTGCATAGAGAACATCGACATTGGCGGACCGGCGATGATACGCGCCGCGGCCAAGAACCATGCCGATGTCGCGGTGGTCGTCGAACCCTCGGACTACGAAAAAGTGCTGGGCGAAATGGCGCAGCACAGCGGCATGGTTTCTCTTGAGTTGCGCCAGCATCTCGCGGCAAAAGCCTATGCGCGGACGGCAGCTTACGACGCGGCGATCTCAAACTGGTTTGCGGAAACACTGCACGACGAGGCGCCGGACTATCGCGCCTTCGGCGGCAAGCTTATGGAGGAATTGCGCTACGGAGAGAACCCGCACCAGAGTGCGGCTTTCTATCGTTCGCCCGGCGAGCGCTTTGGCGTTGTCACCGCAAAGCAATTGCAGGGCAAGCAGCTCTCCTACAACAACATCAATGATATAGACGCGGCCTACGAATGCGTCGCCGAGTTCGACCCGCGCCGCACCGCCGCCTGTGTCATCGTGAAACACGCCAATCCATGCGGCGTTGCCGAGGCCGACAATCTCGTCGATGCGTACCGCAAGGCGTTGGACTGCGACCGCACCTCGGCATTTGGCGGCATCGTTGCGCTCAATCGCAAGCTCGACGCCGAAGCGGCAAAGGCTATCACCGAGATTTTCACGGAAGTGATCATAGCGCCGGAAGCAACGGACGACGCAATCAAGATTATCGCCGCCAAGAAAAACCTGCGTCTGCTGGTGGCCGGCGGCCTGCCCGATCCGCGCGCAAAAGGCCTGACCGTTAAATCGGTTGCCGGCGGGCTGCTCGTTCAGTCGCGCGACAATGCGGTCATCGACGAGATGCAACTCAAGACTGTCACTAAGCGCGCACCGAGCCAGGCCGAGCTTGCCGACCTGCGCTTTGCATTTCGTGTCGCCAAGCACGTCAAATCAAACACCATCGTCTACGCAAAAGACCGCGCTACCGTTGGTGTCGGCGCCGGCCAGATGAGCCGCGTCGATGCCGCGCGTATCGCAGCGCGCAAGGCCGAAGACGCGGCGAAAGAAATGAAGCTTTCGGCGCCGCTCACCAAAGGTTCAGTGGTGGCGTCGGATGCCTTCTTCCCATTCCCCGATGGATTGCTGGCTGCAATCGAGGCCGGCGCCACCGCCGTCATTCAGCCAGGCGGATCGGTGAATGACGACAAGGTCATCGCCGCGGCCGACGAACATAATGTAGCGATGGTCTTCACCGGCACCCGGCATTTCCGGCACTAGCCGTTATTGCCGCGCTAAATCCCCCAGCAAACTTGCCGCTACCGAGAGTTTCGACAGGGTCAGGCCGGAACCCGCAATTTCATGGATGGCCGAGCGGATGCGCTCGACTTCCGCTTGTCTCGGGCGAACCCACTCCTCGACCGCGCCGGTGCCGGCATGGCCATTGCCGACCATTGCGGCGGTCAGGCGCCGTTCTGCGTCACCGATCGAATCGAGCGCACGGTCGAGTGCAAGCCGATCGAAATAATCCGACACGACGATATTTGGCACTGCGTTGGCAACGCGGTCGAGCTGAAAGAAGGCTTCTGTCGCGAAATAGGTCGCCGTCACTTCACCGACCGGCTTGCCGGAACGATCTGCCACCAGCGCTATGTCGGGTGCGGCCTTGAGCACGGCAAGGCTGGCGACCCGGCGCGCCAGCCCTTCAGGTACGCCGGCCTTGGCAAGCTCGGCGATACGAACGTCACGTCCCGCCACAGCCGCTTTCGACAGCGCGCCATCGAGCGCAGCCGCAACCTGCGCGATGCCCTCGCGGTAGTGTCCGATGATCTTTTCCAGTCCCTGCGTGAGATCGACGTTACGCAGAAACCAGACGAGGCGGTCCAGCAACAGATTTTGCACGGCCGCATACAGGGATAGCTGGATCTCGCCGGAGATCTTGTTATCGAGCGCGTCAATCTCGCCATTGAGCGCGATTAGATCATAGCTGTTGCGTACCGCCGCAAAGGCGGCGGCAATAGAGGGCGATGACGCCCCGGTCTGGTCCGCGATACGCACGATTAAAGTGGGGCCGCCGCGATTGATCATTGAATTCGTCAGCTGCGTTGCGATGATCTCTCGCCGCAACCGGTGCGCATGCAGCGCCTCATCGTAACGCTGCGACATTTCCGTCGGGAAATAGCGGTTGAGCTCGAGTCCGAGATAAGGATCGTCCGGCACGGTGCTGTCCAGCAGCTCGCTGTAGAGCGAGAGCTTGGCATAGGCGAGCAGTACTGCGAGCTCGGGGCGCGTCAGGCCGACATTGCGCTTGCGCCGTTCGGCGATCGCGATTTCGTCAGGCAGAAATTCAACCGAGCGGTCGAGCTCGCCGCGCATTTCCAATATTTGCATTAACCTCTGCTGGAAGCCGAGATCTTCCAGCCCGCGCCGTTGCGCCAGAGAAAGCGCCAGGGTCTGCTGATAGTTGTTGCGCAACACCAGCTGCGCCACCTCATCGGTCATTTCGGCCAGCAGCGCGTTACGCGCTTCCATCTTGAGCGCACCGGACCGCACCGGACGACTGAGGGCGATCTTGATGTTTACTTCCACGTCGGACGTATTGACGCCGGCGGAATTGTCGATCGCGTCGGTGTTGAGGCGAATGCCGCGCTGCGCCGCTTCGATACGGCCGCGCTGCGTCATTCCGAGATTGGCGCCCTCGCCGATTACCTTGCAGTTGACGTCGGCGCCGGTGACGCGAATCGCATCGTTGGCGCGGTCTCCGGCCGCATCGTCGGTTTCGCTCGACGCACGGATGTAAGTGCCGATGCCGCCGAAAAACAAAAGATCAACCGGCGCCTTGAGAATCGCCTTTATCAGCTCCTGCGGCGTTACGGACTCTCCCACGCCGAACAGATTGCGCGCCTCTGGACTCAGACGGATTTCCTTGGATGCGCGCGGATAAATGCCGCCGCCTTTGGAAATCAGCGCCTTGTCGTAGTCCTGCCAGCTTGAGCGCGGCAACGCGAACATCCGCTTGCGCTCGGCGAAACTCTTTTTCGGATCGGGATCCGGATCGATGAAAATGTCGCGGTGATCAAATGCGGCGAGAAGCCTGATCGTGTCCTCGCGCAACATACCATTGCCGAACACATCGCCCGACATGTCGCCGACGCCCACCACATTGAATGGCGTCTTGCCGATATCAACGTCCATCTCACGGAAATGGCGTTTCACCGCTTCCCACGCGCCGCGCGCCGTGATGCCCATGGCCTTGTGGTCGTAGCCGGCCGAGCCGCCCGAGGCGAAGGCATCGCCCAGCCAGTAATCGTGCGCAACGGAGATCGCATTGGCGATATCGGAAAAAGTAGCGGTGCCCTTGTCCGCCGCAACAACGAGGTAAGGATCATCGCCTTCGTGGCGCACCACTTCGGCCGGCGGAATGATCTTACCGTCGGGGCCGATATTGTCGGTGATGTCGAGCAGGGAAGAAATAAAGAGTTTGTAGGTCGCCACGCCTTCGGCTTGCACAACATCGCGGGCGGCGCCTTTTGGCATCAGCTTTGGTACGAATCCGCCTTTGGCGCCGACCGGCACGATCACCGCATTCTTCACCTGCTGCGCCTTGACCAGTCCGAGAATTTCGGTGCGGAAATCCTGCGGCCGGTCCGACCAGCGGATTCCGCCGCGCGCGACCTTGCCGAAACGCAGGTGCACGCCTTCCACACGCGGCGAGTAGACGAATATCTCGTAAAGCGGGCGCGGCGGTGGGAGATCGGTGAGCTTGCGGCTCTCGAACTTTATGGAGATAAGCCCCTTGGGCTGCCCGTCCTTGTCTGTCTGGTAGAAATTGGTGCGGATCGCGGATTGCACAGCGTTGACGAAGCGACGCAAAATTCGGTCTTCGTCTAGGCTCTCGACTTTTTGCAAAGCCTCTTCGATGCGCGCAGCGACCGCGTTCTGCATGTCGGCGCGACCGGCTTCAGCGCGCGGATCAAAGCGGGCGTGAAACAAATCGACCACGCTGGCGGCAATGCCGGCATGTTTCACCAGCGTCGCCCACATGTAATCCTGCGAATAGGCAACGCGGACCTGTCGCAGAAACCGCGACAGGGCGCGGATCAGCGCGACATCGCGCCAAGCGATTGCGCCGGTAAGCGTCAGCGCGTTGTAGCCATCATTTTCAGCCGCACCGCGCATTACCATCAGAAACGCAGCCTCGAGCCGGGCCTTGCCGCTGTCGAGATCAATCATCCCGCCATCGGCGCGCTCGAGCAGCATGTCGTGGAACCAGACAGCGCTGCCGCCGTGCGGCTCGATCTGATAGGTGCGTTCGTCCACCACGCGAAAACCCATGTTTTCCAGCACCGGAACGCGCTCCGACAGCGGCAACGGGCGGGCGAAACTCCACACTTTCAGGCCAACCGCGCGCTGTTCTTCTTCCAGCCGGTGATGGAAATCGACGCCAAGCGGGCGTTGCTCGGACAAGCCCTCGACCACGCGAATATCGCCGGCCGCAACCGTCGGCGCGTAATTTTCGTGGAAACCTTCCGAGAACGCGTCCCGGTAGCGGTTGAACAAGGCGCGCGCGGCATCCGGAGGATTGACGAGAGCCAGCGCATCGCTGAGCCCGTCGGTCCAGGTGCGGATGATCGCCGCCACCTCGTTTTCGAGGGTTGCGCGATCGATATCGGGCGTCGCGCCGCCGGAGCGGCCGATGATGAAATGCACACGGACCAGCGGTCCCTCGTCCGGGAAGAACGGATAGAAAGCCGACACACGTCCGATGAACGCGTTTGCCAGGTAGGCGCCGATTCTGGCCCGGATGTGGCTGTCGTATCTTTCGCGCGGCACGAAGACGAGGACCGATACGAATCGATCGAAGCGGTCGCGTCTCGCCAGCACGCGTACGCGCGGACGTTCAACGAGCTGAAGGATAGCGAGAGCGAACTGGTAGAGAGTTTCTTCATCGATCTGGAGGAGTTCGTCGCGCGGATAGTGCTCCAGCACGTTCGCCAGCGCTTTTCCCGAATGGCTGTTCGGGTTGAAGCCGGCGCGCTGCTCGACAGCTGCAATCTTGCGCCGGATGTAAGGAATGCCGTGCGCGGCACGCGTATAGGCTGTCGACGTGAACAGGCCGACAATGCGGTGTTCGCCGATGAGCGTGCCGGATGTATCGAACCGCTTCACGCCGATGTAGTCGAGATAAGCGCGCCGGTGCACGCGCGCGTGGATGTTAGCCTTGGCGACGATCAATGGGCGCGGTTCCTTGAGAAACGCCATGATTTCCGGGGTTATCTCAAGAAGCTCGGTGCCGCGCCGGAGCACGCGTAGCTCGCGTGACCGCATGATACCGAGCGCGCTGCCGTGGTCCGGTTCAAGCGTCTGTCCGCTGACCCGGTAATCGCGCACGCCGAGAAATGTAAAATTATCCGCCAGGAGCCATTGCAGAAACTGTACCGCCTCGGCGATTTCGTCGACCCGCAGCGGCGGTGGATTAGCTTTCATTTCATCAACGATGTTGCTGACGCGATCGCGCATCGCGCGCCAGTCCTGCACCGCAACCCGCACCTCTTCGAGCACGGTTTGCAGCCCGAGCACCAGTTCCTCGCGCGCTGCGTCAGCGATGTCCGCAAGATGGATATGGATAAAGCTTTCACGCGAAGCGTCGGCTCCGGTCGGGGCATCAAGCGCGGTGAGCTTGCTGCCATTGCGTCTCACCGCGAACGTCGGATGAGCAACCAAGCGCACGTCGAGACGGCGATCGGCAATCTCGCCCATCACCGAGTCGACGAGGAACGGCATGTCGTCGTTGACAATCTCGACGACGGAGACCGCCGTGTGCTCACCCGAAGCTTTGAGCGGCACCGTTTCACAGCGGATTTTCGGTGCCCCCGCTGGGCGGTCGGAAATGAAGTCGTAGGCGCGCGCCGCCAGCATGGCGAGATCGCTTGCGCCGTATTGAATCAGGTCTTCCGGCACCGCGCGGCCATAAAGCTGCGCGACAAAATTTTTCGAAATGTCGGCACGCTGTCCAGCGAGCGCCGCACCGGCTTGTTCAATCAGGTTGCGGGCGGCGCTTTCTTCCTTGCTGCCGGGAAGCTCAACGGCCATGGAACCTCGTGCGCTTGGCACTCAAGCAATGATCTTTTCCGAGAACCGGTTCCCGCGCGTCCGGAATTATGCGCGCACGGGAATCAGTCGAGGCGGTTTGGAAGTTTTCACCTTCTGCGCAGGCACGTCGAGAGCAACACACTGTTTGATGACGCGGCGTTGACAAGTCTGCGAAGCGTTGCCTCTGCGGGCGTTTTAACTCTCTGAATTAAAAGGTGAAACCCTACCCCACCACTCGTATCGCCTACGCATATAACAATGTAATCTGGCGTCGGCTGCGTATCGTAATAAGGACGGGGACATGCCCAAGGCCAATAAATCTGCCAAAGCCGCCAGCAAGGCGGTTGTAAAGCCCATCAAAGACAAGCCGATGCTGCACGCCATCAAGGGCGGCAAACCCGGTATCAAGCCGGCGGCCAAATCGGCGCCGCTCAAGCCGGTGCCGGCGGCGGCCGACGATGCCCCCGTGATTGCGCTCAACCTCGAGGCGGCAAAGCTCTCGCCGGCCATGGCGGCCTACTTCAAGAAATGTCAGGAAAAGCTTGGCTTTGTGCCGAACGTGCTCGCGGCCTACGCCTTCGATATGGCAAAGCTCGAACCGTTCGTCGCCATGTACAACGGACTCATGTTGGGCGATTCCGGCCTTTCCAAGCTCGAGCGTGAAATGATTGCGGTGGCCGTATCGTCGCAGAACCGTTGTTACTACTGCCTCACCGCGCACGGCGCGGCGGTACGGCAATATTCCGGTAATCCGCTGCTCGGCGAGCACCTGGTGATGAACTATCGTGTGGCGCGGCTGAACAAGCGCCAACGCGCCATGCTCGACTTTGCGGTCAAGCTCACGGCATCGCCCTGGAGCGTCGAAGAAGGCGATCGCGAGCGGCTACGCCGCGTCGGCTTCAGCGATCGCAATATCTGGGATATTTCGGCGGTGGCTGGCTTCTTCAACATGTCGAACCGCGTCGCGTCCGCCACTGATATGCGGCCGAACACAGTTTATCACGGGCAGGCGCGTTAGCCCTTTAGTCCGCTCATTCCCGCGTAAGCGGGAATCCAGCTAAGTCTGCCTCCTCGGAACGCGATCCAATTGGATCCCCGCTTTCGCGGGGATGAGCGAGAAGAGAGTTGATGGTTCGGTTACTTTCCAGCTTCGTCGTCCTCCTCTTCGCCTTCGCTGCGACCGCCCAGGTCGCGCCGGTTTCGCGCCCACCGGCAATCGAGCCGGCGCAGACGATCCGCGCCCATAACGGCGTGGTAGTGGCGCAGGAACAGAGAGCCGCGCGCATTGGCGTGGAAATCCTTGATCGCGGTGGCAATGCGGTCGATGCCGCCGTGGCGGTCGGCTTTGCCATGGCGGTGACCTACCCCCGCGCCGGAAATATCGGCGGCGGCGGTTTCATGGTGGTCCACCTCGCCAAGACCAGTGAGGAAGTCACAATCGATTATCGCGAGACCGCGCCGGAGGCGGCGAGCCCCGCCATGTTTCTCGACTCCACTGGCGCGGCGGATCCGAAGAAGTCGCGCGATTCCGCGTTGTCGGTTGGCGTCCCCGGCACGGTCGCAGGCCTTGCGCTGGCGCACGCAAAATACGGTTCGGGCAAACTATCGCTCGCTGATCTGATCGAACCGGCGATCACGCTCGCGCGTAACGGTGTCGAAATCGTCGACGACACCGCCGACACGCTGCCGCTGGCGCAGGCACGGATTGCACGCTGGCAATCCAGCGCGTCGGTTTTTCTCAACAGTGACGGCACCGTACTGATGCCCGGCCAGGATCTGTTGCAGCCTGATCTGGCCATCACGCTACGCGCCATTGCACGCGACGGACCGAAGGGTTTCTACGAAGGACCGGTCGCGGAAAAGATAGTCGCCAGCGTACGCAAGGCCGGCGGCATCATGACCGTCGATGATCTGAAAAATTACCGCGCGATCCTGCGCGCGCCTGTACGCGGCAAATATCGCGGCTACGATATTGTCTCCATGCCGCCGCCGTCGTCCGGCGGCGTGCACCTGATCGAACTGCTCAACATCCTCGAAGGCTACGATCTGGCGAAACTCAGCCGCGAGCAATCGCTGCACGACACGATCGAGGCCCTGAAGCGCGTCTATGCCGATCGCGCGATCTTCATGGGCGATCCTGATGTGGTGCAGATTCCGGTGGCCGGACTGATCTCAAAGTCCTATGCGGCATCCCTGCGCGCGCAGATCGGTCCGCGCGCGACGCCAGCCGCCGATATTCATGCCGGCAAGCCGGCCGATTTTGAGGGCCGCAACACCACGCATTTTTCAGTGATCGACCGCGACGGTAACGCCGTGTCGAACACATACACGCTGAATTTCTCGTACGGTCTTGGCCTCGTCGCCGAAGGCACCGGCGTCTTGCTGAACAACGAGCTCGACGATTTCACCGCCAAGCCCGGCGCATCAAACGCGTTTGGCCTGATCGGCTATGAGGCCAATCTGCCCGGGCCGGGCAAACGTCCTCTGTCTTCCATGACGCCAACCATCATTCTAAAAAACGGCAAACCGTTTCTGATCACCGGTTCGCCCGGCGGCAGCCGCATCATCAGCGCAGTGTTGCAGGTGATCGTGAACGTGATCGACTTTCATCTGCCGATCGGCGACGCGGTGGGCGCGCCGCGCGTGCATCAGCAATGGCAGCCGGAAGACGTTTCCGTTGAGCCGGGTTTCGCGCTGGAAGCGCTCGAGGCCCTGACCAAACGCGGCCACCAGATCGTGCCCACGTCACCACAGACGTCGGCAAACTCCATCGAGATCACGGCGGATGGTTATGTCGGCGCCGCCGACCGGCGCACACGCGGTTCGCTGGCGGCGGGGTATTGAGGAAGACCCCGCATTCGCGGCACGATTGCTTCGGGCCAAGAACGACGAGGTTTAGCCATGTACGCGCTCATCATAGAGTTAGTGATGCTCTCGCCGGCCACCGGAACGGTTACGCCGGTTGGCGTCACCTCTCAAATCGTTGGGAAATTCAAGAATCTGGATCAGTGCAAGGCGGCGGCAATCAAGCCCGACGCTGACGGAGCTCTTGCAGATCTAAATCTTTCCAAGGGTGCTTATTGGTATTGCGTGTACGCGGGCGAGACAAAGTGACCTGCAAGTAGCACTCAATACGTCGAGGAAAACAGCATCCAAGCCGGGGGTCGGCCGGGCATTCGGCTATTTCAGTGCTGCAGAATTTTGGACAAGAAGAGGGATGCCCGCTCGCTGCGCGGCTTGCCGAAGAAGTCCGCAGTCGGCGCATCCTCAATGACTTCGCCTTTGTCCATGAAAATGACCCGGTTGGCGACTTTGCGGGCAAAACCCATTTCATGGGTCACGACAATCATCGTCATGCCGTCCTTGGCAAGCGCCACCATCACGTCCAGCACTTCCTGGATCATCTCGGGATCGAGCGCCGAGGTGGGCTCGTCGAACAGCATGGCGATGGGGTCCATCGCCAAGGCGCGGGCAATCGCGACCCGCTGCTGTTGGCCGCCCGAGAGCTGACCCGGAAATTTGTTGGCGTGCTCGCGCAATCCGACGCGATTGAGAAGCTTCATGCCTTTTTCGGCGGCCGTTTTCGGGTCACGATCGAGCACCTTGATCTGCGCCAGCCCCAGGTTGCGAATGACGGAGAGATGCGGGAACAGCTCAAAATGCTGGAATACCATTCCGATACGCGCGCGCAACTTCGGTAGTTTTGTCTTCGGATCACCGACTGAAATGCCATCGACGGTGATGGTGCCTTCCTGGAAAGGCTCCAGACCGTTGACGCATTTGATCAGTGTCGATTTGCCGGACCCCGA
>Ga0187778_10003352_pt1 | contig 10780 bp, 11 predicted proteins | sample 1015_Q2_SP5_20_M_FD_132418 | JGI IMG/M metagenome (GOLD analysis project Ga0187778, IMG submission 132418) | Tropical peat soil microbial communities from peatlands in Department of Meta, Colombia - 1015_Q2_SP5_20_MG | ecosystem: Environmental > Terrestrial > Soil > Wetlands > Peat | place...
CCCTCCTGTAGCCCCGTAGGCGAACAACACTCCCATCAGCGCCTCCGAGCCGGTCGTCACGACCGAGAGCGTGGTCGGCCAGAACCATCCGGCCGCGTCGACCCGACGGTCGCGGAAGACGACCAACCCCACGAACCAGATCCCCGCAGGGAACATCATCATGAAGTTGAAGGCGAGAAGGACGAACGTCCACGCCTCGGGGCCGTTCGGGTTCAAGAAGACGAAGAGGAGGGCGAGCAGGAGGAGGCTCCCTCCGCCCAGGACCGCGAGCGCGAGCACCATCTGGGTGACGAGGGGCGGCGTCCCTCCCGCCGGGAGAACTTTCCCGAGAAGGAAGATCGTGATCCCCACCATCGCGAGCGCGATGACCGCGAACGGGAGGAGCGAGCTATCGTACGCGACGGGGGGAAGCGGAAGGAGCATCGACGGCGCTCTCGACCACCGACCCACTCATATTTCCCCGGTACCGACCGGGCGAGATCCGACCCGGGTCTGCCGACTCACGGAAGGGAGGTGGATGAGGTCTCAGGGGAACTGCCCCCCTCGAATCGGCGAAGGAGCTGGGTCGTGACCTCGATGAGCGGGTGGTGGCTCGACCGGTCGATCTCGATGTCCGAGAGCGTCGTCAAGTGATGTTCCCGGGCGATTCGCTCGAACCCGGTCTCCTTGGTGGCGAAATCCTCGGGCCGGTCGCAGGTCAGGATGAACGCCTGGAGCTGCGTGAGACCCATCTCCCGGGCTGCGAGTGCACGGTGATGGCCGTCGACGAGGATCCACTTCTCGCCTTTCTCGACCACGAGCACGGGCTCGGCGAACCCGCGTTCGAGCTCGTAGCGACGTCCCTCGAGCTCGTCCTCGAAGACCTTCCACTGCGTCGGGGTGAGGCGGGAGATCGGGACGAGGCCCCGACGAGAGGAGAACGGAAGTCCGTAGCGCTCGGAGAGGAGCCGCTTCAGGGTGTCCGCCTTCATCGGGGACGCTCGTTCGAAGTGGGAGCGGACGATGTCGAGGTTCGAGAGGACCCCGCAGAGGCGTCCTTGGTCGTCGATGATCGGAAGGTCCCGGAGGCCGAAGCGGAACATGATCCTCGCGGCGTCGTCGAGGCCCGTTTCCGGGTACGCGGTATAGGTCCCCGGGTGGATGATCTTCGAGAGCGGAGTGTCGCCCTCGGCCGAATGCCGGAGGAGCTCCTTCGCGCTGATGAACCCGATCAGCCGTCCCTCGGCGTCGGTGACGGGAAGACCGTGATGTCGGCTCTTGGTCAGCTGGGCGATCGCTTCCCGGACGGTCGTGGTCGAGCGGAAATGCTCGACCTCCAGGATCATGTAGTCCCGGACTCGGACGATCATCAGTCGCGAACGGCCTGCTCGTCCCGGAGGTACGCGGTCAGCACGTGGAGGGTGACGAGGTGGGTGTCCTCCGTGTGCTGCATGCTGTTGGACGGCACCACGAGCGCGACATCGACCATCTCCTTGAGCTTCCCACCGCCCATCCCGGTGAGGCCGATCGTCGTAAGCCCCATCGAGCGAGCCACACGGACCGCCTCGAGGACGTTCGGGGAGTTTCCGCTCCCCGAGATCGCCACCGCCACGTCGCCCGTCTCCGCGAGCGCGCGCAGGGGTCCGGAGAACACGTCGGCGTAGCCGACGTCGTTCGCCCACGCAGTGAGTCCGGGGATGTTGTCGTTCAGCGAGATGCAGCGGAACCGCTTTCCCGGCCCACGGGGTTGAGTCCCCCCCGCGACCTTCGCGATGTCGGTGACGAAGTGGGAGGCAGTCGAGGCGCTGCCTCCGTTCCCGAAGAAAAAGATCGTCCGGTCCGCGGCACGAGCCTTCAGGAAGATGGCCGCGATCCGTTCGACCGCCTCGACGAAGTAGGGAGCGTCTAGGGCGGCGTGGGCCTCCCGGACGTACTTCTGGACATACGGCGCGACCGTTGGTAGCTCGCTCATCGTCCCACGAACAGGATCCGCGACCCCTCGGGAATGATCCGGACCGGAAGGCGCGCCATCGGCGACAGGGCCTCCGCTATTTGACGGCTCCGTTCCGGGGGATGGAGGAGCAGGAGGAAACCGCCTCCCCCCGCGCCGGTGATCTTTCCTCCGTACGCCCCGGCGCCCTTCGCGGCCGCGTACTGCTGGTCGATCGCATCGTTCGAAATCCCCTTCGAGAGGCCCCGCTTCAATTGCCAACCCTCGTCCAGTACGGACCCGAGTCGGGCCCAGTCGCGCCCCACGATCGCCTTGCGGGCCTCTCGGGCAAGGTCCCGCATCCGAACGAGGGAGTCCTTGTTGTCCGCGGTCCGCGCGCTCTGGTCCGAGAGGATCCCTTCCGCTCTCCGAGTGATCCCGGTGTAGAACAACGAAATGTGGTCGCTCAGAGACTCACGGTCGGCCGCTGAGAGGGGAATGGGAGAGGCGCGGACCGTGTCGTCCTCGTGAAAGTCGAAGTACTGGACGCCGCCGAACGCCGCGATGTACTGGTCCTGCTTTCCCGCCGACCCGCGGAGACGGTCGATCTCGATCCGGCACGCCTCCTCGGCGAGCTCCGCGGGGTCCTTGAGAACTCCCCGATAGGCGTAGAGGGCGTTGAGGAGGCCCACGGTCAGCGTCGAGGAGGAGCCGAGGCCGGTTCCTTCTCCCGGAATGTCGGCGATCGTGTGGACCTCGAGCGAATCGTGGACGCCCGTCACTCTCATCGCCTCGCGGACGAGCCCGTGCTGAAGGTCGTCGAGCCGGTCGACGTTCTCGGTCCGGGAGTACGCCACCCGGATCGACTTGTCGAACTTCTGGTTCACGAGCACGTGGATGTAGCGGTCGATTGCCGCACTCGTGACCGCTCCTCCGCCGTACGCCCGGTAAAAGGCCGGGAGGTCGGTGCCGCCCCCGGCGAAGCTGATGCGGAGGGGCGTCCGCGTGATGATCACGAACCCAACAGCGCCCCTTCGGGCACTTAGCCGTTTGGGGCCGTCCCGTCCGCGTCCTTCGGAACACTGGACGCGCTCGGCGCGCGGAAGACGGGGGGCGTGGCGCTTCGGGACCAGCGGGCACGACGGCCGTAGAACGCGCGTGTGGTCGCTGCGAGGTCGCCGACCGGAGCGAGCCCGGGCAACACCTTCGAGAACGCGGTCGCCCTCCGGTCGAGGATGATCGCGATCCCACGGTCGTTCTCCGACCGGATCATCCGTCCGCACGCCTGTAGGATCGAGCGCTGGGCGGGGGCGTCGACCGTGTACTCCCATCCCTTTCCGGTGGTCGAGTCGAGGAACGTCCGAAGTGCCTCTCGCTTCGCCGTCGGCCGCGGGTAGGGAATGCCGACCAGCACCACGGCCTCGAGCTCCTCGTCCGGGTAATCGATCCCTTCGGACAATCGGCCCCCGGCGACCCCGAGAAGGACGGTTCCTTCCGGGTCTTTCTTCCATCCCTCAATCGAACGCCAGAGGTCTCCCGTCGGGACGCGGCTATACTCGATGAACACGTTCCCAGGAAGCTGGGATTGCAACCCTGCTTCGAGGACCCTCTGGAGGAGGTCGAAGCTGGGGAAGAAGACCGCCGTCTTGACCGGCAGCGTCTCCAGGACGTCGACCAGGCGGTCGGCGAGTCGCGCGATCGCCCGAGGGTCGTTGCGAATCTCCTCGAACCGGGTGGTGACGGTCGGGTCGTAGAGATACTTACGGTTCTCCGGAGGGAAGAACGAGGGGACGTCGAGAAGACGCGCCTTCTCGCCGAGTCCGAGAGAGTCCCGGTATTCGGAGAGCGGTGCAAGGGTCCCCGAAAGGTGGACCGAGAGGTGGCAGTCCAGGATGGGCCGGGCCGGGACGCTCGCGTCTAGCGCGAACGCCTCCAGCGCCGGGCGCGGCGAGCGCGTGGCGACCTTGACGTAGGAAGGAGTGTCGAGCTGAGGCCACGAGAGAAGCGTGAGAGCGACCGTGTGGACCCACGAGCGGGGCAGGTGGCGCTCTCGCCGTCGCTCGTCCCGAAGGTTCTCTCCCCAGATGGCGAGGGCCCCGAGCCAGGTGTCGAGGCGATGCGACGTCCCACCGAGCGCCGTCAACAGAGAATCCTCGAAGACCGAAGGGGGGAGGACCGCGTCCTCCTCTCGGACCAGTGAGTGGACGAGTTCCTCCACCGCCGCGACCACGATGTCGAAGAACCGGCTCGCGCTCGGACCGTCCGGAAGCTGGAAGTCCCCTCGCTCGGCGACCTCGGCCCTCGCACGCCGGACCGATTCGAGCGGAAGGGCGACGGTCGTGAGTTCTCGCAGATGGTTCGGGAGGTTGTGCGCCTCGTCCACGACGAGGTCGACACGCTCGGGTCCGACCCCCATCCACCGGAGGAGCGAGGTCCGGATGTGCGGATGGAAGAAGAACGCGTAGGGGGCCGTGATCAAGCGCGCGTGCGGAACGAGCTTCTTCGAGAGCTCGTACGGACAGAGGTTCTCTTCTCGAGTGTATGCCTCGAATTCGTGGGGGAGCGGGAGTTTCCCTTCGAACCGTTCGGTCAGCGTGTCAAGGTCCGACTGGAGGACCCGAGCGTAGTACGGACAGCCGTCGAGGTCGGTGAGGTCGATCTCGCCTCCCTCCGGAAGTTCGGGTGGGGGCGCGAGGGGGGCCTCCCCTTTCAGCATCCGTTCGGTCGCTCGCTTCCGGTCCGCGCACAGCTTCCCATGCTCCTCGGCCGTTGCCCCCTTGATCTCCGCGACGTTCTCGAGCAGGAAGCAGCGGCGCGCCCTCCCCTGGAGACCGACCGCGAGGAGCGGCTGGTTGAGGCGATGCGCGATCGCACGCACTTCGTGGAGAACTTGGACCTCTTGCGCATGCGTCCGCACGAGGTAGAGGACCTTGTGGTCGGCCTGGATCGCGTGCTCGAGCAGTGGGGCGAGCGTCGCCACCGTCTTCCCACTCCCCGTCGGAGCGTTCACGAGAAGCGCGCCCCCGAGGGTGGTCAGCTCCCTCACGTCTCGGAGGATCGACTCCTGGCCCGGCCGGGGACGGTAGGGAAACAGGAGAGGTACCTCGGGAGCGGTCGCGGCGGCGGTCGTGGTCTGCCCTCCGGAACCGGCGAGCGGAGGACGAGGGTTTTAAGATGACCCTTGACTCGCACCGGATGGAACGCGCAAATCGCCCGAAATCGGGCGACAGTACCCGCGGCGATGGAAGGCCGTCCGATGACCCCGTACGTCAGCCGTATGCGTAGCGGACCCCGTACGGTCCGCGGGGGAGCGTCCAGGTGACCGAGCCCTGGTCGCAGGCGATGTCGCACGCCCCACATTCCACGCAATCCTCGTAGCGAAAGACCAGGCGGCCGTCGATCCGCTCGTAGCATGTCGCCGGGCAGACGAACGTGCAACGGGAATGGGGGCATCGGGCGCAGATCTCGGGCTTCACCGTGATGTGCGCGTGGTCGGCCGAGTCGGTGGTCGTGCGAAGCGTCCCGAGGCGTCGCTTCACGTCGACGAATTCCATGGCTCCGGTCGAGGTGACGGGAACTGCGGTCGCCATCGTTCGGTTCTCCTCCTACTTCGGAAGCTTTGCGAGGATCTCGAGGTCGGCCCGGACTGCTGCGACGCTCGCGCGGAACGCCTCTCGCTCCGCCGGTTGGAGCTCGACCTCTACCACCCGCTCCACGCCCTGGCGTCCCAGCACGACCGGAACACCGATATAGACGTCCTTCTCCCCGAACTCCCCGTTCAGGTGGGCGGTCACAGGGAGCAGACGATGCTCGTCGCGGGCGACGGCCGCGACCAGCTCAGCCTGGCTCGCGGTGGGCGCATAAAACGCGCTCCCGGTCTTGAGGAAGTTCACGATCTCGGCCCCTCCCTGCTTCGTTCGGTCGACGATCGCGGCGAGACGGTCCGGAGGAAGGAGCTTCGTCAAGGGAACGCCCGAGACGCTCGTGAGCGAAAGGAGGGGGACCATCGTGTCCCCGTGGGTACCGAGAACGAACCCCGTGACGTCTCGCGGCGCCACACGGAGCGCTTCGGCGACGAACGTGCGGAACCGGGCGGTGTCGAGGGTGCCGGACTCCCCGAACACGCGGGCCGGTGGCAGGCCCGAAACCTCACGGAAGTAGTAGGTCATGACATCGACCGGGTTGGTGACGACCAAGGAGACCGCGTTCGGGGCGTGTCGCCGCACCGCCTCCGCGTGGCCCTTCACGATCCCCGCGTTCTTTTCGAGGAGGTCCGATCGGCTCATGCCGGGTTTTCGCGCAAGTCCGGCGGTCTCCACCACGACGTCCGCGCCCGCGAGAACGTCCAAGCTCGTGGAGCCGGTGACGCGTGTCGAAAACCCGAGGATCGGGGCGGATTCTTGGATGTCCAGCGCCTTTCCCTGGGGGAGACCGTCGATGATGTCGACCAGCACCACCTCGCGGGCCAGGTCCATCTCCGCGAGCCGCTGCGCGAGCGACCCTCCGATGTTGCCCGCTCCGAGGACGACCACCTTCCCGAGCGCGCTCACCGTTCGTCCCCTCCTCGGTCCCCAGTCGCCGCCGGGCTTAAGGATACGCGGTCGGGCGGCGTCCCACGTCCGCCGAAAGGTTGATTCGCGAGCTCCCCCGTTTCCCCCCGATGGTCGACGTGGACTCGATCCTGTTGAGCGTACAGGAACGGGACAAGTGGCGTCGGCGTGCGGAGGTCCTCGAGCGCGCGTTGCACGACGTACGCGATCAACGACGGCGACTCGAGGCCCGGCTCCGACGCGTGAAGAAGGAGCTGAACCGCCTCTCGGTCACTCTCGAGGCCGTGCTCGACCACGCTCGGACTGCCGTCCCGATGGAGGTGACGTACCATGCCGCGGGCTCGCCCCCTTACCGATAGACAGGAGACGCTGCTCGCGAGCCAGCGCGAGCTGCTCGCCGAGATCGCCCAGCTTCGCCGCGAGGAAGAGTACCTTGTCCTCAAGGTCCGTCAGGCCCGCGAGCAGGCCCGGTACTACGAGGGACTTCTCACGCTGATGCGTCGGGACTTCGGGAACGTGCCGAGTTCCGACCTGATGCGGCGTTTCGGCTGAGCCGAAATCTGACGCTCGTGAAGATCGTCATCGTAGGCGCCGGGGCCGTCGGAAGCTTGCTCGGAGCCCTGCTCCAAGAGGGGGGTCTCACCGTCCTCCTCATCGGTCGGCCGGCGCATGTGGCTGCCATCCAAAGGGACGGACTCCGAGTTTCGGGTCCCCGACCCAGGGTCGTCCGCCTCGAGGCCGCGGCGAGCATCCCCCCCAGCACCGAGGCCGATGGCGTTCTGGTGACCACCAAGACCACCGGACTCTCGGCCGCGGCCACCGGCCTCGCCCGCGCCCTTTCTCCGAGGCCGGTTCTGTTCCTTCAGAACGGGCTCGGAATCCTCGCGAGCGCCCGAGCAGCGCTTATCGAGGGGGGCTGGAGGGACCCCGGCGCCTATGCGGTCCAGGGCGTCAACTCGATCCCTGCAACGTGGGTAGGACCCGGCGAGGTTCGGGAAACGGGTGTGGGAGAGATCCTCCTCCCAGTTCCCGGCGAAGCGGGAGCCGCGGCCGGTGCCGCGCGGCTCTTTCGAATGCTCCTAGAAGGGGCAAAGCTCCCCGTAGAAGCGGTGCCCGAGTTCGAGCGCGAGGTCTGGCGGAAGGCGCTCGTGAACGCTGCTATCAATCCGGTGACGGCCGTGCGCGGGATCCGGAACGGCCTGCTCCTCGAGGAAGAATCTCCCAGGACCGAGGCGCTCGAGCTCCTCGGGGAAGCGCTCGCCGTCGCTCGAGCGGCGGGGTTCGGCTTCACGAGCGAGGAGATCACTCGCGACTTCGAGCGGATCGTTCGGGCGACCGCCCAGAACCGTTCGAGCATGCTCCAGGACATCGACCACGGTCGACCCACCGAGATCGACGCGATCTCCGGAGAGATCCTCCGGAGCGCGGAGGCACTGGGGCTCGAGCTTCCCGCGACACGGCGGATCGTGGCGGCCGTCCTGGCCCGTTCGGCCCGGACGCGGCCGCGCCCACAACCCTCATAGGAGCCCGGACGTCGGCGTCCTCCGATGGCCGAGAAGCGCGGGATCGCCACCGCACCGGTCCACGGCCGGCGGGTCCTTGTCCGGGTCGACTTCAACGTCCCTCTCGATGCCAACGGGAGGATCGCAGACGACCGGCGGATGCAGGAGGCCCTGCCGACCCTGAACCATCTTCGCGCATCCGGGGCCCGGTCGATTCTGATGTCGCACCTGGGACGACCCGACGGCCATCGCGACCCGAAGCTTTCCTTACGCCCCGTCGCCCATCATCTGAGCCAGCTCCTGGGACAGCCGGTCTCCTTCGCCGAGGAGTCCGTCGGCGCTCGTGCGCTCGAGCTCGCGACGAAGCTGGGGAATGGACAATTCCTCATGCTGGAGAACCTCCGGTTCTATCCGGGAGAAGAGGCGAACGACCCGGGGTTCGCGACCCAGCTCGCGAACCTGGGTCAGGTGTTCGTCGAGGATGCGTTCGGGACCGTCCACCGGGCCCATGCCTCGACCGTCGGGGTCCCCGAGAGGCTCCCGTCGTTCGCCGGGTTGCTCGTCGAGCGGGAGGTCCGGGAGCTCTCGAAGCTCGTCGAGTCGCCGAAGCGCCCGTACGTCGTCGTGGTGGGGGGCGCCAAGGTATCGGACAAGCTTCCTCTGCTCACCAGTTTCCTCGGGCGTGCCGACGCGCTTCTCATCGGGGGCGCCCTCGCATTCCCCTTCCTCCACGCTCAGAGCGCTCAGCTCGGAGCGACGAAGGTCGAGGGAGGCCTCAAGGACGCGGTGGACGAGTTCTTCCGCCGAGCGAAGGAGGCGGGAACCCGGGTGCTCCTTCCGTCGGACCTCGTCGTGGAGAGACCGGGAGTCCCCGAGGTCGCGACCTACCCGGTGGGGCATCTCGCTCCCGGGACGGTCGCGCGAGACATCGGGCCCGAGACCCGGAACCGGTTCGCGGAGGAGCTCGCGAACTCCCAGACCGTGTTCTGGAACGGCCCGCTGGGGCTTGCCGAGGACCCGCGGTTCGCGGTCGGCACGCGAGAGGTGCTTTCGCGACTGGGGCAGGCACCGGGCTTCCACGTCGCCGCCGGCGGGGACAGCGCGAGGGTTGCGCAGGACCTCGGGGTCGCAGGAAGCTTCCAGTTCATCTCGACCGGCGGTGGGGCCGCACTCGAGTTCGTGGAAGGGATCGAGCTCCCCGGCCTCGCCGTCCTCCCCGACGCGTAGAGCCTCCCCCGAGCGGCGGAGGGGGAGAGGACGGTTCGAGCGTCACGGCGAGGTATCGGAGATACGCCCCACCGACCCGTGGAACATCGAGCTCTGCGACCTCGGGGACCTCGTAGGGGTGGTTCACCTCGAGGTGGCGGAAGAGAGCCCCGACGCGCTTCGGGGCTGTCTTGAACAGGACGAGCGCTTCGTCCGCGGTCTCGATGCCTCGCTTCCACCAGTAGCGGGAGTGCACGGGGAGGATGTTCGCGCAGACCGCGAGCTTCGCTTCGAGAACGGAATCGACCGCAGAGAGCGCGGCCTCCCGGGACGGATAGGTCGTGATGACGATCCGCATCGGGCCGAGCGAACTGGCCGGCTCGATGGGGTAGGGGCTCATGGACCGGGTCCCATCACGGTTGGCGCGCCGGCCGAGAAGTCCAGGGAGACGAGCCCGAGGGTCGCGAGGTCGACCACGGCCGCTCGAGCGGGCACCGGGGTGATGTTGCGCATTCGCTGGTATTCGGTCTCCGCCTGCCAAGTCGATGCGTTGAGCAGCAGCACGCCTCGATGCCGGTCGACGCCGTAGGTGTGAGCGTGACCGGTCACGAGGATGTCGGGGGCGGGGTCGATCACGAGACCGTCCCGGGGAAGGGGTGCGAGCGGAGTGCGGTCCCCGTAAATCGGGGCGAGGTGCCGCATCTCGAGCATCCGCTTCATCACCTCGGTCGGATGCGAGTACGAAGCGCCCGGGATTGCCGGGATGAGGTCGTCGAAGCTACGGCCGTGGTACGCCTCTACCACGACTCCCGATAGGGCGAACGTCGAGGGGTTCGCGAGCGTCCGGACATTGGGCGGAAGAAGGAAGGTCAGATTGGCGGGGAGCCCTGGCTGCGGTTCGGCCGGTGACACAGCGTCGTGGTTCCCCGGAATCGCGACGATCATGAGGCGGTCGGGAAGCTCCGCAAGCCTCCGGCCGAGCTCGGTGTACTGCTCGACCACGTCCGGGATCGCGAGGTCGCGCTCCTGGCGGGGGTAGACGCCTATCCCGTCGACGAGGTCCCCGGCGATCACCACGTAGTCGATCGACGCCGCAAGGTCCGTGTGGGGGCCCCTTCCCCGCAGGAATTCGACGAGGTGCGCCCAGCTCTCGGTCAGGAACGACCGGCTCCCCACGTGAAGGTCGGAGAGGAAGATCGCACGTCGTTCGGTGCTGGCACGACCCACCGGCCGGGTGGACGGGACGTCGGGTCGCTCGACCTGCGCGACCCGCGGGATCCTCCCCGGCTCCTTGCCAAACGTCAGCTTGAGACCGACGACCTCGTCCGGCAGGAATGGAGTTCGCGCCCCCGCCGAATCCTTTGGAACGAGCGCATCCAGAGAGCCGGTCTCGTCGTCGACCGTTACGATCAAGTGGTGTCTCTGCAGGGTTTCCCGTACACCGCTCACCATCCCGATGACCGACGCCACCCCTTCCGACGCCCTCAGCTCGCGGATCGGTCGGAGGTTGGGGAGGTCGGGTCGCCCTCGTAGCATCCGCGCGAGAGCGCGGTATCGCGACTGGAAGAGGGCTCCATACGCCGCGATCGGCTGGCTCGCGACCGGCGGCCCCG
>Ga0187778_10003355_pt1 | contig 10776 bp, 11 predicted proteins | sample 1015_Q2_SP5_20_M_FD_132418 | JGI IMG/M metagenome (GOLD analysis project Ga0187778, IMG submission 132418) | Tropical peat soil microbial communities from peatlands in Department of Meta, Colombia - 1015_Q2_SP5_20_MG | ecosystem: Environmental > Terrestrial > Soil > Wetlands > Peat | place...
CGCGCCTGCCAGTCCTGCCAGCGTGCTCACTGCTACTGCCGCCCAGAAGTTCAGAGTGCCCAAGTAAACGAGGTAGCCTGCGAAAGGCAAGACCACCTCGCTAGGAATCGGGAGGGAGGCGCTTTCCATTGCCATAAGCGCGAAGAGGCTCGCGTAGCCGTAACTCGTCATGAAGGCGTTCAGGCTCGCTGTTGGTAACAGTGACCCTGTCAGCTCGGAGAACCAAACGCCGAAGGGGATTTCTATCACATCTGTTGCCTCGAGAAGGCCAACGACGAAGGTCGCGACCGCTATGACGAGCAGGTACCTGCTTTTCGGGACGATCGAATCAAACGGCCTGCCACCTTCCTGCAATTAGGGGGACGGGTGCGTGCAACGCTTATAGGAATTCTAGGGCACTAACGGCCTGGCTAGGAGCCAGCTTTTTTCTTCTTCGAGAGCTCGGCCACGAGCTCCTTCGCCCTGTCGAATCTGATCTTTCTCTCCTCAATCATCTTCGTGGCTACCTTGTCGGCCAGTTCGTCCGTTGCTCCTGCGGAGATGGCTAGGTTGCGAGCGTGGAGTTTCATGTGCCCCCTCTGTATCCCCTCGCTCGCCAAAGCTCTAAGGGCCGCGAAGTTCTGCGCCAGACCCACCGCCCCCATCACCTCTGCGAGCTCGATAGCAGTCTTCACACCGAGTATCTTGATGTCTACACGTGCGGTCGGATGTGTCTTGGCCGCCCCGCCTACCAGACCGACTGCCATGGGCATCTCCAGCCTCCCCACCAGGTCTCCGTCGGTGTTCTTCTCCCAGGTTGTGAGCGGCTTGTACTTCCCAGTCCTCGACGCATAGCTGTGTGCCCCCGCTTCAAGGGCTCTGGTGTCTTGTCCGCACGCTATTCCCACTGCAACCACTCCGTTCATAATTCCCTTGTTGTGCGTCGCGCACCTGTAGGGGTCTGCATCTGCAAAGGCGTAGGCGTACACGATCCCATCTACCACCTCTTCTCCTCCCACGGCGTCCTTGTCGAATACTGCCGTGGCCCTTACAAGTCTCCTGTCAGCCAGATTGGAGATTATCCTAAGGAGAACCCTTCCCCCGGTGATTCCCTCCACCATCGGTGCTACAGCTTCTGCCATCGTGTTGACCGCATTCGCGCCCATGGCGTCCCCCGTGTTGACAACCAGTTCCGCTATCACCATGGGCCCTCTGTTGCTCGACAGCACCTTGACACTAAGTTCCTTGGCACCCCCGCCGAGGGATGCCAGCATGGGGTCCTGCTCGTTGGCTTTCTTCAGGAGGTCGCTCTTCCTCGTGAGGAGCCTTGCTTTTGCGCCCTCCGGGTCCCTGACATTGATGACCTGAACTTGGCCGATCATCACAGGACCTGTGTTGGTGACTCTGAACCCTCCCTTCACCCTTGCCATCTTCGCGGCGTTGCTAGCGGCTGCCACTACAGATGGTTCTTCCAGCGCCATCGGCACGAGGTAGTCCTTGCCGTTGATTCTGAAGTTGGTCGCGATGCCGAGGGGATAGGTTACCCCTCCGACGACGTTCTCAATCATGTGGTCGGCGGCATCGGCCGGGAGGCCACCCGTGCTGGCCATGGTCTCGATCTCCTCGTCCGACAGCTGGGCAATCTTCTTCAGAACCTTCCTCCTTTCAGCCATGGATAACCTGTGGAATCCCGGCAACAACGAACTGTCCGTCATTCTCTTGTATTTGCTCCCCCCTGTGGCTATTTAATCAGTTGAAGATGGCCAGAATCGTCTCGTCAATCGGCGAACCTAGGGCTCTCGGAGGGATTTGGGAGCACTTTCGGGCACCCCTGTATGAATGAAAGTGAAGACACTCGTTGAGTCGATATCAGGTATCTCGATCATGTATGACGCATTGAAGGCGTGGAATGGCTTGTACTGTAAGCGAAGCGGCGACTGGATAAAGAAAGAAGGAAACAATTACGCATCGTAATTAAGGATATCAATAGGAGGCCGCAGGGTCAGCAACCATTGGGCCGGTCGTCTAGCATGGTTAGGACGTCAGGCTGCGTCCCGTCAGGCTCTGACGCTTGCTAGCAGAAGACGGCGAAGCGGAGCAACGGCACCGCGCTAAGGTCGGCGGTTCAATTCCGCCCCGGCCCACTCAAGAATAAGACAAGAGTCAGGTCCAACTCTCTGTCCCCGGGGTAGTCCAAGGCACATGGTGTTTCTCGTTACCTTGTGCAAGGAAGCCGAACGCTTAACTTCACGAAGATGCGAAGCACGCGACTAGACTCTAGGGTGACTGATATCAAGGGGCGGGCTGCCGAAACTGACCAGGCGCTTCGCTCGGTCCTAGGCAAGGGAAAGTACGTCGATGACATCAAGTTGGACGGGATGCTTCACCTTCACCTCGTGAGAAGCCCGTACGCGAGGGCGCGCGTACTTTCCGTGAAGGGCGGGATCACAGGGCACGAATTGAAGGCGGACATGACCTCCGTAGGGGAAGATGCGGGCGGGACCGGGAGTATCCGCTTTCCCGTCCTAGCCACCGAGTACGTCAACTACGTCGGGCAGCCGGTGGCCGCGGTCCTTGGGGAGGATGTGTACCAGGCCGCAGACAGGGCCGAAGAGGTGGATGTTCAGTACGAACCGTTGAAGGCAGTCGTGGACCCGGAGTTGTCGCTCGAATCCGAACCGATACACCCTTCGACCTCGAGCAATATGGCAACGGAGGACTCTCTAGGCAAAGACTTCGAGATGGATTCGCCGATTGAGGTAGAAGATACCCTCAGGATGTCCAGGGTCTCGCCGAACCCGCTTGAAACGAGGGGGGTGGTGGTCGCCTACGACGGCTCGATTCTCACCGTCTACGGTTCTACCCAGTCCGTGTTCTCGTGGAGAGACGGTATGAGCGCCTCTCTTGGTCTGAAGGAGGACGCAGTTAGGGTGATACAAATGGACACCGGCGGGGCCTTCGGCTCCAAGGGAGGGATCTACCCGGAGTATGTTGTCGCCGCCTACGCCGCCATGAAGCTCAGAAGGCCTGTGAAGTGGATAGAGAACCGATTCGAGCACCTGATGGCGACTGACCAGGGGCGCGGTGCCCTGGCGAAAATGAAGGTCTACGCGGACAGGCAAACGAGGATCCAGGGGCTGAAAGCTGACATCCTGATTGATGCGGGGGCGTATCCCCTAGGAAGCGGTATGTGGGCTCCCTGGTGGATTGGGTTCCAGCTCACAGGACCATATTCCATCAAACAGGCGCATGTCAGGGCAAGGTCCGTATACACGAACAAGGTGTGCCTGGGTCCCTACAGGGGGGCTGGGAGACCCGAAGCTGCCTTCTTCATGGAGAGAATGATGGACAGGCTGGCCGACGAAGCTGGTCTGGACCCGGCAGAGGTCAGGCTAAGGAACGCTTCACCAAGATCCTTCGAGTCCCCCCTGGGGTTGACCATAGGTGCTTCGAGGCCCTTCCTGAGGGAGGCGCTGTCGGCTTTTGGATACTCCCGCAGGAAGAAGCGTAACCTCGGACTATCATGCTTCGTCCTCGTCCCCGCGTCGCAGGATGGAGAGTCGGCGAAGGTTGCGGTTCGTGGAGGAAGGGTGAAGGTCTGGCTCGGAGGGAGCTCCCACGGCCAGGGGCACGACGTGTTTGCCAAGCGTCTGGTGAGGGAGGCGCTGAGGGTGAAGGAAGACCTCGTCGACTTCGAGCCAGCCGATACAGGGGAACTGTCCAGAGGTGTAGGGAGCTGGGGGAGCAGGAGTGCGATGGTAGGTGGGGCAGCACTACTAAAGGCCTGTCAGGAAATAAAAGCAAAGGCCAAGAAGAAGCTCGGACGCGCATACTCCGCCGCCAGCCTCCTGAAAGGGGAATTCGAAGCGGAAGTATTTTTCGAGCCCAACGCATCTTTGGTCTCTTTCGGCGCTAACTTGGTGACCGCGAAGGTTAGCGAATCTGGGATGGCTTCGATAGACGAAGTCATCTCCTACTATGATGTCGGGAAGGCGCTGAACCCTGAAATGGTGGAGAGCCAAATAATAGGGGGGACGGCCCAGGCAGTTGGGGAAGTGCTGTACGAAAGAGCACTCTACAGCGAAGAAGGACAGCTCCTGACCGCTAGCCTTGCGGATGCCGGCGTTCCTCACTCGACGGAGATGCCGAGGGTCGTGGTTAAGACCACCGCCCACAAATCCTTCCTTCGGCACGGAGCAAAGGGCGTGGGCGAAAGTCCGACGATAGGGGTTCCCCCTGCGGCTACCAGAGCGCTGGAGGTCATCCTGGGTAGGAGGTTCACGAGCTTGCCCATCGAAAGTGATCAGCTATGGGCAAGCGACACCGGGGAAACGGCGAACTAGGGCCGTTCGAGCTTCTTCCTGAGGCAGTCAAAGAGCTGCTTCACGATTCTCTTCGCCTGAGAATCTAGCAGCCTCTGCCCCAACGAAGCGATCTTCCCGCTTATCCGTGCCTCGACACTCCAATTCATCGAGGTCCCCCCACCCTTTCCCTCCGTCAGCTTCATCTCGATTTCCATGTCCAAAGCGCTCCCGCTACCAGTCCCATGCGCCAGCAGTTTGGCGTAGGAGCCGGGTTCCTTCCCAGCTGTCTTGAAGTGGAGCACGAAATTCCCTCTGATGAACGAAACTCCCACTCTTACGGTTGCGTGGAAGTCGTCCCGGGACCTTACCTCCAGGCTCTGGAGGTCCGGCATGCACTGGGCGACCTGATGGGGGTCTGTCATCAGGTCGAACACCCGTTCCCTGGGGGCTTCCACTTCGAAGACTCCTTTGAATTGCATTTTTCGCGAACTCGTCTCTACAACAATATAAATGAAGGCGGAGGAAACCGACCGCACCTTTGATACCGCCCTCCTTCGACTACGCTGCTCCGAAAAGCTTGGCCGAAGCTATTGACCTCCTCAAAAGTGGCGGGGGGGAAGCAAAGGTCCTCGCTGGAGGACAAAGCCTCATTCCTCTCCTGAAGCTCAGACTGGCCTCGCCCAAGCTTCTGGTGGACATGGGCCGGATACCGGGTCTCGAGTACATCGGCGAGTCAGAGGGATTCCTGAGGCTCGGCGCACTGACCCGCATGGCAGAGGTGGCGTCATCTGACCTGCTCAGGAATAGATATCCGATTATTCATGATGCCTCGATTGTAATCGCTGACCCCCTTGTCCGTAACCTCGGGACAGTAGGGGGGAACATCTCGCACGGAGACCCTGCCAACGACCTCCCCGCAGTGATGCTGGCCCTGAATGCGGAGTTCGAAGCAATTGGGCCCTCGGGCCGGCGGACAATCAAGGCGCATGATTTCTTTCTTGACAGCTTCACTGTCGCGTTGTATCACGACGAGCTTCTGACCGAAGTGAGGGTGCCTGTCCCGCCTCCCCGCAGCGGAGGGTCTTACCAGAAGCTCGAACTGAAGGTCGCCGACTTCGCCACGGCGGCGGTAGCTGTCCAGCTGAGCCTGAACCCTCGAGGCGAATGCGAGAGCCTGGGCATAGGGCTCACGGCTGTGGGTCCGACGGCGATCAGGGCGAGAGATGCAGAAGAGGCTCTGAAGGGGAAGAAGCCGACGGACCGGGACGCGATCGACATGGTCGCGGTGCTAGCCGCCCAGGCGTCCGACCCGGCGTCTGACATGCGAGGGACGATTGAATACAAGAAGAAGGTGGTGAAGCGCTTGGTTGGCAGGGCGCTCAAGATCGCTTACCAGCGCTCAAGAGACAGAGGTGCCAGGTAAGGTGTCGTCCCCCGCCCGCATAAGTCTGACCGTGAATGGCTCGAGGAAGGAGGCGGAAGTCGAGCCGCGCCTGCTGCTCGTGCACTTCCTTCGCGAGGACCTGGGGCTGACGGGGACCCACGTGGGGTGCGACACGACTCACTGCGGTGCCTGCACGGTACTGATGGACGGGAGGGCGGTAAAGTCATGCACGGTCCTCGCTGTCCAGGCAGATGGCAGGGCAATCACAACCATCGAGGGCCTTGCGGACGACGGCGAGCTACACCCTATTCAGGAGGCCTTCCTCCTCAAACACGGGCTCCAGTGCGGTTTCTGCACGCCAGGCATGCTCATGACCGCAACCGCCCTACTTCAGACGAACCCGCACCCGACAGAGGAGGACATCAGGATTGGAATCTCCGGGAATCTCTGCAGGTGCACCGGCTATGCTAAGATAATCGAGTCGGTCCAGTACGCGGCGAAGTCGGCTCATTCGCCGGAGCCCCGCTCAGGGCCCAATTCGGGCAGGTCACCTGGCCGACGAGCCTGAATGCGGACGAAAGCCGCCCTGGATCATGTGGCGGACTGCCGAGCCAAACGGAAGCTATCGACTTCAATCCTTAATACGAAGGGCCGGTCTGAAGCAGCCCAGGCATGAACAGGGGGCTCCTCATCTTTGCCATTCTCTTGGTCTTTCTCGGAATAGGATTCGGCTTGTACCTATTGTCTTTCTTCGGCCTGCTGTTACTGATTCCCGCGCTGCTGTCTACCCCCCGCCCGTCTTCGCCCCCTGCGCCCACCCAGGCGAAGCAGGAAACTAGGCGGATAGCTCCACCAGCTGCCAAGCAGCCCGAAACCGCCCCTCAAACCGCCCCTCAAATGGCCATGGCGGCCACCCCTTTCCCAGTTCAACAGCAGTCGTACTCTCTGCCCCTGTTCCCCACCCCCATGTTCCCATCACTTTCCCAAACCGCTATTCAGCCCCAACCACGAGGAGTGCCAGCTTCAGAGAAGCCTGCAACGCAGGACGAGTTGCTCGAAGCAGGTGCTATCCTTCTGCTTCTCAGACTGATTTCTGGTTAGGGCACATAGACGTTGATTTCGCGCCCAATCTTCCTGAGCCTCTCCACCCTGTGAGCTAGCGAGGGGTGAGTCGAGAACATCTCGACGAGGGCGCTCCCTCTGAAGGGGTTCACAATCCAGAGGGCTGCAGTGGCTGGGGAAGGGGCCTTAGCGGGGTTTGTCGCCACAGGCCTTGTCTGCGCCTTCGCGCTAATCTTCTCGAGTGCGCTGACAAGACCTCCAGGATTCTTGGTCAGCTTTGCCCCGTACTCGTCGGCGTTGTATTCATCGTCCCTGCTGATTCCGAGCCTGACGAAGGTTGCACCTAGTGGCACCAGGATTACAGCGAGGATCAGCCATGGCGACCCGCCGTTCCTGTTCCTGTTTCCCCCACCAAACCACATCGAGAACATCGCCATCTGCCCGATGTACGAGATGGCGCCGGCGAGCGTCGCAGCAACGCTGGACATGAGGATGTCCCTGTGAACGACGTGCCCGATCTCGTGACCGATTACAGCTTCCAGCTCGCTTGGCGTCAGGGTCTGCAATATGCTCGAGGTCGCGCAGACCACTGCCTTGTTAGGACCTCTACCCGTCGCGAAGGCGTTTGGCTGGGGTGAGTCGACGATTCCGACCTTGGGCATGGGAATGTTGGCCTTCTGGGCCACGTCCCTCACCACCTTGAAGAGGGTGGGGTTATCGCCTTCTTGGATGATTTTGGCCCTGCTCATCCTCAGGACGATGGAATCGCTGTAGTAATACGACACGAAGTTTATGACCGCCGCGAGCACCAACGCAAGACCCACGAAAGTCACGGGGTCTCCGAAGAAGTACCATCCAACGACGTAGCCCAGCACCATCAGCAGCCCTGTGAGGACGAAGAAGAGGAGCGTCATCTTGGCGTACATCGAAGCCGTCATTCAAAACTCGCCGCCGGTCACGCGCGTAAAAGCCTTTCCCGAAATCTTGCCAAAATCCTCCCTGAATCCGCACCATCTTTGAAGGATGAAAGAATAAATCCATCCGAGGAAAGGAAAGTCTGAGACATCATGGAGGACAACGAAGGAGACGACTGGCCGTCCAGGAAAAGGCGGGGGTCCCCGTTCGGGCCCTGGGGCTTCCCGGACATAGATGAAATGATGAGGGAGATGGAACGGGCATTCTCAGAGCAGTTCAAGGATTTCGAAAAGGAGTTCCCGAAGAACCTCGTAAGGGAGTCGAAGACCGCAGACGGCGAGGTGAAGAAGGAGATAGGGCCCATAGTCTACGGGTACTCCGTGACCATAGGACCGGACGGAAAGCCCGTTGTGAGGGAGTTCGGCAACGTCAGGAGCGGCGAGGGGACGCCATGGAAGGCGATTCAAGACAAGCGGGAGCCGCTTGTGGACGTCTTGAGCTCAGACAAGGAAGTCAGGGTCATCGCAGAGATGCCTGGGGTCAGGAAGGAGGACATCAGCGTCACGGTAAACGAGAAATCAATGGTGATTTCCGTGGACACAGAGGAGCGGGGGTACTACAAGGAGCTAGACCTCCCCGGCATAGTCGACCCGAAGGGGGCGAGGTCCAACTACAACAACGGGATCCTTGAGGTCACGATCCCATTGAAGTCCTCGGGCAAGGGTGGGGTCAAGCTCAAGGTCGAATAGCTACTGGGTTCTGCTACGCTGTCGGTCGTTGCCAACCACGAAGCTTTGCTTCCCTCCGTCTACTCTGAGGAATTGGAGCCATGACCAAACGTGGAGTGGGAGGTTATTGTAGGTGTTCGTGGACCTCGCCAACTCGAAGACGTAAGTCGTGGACGAGCATAGCGCAGGACCTGTCTACTGGTAAGGCCCGCCCTCTATCCCTTCCTTGTACCTGGCCATGGCGTTGAAAGTGGCTTCTCTGTAGCCATGCTTCTCCGCCAAGGACCTGGCTATGTCCCCTGTCGTGATTATGCCGGCGAGGGATCCGTCCCCTCCGACAACGACAAGCCTCCTTATCCTGTACTGTGCCATGAGCTCGGCAGCCGCCGTCAGCGAGGCTTCAGAAGCAATTGTTATCAAGGGCGTTGACATGATATCTCTAACGAGGACCTTCTTCGGGTCCAATCCGTCCGCCAGAACCTTTGAAACGAAGTCCCTTTCTGTAACTATCCCTATTGCCGTCCCCCCCTGTGTTATCACAGCGCAGCTGACTCCTCTCTTTGCCATGGCCTTGGCGCAGTCCTTTGCGTTCGTGTTCAGTTCTACTGCTAACACGGCCCTCACCATGACGTTCCCGACTGTGGGCTCCTCTTTTGCCATGTTGTTCAGCCACGCTCCTGCATGATTTATCGTTTGACGATGGCTTGAGCGGACCGGGGGGAATAGCCCCCATATGGGGGCGGAACGCAGAAATGGCTGGCCGGCCCTAAACAGATGTAGCCCGGCCAGAGTATTATGCTATTCGGTTTGTATCCCGCCAGGTCTCCCTACCCCGCCGCGGGCTGCCAACTGCTCAGGGGTGTCAGCTTCATCTGTTCTGAAAGGTTGTACGCCACCGACACCTGGCTGGCGTTTTGTACGAGTACCCGTCCAAAGAGAAGCACCGAGTTGTCAGGCGCCTTCATCTGCGTCACTCCCGTCGGCACAGTTCCCTGCCACCCAGGGCCGCTAATGAGGAAGTTGCCGGCCTGACCGCCGGTTGTGCGCGAGCCAACGTAGGCGAAGTCGTCTCCCCGTGAGTCGACGAACTCTATGTCGTAGTATCTGCTGCCCATGGCCGGTACGCTCAGAACTAATGGTCCCTTGCTGAGGTCGACTATGCCTACGGAATAGAGTAGGCCAGGGTCCCCGCCAGCAACAGCCCGATTTGACTTCGTGGAATTGGGGTTAAACAGGCCGGGCGCCGTATAAAGTATGTTGACTGGGATGGGTCCCTGTCCTATGCCTTTCTCCAACTCCTGCCTCCATCCGGAATAGATCAAGGGCGGAATTTCGTAGATGTAGACGAAAGTACCTATTCCTACAGTCACGAGTACCACCACTGCGAACAGGAAGAGACTCTTGTGCTTCAGCTTCATCGTCAGCTCACCTCGGTGACGGGCGGGGGTTTGTAGGAACCGTTCAAGACTGTTGGGCCTGGCAGATAGATACGAAGAAACAGCAAGAAGTCGCCGGTCGGCGCGGGCAGCCAGTTCGATTCGTTGCCTGTCGGGGGGGTGTTCTGGATGTATATGTCGAGGGACCCGTTCGCGTTCAGCACGAGGCCAGAATTATCGCTGACCTCATACCTGTTGATGGAATTGCTCACGAGGGTGTGATTGGTGTAGTACATGGTCACCGACCAGAAGCCACTGTTGGGCGGAAGCCCGCTGGACGGGAATTGCATTATGTAATCATGCTGGCCGTTCAGCCTGTTTCCTGCGCCATCCAGAGCTGTCTGCCAGTACACCGCTTCTTGAGGCACGTTGGCTGCGGGGAGGAGATCGGCGCACAAGGCCTGCACAAGGATATTGTTCCCGACCTTGCCGCATTCCGGAAGTGTTGTCCAGTTGTTGGACTTCGTCACCGTGGCGCCGTATTCTACGCTGATGAGAACACCTCCGAGTAACAATGTCACCACCGCCCCCACTGCAATTCCGCCCACCACCGCCCCGACCGTTCTCAGCAATGCCGAGGACAAGTGTGACGGGTCTGCCTTATATTGGATTCTACTCGTACGTGCCAAATCACATTCGTACAGCCTCCCCTCTGGAACCGTCAGTACGACATACGTCTTCCCGAAGAACCGTAACTTCACCTGCACCTATTGAGAGATGATTGATTGTCGATCCGTAAGGTCCCATCCGTCAAAAGACTGTGTACACCTGGCAGACCTACTGCTTTTGCTAACCAGCTGCACCGATTCGTGCTCTGGTTCACCTCCTAGCTCAAGGACGGACATCTGGACGGAAGATCAGCCCTTGTACGAGTGCGGACCGCGATGCAACAGCCCCTATTTGGGGGCGGTACGGGAGATGATCCAGAAAATGAGGAAACGAGTTCTGTAGTGTGGACCGGGGGGGAA
>Ga0187778_10003356_pt1 | contig 10775 bp, 8 predicted proteins | sample 1015_Q2_SP5_20_M_FD_132418 | JGI IMG/M metagenome (GOLD analysis project Ga0187778, IMG submission 132418) | Tropical peat soil microbial communities from peatlands in Department of Meta, Colombia - 1015_Q2_SP5_20_MG | ecosystem: Environmental > Terrestrial > Soil > Wetlands > Peat | place...
CCCTCGGACCTGATCCCGGAGCTTCAGGGGCGGCTGCCGATCCGTGTCGAGCTCGACTCACTCAAGGTGGGCGACTTCGTGCGGATCCTCACCGAGCCGGACGCCTCGCTCACGGCGCAGTACAAGGCGCTGATGGCGACCGAGGGCGTCGAGGTGCAATTCACGCCGCACGGCGTGCGGCGCATCGCCGAGATCGCCTTCCAGGTCAACGAGCGCACCGAGAACATCGGCGCACGTCGGCTGCATACCGTCATGGAGCGGCTGCTGGAGACGGTGTCGTACGAGGCTGCCGAGCACAAGGGCGACGGCGCGGCGCGTGTCAGCATCGACGCGAAGTACGTCGACGATCACCTCGGCGCGCTGGTGAAAGATGAGGATCTGAGCCGCTACATCCTGTGAACCGCCGACGGTTAGTGAACCCGATGGGCAGCCGCTCGAGCCCACGGCTCGCTTCTTGAATGAAGGCGCCATCTGTATCAGGAGACGCCGAGCCGCCGCCCGGCATCGCGGCCGTGAACGGCGCGTACGGAGGTCACTGGCGCGCTCTGCACGCTGCCGCCCGAGATCAACAACGCGTAGCAGATCAACGTCAACGTTCCGACGTGCAACCGCGTTACGCTGGCCCAGCCGTTGACGATTGGCGTGGATCTGAGTTACCGATTCTGAGCCGCTTGACGCTGGTCATGCCGCCGGGTACGGGCGCCGTCAGATTCTGAAGCGTTCTTTGAGCTCGCCTGCCATGCGGCGGCTCACCGGCAGCGGCGCTTCGCAGCCGCGCAGGCGCACGAAGTACTGGCCGTCGGCGTTGCGCTCGATGCGCTCGAGGTGCCGGGCGCCGACCAGGGCATTGCGGTGGATGCGCACGAAGGCGCCGCCGAACTCGCTCTCCAGCAGCCGCAGCGAGTCCTCGATCAGGTCCTCGCCGTGCAGGTGGCGCACGGTGGTGTACTTCTGATCGGCGAGGAAGTACTGCACCTCCTCGATGGGAATCAGCCGCACGCCCTCGCGGCGCCGTGCGGCGATGTGGCTGCGGCGTTCCTCGCCGCCGGCGCTCGCGAGCTTCTGCAGCTGCGCCTTGGTGAGGCGGCCGGCCCGTGTGAGGGCGGCGGCGAGCTGCTCCCTGCGCACCGGTTTGAGCAGGTAGCCGACCGCGTGCGCCTCAAAGGCTTGCACGGCGTACTGGTCGTAGGCCGTGGTGAAGATGACTGCCGGCGGCTCCTCGAGCACGTTGAGATGCCGCGCGGCCTGCAGGCCGTCCAGGCCCGGCATGCGCACGTCGAGCAGCACCACGTCGGGCGAGAGCTCGTGGGCGCCGCTCAGTGCCTCCTCGCCGTTCGCCGCCTCGCCGACCACCTCCACTTCCGCGATCTCGCCGAGGAGGCTCCGCAGCCGCTCGCGTGCCGGCGGCTCGTCGTCGACGATCAGTACCCGAAGCCTGGCCACAACGCTCATGAGGCCGCCAGCGGCTCGCGTGCCGGCACGCCCGCAGGCTCCTTCTCGATCAGCGGGAAGCGCAGCGTCACGATGTACTCCGCGTCGAAGTGACCGGATTTCATGAGCGCGCGCTCGCCGTACAGGAGGCTCAGCCGCTCACGGATGTTGGCGAGCGCCAGGCGGTTGCCGTCCCGCGCCCCGGGGGCCGGGTCGAGCGGATTGCGCACCACGATGGTCACGAGACCCCCCGCTACCTCGCCGCTGATGGTAACGGTGCCACCTTCCGCGCGCGGCTCGATACCGTGGTAAATGGCGTTCTCGAGCAGCGGCTGGATCATGAGCCCGGGCACCAGGGCGTTCGCGGGCAGCGTGTCGGTCTTCCACTCGACCTGCAGCCGCGCCCCGAGCCGCAGCTGCTCCATGCGCTGGTAGGTGCGCGCCACCTCGAGCTCCTCGGCGAGCGTGATGGTATCGGCCTTATCGCTCAGCGTCGCGCGGAACAGGTCCGCAAGATCCTGCACCGCCGCCTCCGCCCGGGGCGGGTTGCTGCGCGTGAGGGCGGCGATGGTATTCATGCTGTTGAAGAGAAAGTGCGGCCGGATGCGCGCCTGCAGCGCGTGCACGCGTGCCGCGGCGCGCAGCTCGACGCTGCGCCGCCATTCGTGCGCCACGTAGAAATAGCGCAGTGCCAGCCCCGTGACGATGAGCCCGATCCACACGTTGCGCACCGCAAAGCTGCCCGGCTCGGGGGGGAACAGTGTTGCGCCAGGGGAATCCAGTACCGCGCGCGTGCGGCCGATGAGATAGACGCACACCGACACCGCGGCCACCACGGCCGCAACCAGCGCCAGCGCGGCCGCCGACCCGGCCGCCACTGTCATCCGCGCCAGCCGCGCGCGCAGCGCGCACAGCACCGCGGAGCCGGCCAGGCCGACCCATAGCAGGAAAAGCGAGGTGCGCGCCAGGTCGGTCCAGAAATCCACCGCCGCGCTCTGGCGCGCGAGCGTCAGCAGGAACGCGGTGAGCTCGACGATCAGCACGACGGCGAGCGTGGCGCGCGAGGTGCAAAGGTCGGGCAGGTAGAACGCGTTGCTGCGGTCGCGCTCGGTCTTCATGCTTTGCCGCGGGACGGGGCGCTCATGATGTTGGTGCGTTCGAACAGCTCTTCCTTCAGCCGATAGGTGGCGGAGATGTCTTCATCGCCATAGCCGCGCGCCACGAGCTCTGCGTACTCGCCGAGCATGCGCTCGACCACCGGAAGCGCGACGCCAAAGCGCGCCGCCATGTCGTGGCAGATGCGCAGGTCCTTCTCGTGCAGCCGCACGCGAAAGCCCGCGGGGTAGCTGCCGCGCGCCATGTTCGGCGCCCGGTGCACGAAGTACCAGCTCGAGCCCGCACCCTTGCCGAGGGTGTCGATCAGCTTCGGCAGCGGCAGACCCTGCGCGTGCGCGAAGGCCATCGCCTCGGCGACCGCCTCGATGATGCCGGCGCACATGATCTGGTTGGTGGCCTTCGCCGCCTGTCCGCTGCCGGTCGGGCCGAAGTACGTGATGGTGCGTCCCATGGCTTCGAGGATGGACTTGGCGCGCTCGAAGGCCTCCTTGTCTCCTCCCACCATGATGACGAGCGTGCCGTCGCGCGCGCCTTCGACCCCGCCGCTCACCGGACAGTCGAGGAATTGCGCGCCCCGCGGCTCGAGGAGCTCGGCCGCCTGGCACGCCGTCTCGGCGCTCACGGTCGAGCAGTCGAGCAGCAGCGTCTGCGCCTTGAAAGAGGGTGCCAGGCCGCGTGTCACCTCGAGCACGTCCGCGTCCGCGGACACGCACGACACCACGGCCTCGCACTGCGCGGCGAGCTCGACGAGGCTTGCCGGCGCGGCGACCTTGAGCTCCGCCGCCAGTGCGCGCGCCTTGTCGGCGGTGCGGTTCCACACGGCCGCCAAAAGTCCTGCGCGGTGGAGGTTGCGCGCCATGTGCACGCCCATGGCCCCAAGCCCGACGAAACCGGTGCGCATCGTATCGGTCTCCGCTGCGCGGCCCGACCGGCCGCGGGCGTCACTATAGGGCCTTCGTCGTATCGTGACGCAAGCGCTGCGCCGCGTACGACTGCGGGTCAGGCCCGCGGTGCGGCAGCCCTCAGGCGCGCATCACTCCGAGGTCGCCGCCGCCGGGTTGACCTTCGGCTCGGGGATGGGCTTCACGTCGATCGGCTGCGGCTCGGGGATCGGCGCATTCGGGTCGAATTGCGGCACGCTGCCACAGCTCTCCTGCACGGCCTGACGCACCTGCTCGCGGTACTTGTCGGCATCGGCCTCGGAGAGGTAAGTGCGCTCCCCGTCCTTGCCCTCCTTGTAGACTACGCGCGCGGTAATCGCCTGGTTGTACGCGGCGGTGGCCTGCTTGCACTGCACGGCGCGCTTGCTCGCGAGGTCCTGCTTCACGGCGCGGGTGTTCTCCTGCGTCTGCTGCTCGGCGTCAGCCCGCTCGTTGATGGCTGTTACGCTCCTTTGCTGAGCAGTACGCGCCGCGTTGTCCGCGCCCACGCCCTGCGGGTGGGCTTTCCCGGTCCGGATGACCTCTGCGCCCGGTATCCACTGATCACTGTAATGAGCCTCGCCGTGCTCGTCGACCCAGCGATAGACATCCGCGCGGGCAATCATGCACGTACCGGCAAGGATCAAGGTGGCGATCGACAGGCGTCGCAGCATAAGAATCCTCCCGCCAAAAGTATGGGCGCTGCCGCCCCGCGCAACCCTTGAACTCCGTCACACTCGCCGCAGGGTCGGCGACCGGCACGTCACACCATACAAATACGGGTCCCGATCCGCCAGCGCAGCCGCGGAGGCTTGCCACGCCCGGGGGCACCGTTCACAGGTCGTACGCACGCTCTCCGTGAGAGGTGATGTCCAGCCCCTCGCGCTCGTCCTCCTCTGGGACACGCAGGCCCACGAGCTGCTTCACGATGCGAAAGCCGATGAAGGCGACCGTCGCCGTCCACACCGCCACCAGGCACACCGCCTGCAGCTGAATCCTGAATTGAGTCCAGACACCCGGATAGCCGCCTGCGCCCGTCACCCAGTCCGCGGTCGAACCCGGGCCGCCGAGAAAGGGCGCGTTGAAGATGCCTGTCATCAGGGCGCCGAAGATTCCGCCGACGGCGTGCACGCCGAAGACGTCGAGCGAATCGTCAGCCTTGATGAGTCGCTTGAGGCCGGTGACACCCCACAGGCACACGACGCCGACCCCCAGGCCGATCACGAACGCGCCCGGGATGCCGACATTACCCGCCGCCGGCGTGATGGCGACGAGTCCCGCCACCGCGCCCGAGGCGGCCCCGAGCATCGAGGGCTTACCCTTCACCAGCCACTCCGCGAACATCCACGACAGCACCGCGCATGCAGTGGCGAGATAGGTGTTCACGAAAGCGAGGGCGGCCGAGCCGTTGGCCTCGAGCGCGGAACCGGCGTTGAAGCCGAACCAGCCGAACCAGAGGAGCGAGGCACCAATCATGGTCATGGTGAGGCTGTGCGGCGCCATCGGCTCCCTGCCGAACCCCACGCGGCGGCCCAGCACGAACGCGCCCACGAGCCCGGCGACGCCAGCGTTGATGTGCACGACCGTGCCTCCGGCGAAGTCGAGTGCGCCCCACTGCCAGATGAGACCGGCGGTGGCGTTCACCGTATCAACCTTGTCGGCGGAGATGTAGGCGTCGGGGCCGGCCCAGTACCACACCATGTGTGCCACCGGGCAGTAGCCGAAGGTGAACCAGATGACGAGGAACAGCAGCACCGCCGAGAACTTGATGCGCTCGACCAGCGAACCGAGGATGAGGCAGCAGGTGATGGCGGCGAAGGTCGCCTGGAAAGCCACATACACCAGCTCGTAGAGCGGCGTGTGCTTGGAGAAGGTGGAGGCGAGAGAGTACGTGCCGCTCTTCGGATCGAAGGTGCCGCTGAGGAACAGCCGGCTCAAGCCCCCGATCACGGCGTTGCCCTGGGTGAAGGCGAGCGAGTAGCCGTACACGCACCACAACACGGTGATCAGCGAGAAGCCTACGAACACTTGCATGAGCACCGAGAGCATGTTCTTGGTGCGCACGAGCCCGCCGTAGAAAAGCGCCAGCGCCGGGACCGACATGAGCAGCACCAGCGCCGTGGCCGTGAGCATCCAGGCCGTGTCGCCCTTGTTCGGCACGGCGGCGTCGGCGCCGAAAGCGAGAGCGGGCGTGCAGGCCGCGAGTGCCGCGGCGAGCCGGCCCAGGGGCGAAAGCAGCTTGCTGGGCATGTGTGTTTCCTGTTCATTTGCACCAAAAACGTCGGCTGCGCGGACAGCCGGCGGCGCTTAAGCTGGTGAAGCGCGCTGAAAAGGTGCAGATTCCGTGCCATTGCGGGTTGTGACGCTTTTACGCCCCCTGGCAGCCCAATTGATTGCCCGGTGCACCAGTCTGGCGCTGCTGCGCAATGCTTGCTCCAATTCGGGGCATTTGGAAAGGATCATGGATTCATTTCGTATCGATGAAATCGCGCGACGGCTGCTCGAGCGCGTGCCGCCCGCACTACGGAGCATGCAGGAGGATCTCGAGAGCAACTTCCGTGCCGTGCTGCGCGAGCGGCTGAGCAAGCTCGACCTGGTGAGCCGGGACGAGTTCGACGCGCAGACACGGGTGCTCGAGCGCACCCGTGCGCGGCTCGCCGCGCTCGAGGCGCGGGTCGCCGCGCTCGAAGGCGAGGCTGCGCCCGCGGCGCCCGGCGTGGACTCCGGGCCCGGCCGCGCGCGCGCGGACTGAGCCTTCGGCGCCGGGACGGCCCGCGCGAGGTCGGGCGCACGTGGCCGTTGCGCGAGTCGCCTGCCGGGGTCAGGTGGGATTGCATGCCCCGCTGGTCCAGGTCGAGGTCAGCCTCGCGAGCGGGCTGCCGGCTTTCTGCATCGTCGGCTTGCCGGCGACGGTGGTGAAGGAGAGCAAGGAGCGTGTGCGCGCGGCGTTGCTCAACTCGCGCTTCGAGTTTCCCGCCGGCCGTATCACCGTCAGTCTGGCCCCGGCGGAGCTGCCCAAGGAGGGCGGCCGCTTCGACCTGCCGATCGCACTCGGCATCCTCATCGCCTCCGGCCAGATCCGTGTGCCGGCGGACGCGGCGCGTGCCGCGTCCGCGCACGAGTTCTATGGCGAGCTCGGCTTGAGCGGGGAGTTGAAGCCGGTCCGCGGTCTGCTGCTCGCCGCGGCACACGCGCGGCAGCAGGGTCACGAGCTCATCGTTCCACATGCCAACGCCGTGGAAGCCTGTGCGGTGGCGCCCGTGCAGGTGCGCTCGGCTGGCCACCTGCTCGAGGTCTGTGGACACCTGAGCGGTGCCGCTCCGTTGCCGCTGTGCGCGGCGCCGCTGCATCGCGCGCGCCGCGGCGATGGCGCCGATCTCACCGACGTGCGCGGCCAGCTGCACGCGAAGCGAGCGCTCGTCATCGCCGCCGCGGGGGCCCACAGCCTGCTGCTCGTCGGACCACCCGGCTGTGGCAAGAGCATGCTCGCGCAGCGCCTGCCGGGCATCCTGCCGCCGCTCGCGGAGCGCGATGCGCTGGAGGTCGCCGCGATCGCCGCAGTCAGCAGCGCGGGGTTTCTGCCGGAGCGCCTCGGCGAGCGTCCGTTTCGCGCGCCACATCACAGTGCCTCGGTCGCAGCGCTCGTGGGCGGGGGCGCTCGCGCGCGCCCCGGCGAGATCAGTCTCGCCCACCAGGGCGTGCTGTTTCTCGACGAGCTGCCCGAGTTCTCGCGGCCGGTGCTGGAGGCGTTGCGCGAGCCGCTGGAGAGCGGCGTGGTGTCGGTGTCACGTGCCGCGCTGCAGACACAATACCCAGCTGCTTTCCAGCTCGTGGCCGCCATGAATGCCTGTCCCTGCGGGCGACTCGGTGATTCCAGCGGGAGCTGCCGCTGCACGCCGGCGCAGGTCCGGCACTATCGCGCGCGCATCTCCGCTCCACTCCTCGACCGCTTCGACCTGCATGTGGAGATGCCGCGGCTCGCGATGCGCGACTTCGAGGCTGCCGGCGGCGGAGAGTCGAGCAACGCGGCGGCGGCGCGTATTGCCCGTGCGCGCGAGCTGCAGATCAGCCGCCAGGGCACATGCAATGCGCGGTTGAGCGACGTCGGGGTGCAGCGCTGGTGCGTGCCGGACGCGCCCGCGCGCCGCGTGCTCGAAGGCGCGATGCGGCAACTGGGATTCTCGGGCCGGGCACGGCAACGCGTGCTGCGCGTGGCGCGCACGATTGCCGACCTCGAGGGTGCCTCCGCGCTCAGCGCCGCACACGTCGGCGAGGCCGTGATGCTGCGCTGTATGGATCGCGCCGCTGCTGCGCCGTCTGCACCATGTGATCGACGGCCTGCTTGACGATGTTGTCGGGCACGTCGGTACGTCCGCCCTTCGGTGGCATCACGCCGGAGCTGCCGTGAACCCCTGCAGCGCCGGTCGCGCACGGGGCGGTCGTTGCGCGCTAACGTCGTCTATTATCATCAGCAGGGAGTCGGCCCCGTTCCGACAAGCGCGCCTAAGAGTGCTATGACGTCGCCGGCCGTGGTTATCTCTCGTGGTGTGACCGAGGACTCGGGGCACGGTCGGCTTGGGGCTGCGCAGCTGTTCTCAATCGTTGCAATTCTCGCCCTTGCGTTCGCGCTGCGCTGCCTTTTCCTGAACAAGCAGTCGTTGTGGGTAGATGAGTTCTTCACGATCTATTGGTCGCGATTCGACCCGGGTTTCCTGCTTGGCCCCGGTGCTCGTCTCGAAACGAACCCGCCCACCTACTATCTCCTGATGCACACATGGACACGGCTGTTCGGCACTTCCGAACTGAGCGTGCGCTTCCCGTCGGTGCTGGCTTCGGCGGCAACCGTGTGGGTGGTCTATGCCTTGAGCCGGAAGTTGTTCGACCATCGCACGGCCGTACTGGCCGCGCTGTTCGCAGCGCTCGAACCTGCGGCGGTGTACTACGCTCAGGAAGCCCGCTCCTACGCACTCTTGGCATTTACCGACGCGCTGGCCCTCTACGCGCTCGCCGGTTATGCGGATGATGTGGTCGTGCGGGGCGTGCGCCAGTGGCCGTGGGTTGCTCTGTTTGTTAGTGCCGCTGTTGGCGCGATCTTCGTGCACTATGCCTCCGTGGTTTTCGTTGCGGCGTGCTTTGCGACGATCTGCCTCTACTTGATCAGCACGCGACCATTTCCGGTAAGAGAGCTGTGGCTTTGGTGTGCAGCGGGCCTGGCGACCGTGGTTTGTAGTAGCCCGGTGCTCGTTCTCGCGAGCGGCGTGGCCGCCTCGCCCGGCATCTCGTGGATCTCATCGCCTTCGCGTTGGGCGATAGAGGACTTCCTCACTGAACAGCTGTCGGTTTCGGTGCCGCCACGCAGCACCGCAACCCTGCTGCTGGGTGCACCGCTCGTCGCCATTTTCTGCTCGGCGCTGTTTCGGTTTCGACTCAACAGGGTGCAGCTCGGCCTGTTAGTGCTGTTGCCGGCGATATTTTGCGACATTGTCGTGGGTGTGAGCTTTTCGCGCCCCTTACTGCTGCCGCGGACCGCCGTATGGCTCACCACTCCACTGTGCGTACTGCTCGCGCGTGCCGCGACCGTTCAACCGACGGCTTGGCGCCGTGCTGCAGTCGTGGCGACGGCTTTGGCGGTGTTCATCGGCGCGCTGGCACAGTATTTCTGGAGCTACCACAAGGAGGACTGGCGCACCGCGGCGCATTTAGCGGCGGCCGAGCCGCAGTGCAGCGGCCCGATCATCTTCGTCCAGGAGTACGGGGCTGGTCTCACGTACTATCAGCCGCGCCTCGCCTCGCGACCGCTCATCCTGTTGAAGACGGAGTGGGATCTCAGAACCCCCGCGTACGCGCTGGCCTCGAGGCTCCCGCACACCGAGATCCTCCCGGTCAGCGAACTCGGCAGTTTTCTCAAGGATCATCCCTACTCGGTGCTCGCGTTGCGTGGGCCCCGTCGGCCACTCCTCGATTCCCTCGGCCCGCCGCGCCTTCGTGCGGAGCTAGGCGGGGGCGTGACAGTTTCCTGCTTCTGAGCGCAGGCGAGCGGCTAAACGACCGTCGATCCGCGCGCCGCACACGACGCGGCCCTCAGGACCTGGGCTCGGGCGGAACAGGGATTACTCAAAAGCATGGACTCTGGATTTATGGGAGCATGCGTGGAATTTGGATTACTCTGCTGATAGAAAGAATCAATTCCATGATCAATTCACTGACTAATCAAACAAAATGCTAAAATGTTAATAAAATCAACGCGCCCGTAGCTCAGTTGGATAGAGTGGCAGCCTCCGAAGCTGCAGGTCGCTGGTTCGAATCCAGTCGGGCGCGCCATCTCATCAAGCAGTTGCAACATCATCAACCGTCGCAGGCTGTGCAGTTTCTACCGGCTCTCTTCCCTCCCGCGATCCACCCTCGATAACTCGAAGCTGCGGCTTCACTCCGAGTGCACGAGCCGCCACAGACTCCGCCACGCTCGCCATCCCTGACTGCATGGTGTGGGCGTAGGTCGTGTCCACGATCGTGCTGCGGGCGTGGCCCATCATCCGGGACACGTTGAAGGCTGACTCCCCTGCCGTGCGGCCCAGGCTCGCGAAGGTGTGCCGCAGGGAGTAGAGGTCCCTGAAGGGCAGGCCCGCACGCTTCAGCAACGGCACCCAGATGTCCCGGCGGACGTTGGAGGGGTTCATAGGGCCGCCCCGTCGGTTCGCGAACACGAGGCCCGTGGCGTCCTTGCGGTGCGCCTTCAACTCCGCCACGAGCCAGCCAGCGAGGGGTACGACCCGCTCGCCTGCCCGGGTCTTGGGCGGGACGAATGAGCGGCTGCGGGGATCCCAGGACCGTACGACCCGGAGGTTGCCCGCATCGAGGTCCACAGCGGACCAAGCGAGGCCGAAGGCTTCGCCGGGGCGGAGACCCGTCAGGACGAGTAGGCCGATGAGAGCACGCTCATGCGGGCGGGCGGCGGCCAGGAGTGCCTGGACCTCGGCCTCGCTGAAGGCGCCACGCTTGACGTGCCGCTCATCCTTCCCACCCTCAAAGGGCTCGAACCTCTGTAGGACGTTGCGCTCCGCAAGCTGGCGTTTCATAGCGAAGAACAGGACTGCCTTCATGACCCGCAGGGCGCGGTTCACGGTCTGCACCGTCGCACCCTTTGCCCGCATCGCCGCGAAGTGCTCCTCGCAGTCGGTGAGTTGGATTACGCCAACCTCCCGCGACCCAAACCCCGGCAGCAGATGCTTGCGCAGGACGCTGTCGTAGATGTCCAGGGTCCCCGCACGGCGGTTCCGGGCTTCCCGCTCCTTGAGAAACATCGCTGCG
>Ga0187778_10003357_pt1 | contig 10774 bp, 9 predicted proteins | sample 1015_Q2_SP5_20_M_FD_132418 | JGI IMG/M metagenome (GOLD analysis project Ga0187778, IMG submission 132418) | Tropical peat soil microbial communities from peatlands in Department of Meta, Colombia - 1015_Q2_SP5_20_MG | ecosystem: Environmental > Terrestrial > Soil > Wetlands > Peat | place...
ACGTCCCGATCTCGGTGAAGATCGAGGAGCTGCCCGAGCTGCGCTTCCGTCTCAGCCACTCGGGATGCCGGATGGCCGTCGTGTCGGGCTCCCAGGCGCGCAAGGTGCTCGGCATCCGCGCCGAGCTGCCGGAGCTGGAGACCGTCGTCCTGCTCGACGATCCGGGCGAGCTGCCGCCCGGGACCGTCCGCTTCGCCGACCTGCTCGCGCGCGGCGATGCGGCGCTGGCGGCGCACCCCGACCGCGTCGCCGCTTCGTGGCGCTCGCTCGAGGGATCGGATCCGGCCAACATCTGCTACACCAGCGGCACGACCGCCGACCCCAAGGGCATCGTCCTCAGCCATCGCAACTACACGGCGAACATCGCGCAGGGCGTGGCGCTCTACCCGCTGCCGCCCCACGCGGTGACCCTGCTCATCCTCCCGTGGGACCACGCCTTCGCCCACACCTGCGGCGTCTACGCCCTCGGCTCCACGGGCGGCGCGTTCGCCTGCGTGCAGACGGGCAAGACCCCGATGGAGACGCTGCGGAACATCCCGGCCAACATCCGGGAGACGCGCCCGACGCTGCTGTTGAGCGCGCCGGCGCTGGCCAAGACGTTCCGCAAGGGCGTCGAGAAGGGCGTGCGCGCCAGGGGCCTCCTGTCGTGGGCGCTGTTCCGCGCCGGCGTGGCGGTCGCGAAGGCCCACGGCGGATTGGGGTTCGACCGGGGACGCGGGGCGCGCGCGCTCCTCAAGCCGCTGGTGGCGCTGTTCGACGCCGTGCTGTTCCGCAGGATCCGCGAGAACTTCGGCGGCCGGCTCGAGTACTTCGTCGGCGGCGCGGCGCTGCTCGACCTCGAGCTGCAGCGGTTCTTCTACGCCATCGGCATCCCGATGTACCAGGGCTACGGCCTCACCGAGGCCGCGCCGGTGATCTCGTCCAACACGCCGCGCCGCCACAAGCTCGGCTCCTCGGGCACGCTCGTGCCCCACCTCGACCTGCGGATCGTGGGCGAGGACGGCCGCGGCCTGCCCGCCGGCGAGAAGGGCGAGATCGTGGTCCGGGGCGAGAACGTGATGCTCGGCTACTGGAAGAACGACACGGCGACCGCCGAGGCGCTGCGGGACGGCTGGCTGCACACCGGCGACCTCGGCTATCTCGACCGCGACGGCTTCCTGTACGTGCTCGGCCGGGAGAAGAGCCTGCTCATCGGGCACGACGGCGAGAAGTACAGCCCGGAGGGCATCGAGGAGACCGTCGTCGACCGCTCCCGGTTCATCGACCAGATCATGCTCCACAACAACCAGTCGCCGGCGACGGTCGCGCTCCTGGTGCCGAACCGGGAGGCGCTGGCCGAGTGGATGGAGCGCCACGGCATGGCGCCCGACCGGGTGGAGGGCCAGGACGCGGCCCTGCGCCTGCTGGAGGCCGAGATCGACGCGTACAGGGGCGGGGGGAGGCACGCCGGGATGTTCCCGGAGCGGTGGCTGCCGTCGACGTTCGCCGTCCTCGACGAGGGGTTCACCGAGCAGAACCGGATGCTCAACAGCACGATGAAGATGGTGCGGGGGCGGATCGAGGAGCAGTATCGCGACCGCATCGCCCAGCTGCACCGCGCCGACGGCGCGCAGGTCACGAGCGCCGCGAACCGGGAGGCGATCCGGCGGGTGCTGGCCTAGCCGGGACCGACGGCGGCTCGCCGCGCCGGCCGTTGACGGCGGGCAGCGATCCGGCCGCGTCCGCTGTAGAATTGGGCCATGAAAATCGGCCTGGTGGGCTTCGCGGGATCGGGGAAGACGACGGTGTTCAACACGCTCACGGGCCTCAACGTGCCCGTGGGCTTCGGTGGCGAGCTGCACCTCGGCACGGTGAAGGTGCCGGACGAGCGGATCGACACGCTCTCGAAGATCTTCAATCCGAAGAAGACCACCTACGCCGAGATCGTCTTCAGCGACGTCCCGGGCGAGCACGGTGCGGAGAAGAAGGGGCTCTCGGCGAAGGCCCTGCAGCAGATCCGCGACCAGGACGTGCTGTGCCTGGTGCTCCGCGGGTTCGACAACCCGGCGCTCGAGGCGAAGCCCGATCCCGCCGCCGAGCTGGAGGCGTTCCACGCCGAATGCCTGCTCACCGACCTCGCCATGGTGGAGCGGCGGCTGGAGCGCGCCAAGAAGGACAAGCCGGACCCGCTCGAGCTGGCGGCGTTCGATCTGATGAAGCAGACCCTGGAGCAGGAGCTGCCGCTGCGCTCGCTCTCGGCGCAGGCGCTCGACCGCAGCAAGCTCACCGGCTTCGGGTTCCTCACCGACCGGCCGCTGATGGTGGCGTTGAACCGCGGCGAGGACGAGGCCGCGGTGCCGCTGCCCGCCGCGATGGCCGGGCGGCTCGAGGCCATCCACGCGGCCGGCCTGGTGCTCTCGGCGAGCGTGGAGGCGGAGATCGCGAAGATGGACGCCGCCGACCAGGCGGCGTTCCTGGAGGACCTCGGCCTCAAGGAATCGGCGCTGACCCGGTTCATCCACACGGCGTACGCGCTGCTCGACCTCATCTCGTTCTTCACCGTCGGTCCGGACGAAGTGCGGGCCTGGCCCGTCCGGCGCGGCAGCAACGCGAAGCAGGCCGCGGGGAAGATCCACAGCGACCTCGAGCGCGGGTTCATCCGGGCCGAGATCATCCCGTACGTGGTGTTCATGGAGCACGGATCGGAGCACGCGGTACGCGAGGCGGGCAAGCTGCAGCTCGGAGGCAAGGACCACCCGGTCGCCGACGGCGACATCCTGCACGTCCGGTTCAACGTCTAGCGGCCGGGACGGGCCGCCTCAGGGCAGGGCCACGCCGGTCCGCCGCGCCCACTCGCGCAGCGCGAAGCCGATCTGCGCGGCGCGGAAGTCGGCGACCGCCGCGGTGCTGTCGTCGATGACCAGGGTCCGGGGCCCGGGGCCCCCGTAGGCCGGCCACGCGGGCAGGCCCGGCCCGTTGGGGTCGCCCGTCCTCGCGAAGTTCGTCCAGTACGCCTGCATCATCTCGCTCACCGCGACGTCCTGCGGCGGCGCGAGCGCCGCCAGACGGCCGAAGCCGAACACGAACAGGATCTCGCCGCCGTGCGGCACGCCGGGCGCCTGCCGCGCGCGCAGGATCGCGGGCATGAAGGCGAACCGATACACGTAGGCCGGCACGCCCAGCCCGGCGACGCCGCGCGCGAACAGGCTCGACGTCGCGGCGAAGAGCCGGTCGCCGAATTCCTGCCGCGCGAGCTCGGCGTCGCTGAGAGTGCCGCCCCTCTCGTAGAGCGCCCGGGCCGAGTCCGGGCCGCCGGCTTGCGGCTGGGCCAGCAGGCTGGCGGCGCCGCTGCCCAGCAGCGATCCCTCGTCGCTGTTGGTGCCCGTCAGGTAAGGCACGCGCGCCACGCGGCCCCGGGCGAAGGAGGTCGCGACGTCCTCCACCAGCACGGTGCCGTCCAGGATCGGGCCCACGTCTCCCTCGCCGGCCGCGAGGATCGAGTCGGCGCTCGCCGCGCGCAGCACGTCCGGCGCGTGGGGCCCCGTCGCGCCCAGCCGGGCCGCCAGGGCCACGGCGCGGCGCTGCGCCTCGGCCAGGGAGGTGGTGCCGTAGAGTGCCGGCCCGGACTCGGCGATCGCCTTCGCGAACAAGCCGCGCGCCGGCGGAGAAGCCATCAGCGCATCCACGCTGACGCCGCCCGCCGACTCCCCGAAGACCGTGACGTTCGCCGGATCGCCCCCGAAGGCGGCGATGTTGTCGCGGACCCATCGCAGGGCGGCGATCTGGTCGAGCAGGCCGAAGTCGGCCGACGGCTCGTCCGGGTGCTGCGCGGCGAGGGCCGGCAGCGCGAAGAAGCCGAGCTGGCCGAGCCGGTAGTTGAGGCTCACGACGACGGTCCCGTTGCCCGCGAGGGCCGCGCCGTCGTAGAGCGGGGAGGCGGACCCGCCCTGGACGAAGCCGCCGCCGTGGATCCACACCATGACCGGCCGCCGGGCGCGGGCCTCGAGGCCCGGGGTCCACACGTTGAGGGTGAGGCAGTCTTCGCTGCGGGGCAGGTTGGCGCGCACGACCAGGCCTTCCGCCGGATGCTGCGGGCAGACGGGGCCGAACGACGTCGCATCGCGCGTCCCGCTCCAGGAGGGAGCGGGCTGCGGCGGGCGCCAGCGCCAGGGCCCGACCGGCGGCGCCGCGTAGGGGATGCCCTTGAACGCGTCCACGCCGCGCTCGACGTCGCCCGCGAGGCGGCCCTGCGCGATCGCGACCTCCGGCCCCGGAGCGCCGGAGCCGGCGGCCTGCAGGGCGACGAGCAGGACGATCAGGTGCACGGGAATCCCCGCCGCGGACCGCTCAGCCCTTCGGGCGGGCGCTCGCGAACCGGCGGGGGTCGAACAGGTCGGCGCCGAGCGGCGGGTCGGTCTGGATGTCCACGTACTCCTCCTTCCAGACCGGTCGGCCGTTCACCAGGAACACGACGCGGGCCGAGAGCCACGCGCCGCCCACCGGCCGGTAGTCCTCGAACCGGCTGTCCGCGATGCGGGCCGCGCCGGGCCGGCCGGCCGGCTGGAGCATCCGGACGAACACCAGCCGCTCGCGGTCGACCCAGAACTGCACGCGCTGCGAATCGCCGGCGGCGGCGCCGACCACGTACACCGGGCGCCCCTGCCAGGTGTCCTCGTGCATCGTGGACAGGTCGATGCCGAGGCGCGTGAGCTTGGCGAGCGTGGTGTCCACCGGCTGGACGTACACGTCGAAGCCGAGCACCAGCAGCGAGTGGATGAGCGGGATGGTGCGGGCGAGCGTGTCGTGGGCGAACACGTACTCGGTGTCGCTCCGGAACACGACGCCCCCGCCGCTGTCCGCCGGCAGGAAGTCGATGCGGAGGCTGCCGGGGAAGGTCGCGTACTCCCGCCAGGTCGAATGCGTCTCCCTGCCGGCGGTGTCGGTGGCGGTGTTGTGCTGCGTGAAGGCGAGCGTGTGGTACCAGGCGCCGGCGTACCGGTCGTGCATCGCCCGGATCAGCGCCCGCCCGTCCCCGGGAGAGCGGCCGGACAGGCTGAGCGCCAGCGCGAGCAGGGGGATCGAGGCGAACACGGGGTGTCCTCCGCCGCACCGCCCGGTGCGGTCCGATGATCGCGATGATTGTGAGGGACCCTCAATATCGCAAAACGCCGCGAAGCGCGGTAGAGACGATTTCCATCCGGCGCGGGACGCTTATCTTGGTCTGCGGCACGAACGGATAGGGGCCGAGTGGAGAGAGCATCCGTGCAGCGCCGGCGGGGAGAGCGCCGGCGGCTGTGGGACAGGCGCTCGCCGTTGCCTCGACGCGCCGACGCCGACCGGCGTCGCCGCGACCGCCGCAGCGCGGCGCAGCAGTTCCGCTCCGAGCGGCGCGGCCGGCCGGACCGGCGCCAGGCCGTCCGCCGCACCGTCGCCGACCGGCGGACCCAGTTGTCGCGCCGGTTGGGGCGGCGGCGGCGCGACACGCCCACACCGTACACCATCGAGCACATGGACCAGCTGCGGACGCGGTTCGCGACGCCCGGACCCGTCAGCTGTCCCGCCTGCGGTGGCGCCTTCACGCTCGGACCCGCCCGCCGGCGCGGCGCCGAGATCGCGCGGCGGGTCGTGTGCCTCGGCTGCGGCCGCGCGGCGGTGGTGCCCAACTCCCGGGCGGCCCGGATTCTCCTCATCGACCAGAACGAGGCGGTCCGGAGCCACATGGCGACGATGCTCGCCGGCGCCGGCCACGAAGTGGTGGAGGCGGGCGACGCCAGCATCGGCCTGGTGGCCTACGAGACCGTGCCGGCGGACGTCGTCTTCCTCGACGTGCTGACGGTGGGCCGGATGGATCCGACGGACTTCCTGCGGCAGCTGCGGCGGCGCTACCCGGAGGCCCGGGTGGTGGCCATGTCGGGACGCCCGACCTTCAGCGGCGTGGACCTGCTGGCCGTGATGCAGGGCCTCGGCGCCGCGCGCACGATGCGGATGCCGGTCACGCGCGACAAGATCCTGCAGACGGTCGAAGAGGTCCGCCCGTAGCGACTCCCGCCGGCGCCGGCCGCGGGAGCGGCCGGCCGCCGGCGGGCGCACCCGTCACCGGTAGGCCTGCTGGTGCACCGCCTTCACCGCGCGGCCCGACGGGTCGTTCGCGTTCCGGAACGCCGCATCCCACGCCAGCGCCTCGGGCGTGCTGCACGCCACCGACGGCACCGACGGCACGCACGCCGCCGCGGAGTCGGACGGGAAGTGCTCGTGGAACAGTGAGCGGTAGAAGTACTCCTCCTTCGACAGCGGCGGGTTGATCGGGAACCGGTACCGGGCGTGCGCGATCTCGTCGTCCGACACCGCCCGCGCCGTCATCTGCTTCAGCGTGTCGATCCAGCCGTAGCCCACCCCGTCGGAGAACTGCTCCTTCTGCCGCCACGCCACCGTCGCCGGGAGCGTGTCCTCGAAGGTCTTGCGCAGCACCCATTTCTCGATCCGCCCCTCCCGGACCATCTTGTCCGCCGGGTTGAGGCGCATCGCGACGTCGAGGAAGTCCTTGTCCAGGAACGGGACCCGCCCCTCGACGCCCCAGGCCGCGAGCGACTTGTTGGCCCGCAGGCAGTCGTACAGGTGCAGCTTGCCCAGCTTGCGGACCGTCTCCTCGTGGAACGCGCGGGCGTCGGGCGCCTTGTGGAAGTACAAATACCCGCCGAACACCTCGTCCGCCCCCTCGCCCGACAGCACCATCTTCACGCCCATCGACTTGATCACCCGCGCCATCAGGTACATCGGCGTGGAGGCGCGCACCGTCGTGACGTCGTAGGTCTCGAGGTGGTAGATCACGTCCCGCAGGGCGTCGAGGCCTTCCTGGATGGTGAAGTGGATCTCGTGGTGGACGGTGCCGATGTGCTCCGCCACCTGCCGCGCCGCCGCGAGGTCGGGCGAGCCCTCCAGCCCGACGGCGAACGAGTGCAGCTGCGGCCACCACGCCTCCTGCGTGTCGTGCGACTCGACCCGGCGCGAGGCGAACCGCTTGGCCGTGGCCGAGATGACCGACGAGTCCAGCCCGCCGGAGAGCAGCACGCCGTAGGGCACGTCGGACATCAGCTGCCGGTGGACCGCCTGCTCGAGGGCGCGGCGCAGCAGGCTCCGGTCGGTGGCGTTGTGCTCCACCGCGCCGTACTGCATCCAGTCCCGCTCGTACCAGCGGTGGAGCGTGCCCTCCCTGCTCCACAGGTAGTGGCCGGGCGGGAACTCCTCGAACTTGCGGCACACGCCCTCGAGCGCCTTCAGCTCCGAGGCCACGTAGAAGTTGCCGTACTGGTCCCAGCCCATGTACAGCGGCACGATCCCGATGTGGTCGCGCGCGATCAGGTACGCGTCCTGCGCCTTGTCGTACAGCGCGAACGCGTAGATGCCGTTCAGGTCCTCAAGGAAGTCGACGCCCTTCTGGCGGTACAGCGCCAGGATCACCTCGCAGTCGGAGTGCGTCAGGAACTCGTACGAGCCGTTCAGGCCGCCGCGGATGTCCTCGTGGTTATAGATCTCGCCGTTCACCGCCAGGACGAGGTTGCCGTCCTTGCTGTACAGCGGCTGGCGGCCGGACTGCGGATCGACGATCGCGAGCCGCTCGTGGGCCAGGATGGCCTTGCCCGAGAGGAACACGCCCGACCAGTCGGGTCCGCGATGGCGGACCTTCTTCGACATCGCGAGGACCTGGGCCCTCAGCGAATCCGCGTCCTTCTTGAGATCGAACACTCCGACGAATCCACACATGCCTCTGCGCGGCCTCTCTCGTGACGGGTGGAGCCGGTCCGGCTGCGTCGGGGATTTCCGGTAGTCCATCGGAACATACCGTCGGGCGGTCCCGTAATCACCTGCCCCGCGGCCTACACGATCTCGGCGCCCAGCTCCTCGAGCAGCGCCCGCAGCACCGAGCGGTGGCAGCGGGCCTCGTCGGCGCAGTAGCATCCCACCGAGAAGTCGGACTCGTGCGACAGCGCCGCCAGGAGCCGCAGCAGGTGCGCCCGGTCCGGCGCCGCCATCTCCGTGCGATAGCGCCTCACGAACCGGGCCCAGGCGCCGGCCGTGTCCGCGGCCTGGGCGAGCTTCACCAGCGGAGCGCTCGGCGCCAGCTCCGGCAGCCACACGTCGTACCAGTTCTGCGACGAATGCTGCTCCTTCGGCACGCCCCGCGGCGGATGCCGCACGGTGCCGATGCGCAGGCCCTCGCCGCCAGCCCGCGCGCTCCCCAGTCGAACGATCCGCACCGCCATGGCTGGACGCCTCCCCACGCTCCGGAGCTGCACTTTCTAACCTAGCACACGGGGCGGCCGCGCCGCCGCGCCCGCGCCCCGCGCACGGTGCCGCCCGCGACGATCGCGCTCAGCGCCCGACGGCCATCGCTTGCTGTTGAGGGCACGTTAGGATATCTAGAGACATCTATGAACACATTGAGCGCCGCCGAAGCTGCGGCCGTCCTGCACCTCAGCGTCAAGCGCGTGCAGCGCCTGTCGCGGGCGGGGAAGCTCCCCGCCGTCCGCGTCGGCCGGAAGTGGCTGTTCCCGCGCGAGGAGCTGGACCGCCTGCTCGGCGCGCGCGCATCGGAGCTGGCGAGCGCGCCGGTCGAGCTGAGCGCCCGGAATCAGCTCCGCGGCCGCATCAGGTCGGTCAAGCTGGACGGCGTGATGGCCGAGGTGCGCGTGGCGATCGGGGATCAGGAGCTGGTGTCGGTCATCACCAGCTCCTCGGCCAGGCGCCTGCGGCTCAAGGCGGGCGACGAGGTGTTCGCGGTGATCAAGTCCACGGAAGTGATGATCGGAAAGGGGTGACGGGCATGCGCGCATCCAGGGTGGCACGGTGGCTCGGCGTGCCCGTGTGCCTGGCGCTGGTGGCGGCGGGCCGGCCGGCCCGCGGGCCCGGCGCCGCGGCGCCGTCGGCGCCGTCACGGACGCTCACCGTCTTCGCGGCGGCGTCCCTCAGCCGCGCGTTCAGCCAGCTCGGCGACACGCTGCGGCACCGGACGCCGGGCCTCGAGATCGCCTTCAACTTCGCCGGATCGCAGCAGCTGGTGCTCCAGATCCAGCAGGGCGCCGCGGCGGACGTGTTCGCCTCGGCGGACCTCCGCTGGATGGCCGCGGTGCGGGACAGCGGCCTCGTCGACGGCACGCCGACGGTCTTCGCGCACAACCGCCTGATCGTCGTCACGCCGGCGGCGGCCCCGATCGCGGGCCTGCAGGACCTGGCGCGGCCGGGCGTCAAGCTGGTGCTGGCGGCCGACGCGGTGCCGGTCGGCCGGTACGCGCGCCAGGCGCTGAGCAATCTGTCGAGACTGCCGGGGTTCGGGGCGGATTTCGACCGGCGCGTGCTCGCCAACGTGGTGTCGAACGAAGAGGACGTGAAGGCCGTGGTCGCGAAGGTGCAGCTCGGCGAAGCCGACGCCGGGATCGTGTACGTCTCCGACGTCGGCGCGGAGGTGGCGCCGCACGTGAAGCGCATCGACGTGCCCGACGCGGCCAACGTGGTCGCCGACTACCCGGTCGCCGTGCTGCGCCGCGCGCGCGATCCCGAGGACGCGCGGGCTTTCGTCGCGCTGCTGCTCTCGCCGTCCGGGCAGGCCGTGCTCCGGGCGAACGGGCTCGTCGGCACGGCCGGCGACTGACCACGGCGCGGGCCGCGCAGGGAACGGCCGGCCGCCGCGCCGGCGCGGTGCTGTGGGAGATCGGCGTGCTCGCGGCCGTGGCCGTGCTGCTGGTCTTCCTGGGCCTGCCACTCCTGAGCCTGCTGCTGCGCGTCCCGCCGGCCGAGCTGTGGGCGCGGCTTCTCGCGCCGGCGTCCCTGACGGCGCTGCGCCTCAGCCTGGTCACGAGCCTCGCCGCCACGGTCGCGATCGCCGCGCTCGGCGTGCCCGCGGCCTACCTCCTCGCGACCCGCCGGTTCCCCGGCAAGCGCGTCGTCGAGGTCCTGCTCGAGCTGCCGATGGTGCTGCCGCCCACCGTCGCCGGCGTGGGCCTGCTGCTCGCGTTCGGACGGGCCGGCCTGGCGGGCAAGGCGCTCGCCGCGCTCGGCCTCTCGATCCCCTTCACCACGCTGGCCGTGGTCCTGGCACAGGTGTTCGTCGCCTGTCCGTTCTTCGTCTCGGCCGCCACCGCGGGCCTGCGGGAGGTGGAAGCGCGGTACGCCGACGCGGCCGCGACGCTGCGCGCGACGCCCGGCTACGCGTTCCGGCGGGTCCTGCTGCCGCTGGCGCTGCCCTCGGTGCTCGCGGGCGGCGCGATGAGCTGGGCGCGCGCTCTCGGCGAGTTCGGCGCGACGATCATGTTCGCAGGCAACCTCCCCGGAAGGACGCAGACCCTGCCGCTCGCCGTGTACATCGGCTTCCAGACGGACCTCCAGAGCGCGGTCGCGCTCGCGGTGATCCTGCTGATCCTGTCGTTCACCGTGCTGCTCGGGTTGCGGCTCGCGCATCGGCCGCCCCGCCTGCCGTGGGTGGGCCGTGCTCCGGGCGACGCTCGCTAAGCGGCGCGGCGGCTTCGCGCTCGACGTCGCCGTGGAGGCGCCGGCGGGCGGCACGCTCGTCGTGGTGGGCGAGAGCGGCGCCGGGAAGACGACCCTGCTGCGCCTGCTCGCGGGACTCGACCGGCCGGACGCCGGCCGCGTCGCGGTCGGCGAGCGCGTGTACTTCGACGCCGCGGCGGGCGTCGAGGCGCCGGCCTGGGAGCGCGAGGTCGGCTACGTGGCCCAGGACTACGCGCTGTTCCCCCACCTCACCGTGCGCGAGAACGTCGCGTTCGGATTGAGGGCCCGGGGC
>Ga0187778_10003360_pt1 | contig 10773 bp, 8 predicted proteins | sample 1015_Q2_SP5_20_M_FD_132418 | JGI IMG/M metagenome (GOLD analysis project Ga0187778, IMG submission 132418) | Tropical peat soil microbial communities from peatlands in Department of Meta, Colombia - 1015_Q2_SP5_20_MG | ecosystem: Environmental > Terrestrial > Soil > Wetlands > Peat | place...
CCCTTTTTTCCAATTGCTGAATGCCTCGAATCGTCGCCTTGACTTGTCGGTTACGGTTTTCGTGGATAAATCTCTTGTGGAATGTTTGAGCTTGGCAGCATGCGTTTCAGCTTTTCTTTTGTCCCTTCAGGTGGTTCGTCAAGCAGGTTTTGGTAACGTGAATGTGTATTTTGGATTCACAAGGTCTATTTGCGCTTGCAGATGATTTACTTGCCTAGTTCGATGGTAAGGGTGTTATTGGTTGAAAGTGGAGAATGCCGCGTTTGTCGTTCGAGCCGTCTGTATGGTTTTGTCGTTTTGTTTTGCGTTCTTATCTTTTCAGGCTGTGGATGATAGTTTGAAGAGGCAGTTCGCGGTGATTGCTGCTTCTCCGCTGGTCGTTGGCATAGTAATACTTGGTTTCTTAGGTGTGTGTTGGAAATTGAAGCTTGCTTGATTGTGTTCGTCTGCAGATGCTGGGCAGTTGAAACAAATGTTAAATGGTTTCTTTGCAAGAAATGGTCGTTATGGTCTTGCTTGTTGACGATGTAGGCAGCTTTCCGTTGCCTTCGCGTGTCGGTAGGAAATTGTTTGATGAAGCGTATGCCGAAGCGAGGCGCGTTGTGCGTGCAAAGAAGGATTTGAGTCTAGACTCGTTTTTGTCGGATAACTTCTACGGTGTCGTGGTTGAATCTTTCAGGAGCAAGTGTATGACAGGCTTGGATGTTGTCAGTTATCCCCAGCATTATGACATGTATGGTCAGTTGACGGATGTGATTTCTTCGGCGATGGAGAAGGGGACGTATGTTGTGGATCGTGAAGACGCGTTCATTCCTGAGGTTTTGGTGATAGAGAAGGAGGCAAAGAGACTTTGTGAGGAGTTTGGGAAGAAGATCTTGCTCCGAGTTTGCGTTGCGGGTCCCTTGGAATTGTACTTGAAACTCGTTGGAACCGTTCCTTACAGGGATGTTCTTCTTATGTTGGGTGAAACGGTCAAACGCTTTGCGGAAAATTCGATTTTGGATTCGAAGTATGTGAAGACCGAGGTTGTGTCTTTGGATGAGCCGAGTCTTGGGTTTTTGAGCGTGTCAGCCGACGCGGATGTGATCACAGATGTTTTGGAGAGGGCTTTTAGCTTCGGTGGTGCGGTCAAGCAGATTCATCTTCATTCGTCCCTGAAGGTACGGGATGTTCTTGAGGTTGAGGGGATTGACGTGGTGTCGTTGGAGTTTGCTGCATCTCCGAAGAATCTTGATGGTTTGTCGAAGAAGGCGCTTGATGAAGCGGACAAGTATGTCAGAGTGGGCGTGGCAAGAACTGATGTGGACTCGATGAGGGCTGAGCTTTTTGATAGAGGCATCGCGAAGCCGACAGTTGATCAGCTGGTCGAGCCTGAGGAGACTATGAAAAGGAGATTCGACGTGGCCAGGCAGAAATACGGTGAAAGACTACTATTCGCTGGTCCTGACTGCGGCTTAGGAGGTTGGCCTTCCCAAGAGGCAGCCGAGTTGCTTCTTAAGAGAACAGTAGACGCGATAAAACGAGCCTAGAACTGCACGCGCTATACAAGGATTCAGTGGATTGAACTGCGGTTTTGGGATGTTGTGCGACTGAACATGCGCCTACCCCTCTCATCGGTAGGCTTTTTCGAGGGAGAAGGTATATGTATCTTGGGATGTTGCAACATACGAAGATACAGCAGTTCATCACCATGGACTGGTTTTCTGGTTTCTTAGTGTATCTGTATTATCGGATGTTGTAACATACGAACATACAGCACGGCTGTGGAGTTTATCTGTATCTTGGGATGTTGTAACGTACGAAGATACACGTACCCCCCTACTAGGTCGGTTTTTGGGTCGGCGGGACTTTCAACTATGCATTCGCCTGTTTAGTGAACTGTTCTTTGTTGGGTTTGGCAGCATAAGCGTTGATCGTGTGTTTTTGGTCAATTCGAAGTATCTACTCACTAAGCTTCGTACGTCGTCTTCGCAGGTGTGGCGTTAACTTTATAGTTCATTTAAGAATGGCGACACCGTCTGTTTGTCCACCGAAAGTTGCGGGTTATTTGGCTGTTTTTTCGAGTTCCTCTAGGAAGTGTTCGAATTGTCTTATTCCGAGTTTCCAGAATTCGGGTTTCGTGATGTCGAGTCCGACGATTTTGCCGACTTGTATGGGTGAGATGCTGCTGCCTGCTGAAAGCACTTTTTTGAATTTCGGGATGAATTTCTTTCCTTCTTTTAGGTATTTTTGGTAGAGGGCGTAGACGAAGAGTTGAGCGTAGACGTATGGGTAATTGTAGAATCTGAAGTTGGCCATGTAATAGTGTGGCTTCATCGTCCACTCCGCATCCATTTCTTTGAACCAGAGAACGGAATTCCCGTATACTTTGTTCCTTGCATCGGTCCAGTACCTGCATATAGTCTCATAGTTTAGGTATTCTTTCCGATCTATCGCGTCGTAGAGGCTTTGTTCAAACCATGCTCGTGCGGTTACTTGGAAGATTACCATTCCTGCTCCGTCGAGGACTGAGCAGAGGAGGGCTATCTTTTCTTTCTTGGATTTTGCCTCTCCGAGGAGGTGATCGGTCAGTATTAGTTCGCCAAATATTGAGGCAGTCTCTGCCACGATCGCAGCGGTTCTGACGTTCATAAGCGGCTGGCTTTTCTCAGCGTAATAGGCATGCGTGGCGTGGCCTAGCTCGTGTGCGAAGGTGTATGTGTCGTCCAAGGATTGGTTGAAGCTGCTGAGGACATACGCTGATTTGCCGTTGAACCAACCGTAGCAAAAGGCACCGTTTTGTTTGCCGAATCTTGGGGCAGAATCGATGTGGTTTCTTGCGAACATGTCTTTCACTGCAAAGGCATAGTCTTCGTCGAATTTGCTGTAAGCGCTGATAACCAGATTCTTTGCTTTGTCGTAATCGAACTTCATTTTGGGCGCATCTGGCAAGGGTGCAACTATGTCGTGGCAGCCTAGTTTCGGAAATCCCATGATTCTTGCTTTCAGCTTGAGGTATCGTCGATACAGATCTGTGTGATCTTCCACGGTTTTCAACAGGTTAGCGATTGTCTGCTGGTCAATGTCGTTTGCTATCAGGCTTGCGTGCATGGGAGAATCGTACTTTCTTCTTTCGCAAACGCTCAGCCAGTCATTGCAGATGTTTCTAAGCGCGGATGCGAATATTTCTCCTTGTTCTCCGAGCCGACCATATATGGCCTTGTTCGCCGATTCCCTCGTGGCCCTGTCAGGATGATGCAAAAGGCCGTTTGCTTTACCGTACGGAAGAACCTGTTCTTTGCCTACGACCTCAACCTTGAACATTCTCGTGTTTAGCCACTTGCTCTGCAGCTCTTCCCAAGCTTTTACGCCGAACTGGTCCTTTTCGATTATCAGTTGCTCTTCAACTTCAGAAAGTTGATGGGCGACGTGCCTCCTAATTTTTTCCAAGGCATGCTTGTAAGTTGCCAGTGTTCGATCCGAGATTATCTTCGGTCTTGTGGAAACGAGCTTTCCGATTTCCAGCTCGAAGAAAGCCAGGGTTTTCTCCAGTTTTGCCTCTAGCTTCATAGCTTTCTCATTGAGCAACTGAGTCTCCGGCTGGGTCATGTCAGCCGCAAACGACAAAGTTGCAAAGAGCAAGACGTCACGAAGTTTGGTTTGACAGGCTTCATATTCTTCTATACACTTCAAGAGGTCCCTAGCGGAAAGACTTTTTAGTTTTCCTTTGTACTTTTTCGTGAAAACTTCAGCTGATTTTACGATTTCTTCCGTGGTTTTTTCAATACAAGGGTCGGTGGTACTTTGAAAAATTTCAGTAAGGTCCCACGCAAAGAGATTTGTTTTCAAAGCAGTCATCCCTTTCTGAAGATGCGAGGTTGGCAGTTAAATGCTTTGTCGAATTGCTAAGCCAGACTTTCATTCTAACGCGCGCTTTTGATGACAAACATATTCGAATATGTATATCTATTAGATATTCCTTAAACCTGGAAACAGCCCTATTATTTATAGAGACTCTCTAAATAGTATTTATACTATATATAGACAATAGATTTATTTGTAGATGCTTAGCATACCTATAAAGGTGAAAGAGCTGACAAACAAGACTGAAGAACAAAGTTTCGACGTAAGGAAGCTTCAAGTAACGGGAGGATCAACATACATACTTTCTCTACCCAAGAAGTGGGTCATCCAAAATCAGTTGAAGAAAGGAAGTTCAATAAAGCTCAATCAAGAAGATGGCGGAGTATTATCCATATTTCCATCGGATTCGCTGAAAGCGCAGAAGACTGATGAAGTGTTCATTAAAGTCTTAGCTGGCGACAATCCTGACACGGTGATTAGGAAAATCGTCTCAGCCTACCTTGTGGGGTACAACATGATTCATATTCACGTGGAAAAGCAACAGCAATTATCTTCAAAACACAGGGACAAAATAAGGAATTTTGCACGCCAATTGCTAGTAGGCACTGAAATCCTCACAGATACACCTGCTGAATTAACATTGCAAGTGCTACTGAGCTATCCGGAACTCTCGATCCAAAGCGCATTGAGAAGAATGTGCATAATAACATCGTCGATGCATAGAGATGCTATCACGTCCTTGAGAAATCGTGACAAGCAACTCGCTCAGAGCGTAATCGATACTGATGACGAGGTTGACAGGTTCAACTTGTACGTAATCCGCCAACTCAAGTTGGCCATAGAAAACCCTAGAATCATAAAGGAAATAGGCCTAACGAAAGCTAGAGATTGCCTTGGATATCGCGTTGTTACCAAATCTGTGGAAAGAACAGCGGACCATGCTGTGAACATCGCAGAGAACGTGCTCCTCCTCGAAGAACCTGTTGACAAAACGAGCTTGAAATACGTTGAAGAAATGAGTAATTTGGCCATTTCGATGTTCGAGACCGCAGCAGAATCGCTATTCAGACTTGATTTTGATCTCGCCGAAAGCGTAATTCAAAAAATGAAGAATGTCACGGCTTTAATGGAAGAAGTGGTGCTTTCTTCTCGGAAGACACCGAGCGAAGAAACTACTAGACTAAGACTAATGGTTGAGAGCTTAAAAAGAACGGCTGAATATGCCAGCGATATTGCGGAAATCGTACTCAACCTGACAGTGGAATCCGTTCTGACCTGACCGCGCTTGAAATCGGGCTAGTATCTTTCCCGATCTGCAAATTGGCGCGCTAGTTTGTCCCGTAATTACTATATAGCACACGTTTTCACATTTTGCTTTGCCAAAGGTAAAGTTGGTTTCCGTCAGGGTCTTCGAAGTAGGCGAACCGTCCTTCAATTGCATCTAGTATGGCAGTTGAAAACGTCAAGCCTTTGTTTCTTAATTCCGCCATCGACCGTTCCAGATTCTCTACCCTGAGTCCGATGCTCATGCTATTCGGCTCGTTTGGAATTGAGTTGGCATTATCCTTAAGGTGAAGCCCTATTACAAACCCCTCCTTCTGGACTTCGGCATATTTGGAACCGTAGTTTTCCTTCAGCCCCAAACCAAGAACCCTCGTGTAGAAGTCTAACGCTCTGTCAACATTAGAAACAAAAACAGTCAATGTTACATCTAATATCATGTTTTGTCTCCTCCTCAAAATTCAATGAAAGTAAATCGCCAAAACTCTTTTTAAACTTTCGTGAACAGGCACATGTTTAACCACATTTCTGAAGATAAGCGTTAACTCAATTTCGGGACAAGCCAGCGCGCTATTGACTTTATTTTCCAGTGATCTTTTTGGTTAAATGATTCCTCACTATTAATGCGACAGCGCAAATTGCGAGGAACATAACCACCAGTACGAATGAGCCAGTGAGCATCATGTTATATCCTTCGACAAGTCGTCCTTTTCCTCCGCCTCCAAGCAGCAACGTTGGGGCCATAAATATCCAGACTGGGAGAGATGGAATGGCTGCGCCTGTTAACGCCAGATGAAGAGTGGTTGTTCCTCCCCAACCTGAACCAGTGAGCAAAACAACAGCTGTTTCGCCTAATGCTGCGCCAAGGCCCAGCAAAATGCCCGTCAAGATTCCCGGTGATGAAGCATAGAGGACTGCTCTCCTCACTGTCTGCCAATGCGTTGCCCCAAGCGCCATTGAAGCCTCCCGATAAGACTGTGGTACCGCTTTCATTGCTTCCTCAGCAATTCTAATGTTCCATGGAAGGATCATGAAAGCTAGTGAAATGCCTCCCCCAAGCAAAGAATAACCAAAGTGTAGCTGAACAACGAACAGGGCATATCCCATTAGGCCAATGATTATTGATGGAACTCCAGCAAGAGTCTCGATGAAGAAGCGAACTGTGTCGGTGATAACGTTTTCTGAAGAATACTCGGCTAGGTATATCGCCGCTCCTAAACCTAGAGGAATAGCCACTGTTTCACACACTGAGACCAAAAGCAGAGACCCGATTATTTCATCCCGTATTCCACCAAGAGAGCTGACTGTGCCACCAAGGAATTTCTGAGCGTTAGGCCAAGTCCACGAGCCTGTGATAAAAGTTGGTGATAGGTACACTGCCCCTCGGATACCTATGTAGAGTAGCAGCCCCACTAGGAGGCCTATAGCCACCAGCCCGCAAAGTGTCACGGCAAATCTTCCAAGGTTCTCTGTCACAACAGGAGAATCCTCATTGTCCGAAGATCTAATGTTTGGTATTTCTATCACTGTAGCCAACAGGCTCAATACACCTATCACAAGAAACAAGTCTGAGTTAGCAATGTGCAAGAAGAACCACAAAACAATGGCTGTCAAAGTCGTTGCAGACGAAAATTTCCAACCAAGAGAATGCGAATTCAGCAGCACGTATGCCGTCACAAAAAGAAAGAGACTTGGAAGCAGCATGACAAGGACCGTTGATACCTCGGCAAAAACAAGGCTTAAAGAATCTGTGTTGCCACTGTAATTCAGTGGACCACCACCTAGCGCCGTGAAAAGTCGGATCATGCCGAAGGAGGCTGCAATACAACCCGCAGCAACGAACAACGCGCTGGCTGCTAAACTCCGCCTTGTCTTCTGCTGCAGGGAACGGTGAAATCTAATTAGATTATCGGCACTCATTCACGGTCGTCTCGTCAAGATTACTGAACCGCTTTCTTTCCCCCTTCTTGCCATCACCATCCTCACGGCGAGATTCATTATCGCCGTAATAAGGAAGAGCACAAACGCTGCAGCAAACATCGAGTTCCACTCAGGACTGCCATAGGTCGAATCTCCTTGAGCTCGGTTGGCAATCAATGCAGTGAGCACATTGCTAGGAACGTAAGGATTAAGTGTTATGGGCGGTGAAGGAAAGACGTTCCCGATAACCCAAATCACCGCCATCGTTTCCCCAGTTGCACTTCCAAGCCCCAGCAGAAACGACGCCATAATTCCTGGTGCCGCAACTGGAAGCAACACCTTAATCATGGTCTGCCACCTTGTAGCCCCCAGCGCCAATGAAGCTTCTTTCAAGTCCTGAGGTACAGATCTCAAAGCATCTTCGGACACACTTGCGATGGTTGGCAACGTCATAACACCGAGAACGAGCCAAGCAGCCAAGACACTTTGCCCACTGTCTCCACCAAGTGATATTTTCAGGGCCAGACAGACCAGCGTGAAACCCACCAAGCCGATGACAACTGATGGAAAGCCAGTCAACATCTCTAGAGCGGGTTTAACGACGTTTCTCAATCTCTTGTTTGCAAATTCCGTCAAGTAGATAGCGCAAGGAAGTCCGAGGGCAAGGGCAATTATCGCACCGCCAAATCCAACGTATAGCGTAGAAAAAATGAAGGGTGTTATTCCGTATGGTCCTAACCCGGGATACCAAATCATTCCAAATCCATGTTCGAACCAATCGATGATTTGAGCGTGTCCCTCGTTTATAATAGAGTATAATATGAAGAAAATCACTAAAATGGAGGAAGCAGCACAAAGAAAAAGAGGCACGCGTTCTGGTGACCTTTTGAGCGAGTAAATGAGTTTGACAAACCTTTTCGCATAATTGCCAACCAAATTCCGCAGTTTTCTTGTTAATCCGTTACGGCTCAATGGTGTCACTTTCTGATTCAATATAGTTAAGGAGTTACATTAATGAGGAATTATCGATTTCCTATATATCATAAATAGCCTTTTGTGGCGAACGTAGTTGCAATTACAATCTGATTCTCGTATATTGAAGTTCTGTCAATGACATGAGATCTATATAGTCTAAATTCTTCAGTGTAGATTACGTGGAGAAGCAAGATATTTCACTGTTCAGACTCCCTCTGCGAGGAAGAAACCTCTAGAAACAAAGGAGAGAAGGAAAAATGAAAACAATGCAAAAATTGCTGTTCGTGACTATACTGGCCATGATAGTAGCATTGTCATCGACCGCAAGCAATCAAGCACATGCTCTAATTTCACCAGGAGTCCTCTCGATAAGCGGATCCAGCACAGTATATCCAGTTGAAGTAGACGCGGAAACTCCTTTTCAACCATATTACAATGGCATTACTGGTAACACAGTAACCATGAGCGTAAATGCAGGAGGAAGCGGAGTAGCTATTCCAAACATAGTCGCACGCGCGGATGACATGGGGGCAATGTCGCGACCTCCAACAGATGCTGAATTCAACTCGATGCCGTACCTGCAACAGTATGCGATAGGCATAGACAGTGTCGCGATAGTTGTGAGCCCATACCTGAGCACATGGATACAGAATGTTACCGCACTGCAAGTTGCCCAGATCTTCGAGACGCACAACGTCAGTGGAGTAATGACACCCTACTACACTAATTGGAATGATTTCAACAGCGCAGCACCAGCAGTGCCAATTGAGAGAGCCGTAAGAGACCCAACATCTGGAACTTACGATTGCTTCTACAACTACTTCTTGAAACCCTCCGGTTTTCCACAGACAGAAACAAACGCTAGCGCCCTAGCTCAAATGGCTCCATATACTTACTGTCAAAACAATATCGATGTCCTCAATGCAGTCACAAGTGGAAATTACTGGATTGGCTTCATCAGTTTAGGTTATCTGCACTATGGAGGCATGGCAGCGCTGAATATTTGGAATCCCGCATTAGGAATTTACGTAGTTCCAAGCGACGTCAACGTGAGGAATGGTTCTTACACTCCGTGGAGGTGGCTCTGGGAGGTTATGAACGGTACAGTGCCAGCAGACATGTCAAATCCAGACTTCGTTCAAGGCCTATGGATTGCATATCTCAAATTACCAAACGGCTACAGTACTGGCGTAAGCTTCCTTAACCATGAAGACTACCTCGACATGTATCGAGCAGACATGGCAGGCGGTGCACCATTCAATTCAACCCTTCAGCCAGAGACGCATCTTCAGCCTAATCAAACGCAGACATATCCAGATGGCAAAGTTGACTACAACGACGAGATCTACTTCATCAACGCATACATAGCCTACTACACATACCACATCTACAACCCATATGCAGACATGAACGCTGACGGCAAAATCGACTACAACGACATAGTCCTATTCGCGCAAGATTGGATCGCCTACAACGCTGGTCTTCCACCACCATAGGAGGAGGAAAAAAGAATGAATAAGATACATAAATCTATGATAGGAATATTCGTCGTTCTGTCGATAGTCGCTATTGCAGCTCAAGTGGGTGCAGCTTCGAGCCCAACGATGAGTCTGATTGACACGACAGTTCCCGTTCAGACACACTCAGACTTCTACCTCAACCCAGGCGGCACGATAAACCTAACACTCTACGTGCAGAATGTCAATTCACTCTGGAGCTGGAAAGTTAATGTGACCTGGAACAACTCGGTGCTTCAGTTAGCACCTGCCAGCAGCGTTATCGAAGGCCCATTTTTGTCGTCCAATGGCACAAGCACAACGCTCTTCGTTGAAGCCCCGCCAACGTCAGGTACCATACCCGAGGTATCATCAACACTGCTGGAGAATTCGAGCGTGAGTGGCTCAGGCGCGCTCATGTACATAGCCTTTAAACCGACGATCCTTGACGTGAATACAACGATCCAAATAGCGGGCGTCAGAATCCTCAACACAGCCGGAAATGATATAGCTACCTTGGGTCCAATATCGAAGGCAATATCGATTCACTTCACTGGTGATATCAACATGGACGGCATTGTGAACATCAAGGACATATCACTTGTAGCGAGACAGTTCGGAACAGACACGAACTCGCCAAATTGGAAACCAGTATGTGATGTCAACAACGACGGCAAAGTGGACATTAGGGACATATCTATCGTAGCAAAGAACTTTGGAATGGCATACCCGTAGGACGGGGTCAAACAGTGGCAAGTCCTTCTACTTCCTTATTTTTCTTGAAATCAATGAGAGGTAAGAAACTTCTGATAGTTTCCTATACAATAATGGTCGTCGTGCTCGCGTCATCTGCCGTTGCGCTTGTCAAGGCCCAAACGACGACCATAACCTTGAATCCGTCCAATTATGTTTCACATAGTCTTGGAGAGAAGATTACGATGAGCATAGTGGTCAACAACGTTCAGAATCTGTGGTCTTGGGACGTCTTTGTTTCATGGGATCCTAGTGTTCTGAACCTGACTGGAGTGAGCCAAGGCTCTTTCCTGAAGAACGCAGGTTCAACTTTTTTCATTCCTCTGTCAGAGGAGAACGGAACCGTAGAAGAATTATCTTGCAGCTTGCTGTCTTTGACGAGCGTAAGCGGTAGTGGTGTCCTTGCAAATCTCGTGTTTAATATCACGAAGGAAGCAGTCAATAGCCAAGTGATCCTTTTAAACACCACGCTGCTGGGTCCAGTACCGTATGTTGGGGGCTCGAA
>Ga0187778_10003362_pt1 | contig 10770 bp, 9 predicted proteins | sample 1015_Q2_SP5_20_M_FD_132418 | JGI IMG/M metagenome (GOLD analysis project Ga0187778, IMG submission 132418) | Tropical peat soil microbial communities from peatlands in Department of Meta, Colombia - 1015_Q2_SP5_20_MG | ecosystem: Environmental > Terrestrial > Soil > Wetlands > Peat | place...
GTCTCTGATAACGGGCGTGGCATTCCGGAATCGATTCGCGGCAAGCTTTTCGATCCATTCGTCAGCATGGGCAAAGAAAACGGCACTGGTCTGGGTTTGACCATCGTGCAGAAGATTGTTCAGGACCATGGTGGCGAGATTGTGGTGGAGAGGACATCGGGCCTGGGGACGGTTTTCCGCCTAACTCTTCCGCTCTCCTTAACAACCATGAGCGGAGTTGGCCAGATAAGACGGGAACCACCACTCGTGGCCCGGCCGCAAGGCAATCGCGTGGAATAGGATCGTCGGCCGGTTCGGGCCGAGGAATCCCTCCCGCGAACGTAGTCGGCGGCTCAGCCTCTGAGTATCGCGTTGGCAGTGAATTCCGGGGTAAACTCCACAGTCTTCTCAGGAGGACGCTCGTGAAGCAGAGGAACGTTTGGGTGGTAGGGATAGAACGAACAGCGCTGATCGGGGGATTACTGGTTGCGGCAAGCAGTATGGCTGCGTGGGCTCAGACGGCGGGCGCAACCGAAGCTCCGTCCTCCGACGCGCCCATGACGGTTGCGGTTCACGAACTCCAGCAGCAAGTCGGCGAATTGCGCGCAGTCGTAGCCGAGATGCGGGCCGAGGCGGCACAGTATCGTCAAGAAACGGCCGAATTGCGGCGCGAGTTGGAGGATCTCCGGGGACGGCCGGGGGAAGCGGCGGTCGAAGCCAAATCCTATCCTGATGCGTCCCACCCGGAACCGAGCGGAGGCGAAGCGGCGCCTCAGACAGGACAGGCGGCGCCACTCGAGCAGCGGGTAGCCACCCTGGAGGAAACCACCCAACTGCTGAACAGCAAGCTCGAGGACCAGTACCAGACCAAGGTGGAAAGCGCGTCGAAGTACCGCGTGCGGCTTTCGGGCATCGCGCTGATGAATCTCTTCAGCAATCGCGGGACCACCGACAATATGGACATCCCCAGCCTGGTGCTCGGACCGAATCAGGGTAACGGAAACTTCGGCGCGACCTTGCGGCAGTCGGAAATCAGTCTTGAGGTCTTTGGCCCGACCCTCGCCGGTGCCAAAACCTCCGCCGAGGTGCAGGCCGACTTTGCCGGCGGATTTCCGAACACGTGGAATGGTGTCAATTCAGGAATCTTCCGGTTGCAGCTGGCCAGCCTGCGCATGGATTGGCTCGGCACTTCGCTGGTGGTGGGACAGGATAGCCTTTTCATTTCCCCCCTGTCGCCCACTTCCTTTGCCACCTTGGCAGTTCCCGCCTTCAATTACGCCGGCAACTTGTGGGCCTGGACTCCGCAGGTTCGCGTAGAGCACCGATTTAACTTATCCGACACTCAGAAGTTGGCGATCGAGGCAGGCATACTCGACAATCTGACCGGTGAATTCCCTGCCAATTCCTATTTTCGCTCGCCCGGTCCAGGAGAGAATTCGGGTCAGCCGGCCTACGCGCTTCGCTCTGCCTGGACGACCGGCTTTTTTGGTCGGTCGGTGACGTTGGGAACAGCCGGATATTACAGCCGCCAGGATTGGAACTTCAACCATCACGCCGACGGCTGGGCGGGCATGGCGGACTGGGAAATTCCCCTTGCGGCAAGGCTTGCTCTTTCCGGAGAGTTCTATCGTGGACGGGCCGTTGGCGGAATCGGGGGCGGGATCAGCCGGAGCGTGCTGTTCCTGGGGGACCCGGACCAACCTTCGACCGCGATTCGTCCCCTGGATTCGCGGGGAGGATGGGCGCAACTCAAGCTTCGGGCCACCAGCAAGCTCGAATTCAACGCTGGGTTCGGCATGGATAATCCCACGGCGTCGGAAGTACGGATCGCGACCGCAAGCCAGCAATACGTTGGGCCTTTGCTGGTACAGAACCGCGCCGGCCTGATCAACTTCGTCTACCGGCCACGCTCGAACCTCCTGTTCTCAACCGAGTACCGGCACCTGCGATCCTTCCCCATCGACAGCCTCAGCAACTCCGCCCAGCAGGTAAATATGATGATGGGGGTGCTGTTTTAATGATCAAGCTCCCCCGCTGGCGTCTTTGGATGGGGATGGCGGTAGTGTGTTCGGGGCTGGCTTACGCTCAGCCTACGACGGTTACGGCTACGGTCACCGTGACGAATGAGAAAAGGAAACCGGACGATGCCAGCAACGTCGTCGTATGGCTCACGCCGACCGAGGGTACTCTGCTGCCATCGGCTGGGGCGGCCAGGATTTCTCCGCGGCCGCGTCTGGTACAAAAAAACAAAAGCTTCGAGCCTCATGTTCTGGTAGTACCGGTCGGCGCCACCGTGGAGTTTCCCAATCGCGACCCGTTCTTTCACAATGTGTTTTCCTTATTTGAGGGCAAGCGCTTCGATCTCGGGCTCTACGAGGCCGGCAGCACTCGCAACCTGGTCTTTGACAAGCCGGGTATTTCCTACATTTTCTGCAATATCCACGCCGAGATGAGCGCCGTCGTGGTGGTCTTGAACACCCCCTTCTACGCCACCTCGGACCGCCACGGAGAGGTGGTCTTGCACGACGTTGCTCCGGGCCACTATACCCTGCGAGTTTGGTACGAAGGAGCCTTGGCCGACGCTTTGAATGCGCTGACGCGGGAAGTCACGATCACCGACAGCACCTCGACTCTGGGAGCCTTGCGTGTGCCCGCTGCCAACCTGCCGCCGGAGCACAAGAATCTCTACGGTCGCGACTACACTCCGCCATCGCCCGCCAGTCCCGCCTATGTGCGTCCCTAGCTCGTGCCCAAATGTAAAAAAGAAATTACATTTCCGTGAAACCAGCATGACAATCGCAGGCTGACCGCCGGGTACCCTCTTTGGCAAGATGAACGGGCGATTCGCTGCTGGCCCGTTTCCGGCGAAGGTCCCGGGACCTCAAGTTTTGAAGCGGTGACGAGCGACAACCAGGGTTCGCGGCGCGCTGCAAGTTTCTCGCAGCAGACTTCGTTGCTTGAGCCCTGCCCAAAGTAAGCCTGCGCAGGCTGGCCGAAGTAACCAACGCTTGGGGGAATCAAAGGGGCCGACTGTGGCTTCTCCCCTGCGTCCCCGGCAAACATCACTGCAACTTGATTTGTGAAGGTTCGGAGGCGATGATTTCGGGGATCCCTTTGTAATCCGTTATCTTCCCCGTCGCGCAGATGTGTTGGTTGCGAAAGGTCTGTTCGGGATCGCCGAACTTCGAACGGTCGCTTCCCCAAATCGGCACGGTGAAAATCTGGTTGGGATATGGCTTGTCGAGATTGAGGAACGTCGGACTTCCGCGAGTTTTTGTGGCATAGTGCGCGCTGGCGACTTCTCCGCAGACCGTTGCCCTCTCTCCCACATGATTCTTGGCCTCCGCCGCCTGAATCGAAGTTTGGGCGGCAGCCGAGGCAGCCCACAGAATCGTGACCACCGGAACTACGAAGCATTTTGTCTTGGGGCAGATCACCGCATCTCTCCTTTTCTACCGGGCGCTGTCCAGCCAGGCCGTATACCAGAGATTCACCAGCATCTGGCTACCCGCGGCCAGCCTTTGGGTTGTGAAATCGAACGCCTCAGGCGATCCGGCATCCCGACCCCGCTTTGTACAACGCGTATGCCTTCTCGACCATGGCGTTCGAAGCCCTTAGGTACTCGACATAGCGGGCGAAAGGATCATCGAGGTGTTCCGGGGCATGAACCAGGTTGGCGAAGTCCGAAGCTGCGATATTGCGCGACACATACGCGGTCTCGAAATCCGCATGAATGCCCGCGTGAGTTGTGTACCCCTTGGGGTCTGCGCCCACCCAACCGTTGTAGTGGATCGTGGTGTGGAGGGGCTGCGATCCATCCGCCACGTAGTGACCCAACCAGCCGGCGTAGAACACGATCGTATGCTCGAAGTCGGTCGCCTGCTGACGCTCACGCAGCCGTTGATATTCCCGAAAGGAGGCCTTCCAACGCCCAAAACTCTCCATCACGGCATAGGGCTGGAGGCCGACTCGCTCCGGCAGGTAATCATCGGGATTCTCTTTGGTCTGTGCCCGTTTTGCATAGAGCTTCTGGTAAAACTCGTAGCGCCCTTCGGGGAGTCGATCGAGCCAAGCAATCCGTTCCAAACCGATGTAGTGATCGGGTTCCTGAGAGCTCTTCAGGGCGGCATCGGAGCTGTCCCGCCAGCGGTCGGGTTCCGGGCCTAGATAGGCCAACCCGGCGACCGCACTGCGCAAGAACAGCGGCACGTCCGGTGGCAGTTTTTCCGCGGCAACGCGGTTGACCGAAACGTGTCCGTCATTTCCCCATCCCCAGGCTGCCGGCCGGGACACGAGGAGGGCTAGAAGCAGAAGCGGCACTCGGATTTTTGGGACCATGCCAAAGAGGGCAACCACCGCCTGCCGTGGACAAACGGACCGTCAGTTGTGTTTTTGTGCCAGCTTAAACTGAGACAAATGAGCTTCGAAGCTCCGCTGTTTGCTCATAGCCGCCTGGCTGGAGGCTAGCGAGGGCAGTGAACTCAGGGCCTTCTCTTCGCTTTCCACCGCCCGATCGACATCTCCTGCCTGAAAATACGCTTGCGCCAGCAGATCGAGATAGTCGCTACTGGTCTTCCCCGATTTCGCGAGCGCTCTCTTGGCGTATTCGACGGCGGTCTGCGGCTGGCGGAGTCCGGCGGGTTCGCAGTTCAGGAAGCCTTGGGCATAGGAGAACAGTTCTTCCGGGGTTGCGTCATCTCGGACCGCCAGTTCTTTCGCCAGGCTCAAACCGCGAGACGTCATTTCCCGCGCCTCTTCCCGCTTTCCACTCTCAGCCAGAGTTTGACCCATTACAACGAGCATCTCCGAATATCGTCCTTTGGTAAGTACATTGTTCCGTTCCGCGGCCGACAGCCGCGCGAGCATCTCCAAGGCCTGGCGGTAATTGACGATCGCTCCCGCTCGATCATTCATCTTGTAGAGCAAGTCCCCGATATAGCGATGCGAGACCACATAGCTCATCTTGGCTTGCGCGTTGTTCGGGTCGACCTGCATCCGAGCTTCATTCAAAGCCGACACTTTCCGATAATTCTCGAGCGCCTGCCGGTTGTTGCCAAGCGCTTCCTCGATCGCCCCCACCTTTTGATAAGCCAATCCGAGCCGTCGGCGGTCCTCGGCATTGTTGGGGTCAGCGGCCGATAGTTCTTCGAAGGTGGCCAGGGCACTCTGATAATTCTTCCTGGCAGCCTCGACATCGTCGGCTTGCTCGAGATCCCCGATGCGAATTTGTAGGATAGCGGCTCCGCGACGGGCAGGTTCATTCTTCGCGTCCGCCAGCAAAATCGATTGATACAAATCCAGCGCCTTTCGATAGCTAGCCAGGGATGCGGCCGGGTCACCGAGATTGGGAATGCCGCTGTGCCCCTGGAGGTCACCGAGCACCTGATACGAGTTGGCCAGGCGGAACCGCAGTTCTTGATCGGCCGGTCGGGCGTTGGCCAGTGCGGCGAGGATCTCTGAGGCCTGGCGAAGATCGGCGGAAGCCTCGGTGGGTTTTCCGAGCGTAGGCAGGACCTCGCCGAGCGACTGGTAGCTGCGCGCCAAATACTCGCTGGAGACTCGATCCTCGGGATTCGACCGGGTCAGGGATTCGCTGATGGCGAGCGCTTTCTGATAGCTCTCCACCGCCCCTTGCGTATCCCCCAGATTGGCGTCGTAAGGGTTTCCTTGAACATCCCCCACTTTCAAGTACGCTTCCGCCAATTCGCGCTGCAATCCGGGATCCGACCGGGCTTGTTGGGCTAACTTATTGAGATATTCGAGCGCTCGTTCGACCAGCAATTGCCGGGCCGGGGTGGAGCCTGGGAGATTCTGGATGGCGGTGTCAAATTCAAAGAGGATGGAGGTTGTCAGTTTGCGCACATCGTTGAACTGACGCTCCGCCTCCGCTCGCTGCGCCCGCGCCACGCGTGCCTGCCAGGTTGTGGCCAGAACTCCGGCGACCAAGGAGACCAGGATCAGCCCTGCCGCCGCCACCCCGGCCTTATGCCGGCGAATGAATTTGCCGGCACGGTAGCCTGTGCTGTCACGCTGGGCGGTAACCGGCAACCCTTCGGAGTAGCGGCCAAGGTCCTCGGAGAGCTGCTCGGCCGAGGGATAGCGACGCTGCGGCTCCTTGCGCAAGGCCTTCATGACGATCATGTCGAGATCGCCGCGTAGCTGCCGCCGGAGCTTCTCGATCGCCGTGGACCGCTGGTCCGCGATCGCGGCCGGGGACAAGGGAGGAGTGTTCTTGCTGTCGCTTTCGATCGGGCTGGACTGACCAACCGCGGTGCTGGGTTTCGGTGGCTCCTGCTCGCAGACCGCCCGCACGACTTCATCCGAAGCCTGGGTTCGAGGCCGGTACGGCCGCCGTGATGTCAGCAATTCGTAAAGGATTACGCCCAGCGAGTAGACATCGCTCGCGGTGGTTACTGCCTCACCCCGGATCTGTTCCGGGCTGGCATACCACGGGGTCATGAGGCGAAACTCAATCCGCGTAGCATCCAGCGGATGGCCGAGGAACTCCGGTTTCAGGAGTTTGGCGATGCCGAAATCCAGAAGTTTCGGTACGCCATCGGCGGTCACCAAGATATTGCTTGGCTTCAGATCCCGATGAACCACGAGGTTCTGATGAACGTAATGGACCGCCAGGCAGACCTTGCGGAACAAGGCGATTCGTTCGGAGATGGACAGGCGGCGGCTGTTCGAGTATTCGTCGATCGGCGTGCCCTCCACAAAATCCATCACGAAGTAGGGCAAGCCATCGTCGGTGGTGCCTCCATCGAGGAGCCTGGCGATATTGGGGTGTTCGAGCGCCGCCAGAATCCTTCTCTCATGCCGGAAACGATCGAGAATCTCCTGCGTGTCGATGCCGGTTTGCACCAGCTTTATGGCCACGCGTTTGTTGAAGGTGTCATCGGCACGCACGGCGAGATAAACGTCGCCCATACCGCCCGACCCGATGCGGTGAAGAATGCGGTAGGGGCCGACCTTCTGTCCGTCCCATCTCGTGATCGGAGTTCGGAGCGGGGTAGAAGCCAGGGGGGTCGAGGCGCTCGGATCGGACTCGTCGGCGGAGAGCAACGCTTCCACTTCCGCGAATAGAGATTCATCCCCGCCGCAGGCATTCCGGAGGAATGGCTGGCGTGCTTCGGGTTCAAGATCGAGAGCCGATGCAAAGAGCTGCTTCATCTGCTCCCATTTTTCCGGATTCACGAGCCTCCGCTCTTTTCGATCTCATGGGAGAGCCACGCTTTCGCCATTCTCCAATCCCGTTTCACCGTGGCCAGGGAGATTCCCAGAAACTCGGCCGCTTCCTCGACACTCAAACCGGCAAAGACCCGCAGTTCCACGATTTGCGTCTGGCGGGGATCGACCTGGGCTAGGCGGCTCAGGCTCTCATTTAAGGCCAGCAGGTCGCCCGGTCGCTCTCGCGTCATGCTGAAGGCGTCATCCAGCGGAACCTTGGTCACTCCACTGCCACGCTTTTCTGCCAGATGACTGCGCGCGTGATCGACGAGGATGCGTCGCATCAACTGCGCCGTGATGGCAAAGAAATGACCCTTGTCCTTCCATTGAATATCCCGCTGCGCGAGCAGACGCAGGTAGGCCTCGTGGACCAAAGCGGTAGGTTGCAGGGTATGGTCGCTCCGCTCCTGTCGCAGATAGGAGTTCGCCAGACGCCGAAGCTCGTCGTAGACGAGGGGAATGAGTGCTTCCCGCGCCTTGATGTCGCCTCGACTCCAGTCGGCGAGTAGTTCTGTCACCTGGTTGGATGATGCCGACAAGGTAGGCTCCGTCTGGGCTAGGTTCCAGCCGAGTTGGTGGATACGATATCTCCTAAGAAATCGAAAGTCAACGACTTGGAGATCCCCTGTGGTGTCTGGCAGTGCCTGTATTTTGCACCCTTCGGACCCTACCAAAAGCGCTTAATTCGTCCAGCTAGAGACAGGTCGCCGCTCCTCGAGGCGGACCCGCAGAGAGGAAAATTCCCCTCCCTTGATCCCTGCCGCTCGAAGCTTCCGCGTATTGGAATGAGAGCCGATGAGGCAACCTCAAAATTCCGAACCGGACTTTGAAAGGAGAATCGCGATGCAAGGCAATCTGGCTTCGAATGTCGTAGGGTCTTTACTTCTGGGCGTGGCCATGGTCACGTTCTCTGCCCATGGGGCGGTGGCGCAAAATAAGGTGTCAATACCTAAGGTACAAATGCCGAAAGGGCAAATGTCCTCACCGGCGCTAATGCCGTCCACTGGCTTCAACCCGTATGCTTGGATGACCCACCTCGACCAAGTGGGCCGTCAACAGGCACAGCAGATGTATAACCTGTGTATTCATCACCCCGGCGCTTGCCGTGGGTTGGCCACACCCGAGTCGCTGAGTAACGCCATCCAGGGTGTGCAGCAACAGTCGTTGAGCAATGCTCAGCACACGCAACAGAACATGCAGAAGACGTGGAACTCTGTCTCCAACACGAACTGTGCAATAACCGGTGGCGTAGTCCGCTGGAATCGTGACACGCAGCAGAACGAATGTTATCGCTGATGGAGATCCTGGCCAAGCGCCTCAATCGTGACTCAGCCGACAACGGGGCCCCGGCGCCCCGTTGTCCTGGTCTCGGTTGGTGTCGCCGAAAAGCCAAGGCGGAACCTAGGAACGGCGCGCAGCAGGGATCCCAAGGGGGCTAGCCAGCCAGTGTGGCCAGCGTTTCCGCCAGTACCAGCGTGCCTCGGGCGATGTCTTCGGGTGACGCATACTCGTCGGGCCGATGGCTGTAGCCGTTGCGGCAAGGAATGAACAACATCGCAACCGGGGCGATGCGTGCGATAAAAAGCGAGTCGTGGTAGGCACGACTTGTCATCGGGAGAAAACTGAACTGGTGTTTCTTGCATGCGTCGCTCAGGGCTCGGATGATCGCGGGGCCGCAATCCGCGGGCGCGTCCGCGTTCAACAGTTCGGTATGGATGCACACGCGCCGCTGTCCGGCTATCCTGCGACAGGCCTCGTCCACCGTCCGCATCACGCCGTCGCGCCGCGCAAGGCTTGTATCCCGAATGTCCACGCCGAGGCGCACCCGTGCGGGGATGCTGTTGATCGCGCCCGGAAAGACCTCGCAGATTCCAACCGTCGCTACGGTGTCGACTGCGCCGCTACTTTGCCCCACACTTTCGATGGCCAGGATCAACTCCGCCGCCGCGCACAGCGCGTCCCGCCGATCCGGCATCAGCACGGCACCGGCGTGTCCGCCGGCTCCCTCGACGATCACCCGCAGGCTGGCCGGAGCCGCAATCTTTTCCACCACACCCAGCGGCACCCCTTCGCGCTCGAGCACCGGGCCCTGCTCAATATGCAACTCCACGAACGCTTTGTAATATCCGCGAGGCAGCTGAACCTCTCTCAAGTCCCCCGCCAGCCCGGCCTGCCGACGAACCTCCTCCACGGAAGCGCCGGAGTCATCCCTCAAGCTGGTGGCGGCATCGGCCGTTAGAGTGCCTGACAGCAGTCGGCTGCCCAGACAGCCGATGCCAAAGCGCGTGGGTTCTTCCGAGGTGAAGACCAACAACTCAATCGAGTGTTTCGGACGAAATCCAGCCTGCTGCAAGGCGCGAATCGCCTCCAGCCCACCCAGAACCCCCACGACCCCGTCGTACTTTCCCGCGTTCGGAATCGCGTCGATGTGCGATCCCGTTCCGACCACCGGCGCTGACGGATCCGAGCCGGTCCAGCGCGCAAAACCATTGCCAATCGCGTCCTGCCGCACCACCAATCCGGCGTCCTGGCAACGCGCCTTCATCCATGCCCGCGCCTTCAGGTCGGTAGGGGTAAATACAATGCGGGTTACCGCGGGGGCTTCGCCGTCGGAAAGCGCCGCCAGCGCTTCGATCTCCGACAGTAGGCGTTCGCGATCGATGGCGAGCTTCATGGTCAGGTACCGGGCAGCGGATGTCGGTTCCAGTCCTTGTAGATGAGATACTTCGCGGGCCTTTTTCCAAGCGCGCCAAACCATTGCGGACACCAAGGCGCCATCCAGATGAAATCCCCGGCGGTCACTGGATACCAGCGGTCGCCCAGGCGATAAATCCCTCCCCCCTCGAGCATCATGAGTCCGTGTTCCATGACATGAATTTCTACCGCGCTTAACGCGGCACCCGGCTGATACACCATGGTATTCACAGCAAAATCAAAGCTGATCTCATCCGGCAGCAAGCACTTCACCTGCAAGTCGCAATCCTCGTTGAGCGCATGCGCCCGAACCGCATCTTCGCTCGAAACCATCGGCCCGGGCGCTTTGCCCGACTTTAACGGCTGGTACGCCTTTTCGATCACCGCCACGCGGGCCTCGGTCGTGGCCGTCACTCGATGCGACAGGCCCTGGGGAAGGTAGGCATACCCACGCGCACCCAGTTCGCTTCGTCTTCCGCCCAGCTCCAGCGTGACCGTGCCCTCGATCACGTAAGCGAAGCGCTGGGCGGCGGTCGTCCCCAGTTCCCCCCCCGCTTCGAATTCGGCCGTGTACTCGGTGAACGCCGCCCCGAGGGCGGGTCCGGCATGCACCACCGCGGTGCATCCCTTCATGCCGGGAAGCAGGGTCCGCACGAACGTTTCTGGCGTCGACAGCAGATGGTTGTGATCATGGGAGCTTCGTGTTTGTCCGAGATTATGCACCGGGCATCCTCGCCTGCAACCTAGTCGACAACGTCAATTGATCGAGCAGATGCAGCCCGCACTCGATCGCCTTCGCGATATCCTCAACCGCAACCGCCTCCTTCGGGTCGTGACTGATCCCGCCAGGGGTTCGCAGAAAAATCA
>Ga0187778_10003363_pt1 | contig 10769 bp, 6 predicted proteins | sample 1015_Q2_SP5_20_M_FD_132418 | JGI IMG/M metagenome (GOLD analysis project Ga0187778, IMG submission 132418) | Tropical peat soil microbial communities from peatlands in Department of Meta, Colombia - 1015_Q2_SP5_20_MG | ecosystem: Environmental > Terrestrial > Soil > Wetlands > Peat | place...
CTCATCGGTGGCGGTCTGATCAGCGTATGGCTTGCCGATCTTCGATCCCGCCAACTTCGCGAGTTGCATGCCTTCGCCGAGGCGGTTCGCAACATCGCGGTGTTCTATGACGGCCTCGTCGTACCGGGCGCCCTTTTTCTACTCGGCTCCGGTACCTGGATGATCGTCGAATTCTACGGCGGCTGGGGTTTCCTAAAGATTCCATGGCTTGCCGGCATGGCAGGGCTGTTCCTATTCGAGTTCGTCGAAGGCAATACCGTGACTCGTCTGTACTTCATGCGGCTGCGCCGTTTGACGGGGCGCGCTCTGGAATCGGGGCAGTTCACGCCTGAGCTTGAGGAAGCCCGCGCGGAAACCGTGCCGACGTTCACGCATTTCCTCGACTTGCCGATGCTCTTCCTCATCGTCACTTTGGGGGCAGTGAAGACAGGAACCTGGACTATCTTTGTGGTGGGCTCTGTGATCGCGCTGGCGATTGCAACCGCGCTCACCCTGTACGTCCCCAAGTTGTATCCCTGGGGAAGCGAGAAACCGCGTCAACGTCAATCCGGTGCCATCCCCGAGGAGTCATGCAAATAGAGAATCGCGGACCTTCAGCCCGAGTCGCCGCGGGTCAGAGTCAGAAGCCCAGCTTAGTCAGCGCCTGCAACACCCGAGTGCGCATCGGGTGTGACCTCATCGGAAAAGCTCGCAGGAAATCATCCCGGTTTAGCGCTGCATTGCGTTCGCGAACATTCGCTGCCCAGCGGACGGCACGCGCAGCATCGCCGTTTAGGGACTGGGCCGCGGCCGCAATCATCGCGATCAACACGTGGGCACCGGGCGAGCGTGCGCCGCGCTCGGCCCAGTCTGCCGCCTCCGCGTCTTCGCCCATGACCATGTGCGTAAACGCCCGAGTTGCCATCATCGCATAGTACAGTGGATCGATTGGGCTCAGCCGCATGGCCAGATCGACGTGCTTCCTTCCTTCCGCAGCGCGCCCTGCAAGAGCCTCGGACCAGGCACGAGCGTAGATGCCCTGCGCGTAGTTTGGACTAACGCTCGTCGCGCGCTCGAGCCAGCTCAAGCTGCTGTCCAGGTCGCCTTCGAGCCAATAGCTGCGCCCCATTGTGAAATTCACGAACGGGTCCAGGGGGTCGAGCTCCAGTCCGTGCTCCGCACAGTGACGCGCCTGGCGGATCTCGCCCGCAATATCCCCGGTGTACCGCATGAATGCCGTCTGGAAGTGGACGAAGGACAACCCGGCGTGAGCGCGCGCGAAGCGGGGATCCAGCATAACGGCGCGCTGGAACAGTTGGGCTGCGGCCGCATTGTCGGCGCGGTTGAAGCGATAGATGTGCTGTAGGCCCAGGTGATAGGCCGACCAGGCATCGAGATCATCAGGCACGGTAAGGCGCGCCAGAGCGGCTTCGTGCATCGGGATCCGGATATCGAGGGCTATGAGGACCCGGCTGCGAATCTCCTCGCGCATCGAGTGCACGTCGTCAATTCGCCCCGAGAAGCGGTCCGCCCACACGATGCCCTCATCGAGCGTGTCGACGAGTTCAACGGTGACGACGAGGCGCCGGTCGGAAACCTCAACCGTTCCCCGCAGGCAGTAGCGCACGCCCAGCAGCCGTCCGATGTCGCTGAATTCGCAATACGCGGCGCGCACCCGGAACGATGACCCCCGAGCGGTCACGAACAGCCAGCGAAGACGCGACAGCTCTGTAATCAGCTCGGCTGGTAGCGCGCTCGCAAGCGCTTCACCGCGCACCTCGTCCCCGACCGTGCGAAAAGGAAGCACCGCCAGTGATGGCCTGGACACTCGCTCCAGCTGCCGAACCAAGCCCCCCAGGTCTTGGGCGATATGGGCATCACCGGTTCCCGCGGCGAGGCGCAGACCGGAGCCTCGCAAGGCTCTGACCTCTGCGACGAACCGAAAACCCTGGCCATGAACGGTCTTGATGAAACGTTGCGACTGGCCATCGTCGCCGAGCGCCTTACGCGCAGACTTCACGCGACTCGCCACGGCGGCGTCGGAGACGGCACGGCCGTCCCAGACCTTCTCGACGATTTCGTCCTTCGAAACGAGCCGGGCGTGGTTCTCGACCAGCAGCGCCAGGAGCGCAAAGACCTGCGGCTCGAGCCCGCGCGCTTCGCCCTTCGCCCGCAACTCCACGGCGGCCAAGTCCAGTTCAAAGGGGCCGAACTGGTAGATCATGTCTTCTATAGAATAGGTCCGGCAGAGATCGCTCGCCAATTCTGCAAGATTTCTCCAGAGAACCTGCAAGCTTTCCTGGTGCGTCCGTACCACTCTTCGCTCACGGTCCCGGATCGTCCGCGGCCGAACTACTGGAGGACCATCAGATGCCGCTCGTCACAATCGATGTGATCAAGGACGTCTTCACCCCGGCGCAGAAGAAGGATCTCATTGCAAAAGTTACGCAGGCAATGATCGAGGTGGAAGGCGAGAACATGCGGCCAGTTACCTGGGTCCGCATCAACGAGTTCCAAGGTGGAGACTGGGCAATCGGCGGCCAAGCGCTCCGAGCTTCGGACGTTCACGCCCTCGCTGCGGGTAAGGCGGCGTAAAGCATCGACAACCCACCGGGCGGCGCCCACGGGCGCCGACCTGTGTGGCTATTGTCTTTAGAGATCACGTCAGTGTGGCGCGCACCGATATGATCGACGCATGGAACGTCAGCTTGCGGGAAAGCTACCTGCGTTCCATGACTGTCGCTTCATGGCCGACTGCGGAAGTTTCACGAACTGGCACTATCGACCCTCAAGACGGGCGGATGCAAACTTACCGCAACCAATTGAGCCCGTGTGCACCTTGGGCCGCACACTGCAAATCATTTCGGTTCTATCTGCTGCGACGCAACAGAAACCCAGCGACGTGAAAAGCGCGCAGCCACGCGACGAGGAAAGGCCCGCGCCGGCTGGGTGCAGAGGCGCTGCTTCAGCCATCTGCTCAGGCCTGGGTCCTGAGTGACTCGCCCCGTCCTGCTTATAAACTAAACTGTAATCGTGATCGTGAGTACGGACAGGACTGCCGGCGGTCCCTCGACGCCTTTCGCGCTCGACGGGGAGACATTTCGCCTGCTCATATCGAACATTCGCGACTATGGGATCCTTCTGATCGACATCAATGGTCACATAGTGGGCTGGCACGCAGGCGCCACAAACCTGACCGGCTACAGCTCCCGCGAAGTAGTTGGTCAGCATATCTCACGCTTCTTTACGCCGGAAGACAACAAGCGCGGGTGGCCGCAGCACGTGCTTGCGATGGCGGAGGCGCAGGGCCGCTTACAGGTTGAAGGCTGGCGCGTGCGCAAGGATGGCTCGCGCTTTTGGGCAAGTGCCGTCATCACGGCGCTGCGTGACTCGGATGGGAAGCTGCGAGGCTTCGCAACGCTGACGCGCGACCTGACCGAGAAGCGAAGGCAGGAAGAAGCTCTGCATCAGAGCGAGGAGCGATACCGCTCCATCGTCGAAGGAGTTCGCGACTACGCGATCTTCACCCTTGACCCTAACGGCAACGTGACGAGTTGGAACGCCGGCGCCCGTCAGATCAAGGGCTATGAGTCGGACGAGATCATCGGCTCGCATTGCTCTCGCTTCTATACGCCAGAAGCCATCCAGCGCGGGTGGCCGCAGCACGAGCTTGCGGTGGCGAAAGAGCAGGGTCGCTCCGAAGATGAAGGCTGGCGCATGCGCAAGGATGGTTCGCACTTTTGGGCCAGCGTCGTGATCACGGCCATGAGAGACGCATCGGGCACCCTTGTCGGCTATTCGAGGATTACCCGTGATCTCACCGAACGGCACAGGCGCGAGGAGGCGCTGACCCAGAGCGAGGAGCGCCTGCGCAAGCACGGCGAGGCCCTAGAGGATACCGTGCAGCGGATGCGGGATTTCATCGCAATGGCCTCACACGAGATGCAAAATTCGCTCGTGCCGATCCATCTTGCGGCGTCCCTGATGGCGCAAAAGCAGCTGGATCGGCCCCTCGAGCACCTGCGCCAAACGATCGACCGACAAAGTGCCCTCCTCACCCGTATCGTCGAGGATCTGTTAGACCTAAACCGTACCGAGCGTGGCCAGTTTTCGATCCAGCGTGAGCGGCTGCTGCTCGCTGATGTGTTGAGCGGCGCCATCGAGGCAAGTCGCCCGCTCATCGAAGCGCGAGCTCATGCATTGCAAACACAGTGGCCAAAGGAACCGATCGAGTTGCTAGGCGATGCCCAGCGACTCACCCAAGTATTTATCAACTTGCTGAACAATGCGGCGCGCTACACCGCTATCGGTGGACACATCAGCGTCATCGTCGAGACCACTGGCGCCGATGTAACAGTGTTTGTCGCGGACACCGGTAAGGGGATCGCGCCGGAGCTGCTGGAGCGCGTTTTCGACCCTTTCACCCAGCTCGCGCCGCGCGACACCGACTCGCAGGGCGGGCTCGGCTTAGGTCTCGCCCTCGTCCGGCGCATCGTCGAGTTGCATGGCGGAACCGTGGAGGCGCGCAGCGCGGGTATTGGCCACGGCAGCGAGTTTGTCGTGACCTTGCCGTTGATGAAACCTGCGGCGCGCGAAATGCGCAAGGATGGGCCGGGATCAGCGCGCGCAGTTCGCATTCTCTGTGTCGACGACAATCGGATCGTGGCCGATGGTTATGCGAGGTTGCTCGAGGGGATGGGCCACAAGGCGCAGGTGGCTTACGACGGCGAGGGAGCTCTGCGCGCCGCGCACACTTTCCGACCTGAGATCGTGCTGCTGGACATCGACATGCCCGGCATGAATGGCTATGAAGTGGCACACAGGCTGCTCGAGCAACAAGACGACCCACCGCCAAAGATTGTCGCTCTGACTGGTTGGGGACGTGAAAGCGATAAGCAGCGCGCTCAAGACGCTGGGTTTTACCGATACGTGGTAAAGCCGCTGACACGCGAAGCTCTGGAAAGTCTACTGGCAGGCTTCGCACGGGGAACGGGAACGAGTGGAGCTGGCTTCCCATCGCCCACGTAGCTTCTGAAGTCAGGCGGCCTGCCAAGCATTTCCGGTCGATGCTGCGATGCCGCGTCCGCTTACGGGAAGCAACACAAGTCATCGCCACCGACCGGGTCTTGGCAGCAAAGATACGGATGACGCGGTCGACCATTGAATGTCCCGTTGTGTATGAATCAAAGCGTGACAGCTCTTAGTTCATGGGCCCGAATTCATTCGCTGGTATCTCGGATTGACAGGTCGGTCGAAGCCGATCTGTACCTCGACGGATTTCTTGCCGCGGCGGCAGCGGAATCTGGCGATGATGCTGGCGAGCGGCTCGTCCCAGCTGCCGCGGCAAAGACGCGCCAGGAACGCGGGCCTCGTCTCGCGCGAGTGCCAGCAGCTGCGGCAGGAGTACCGCGGCGGCGATCGATCGGGCTAAGCTTAGCCGATGGGCGTCCTGCGCGTGGCCCACAACACGACGTATCAGTATCGGCGGCCGGTGGAGCTCGGCGAGCATCGGCTGATGTCGCGGCCGCGGGACAGCCACGACCTGCGCCTGATCGACACGACTTTGCTGATCGATCCGCCGGCGAGCTCGATCCGCTGGATTCACGACGTGTTCGGCAATTCGATCGCGCTCGTGCTGTTCGCTCGGCCGAGCGACAAGCTCGTCTTCGAGTCCGGGTTTCGCGCCGAGCACTATCCGGTTCCACCGCAGGAACTCGAGCTCGACTCCTACGCCGCGCGCCTGCCCTTCAGCTATCCGGCGGCCGAGGCGCTTGATCTCGGCCACACCAAGGAGCGTCACTACCCTGACCCGGAGCAGAAGATCGACGCCTGGGCCCGCGCCATTGTCAGTCAGAGCGGCGAAGCGGGGACTCTCGCGGTCCTCATGGCCATGACGGGCGCGATCAAGGGGCAGTTCCGCTATGCGGCCCGCGAGGCCGCCGGCGTGCAGTCGCCGCTCGAGACGTTGCAGCTCGCGAGCGGAAGTTGCCGCGATTTAGCCGTTTTCATGATGGAGGCGGTGCGCAGTCTCGGTCTCGCGGCGCGCTTTGTCTCCGGCTATCTCTACGACCAGAGCCTGGTCGACGCGGCGGGCGGGCTGGTCGGCGGCGGAGCGACCCACGCCTGGGTGCAGATCTACCTGCCGGGCGCCGGCTGGGTGGAATTCGACCCTACCAACGCACTGGTGGGGGGAAGTAACCTGATCCGCGTCGCAGTGGCGCGCGATGCCTCGCAGGCAGCGCCTCTCACCGGAACGTTCAATGGCGCGCCGGACGATCTGCTGTCGATGACGGTGACCGTGAGGGTGACGGCTGAGTGACTATTGCGTAAGCGCTTCTACGGTGACGGTGACCTGGAGCTGATGGCCGTGACCGCCGAGAATCACCCCGCGCAGGGGCGACACGTCGCCAAAGTCGCGTCCCCAGGCAAGTGCAATGTGATCGAGCCCGACGCGACAGTTGTTGGTGGGATCGAGATCGACCCACCCGAGCGGCGGGCTGTACACCGAGACCCAGGCGTGTGATGCGCCCGTGCCGACGAGCGCGCCGCCGGAAGCGGCAGCACGGGTGCGCGGCCGGGTGCGCAGATAGCCGCTGACATAGCGGGCCGCCAGGCCGCGCGAGCGCAGACAGGCGATCATCACATGCGCGAAGTCCTGACATACGCCGCTGCGATCGCGCAGGACCTCGTGCAGTGGCGTCTCGATCGTTGTCTCCCCGGGGGCGTATTCGAACTCCCGGTGAAGCTTGACCATGAGGGCGTCGGCACAGGCGAGAATGGGCCGCCGCGCCGGGAAGCACTCCTCTGCGTAGTCGGTATAGATGCGCTTGACGCGCACGTACGGCGATGCGTGCCGGAAGCGACACGCCTCGAGGCGCTCGCGCGCTGGCCAGGAGCCTCCGTAAGAGAGACCGTCGCGCACGACCTCCCAGGCATCCGTCAGCTCGGCAAACGCCGGGGGCCGTGCGTGCACATCCACCTGAAGCGCGGAGACCACGTCGAGCCGACGATGTGCGCGAGCGAACTCGAGCCGTGTGACGACGTTGCCGAAGACGTCGACGACGTCCTCTCGCCCGTCCGCAGCCGGCGTCAGCTCGAGAACGAAACTTACCCCCTGCTGAAAGGGAAGCGGGCGCGGCACGAGATGCAGCAGGTGGTGCGCGTGCACGACGTCGCTCGCGTAGCTGCAGCGGGTCTCGTGCCGAATGCGGTAGCGCTGCATGGCGGACTTCAGCTCGCCAGGGCCCTGGGACTGGTATGCGAGAAGTGCACCATCGAGAGGCGGTCCGAGAGGTTGCCCCCCGCGGCAGCTAACGTGAGCAGTCGTTCGGACAGCGACCGGCGCGCGTGCTCGCCCTCCGGGGCGTCCGCTTCGAGCCGCTCGAGGGTCTCCGCGTTGAACTCCGGGAGCGGTTCGGCGATTCCCGGCTCGCTGTCGCCCCCGAGCGCCCGCCCCAGCTCGCGAAGATCCCGATGGATGGAGTCAAGCTGGAATGCCACGGCTACCGGATGACTCGTGTCACGCACCAGAAGATCGAGCACTGGTCCGACGCGCGGCGCAACAACGTAGCGCGAGCGATAGATCGCAAGGCTGCCGCACGCGTCGAGTAGCCATTCCAGATGCCGTTGGCGCGTGGCGGTTCGCGAGCGCAGGTGGTGGGCCAGGAGGCACGCAACGATCTGCAGGCGCTCGAGACGCCTGCCGAGCCGCATGAGGCGCCAGCCTTCGTCGTGCGTCATGTCTTCGGCGGTGAATCCGACCAGCGCGGTGAGAGAGATGAGTAAGCGTTCCAGGATTTCGCGCGGCTCTTCGCGCGAAGCGCCGGCCTCCTGCAACAGCCGCTGCAGGCTCACGACTGCCCGCCAGTAACGCTCCGACAGGCGGCTGCGGACCTGAGACGCGCACCAGGCTAGCCGCTTGATATCGGCGACTATCGCCACGGTATGGCGATCGGCATCCGGAGTGAGCGTCGCAGCCACGTTCTTCTCGAGCGCGCCGATCTTGCGGCATATCCGCACCGAGTGAATCCACACGCTGCGGTCGATGCGGTACGCCAGGGTGCTGCGCAGTACGCGTGCCTTGTCGGCGCAACGCACTTTGTAGCGGCCGAGCCAGTAGAGGTTCTCCACCAGCCGCGAGGGCAACTCGTCCTGTCGCACCGCCAGGCTCCGGCTTTTTCCCGAATGGCGCTCGGCGCTGCGCTCCGACGCTTCGGTAAGAACCCAGATGTCCTTGCTGCTGCCGCCGCGCTGACTGGAAACGACGTCCGCAGACACGGCGGTCGCCACGCGCGCCAGCCCGCCGGGCATGACTCGTATCCCCGCTTCGGTCGCGAGCGCGTACACGCGAATGGTAAAGGCCTTGGCGGCGAAGCCCGCGGCACCGCTGCTCTTCCATACCGGCGCCTGAGAGAGCGCCAAGTGCTCCTGTGCGACATAGGCATACGGCCGGGATTTCAGTTTCTGCAGGAATGCGGCGCGCGCCTCACCGGCGAGGTCACGCCCGAATATCGGCTCGAAACGTTGATTCGGATAGGTCGGCTTCAGCACCAGATGGTCGAGGTTGGCGAGCACGTACTCAAGGGCGGGGCGCTCGCCGCACCACCAGGTCGCAATGCTCGGCAGCGCGAGGGTCTCATCGAGCAGCCGCTCGGCGATGCCGGGCAGAAACCCGAGCCACGCCGCCGACTCGAGAACGCCCGTACCCAGCGCATTCGCGACCACCACGGTACCTGCGCGCACTGCGCTGATCAGGCCCGGCACGCCAAGCGCCGAGTCGCTGCGCAGCTCGACCGGGTCGCAGTAGTCGTCGTCGAGACGGCGCAGGATCGCATGGACGCGGCGCAGTCCGGCAAGAGTCTTCATATATACCGTGTTGCCGCGGACCGTGAGGTCGGGACCTTCGACGAGCGGACAGCCGAGGCGCCGCGACAGGTAGGCGTGCTCGAAGTAGGTCTCGTTGTAGGGTCCGGCCGTGAGGATCACGGCGAGCGGATTCTCGCCGGCATCGGCATGAGCGAGCATGGCGTCGCGCAACTCACCGAAGAAGCCGCCCACGCTGCGCACCCCAAGGTCGCGGATCGCCTCGGGCAGCACCTGTGCCACGATCTCGCGATTCTCGAGGGCGTAGCCGGACCCCGACGGAGCCTGGGTGCGATCGGCCAGCAGCCACCAGCGTCCGTCCGGAGCGCGCGCCAAGTCGGCAGCGTAAAGATGCAACCGGCGGCCGTTGCGCGGCTTGAGGCCATGACATGGCCACAGAAAGTTAGGATGGCCGAACGGCAGCTCCGGAGCGAACACTCCTTCGGCGAGCAGGCGCTGAGCCCCATACAGGTCTGCGAGCAGCGCATCGAGCAGGCGGGCCCGCTGCGACACGCCGGCTTCGATGGCGCGCCATTCCGCGGCACTGAGGATCAGCGGCAGAGGATCGAGTGCCCAAGGTCGGTCCGCCCCCTGCGGATCTGCGTAGACATTGTAGGTAACACCGTTCTCGATGATGAGGCGCCGCGTCAGCTCGATCCCGCGGCGTGCCACGTCCCGCGCATCGTGTGCGATGAGGTGGTCGATGAGCGCCGCCCAGTGCGGTCGAACCGCCCCCGCGGCATCGAGCAACTCGTCGTACCGGCGCGCGTCCGCGGCGTAGCTCGCGAGTGGGACGTCCGACACTCTTCGATTCACTTCTTTCTCAGGTCGAGCGTGAACGGGTGCTCTTGACTCGGCACCTCGTCCACGACAACCAAACTATTTAAAGTATGGCCCATCCGGAAGAATCGCGCGAGGCGGCGGCTCTCAGATTCGAAGGAATTCACCGGAAAGCTGCGGTAATTGCGGCCGCCGGGATGCATGACATGATACTGACAGCCGCCGAGGGAGCGCTGCATCCACGTGTCCACCAGATCGAAGGTCAGGGGCGAATGCACGCCAATGGTCGGATGGAGCGATGCCGGCGGTTGCCAGGCGCGATAGCGCACGCCGGCGACGAACTCCCCGACGTTGCCCGTGGACCGCAGCGGCAGGCGCCGGCCGTTGCAGGCAAGCGTGTAGCGATCGGGCGCGAGGCCTGTGACCCACACCTGCAGCCGCTCCACCGATGAATCGACGTAGCGTGCGGTGCCGCTGATCGCCCCCTCCTCACCCATCACGTGCCAGGGTTCCAGCGCCTGTCGCAACTCTACCGTCGCGCCCATCGCCGAGAAGTCTCCGATCCTCGGAAAGCGGAACTCGAAGTGAGGCTCGAACCACTGCGCTGCCAGCGGATAGCCGGCGCGCTGCTGCTCGCTGAGCACGTCGGCGAAATCCTGCTGGATGAAGTAGGGCAGCATGAAACGGTCGTGCAGCTCCGTACCCCAGCGCGCGAGCCGGGGCAGCGCGTACGGCTCGCGCCAGAAGCGTGCCACGAGCGATCGCAGCAGTAATTGCTGCGCGAGGCTCATGCGTGCGTGCGGCGGCATCTCGAATGCGCGCAGCTCGAGGAGGCCAAGCCGGCCGGCGGGCCCCCCGGGCGAGTACAGCTTGTCGATGCAGAATTCCGCACGGTGTGTATTGCCGGTCACATCGACCAGCAGGTTGCGGAACAACCGGTCTACCAGCCAGGGTGGTGCGGCCGTGCCCGGGGACGGAACCTGCTGAAACGCGATCTCGAGCTCGTAGAGCGAATCGTTACGCGCCTCATCGACGCGCGGCGCCTGGGACGTCGGGCCGATGAAGAGGCTCGAGAACAGATACGACAGAGAGGGGTGATTGTGCCAGTAGGCGAGGAGACTGCGCAGCAGGTCGGGTCTGCGCAGGAA
>Ga0187778_10003364_pt1 | contig 10768 bp, 9 predicted proteins | sample 1015_Q2_SP5_20_M_FD_132418 | JGI IMG/M metagenome (GOLD analysis project Ga0187778, IMG submission 132418) | Tropical peat soil microbial communities from peatlands in Department of Meta, Colombia - 1015_Q2_SP5_20_MG | ecosystem: Environmental > Terrestrial > Soil > Wetlands > Peat | place...
CGCGGCTACATAATCGTTGATGATCAACTGCAAACGAACGTGCCCGGCATCTGGGCACTGGGGGACTGCAACGGCCGCGGCGCTTTCACGCATACTTCCTACAACGACTACGAGATTGTTGCGGACAATCTCTTTAAGGCTGACCATCGCCGGGTTTCCGACCGGATCCAAGCCTACGCGCTATATATCGATCCGCCGCTGGGGCGATGCGGCATGACGAACGCAGAGATACGGAAATCCGGACGACGTGCCCTCGCTGCGAAATATCCGATGAGTCAAGTGAGCCGGGCCTACGAAAAAGGTGAGACACAAGGTTTCATTAAAATCTGCGTCGATGCTGAAACGAAACATATTCTGGGTGCTGCAATTCTTGGAGCAGGAGGCGACGAAGTAATTCACGTTCTGCTGGACGTGATGTATGCGAAGGCGCCGTATACGGTCATCCAGCGCGCCATGCACATTCATCCGACGGTCGCGGAATATCTGCCGATCATCCTCGCCAAACTGGGGCCGTTTGCGTAGAAGGGAAGAACACGACCACTCTGAAGATCGAAAAAAAGACGTAGTGCGAGCAGCGGGCTGAGAAAGATTGAATGTTGATGGAGAACGATCCATGTCTGAAGAGGTCGATCTTGCTCCGGCGATCGAAGAAACAGCGCGACTTGACAAGTCGTACGCTCCGACTCCGCTAAAGCATTTAAATTCTTGTCACAATTGAGGGCTCAAGATGAACGATCAACAACAGACGGAGCAGTATCCTGGAGTGCGAGATCAAGAGATCCGTGTGGCACTGGATCAGCATTGGGCGGCGTCCGATGCCAACGATTTTGAAACGGAGCACCTCATCTATCACGAGGACGCGGTGCTGGACTACCCGCAGTCAGGCGAGCGAACCCGCGGGCGACGCAACATACAGAACCAACGCACTAGTCAGCCGAGCAAAAAGCGGTTTACTGTCCAACGAATCATCGGCGGCGGTGATCTCTGGGTCACTGAATTCATCCTGACCTATGACAGGAAGCCGTCCTACACCGTGAGCATCATGGAGTTCAGGGGCGACAAGGTTGCGCGGGAAACGCAGTATTTTGCGGATCCATTCGTGGCTCCCGCATGGCGCGCTCAATGGGTCGAACGGATGGACACATAATCTCGATGCGCGAGAATTGGCTAACGACACCGCCATTTGCGGTTTGCAGCATAATTGTCGAGAACAGAGATTAACGCTACGAGACCGCCATAAAGGCTGGCCAGTACCTGGTGGTTGCTGATGGAACTTCCTCTGAGGCGGCTAAGGACAGAGATATTTTGAGCACATTGAAACCAACCCATGGTACCGATCATGTTCTCGAACCTGCTATGCAAGCGGTGACCCGTTGAACGCATCGTGAGGTGGGATCGGACCGTTTGTGGATCTCCACCTCACGCCACTTCGGGTGGAAGAATCTCATAGATATCTGTCATGTTGGTGAATGTTATGCGCAGAGAAAAATCCATTCGATCCGAGGAGATGAAATATGAAAGCAATCGTTGTCCACGAATATGGCGGTCCGGAAGTACTGAAGTTCGAAGAGTACCCTGACCCGATTCCGGGTCCGGGCGAGGTGCTGGTGCGGGTCGCCGCCGCGAGCGTGAATCCAATCGACTACAAGCGGCGTGCTGGATTAACGAAGGATTTTTATCCCATCAAGTTCCCAGGACTGATAGGAGTCGACATTGCGGGGACTGTTGTCAAGATTGGGCCGGGAGTGGAAGGCTTGTCCGTCGGCGACCGGGTGTTCGCTATGGCGGACAATACTTACGCCGAACTTTGTGTCGTGAAAGCCGCGGTTCTAGCGAAAGTTCCCAAGGGGCTCGATTTGATGCAGGCGGCGGCGCTGCCGCTGGTGACGACAACCGGCAACCAGCTCCTTTCAGCTACGGGAATCAAAGCGGGTCAGACGGTTATGGTCGTAGGCGCTGTAGGAAATGTCGGGCGTTCGGCGGTATTCACAGCGAGGGAACGCGGGGCGACTGTGATCGCGGGGGTTTTGAAGAGGCAGATGGATGAGGCGAAGACTGTGGGCGCGGATCAAGTCGTTGCAACCGACGATGACGCCGCCTTTGCGAATCTTTCGCTGCTCGATGCGGTGGCGGATACGGTCGGCGGAAGAACCGCCGAGAAGCTGATCGCCAAGGTCAAGCCGGGAGGAGTATATGCATCGGTTGTTGGGGCACCGCGGAATGCCGCGAAGTACCCATCTGTAAAGGTGGCGCCAGTATTCTCGAGATTCGACAGGAAAACGCTCGAGTTCATGGCCGAAGCGGTGCGAGATGGCAAGCTAGTAATCCCGATTAGCCAGAAACTGCCACTCAGGGAAGCGGCCGAGGCTCAAGCAGCGGCGGAAAAGGGTGGTATCGGGAAGATCTTGCTGGTGGCTTGAACTCTCTGCTGGACATGCCAACTTCTAGAGCGTTGACAGTCTCTACTCCCGGTGGGGCAGGTGCCCCGATGATGGCGCTCGATAATCAGAGCTGTCCGTCGTCGACCCCACCAGTACGAAGGTATCGTCAATGCCATCGTCAAGGCGGGGTCAGACGCTTTTGATTCCGATTCTGAGTCTGAGTGAAGAGCCAACCGTCGGCCCGCATGGGAATCGCATGGTAAATTTTGGGTATGCGTGCGGAGATTGAGGAAGCTGTAGAACTGCTGCAGCGTGGGGACGATGCGAGCATCGAACGGGCGCTAGCATTGCTTCAAAATACCGTTTTTTCGTTCAGCATGCATGTGTGCGAGCAGCGGGAGGATGCGGAGGACACCATGCAGGAGGTCCTGCTCAAATCGATTCCGCACTTACCCAAGCTCGACAGTCCCAAAGCACTTCTAGTGTGGCTGTACAAGGTAGCGAAGAATCGCTGCCTCATGAGTCGTCGCAAGAGCAAATTCGCTCCTCTACGGGAACTCTCGCTAGAAGAGCTGATGCCGGATCGCAGCGAACTGGAGCAACTCACCACCGCCGGCAAAATCAACCCTGAAATATTCGCAATTCGCAGTGAACAGGCAGCGCTCCTGCGCGAGGCCGTTCAGAGGTTGCCTCCGCAGTATCGCATAGTCCTCGTGCTTCGCGACATGGAGGGGCTCACGGACGACGAGGTGGCCGAAATCACTGGCATACGCGCCGGGACCGTTCGAGTACGTTTGCACCGTGCCCGCTTGTTCGTCAGAAAAGAACTGATGCGCATCTGGAAGCCGCAGGTAAGACAGAAAACTCCCGTGCGCGTTCATGTGGCCGCTGAGCGACGGCCGACGCGCTGCAAGGCAATGTTCGCAGAACTGTCGGATTACCTCGATGAACAACTGGACGATTCCCTTTGCGAAGAACTGGAACGCCACCTGGGCGACTGTGAGCCGTGCCAGGCGTTTCTCGCCACGTTGAAAGCTACCATCGAGCAATGTCGAAGGTCGACGCAGGACTGTCCGCCACCTCAGGCCTCCAGGCTGCGAGAAGAGCTGATGCAGAAATATCGACGTGCGAGCTCTGTGCTCAGACCCACTTCCTAGAACTAATACCCCCAGGCCGAAGCACCCAGAAATTCCCTGTAACAAATTCCGACCTTCTGCATTTATTCGTGTTCTTCGTCGATGAATCTCGCAGGAGGCACTTATGATTGCAGCGCAAGTCGAGCTTACACAGGCACTTAAGCAGCAACGCCAATTTGTGGCTCGAACCGGAAGCGGCCACAACCTCATCCTTGATGACACCGCGGGCGGAACGGGCGCAAAACCCATCGAGATGGTTGCGGTGGGCCTCGCCGGCTGCACCGCGTTTGATGTCATCACCATCCTTCGCCAGAAATACCACCAGAAAGTCACCGGCTATCAGGTCCGTGTTGAGGCTGATCAAGCGGAGCGCCCGCCGCAAGTCTTCACTACGGTACGAATCCATCACGTCGTGACCGGTATTGGGATTGACGAGGCCGCATTGCAAGAGGCGATCCGGCTGTCGGAGGAGAAGTACTGCTCGGTGGGAGCGATGGTGCAAAAGACAGCCGCATTCCATACGACTCACGAAATCATTGAGGACACTACCGATTGGCTCCATGTACTTGAGGCGGCAGGAGTCGAGCGTTGAGCCTGCGACGCGAGTTCGCTCTTCTACTCGCGGGCTGGGCAACGCTTATTGCCGCAGCCTCGGCGCAGACTTCACTGACCCTGCACGATGCCGTCAACATCGCCCTGGAAAAGAACCCCCTCCGTAAGGCCGCCCTGGCGGATACGCGGGCTGCGTCGGCGGACGTGCAAACGGCACGATCTTTTCTCCTTCCGCATGTCACCTTCTCCGAAACCGCGATGCGCGGTGATGATCCTGTGTATGTGTTCGGGAGCAAGTTACGGCAGCAGCGATTCACACCCGATGACTTCGCGCTGAACAAACTGAACACTCCTTCGCCCTATGGCAATTTCAGCACCGGTTTTACCGGAACCTGGAACCTGTTCGATTCATTTGCTTCATGGTGCGGAATCAATCGCGCCAGGGAAATGAATATCGCCGCCAAGCGTCAACTGGAACGCACCGACCAGGAGATCCTGTTTCGAGTTGTGCAGTCGTACTACGGCGTTCTTCTAGCCGCGAAACAGTTGGAAGTTGCGGAGCAAGCCGAGAAGACCGCCAAATCGATCATGGACCGCAGCCAGGTCCGGTTCGATGCCGGGCTGGTGGTCGAGTCCGATCTTCTCAGCGCCAAGGTTCGTCTGGCAAGCCGAGAGCAAGAACTAATCCGCGCACGCAACAATCTCGAACTGGCTCGGGTTCAGCTCAGCACCGCCATGGGCGTGCCGGCCGGCGCACAGTACCAGCCCGCGGATCCCCTTGCCGAGCGAACTCTGACAGCGGCACCACTGCCGGCATTGGAACAAGAGGCTTTGGCGACTCGTCCCGATCTCAAGCGGATCGAAGCACAGCAATCGGCGCAGGAACTGAGTCTGGCGATTGCCAAGTCGTCGTTCGGTCCACGTCTGAAGGCCTTTGCTGGTTGGGAACTGGACAATCCCACTTTCCTCGCCGGCGGCGGGGGCAATAACTGGCTGGGAGGAATCGAGCTACAGATCGATCTCTTCCAGGGTGGAGCAAAACGAGCTGCTTTGTCGCACGAACGCGCCAATGCAGAAAGGATCGCGGCGTTAAAGCAGGCCGCCCGTGACAGCGTCCGCCTCGAAGTCCAGCAGGCTTATTTCGACCAGGATGCAAGCCAGCAGCAAGTGGAAGTGGCGCGTACTGCCATTGCTCAAGCGCAAGAGAGCCTGCGCATAAATCAGGATCGCTACGATGGGGGCCTGCTCACCATCACTGATCTCTTGGGCGCCGAAGAAGCCGCGCGCCGCAGCCAAACCGACTATTGGCAGGCGGTCTATCAGTTTCAGGTCAGCTACGCCAACCTGGAGTTGGCCAGTGGAACTTTGAATCTACAGTCTCCGGTGGTCATGCCATGAATCTCACTCTGCCTAAAAAACTGAATCGGCGAGGCTTCGTCTTGGGAAGTGCAACCGTGGCTTCCGCCGTTCTGAGTCTGATGTTTGTCGGCTGTTCCGGCGAACGGCAAAGCGTCAGTGCAGCGCCGGAGAGCGTCACCAACGTATCCGTGGTGTCCGCACAGACTGCACATATTCCTAACGTGGTTGAGGCGGTGGGGACGCTCCGAGCCGCCGCGACGAGCCAACTCGCTGCGCAAATGATGGGCAATATCGTTGAGTTACAAGTGCGGGAGGGCGATCACGTGCTTCGCGGGCAAGTGCTGGCTGTCATTGACGACGCACAGCCGCGTGCTGCGCTGGACCAAGCCACGGCGGCTGATGTAGCTGCTCAACAGGAGGCTTCGGCTTCTGAATCCGACTTCAAGTTCGCCGCAGCGACGTTCCAACGCTATCAGACGCTCTATGACAGAAAGTCTGTCAGCCCGCAGGAGTATGACGAGATCAAGGCTCGCTATCAAGCGGCGCAGGCACGCCGCGAGATGGCGCGCGCCGGACAGGCTCAGGCCACGGCCGCACTGCAGCTAGCCCGTACGGCTCTCGGTTACTCGCGTATCGTGGCTCCTTTCGACGGTGTGGTGACTGAAAGAAAAGCTGACGCAGGAATGCTCGCCAGTCCGGGAATGCCGATCTACACCGTCGAGGAGCTACGCCGCTACAGATTAGAGGCGACAGTGAATGAATCCGACCTGCACTATGTGCGCCAGGGGGAACCAGTATCCGTTCTGATCGATGCTCTCGGGGATCGAGAACTCAAAGGGAAAGTCATCGAAATCGTCCCCGCAGCAGACCCGGCAAGTCGTAGTTTCCTGGTGAAAGTCGAGTTGCCCTCCGACCCGGTGCTGCGATCCGGTCTCTTCGGTCGAGCCCAATTCGCGCATGGAGAACGGTCCGCACTGCTCATTCCACGCACAGCTGTCATTGAACGCGGTCAACTGCAAGGCATCTACGTACTCGATCAGAACCGGATCGCCGGGTTGCGGTACATCACTCTCGGCAAGCCATCGGCGCAACAGGTGGAGGTATTGGCAGGCCTGCAGGCTGGGGAGATGTTGATTGCTGATCCGGGCACCCGGGAACTCAGCGGCAAGAAGATCGAGTCTCGTCAGGAGTAAGGAATGAGCGCTGGCAGCCATAAGTCGACATTGTCAAACGGCGCGCACTCCGCTCCCGCGGTTAAAGGACGGGGCGTGGCCGGACAGGTTGCGCATAGTTTCATTGACTCGAAACTGACTCCTCTCATGATCCTGGCCGCGCTGCTGCTCGGGACTTTTGCCATTCTCCAGACCCCGCGCGAGGAGGAACCACAGATTGTCGTTCCTCTGTTGGACGTCTTTGTGCAGATGCCGGGAGCCTCGTCGCAAGAGGTTGCTCAACGCGTCAGTTTACCGATGGAGAAGCTGTTGCGCGAAGTTCCGGGAGTCGAATACATCTATTCGATCAGTCATCCAGGCATGAGCATGGTTGTCGTGCGCTTCTACGTCGGAACCAAAGAAGAAGACGCGATCATCCAGACCTACAACAAGCTTTACTCCAATTTTGACCGTATCCCGCCCGGGGTCTCACAGCCCCTCATCAAGGTTCGCTCCATCGACAACGTCCCGATCATGGCGCTCACGCTGTGGGGGCAGAACTATGACTCCTACAGCCTCCGCCGAGTTGCCGGCGAATTGGAAGACTCTCTGAAGAAACTGGACGACATTTCCGAGACGACCATCATCGGTGGCCAGCCGCGGCAAGTGCGGGTCGTGCTCGAGACGCAGCGTCTTGCTGCCTATGGACTCTCCCCCGGTGTAGTAGTCGACCAGTTGCAGTCAGCGAACACTCGGGGACAGGCCGGAAGCTTTGCCCGAGACAATCGTGAGTTTCAAGTAGAAGCAGGCCTGTTCTTTACCCGGGTCGAGGATCTGAAGCAGGTGGTGGTGGGAGTACACGCTGCTCGTCCGGTGTATCTCCGCGATGTCGTCGAGAAAATCGAAGACGGTCCTGCCGAGCCCGAGAGCTATGTTCTTTTTGCAGACGCCAAGGGAACCAGCGGTCAGATCGCGAATCCAGAATACCCAGCGGTGACCATCACTCTGGCCAAGCGCAAGGGCACGAATGCCAGCACGATCGCCGAGAACGTGCTGCTGAAAGTGAATGACCTGCGTGGTTACATGTTACCCCCGGACCTGAATGTCACCGTCACTCGAAACTACGGCGAGACCGCAAAAGACAAGTCCGACGAGCTCCTCAAGCACCTCTTCATCGCGACGCTCTCGGTAACGCTTCTGATTGCTTTGGCACTGGGTTGGCGGGAGTCAGGCGTGGTGTTGCTGGCTGTGCCAGTCACGCTGGCTCTCACCTTAGTGATTTTCTATCTTTTTGGATACACGCTCAACCGCGTGACTCTGTTTGCCCTGATCTTCTCCATCGGCATTCTGGTTGACGACGCCATCGTGGTCGTCGAAAACATTGTTCGACATTTTCACTTGCCGGCCAGCCGTGGACGATCGCTGGTCGACGTCGCCGTGGAGGCGGTCGATGAAGTCGGCAACCCCACAATCCTCGCGACTTTCGCAGTGATTGCGGCGATTCTTCCCATGGCCTTTGTGCGAGGGCTCATGGGTCCCTATATGCGCCCGATCCCAGTCGGCGCCTCGGCGGCGATGTTGTTCTCCCTGATCGTCGCCTTCGTGGTGTCGCCCTGGGCCGCCCTCCGGTTGTTGCGCCACTGTGCCGGCCGCGACGGGCAACAACATCATGAAACCGAAGGATGGACCACGCGCTTCTACCGCAAGGTCATGAACCCGCTGGTTCTCGATACGAAGCGGCGCTGGCTGTTTCTTGGTGGCGTGGTGGTCCTCTTACTGGCAGCCGTGGCCTTTGTCCCCCTGAAGTGGATTCGCGTGAAGATGCTGCCCTTCGACAATAAGAGCGAATTCCAGGTCATCATCGACATGCCCGACGGCACGCCCCTGGAGCAAACCACGCGGGTCGCACAAACGTTGGGACGATATCTCGCACAGCAACCCGAGGTGACGAATTACCAGATTTACTCCGGCACATCGGGCCCATACAACTTCAACGGCCTGGTGAGGCATTACTTCCTGCGCCGTCAGCCGAATCAAGCCGACATACAGGTGAATCTGCTATCGCGCCACGATCGCAAAGCGCAGAGCCATGAAATTGCTCGCCGTATGCGTCCCGAACTAGTGAAGCTTGCGCAGCCTTTTGGAGCTCGTATCAAGGTGGCTGAAGTTCCACCTGGCCCTCCTGTACTGGAGACGCTGGTCGCGGAAGTCTATGGCCCTGATTACAAGGGGCAGATTCATCTCGCCAGTCAGATCAAACAGATCTTCCAACAAACACCTGGGGTGGTGGATGTGGACTGGTATGTAGAAGACTTGGAAACTAAATACGACCTCAAGGTGGATCTCGATAAAGCCTCTCTGCACGGCACTTCGGCCGCCGACGTAACCCGCACCTTGCAGATCGGACTGGGAGGCGCCGATGCAGGCCTTCTGCACGATCCGCAGTCCCGCGAAGACATCCCCATCAAGGTGCGGTTGACGCGTGCTGATCGCTCTGGAATCCAGGATCTCGCAAATCTGAAACTACCCACTCCCACTGGCAGTCAAATCGCATTGCAGGAAATAACCAGCCTGACTCCGTCAACGATCGACAGCAGTGTCTACCGCAAGAACCTGCAACCGGTCGTGTATGTCACAGGAGATGTCGCCGGGGAGGAGGAAAGTCCTGTCTACGCCATCAGCAAAATGAGCGATGCGATTGACAACATCAAACTGCCGGACGGCTACTCGCTCAAGCAATACAGGGGCACGAGCATGCCCGAGGGCACCGACCGCTATTCAATGAAGTGGGACGGCGAATGGCATATCACGGTTGAGGTCTTCCGCGATCTGGGCCTGGCCTTCGCAGCCGTGCTTGTTCTGATCTATGTGCTGGTTGTCGGATGGTTCAAGAGTTTCAAGACGCCGCTGGTGATCATGGCTCCGATTCCCCTGACCCTGGTAGGAATCATTCCGGCGCACGCCATGATGGGTGCGTTCTTCACGGCAACCTCCATGATCGGCTTTATCGCTGGCGCCGGCATCATCGTGCGCAATTCCATCATCCTTGTGGACTTCATCGAATTGCGTCGTTCACAAGGAATGTCGTTGGAAGAAGCAGTCGTGGATGCGGGTGCCGTACGCTTCCGCCCCATGCTGTTGACCGCAGTCGCCGTCGTTGTAGGCGCCAGCGTCATCCTGTTCGATCCGATCTTTCAAGGGCTGGCGCTCTCGCTCATGGCGGGTGAGGTTGCATCCACTGTGCTGTCTCGCATGACTGTGCCAGTTCTCTATTACCTCTCGCAGACGAGAAAACAGGCTCCGCCATCGCATCCTGATTCGCCGGAGAACGTTGCCGAGTGTGAACTGCCGACAGTGTGAGGTACGGAATAGATTTCCTAAGGAGAACTACAATGACGATAGAACGCACGCTACGCTTGATCGCTGGACTGTTTGTCCTAGCTTCCTTGGCCCTCGGCCACTGGGTCAACCAATACTGGTACCTCTTCACCGCCTTCGTTGGTGTCAACTTGTTCCAGTCGGGTTTCACAAACTGGTGCCCAATGATGACTTTCCTGCGTAAACTAGGTGTAGGAAACCAGGAGAAGCTGAAACATGCCTGAATGGGTGTGGCTCATTGCCGTGCTCGTCGGATACGTAGCCTTGACTCAATGGCTTCTACCCAAACTGGGAGTTCCCACTTGAAGGAGCCCTGGTTGCGCCGAGTCTCGGCGAGAAGAGACAGACGAGCACGAAATCTCGAAGAACCCTGTGACGCAACGTACGCGCTGATTCTGCTGGCAGATTGTCGGAATGAGGGGCGTATCAAGACGATCATGCAAGTTGAATATCCGAGCGCCCTGTTGACGGTTCGGCAGCCATTCTACAGATCCTTGGACATCCAATTGTCTCGGCCTTTGGATCACAGGCGGCAAGAAGTCCTGGATATCTGTCGAACAACGATGGAGGAGTAATCTTGATGGCTACGGCGGCATGAAATGGCGAGGGGATGGCAAGAATCTGAAGTGCTCGTCCGCGAACCCAATCACAAGCCAAGAATCTAGCCATCGACATCGCGACCAGACCATGCATGCTCTGCGTCCGGAAGGCATCCCTGGGGTCAGCCCTCGCCCGACGGACGATCACCCGACGGGCCTGGGTCTCATCTATGGTGCCGGTGTAGCGCAGATTTGGCGCCAGTAATGTTTCC